>OIWU01000346.1_pt1 | contig 60556 bp, 52 predicted proteins | sample 1587711 | NCBI WGS metagenome assembly OIWU01 (sample SAMEA3888909, study PRJEB22519) | human gut metagenome | biome: human gut; feature: human-associated habitat; material: faeces | place: Denmark | collected 2010 | reverse complement strand
AAATATGCTGCTATGAATCTCAAAAAACTGGCCCTCTGGAAGTGGAGCCGCTCTGCTTTCTTTGCTTTTCTGCCCTATTTCTTCTTTGATACGACTAAAACGCCAGCTCTCGCATAACGAGAACTGGCGTTCTTTGACAGGCTGAAAAACCGCTTCAGCCATACGGCTGAAGCGGTTTTCTTCATATAATGGGGTTAATTGCCATGTGATCCATGAGCGTATGGAGGCTAAAATCATACTGCTCTTGCGAAATCACTCTACGAGCGAGAAAGGTATCCAAAATGCCCTTCTGCTTCAGGAAAAGATGCTGTTGCTGTTCTTGCTTAGAAAGGCCCACCCATTCATCTGTTATTGTAAAGTCGAGATCCATTCTAATTCCCTCCCATGGTATTCACACGGGTATTACTATACCACAGATAGTGGCGGAAGGAAATTGACAAATCGACGGAATCTATGGTGAAATTTTCTATCAACACTTTATTCGTATTGTAGTCCTACACTGCCAAAACTGTAAAACCGTGCAACCGCTTGACCTGAAGTAAGCACATCGGGTATAATATGTGTTATGCATTGGAGGTGATCTTACGGCAAGGCGGTATAGATTGGCAAGAAAACAAAAGAAGATCACACTTACGGCGGCCGCGAGAGCACTCAATGTGTCTCAGCCTACGCTGAGCGCATGGGAGGGCGAACGGAAGAACCCGTCTGTGGACTCATTGATCCGAATGTCCGAGTTGTATGGCGTGAGTGTAGACTTCCTTCTCGGACTGCCCGCTGAGCGCTATCATCGCGCTGACTTGCTGCAGCCGATTCCCGTTGAGATCATCCCCATTTTCCATGAAACCCCGGTGTTTTCCATTGACCGTGGCTGGGCAATGGTAGATGCGATAGAGGGTGTGCTGCATTTTGCGGACGGAGCAACTCAGCCGCTTGCAAAATTGGTTGATACTTGCTACGTACTGCCGCCGGCGCATGTCATTCCCAGTATGGTCACGGAGAAGCCTTTGTACAGAGATGAGTTGATGGATCATGATACCGTATGGGTCGAACCAATCTCGATAGACTCACATCTTCGTATGGAGCTTCGTGGATGGTATCATGTAAAAAACCGATTTGTTGAGAACGAAGTGGGGCAACGTTTCTATTTTGATTTCTATGATATAAAATGGCTGGCATTTACAAACGGGCCAGAGGTACGGTAGGTGCCGTGCCATTCCGCCACAAAGAAACATATTTAAGCATTACGCATTGAGTTAGGATGACAGCATAGCCTGTTTACTGCCATTGAAAGCAGCCCATGAAACCCTCCGGTTTCATGGGCTGCTTTCTTCATTTTTGATATTATTCCATGCTGAGAAATCATGTCAGGTGATATTAGGCAATATCTGCTTCCGATACAGGCGACGCCAACAGAATGTCAGTACGGTGAGCAGCAGGATCCACGAAGCGGGATAAGATGCATAGACAAGACTGATGGGCATGGTATTTGTATCGATCACGGCCACCCACAAAAGGCGCAGCACACAGGTGCACAGCAGATTGATGACTACGGGAGCCACCGGACTGCCGCAGCCCCGGATCGCGCCGGTAAGTACATCGGCGATACCGAAAATGAAATAAAGTGTCGCCACCATATATAAATGCACACCGCCGGCGGCAATAACGGCGGGGTCTTCGTTGTAGATACGCAGAAGCGGCTGATTGAGGAGCAGTGTAAGGGCGCTCAGTGCCGCACCGGTCACGACCGTGCACAGAATACATCTCTTCAAAATGTCCCGGATGCGGTCGTATTTTCCTGCGCCGATATTCTGGCTCATAAAGGTCTGCGCCGCCTGATGAAACGAGTTCATGGCGACGTAGATAAAGCCCTCAATGCTGCTGGCGGCGCTGCAGCCTGCAATAACGACGCTGCCATAGGCGTTGATAGCGCTTTGTATGGCCACATTGGAAAGGCTGAACAGACAGCTTTGTATACCGGCAGGTATCCCGATTTTGGACATCCGTATCAGGCTGCGCCGGTCGATCCGCAGCTGTCGCCAGGAAAAATGGAGTTCATCATCAGTACGCATGAGGCAGATCAGGATCAGCACGGCGCTGAGAGACTCACTGATCACGGTGGCCAGCGCTACACCGGCCACATCCATCCGGCACGCTATGACAAAGAACAGATTCAACGCCACATTTACTACGCCGCTGATGGTCAGGAAAATCAAGGGGCGACGGGTATCGCCGCGTGCCCGAAGAGCGGCGGCTCCGTAGTTGTAGAGCATAATAGCGGGAGTGCCCGCAAAATAGATATATAAATATGTCAAGGCAAGGTCGAAGATGTCCTCCGGCGTGGAGACAACCCGTAGGATCCACTCCGCCGCCACACAGCCGACGCCGCCCAGCACGATGCCGCCGATCAGCGCCAGAGCCACCGCCGTGTGTACGGCGGCAGAGATCTCGTCTGCCCGGTCGCCTGCTCCCAGAAACCGGGCAATGAGCACATTAACGCCCACCGAAATGCCGAACAGCAGGTTGACCACAAGATTTACGATGGCGGTGGTGCTGCCCACGGCTGCGAGGCTCGCGTAGCTTGCATAACGCCCTACAACCACGACATCCGCGGCGTTGAAAAGAAGCTGCAAGATATTGGTGGCCATGAGCGGCAGGCTGAAAAGCAGCAGGTTTTTCAGTAGCGGGCCTGTGACCATATCGATCGAATTGCCGGAAAACGGCTTACTCTGTCTCATAATGACCTCTCCGCAAATTCCATGTTGTGCTTGGGTATTACGAAAATTATAGCGGGAATGAGCGGGGAATGTTTTGCATGCCCTCACATGATTTTTGCCTTCATTTGGCATGTAACCGCAGGCGAAGCGGACATAGGCCGATAACAGAGCACCCCTATGGCGTACTGCCATAAGGGTGCTCTGTTATCTTAACACGATTAGCTCCGTGCCGCTGCCGGTTTCATGTGCGGGTCCTGCGTGCGGAAGCCGGGGGGATCTGAAGCTGGCTGCGATACTTGGCAACAGTGCGCCGTGAGATTTCAATATGGTCGTTCGCCAGCGCAGCGGCCAACTCCTCGTCAGACATGGGGTGCGAGGGATCCTCGGACTGGATCATGACCCGGAGCCGCTGCTTGATCGCCACGGAGGAAAGGGCTCCGTCTTCCCCATATGTGACGGACGAAGAAAACAGTTCTCTCAATGGAATGACCTTTCCGCCGAATTGAATGTACTTGTCCTGCACGGCACGGCTGACGGTGGACGGATTGATCTCCAGCGCCTCGGCGGCGCTTTGTATCGTCATAGTCCGCAGCTCTCCGCCGCAGAAAAATGCGTGCTGATAATCGGCGATATAGCGCAGCAGCCGTCTCAGTGTTTGTCCGCGGCCTTGGATCCCCTGTATCATATCATTGGCCTGCCGCAGCTTTTGCCGCAGATAATCACGCAGTTCGGCGTTGTCTGCGCTGTCAAGCATTATGCGATAATGCTCGTCCACCGAAATACGGGGCAGCGCCCGCTTGTTCAACTCTATGGTAACGCTGTCATTCTGGCTGTAAATAAATGCGTCGGGGACGACGAAGCTGCTGCTTTCGCGGGAACCAAAGCCCTGCGCGGGGATCGGGTTCAACTGTGAAATGACCGCAACTGCGGCCAGGATCGTTTTCCGATCTGTATGAAACCGCTTTGCCAGCTCACTATACTGCTTTTTCGCGATCTGCTCCAGACCGTCACGCGCCAGCCCCAATGTCAGCGCGCTGAAATGCTCTCCCTGTGACAGCTGAAGGATCAGGCATTCGGACAGAGAACGTGCGCCGACACCGGGGGGATCCAGCATCTGTATGGCAAAGAGAGCCTGCTCCAATAAGAATAACGAGAGACCCGTTTCGTCAGCCAGCGCTTCCAGTGGGCAGTCCAGATATCCCCGGCTGTCCAGACAATCAATGAGAAAACGGCAGACAGGCTCAAGTTGTTCGTCGATCAGCGCTGTCTGTCCAAGCTGCGCCAGAAGATGGTCGCGGAGAGAGTCTTCGTCTCCGGACGAAAGTGTGCTGAGTGCGTCTTGCTCTGCGCTTGGCTCCTTTCTGCGTGCGAAGCAGTCGTCCCATGTTTCGTGCTCTGTGATCGTGGTCTCATGGGCGGCCTGCGAGTCAAGTGAAACGCTGGATAGAGAAGGCAGCTCCACCTCCAGCATGGGGTTTTCCAGCGCCGCCTCCTGTACGTATTGCAAAAGATCCAGCGCGGAAAGCTGAAGGCATTCCAAGGACTGCCGCATAGCGGGCGTCAGGCTCAATTTCTGCACCTGCTCTTGCTTTTGTATAAATTGCACCCGCATCACCTTTCCTCTGCTTTTCTTTTGTGGTATTATACCAATTACACGAAAAAAACTCAAGAGGAAAAGAGAAGGATCGCGGCTGCATCAATGTATGAATTACAGAGCCGCAAGCTTGCGCGTCTTATACAACGCACAGCCACAAGCCGGATAAGGCCATGAAGAGCGTGCGATACAGCAAATCAGGTAAAAAGAAAAGGTGCTGCGGCAAAGTTAGAGGTTGCCCGGACTATTATAATAATTATATCATAGGAAAAATATCAGCTTCGGTTTTTTGAAAAAGGCGGTGCATTGTATGAATACACAGTTTATTTCTATTCCGTTTCAGCCGTCACTTGCTGAGACAATGACGATGCTGAAGATCGACCCGGAAATGGAAGATGAATTTTGCGACGTTTATGAAGAATGCATAGCGGTTGCGCGTCCCAAGGCGGTGTTCTGTCTGACTCCGGTGCGTCAGGAGCAGAACGAGACGGTGATCGGTGAGGAGCGGTTCCGGAGCCGGATCATGCAGGTCAATATGCAGAAGGTAGGCCGGGCGTTTCCCTATGCCGTAAGCTGCGGGCGGGAATTGTATGAGTTGGCACAGCGTAAGGATGATCCGCTGGAGCGCTGGTGGGTCGATTGCTTTTCTCAGTTCGCAATGCGTGAGGTGGACAAGGAAATGACGCGCGTACTGGCGGAAACGTATCGTCTCGGCCATACGGCAAGAATGAATCCCGGCTCTCTTCCGGATTTTCCCATCACCTGCCAGCGAGCGCTGTTTCGTCTGTTGGGCGATGGAGCCGCGAAGATCGGTCTTGAGCTGACAAGCACCTGCTTGATGTTGCCCTATAAATCCGTCTCCGGCATCGCCTATGAGACGGATGCGGTATACGAAAACTGCATGCTCTGCCCGAGGGAGAACTGTCCCACGCGCCGGGCTCCGTATGACGCAGCGATGGGTTCGGCTACTTATCACCTGTCGGACGCCGGCAGCGGAGCGGAGGAGACCGCACAATGATCGGTATTGGAATTGATACGGGCGGCACCTGTACAGACGTTGTCGTATATGACCGGCAGAGAGATGAAATTCTGTTTTCTGCGAAGGCGCAGACAACGCGGCACGACCTGAAGGTTGGAATATGTGACGCATTGCGCAAGATCCCGCAGGAGCTGCGAAAGCGTGCTGACTATGTGGCGCTTTCTACCACTATGGCGACCAATGCCTGCGTGGAGAACGAAGGCGGGCGGGCGGGCCTTATCCTGATCGGGGCGCACCCGAAGGTCGTTGCCCAGAACGGCACCTCGTATGGCCTTCCCCACATTGACAGACTCTGCATGCTGCCAGGAAAGCCGGGGCGTCCGCTTTCGGTGAATGAGGAAGCTCTCAGAAAAGAGCTGACGGACAAATTTGCGGATTGCGCCAGCATGGCGATCGTGCAGATCGACCCCATGGACGACGGCGGCGTGCTGGAACGGGAATGCGCCGAAAAGGTCAAGAACATTCTTGGCGTTCCCTGCGTCTTGGGAAACAATTTGTTCCACGAGCGGAATATTCTGCGGCGGGGCGCCAGTACGCTCCTGAATGCTCGGCTTCAGCCGGTCATGCAGCGCTTCCTTGACGCGATCCAGCTCTCGTTGCAGGAGCTTGGCATTTCGGTTCCCGTCTGGATCGTTCGCAGCGACGGCACAATGATGTCCCGCCGGTTCGCCGCGGAGCATCCGGTGGAAACGCTGCTGTGCGGGCCTGCCGCCAGTGTGATCGGCGGACAACATCTTGCACACGAAAAGAGCGCATTGATTGTAGATATGGGCGGCACCACCACCGATATATCCGTCGTAAAGGACGGCTATCCGATCGAGGCCGGCGACGGCATACAGATCGGTCAATGGCGGACGATGGTACATGGCGTGTATATCCATACCATGGGTCTGGGCGGCGACAGCCGTATCCTCATGCAGGGCGAACAGCTTTCATTGGACAGCCGCAGGGCTGTCCCGCTGTGCCTTTTGGCTGCGAAGTATCCTCGCGTTCTGTCGGTTTTGCGCAATCTGGCGGAAACCGGTACGCCGCATTTCCTGCCGCGCCACGAGTTTATTCTGCTGCTGGAAGCCCCGGAAACGCGCGGGAAATACGGGGAAGAAGAATTGGCTGTCTGCCGCGCGCTGGAAGGCGGGCCGCTGCAATTGGAGGAGCTGGCGGAGAAAACGGGACAGTCCGTATATGCGCTGCCGCTGGAACGTATGGAAAACGAGGGCGTTCTGATCCGCTGCGACCTGACGCCCACGGATATTATGCACCTGCGCGGACAGTTTACCGCTTTTGAGGGCGAAGCTTCCCGCTATGCGGCACAGTGGCTGTGTACCTGTCTGGACATATCGCTGGATACGCTTTGCCAGCGGGTCGAGACACTGGTCGTCAAGAAGCTGTATTGCCAGCTGGCCCGCGTCCTACTGGAAACCAGCTGTGACCTTCCGGCTGCGCTGAAGGTACCCAAGGTTTTAGACACGCTTGCTGAGCAATGCTATTCTGTGGCGTCGGGAAGCAATGACGGCGGCAGTGCGCTGCGGCTGCACACAGACTCTGTGATGATCGGCGTGGGCGCACCAACGCGCTTCTTTCTGCCGCAGGCTGCGGCGCTGCTGGGGACGGGTGTAAACCTTCCGGAGCACGCCAGCACGGCCAACGCACTGGGCGCGGCAGTCAGTAATATAAGCGCCAGCGTACAGCTGACCATCCACCCCATATCGGAGGACCTGACGACCTTCTATGAGGAGGGCTATCAAGTCAGCGGAGGCGGCATTCCGCCGCAGAGCTTTGACGATCTGGATGCCGCCATTCAGACGGCGCGGGAGCTTTCGGCGCAAATGGCGGAGGCGAAGGTCCGCTCCATGGGCGCTCTGGGCCGGATAGAGACCGCAACAACGGTAAACAAGGACTACGCCACCGCGTATTCCGCCACGATGCTGGTTTCTGTCACAGTGGAAAGCCGTGCCTGCGTATCCAGCGACGACCGGTCGCAAATAGGCTTTCGTTCCGATGAATCGTTTAGAATTACAAAAGAAAAGTCAAAATAGCAGTACAAACGCTCATGCAGTGGATGCCGGCTTTTCATATTCGTAAAAAATTACTATTTTTCGTATTTATTTAATAGTTTTTCTGTGCTATACTGCCTATAATACTAAGTAAAGTAGGTAACAACATGTCAAGAAAAGACCGCCGCTCAAATAAGCCGATCGACCTGCAGCATGCCGGCCAGATGGTAGAAGCGTTTTCCCTTGCGTGCGCGACGCCCTGCAGACTGTTGGATGAAAACGGTGACGTATTGCTTCCTGCGGAAGCGCCGGAGCATACGCTTTGCGCACAGTGCCAGGCGCTGCTGTGTCCCGCGCAGCAGTGTGAAAGCCTGCATACCTATGGCGGCAGACAGGCGGAGCGGTTTGGCGGACGGTATATCTACTTTTGCACCATGGGAATGGGCTGGATCGCCGCACCGGTCATGCTGGGCGGCAAGGTGGTCGGTTCCCTCTCCTGCGGCCCGATCATGATGATGGAGCTGGATGATTACGTTGCCAGCACGCCGTCGCTTCAGAGCAGCATGTCCTTTGAGCGTCTGGAACAGATCGGACACCTGCTGCGGCAGTTTCCGCACCGGCCGCCCGAGGATCTGAACCATCTGTCATTGCAGCTGCTGGCTTCAGCCCTCTATATTGGGGACAGCAGTATGGCTGTGATCGAGAAGCGGAATCAAGCCGAGCAGTATCAGTCCATTGGCCAGTATCTTCAGCAGTATAAGCTGGAGGATACCCCGATCACCTATCCGATTGAAAAGGAACAGGAGCTGATCAAGGCGATCTCGGAGGGCGATGAAAGCGATGCGCGCCGCCTTCTGAATGACATTCTCGGTTATATCTTCTTTGCAACCGGCGGTGAGTATCAATCGATGCGCGTTCGCTCCTTGGAGCTGATGGCTGTCCTCTCCCGAGCCGCGATATCCGGCGGTGCGGATCAGGAGCAGGTGCTGTCGCTGAATCAGGAATTTATGCTGGAAAGCGACCGACTTCATTCCGCGGACGATCTGGTCGGCTGGCTGACGCGTCTTATTACGCGCTATGCCGGACTGGTGTTTGAGCATACAGACGTAAAGCGCAAGGATGTGCTCTACAATGCCATCAACTATATGAAGCAGCATCTCGGCGAACGAGTCACGCTGGAGGATACAGCGCGGCAGGTCGGCTTCTCCGCGAATTATTTCAGCAAGATATTCAAGGACGAGATGGGCTGCACTTTCAACTATTACCTGAGCAAGCTGCGCGTTGACCGCAGCAAATCGCTTCTTCTGGTCAGTAAGCTTTCGATCCGTGAGATCTGTGACGCGGTCGGCTATGAGGAGCAAAGCTATTTCATCAAAGTATTTACGAGATTTACCGGTGTGACGCCGGGGAAATTTAGGAAGAGAGGCGGGCGGCTGGATAGCAGCAAGGAACGCGACACCACCGTTCAGTGACAAAAAGAGGAGGAAGATTATATGAGTACCTTAACCGAAATTTCTGAGGCCATGCAGAGGGGCCGTGCAAAGCTCATCAAGACCTTGGTTCCCCAGGCGCTGGAGGAGGGCATCCCCGCGCAGGAGATCCTGCAGGACGGCCTGCTGGCCGGTATGGACGTGGTTGGCCGCAAGTTCAAGGCCAACGAGATCTTTGTTCCTGAGGTTCTGGTGGCGGCACGCGCCATGAATGTGGGTGCGGAGCTGCTCAAGCCCTATCTGTCCGAGGCGGGCGTTGAGCCAAAGGGCAAGGTCATTCTGGGCACCGTCAAGGGCGACCTGCACGACATCGGCAAGAATCTGGTGCGCATGATGCTGGAGGGCAAGGGTCTGACTGTGATCGATCTGGGCGTCGATGTTCCACCTGAGAAGTTCATTGAATCCGCCATTGAGAACGACTGCAAGATCATTTGCTGCAGCGCACTTCTGACCACCACCATGCCAGTCATGGGCGAGGTCGTTGAGAAGGCCGTTGAGGCTGGCGTGCGCGATAAGGTGAAGATCATGATCGGCGGCGCGCCTGTAACGGAAGCGTTTGGTCAGTCCATCAACGCGGATGCCTATACGCCGGACGCCACTACCTGCGCCGAGGTCGCAATGCAGCTGCTCGCCAGCTGAGTGAAGCAAAGCTGACCGGCGTTCAATGCAGTGTGCCTGCGGCTATGCCGGAAAGATATAACAGTACATGATGATGCGGGCAAAAACCCTTGCGGAACGCGAGGGTTTTTGCCCGTTCCCTTTTTCTGCACGGTCAATGCCGGTGCGGCAAGCCTTAATAGGAGGAGGTAATATATGCCCAACATAACGATTCATGGAGCCGACGGACGGCGAACGGTTCGTCAGGCGCCTGACGGGACGCTCCTGCTGCAGGTGATCGGCGTGGATCATCTGGAAACGCCCTGCGGAGGAAACGGGCGCTGTGGAAAATGCCGGGTAACGGTACAGGGGCAGGTGTCTCCTCCCAGTGAGCAGGAGCGGCAGCTGCTGGGTGACGAAGCGCTGCAAAACGGCGTCCGGCTGGCGTGCCTTGCAGCGGTGGAAGGCGACGTGACGGTATTTTTGACAGACAGCAAGGCAGTCCAAGCCATTAGCAGCGAGGGCACAATGCCTGAGTTTGCGTTAGACCCGATTTTTGAGAAGTACGGTGCGGTCGTGGATATCGGCACCACTACGCTGGCGGCCCGGCTGTATGCGCATGACGGGACGCTGCTGGCGTGTGCGGCGGCGCCCAATCCCCAGCGGGTCTATGGCGCGGATGTGATCTCCCGGATCGAGAAGTCTCTGGCGGGCAAACGGGAGACTCTCGCCCAGTGCATTTGCGGCGGGCTTGACGAATTGCTGCATCAGATGGAACAGGAAGCGGCAATTTCCCCTGAGGATGTGGATACGGTCATTTTGACAGGAAATACCGCCATGCTGTACCTGTTTACACACCGGGATGTGGACTGCCTGTCCCATGCGCCCTTTATTGCGGACGAACTGTTTGGCCGCTGGGCTGATCCGGAGGAGCTTACGCTGACCGCCGCGCCTGCCGCACGGATCTACCTGCCCCGTTGCATGTCGGCCTTTGTGGGGGCGGATATCACCTGTGCTTTGGTGGCAAGTCAGATATGTGAAAAGCCGGACAGTGCACTTCTGGCCGACATCGGCACGAACGGCGAGCTGGCTCTGTGGCATGACGGACGGCTGCTGTGCTGCTCGACGGCTGCCGGGCCCGTCTTTGAGGGTGCGACCATCTCGCAGGGCATGCAGGCCAGTAAGGGCGCCATTGACCGTGTCACATGGCATGACGGACAGGTGTGCTGCCATACCATAGGCGACGCGCCTGCTGTCGGCATCTGCGGCAGCGGTATTATTGACGCGGCGGCTGTGCTCTGTGAGCAGGAGATCATCGATGAAACAGGCGCTTTTGCGGATGAAGAGGATGCGTATTCGCTGACGCAGGAAGTGGCGCTGACCCAAAAGGATGTGCGGATGCTGCAGCTGGCGAAGAGTGCGATCTGCGCGGGAATGCTGACGCTGCTGGGGGTGGAGAACATCGATGTGGCGGAGCTGCCTCGTCTGATCATCGCCGGTGGCTTCGGAAGCTTCCTGAATCTGCATAGCGCGGCGCGAATGGGCCTGTATCCGCCAGAACTGGAAAGCCATGCGTCGGCCATCGGCAACGCCGCGCTGGTAGGCGCTGCTATGCTGCTGCTGCGCGGAGAGTATCTTACGCAGAGCGTCGCACTGGCTGAAATGTCCGAAACGATCGATCTGAGTTCTAACCCGATCTTTATGGATAACTACGTAGAATGTATGTCGTTTTAAGCCGTACAAAGCGGGATAAGGAGTAATACGCAATGAAACATAACGATGTTTTTTTAATGGATGGTGCGGCGGGAACCACGTTGTGGCATCTAGCAGATGCCGCAGGGATCCCCAGAGAACCGGTATGGAAGTACAATATTGAGCATCCGGAGCTGGTTCGTGAACTGCATCGCCGCTATATTGACGCGGGCAGTCAGTTGATTCAGGCAAACACCTTTGGCGCAAACGGTCCGGTGGTAACCAAGTCGTCACCGTATACCGTGGAACAGGTGGTTTCGGCCGGTGTGCGGCTGGCCAAGGAAGCGGTACAGGGAACCGATGTGATCGTGGGACTGTCCTTTGGCCCGCTCTCGGTGCTGCTGGAGCCGTTCGGCGATCTGGAAGAGGACGAATGTGACGCCATCTATACGGAGATGATCGATGCGGGCGTGGCGGCCGGCGCTGACTGCGTGATCCTGGAGACCTTCATGGACGTGGAGATGATGCGCATTGCCGCGCAGGCGGCCAAGCGGCACAATGTCCCGGTTCTGTGCTCCATGACCTTTGAAGGTGGAGGCCGCACCATGATGGGCAACACCGTCCAGCAGATCGTGGATACGTTGACACCGCTGGGCATCAATGCGATCGGCATGAACTGCTCACTCGGACCGGCGGAAGCCATGACGGTGATCCGCCAGTTCCATGAGGCAACAGATCTCCCGCTGTTCTTTAAGCCGAACTCCGGTAAGCCGGTCATTACGCCTGACGGACAGGAGATCGCGCCCTATACGGAGGAACACTTCGCACAGGAGGTTGCACCCGCACTGGAATTTGTCCGTTATATCGGCGGCTGCTGCGGTTGCGACGATACCTATATCCGTGCGCTGAAGCGCCTGATGGAATAAACAGCTTTTTCAAAATGCCGGAAGGGTACACCGTGTAAACGGTGTACCCTTCCGGCATTTTAGGATTGGATATAGATAGCTGTTTTAGCGATGATAGAACTCGTCAACGGCGGCGAAGAATGCATCGATGTTATCCCAGCTGGAGAGCGGCGGGATATCGCAGCCGGAGGAGATCACGAAGTTGGGATACTTGCAGCACTTCTCCATAACATCCAGTGTAGCGGCGCGGACGGATTCAGGCGTGCCGCCGCGGAACTGCTCGGCGGGGCTGACGTTGCCCATGCAGATGATGTTGGAGGGAGCCTTTTCCATGATTTCTTCCATTTTGACAGCGTTGCCGAAGTGGTAGGCGTTTGCGCCGCAGCTGAAAATGGAATCCAGCGTCACGTTGGCGGTGTTGCCGCAGTTGTGATACACCACAGCAAAGCCCTCGTCCTTCACGGCGTCCACAATGCGCTTGCAGTAGTCGCCGGAGAACTCCTGTGCCAGAGCGGGGGACAGCAGACCGGCCAGAGGTTCCGCAATCACAACGCCGTGAGCGCCGACCGCCTTATAGGCCAGAATGTACTTGGTGATGAACTCGGTGGTCTTTTCCAGCACCGTGTGCATCATGTCGGGCTCGTCATAGCAGTACAGCATGGCCTCGGTAACAGAAACCAGACGACCCGCCAGAGAGAAGGGGCCGATAACGCCCGCCAGTACGGGACGGTCTTCGATCAGCTTCAAAGCCTTTTCGATAGCTTCGATGTAAAGGCCGGTACGTCCGGTACCGATCTCAGGAACAGCCAGCGCCTCAGCCTGTGCCAGACGCTCGTCCTCGTCTACCTCGGTGGAGATCACAGGGCCGACGCAGGTGGGCACCTCATCGTCGGACACATGGATGGGAGCGCCAAAGCACTCAGCTTCAACGGACAGATCCATCAGGCTGACAGAGGCGGCCGCGTTGGTGCGGTCTGCCACCAGCTTCATGCCACGGGCCTGCATATCGCTGTCAGAGATAAGGTCGCGCACGGTGCAGTTCATCAACTGGATGGAGGGGAAGGACAGCACGGGAAGAGCCTTCTTCGCGGGCGCCGCCAGCACATCCGCAGTCCACTGATCCATATTCATCTTGCTCATAGTTGTTCCTCCTGTTCTCTTTCGTAGATATTGTTTATTTTTATAAGTTTTACTATCATGTATTTAATCATAAAAGACGACCAATTTATATGTTCGCTCTTTGTAAAAATGGTACAATTCTACGAAATTTTATCGGCGTGTTATGGGTGAATCGACAAGAAAACGAAGAAAAAACTGCCGCCATAAAAAACGGGTCGAAAACTGGTAAAAAACAACGGAATTATCGTCTTTTCTACCGTTCTTTCATCTGGTGTAATCCGGAATGAAAGAAACAAGGATATCATAAATAGGACCGTATACAAAAAGGCACGCAGGAACAGCACATGTTTCTGCGTGTCTTTTTTGTGTATTTACAATTATGCTTTCGCTGCGGGCACTTCGGCGTCTGCTGTTTCAACTGCGCGGAAAGGGATCTCCTCACAGTCAGCGGCTTCGGACTGTCCGCTTTCCTCCAGTTCCTCCTGATAAGTTACGTCGTATTTTTTTCGATTCAGCAAGAACTTGAAACTGGAGATAGCAAATAGAACGATCAATGCACTGGATGGCAGGCCCCAGCAGAGAATGGAGGTCTCCATGGCGTCATAACCGCCCACATACAGCAGGGTCAGGGTCAGCACTGCCATAAAGAGCGCGGTTCCCACCACAAGGATCTTGGGGGTCTTGTTGTCGGCAGCGTCGCGGGAAACGTTCTTCAGGAACATCAGGGGGAAGGAGTAGCAGATCGCATCCGACCAGGTAACGAAGGTCAGGATGGCCATGACCACAAACACCCACTCGGTGATGGCGCCGAGAGGCAGCGTATCCAGGAACGCGAAGGTGGCAATGCCGGAGCCTTCCGTCGCGATGACTTCGGCCAGCCCGCTGCCTTCCATTACGCCGAAGATAGCGGTGCCGCCCACGAACACATACCAGAAGGTCATGAACACGGTGGGAACCATGATGTTCACCAGCACGAATTCCTTGAGCTTGCGGCCGTAGGAAACGCTGGCGTAGAAGAACGCGGCCAGCAGACCGGGCATTGCGTTCCAGGAATAGAAGAACATGGAGTTGGCTTCCTGCCAGCCGGTTTGCTGAATGGGATCAGCAAAGCCTACCAGCGGAATGTACTGCATAATGAAGTTGCTGACAGTGGTGCTGTACAGACCCAGCAGACGGTTGGCACCGCCGCAGAACAGCACGAACAGAATAACGGCCACATACATCAGCGCGTTCACATTGCTCAGAGCGCCCATAGCGCCATGCACGCCAGAGCAGGCGAAATAGATGGTCATGACCAGATACACAGCGATGATGACCAGCTCCATATTTACGCCGTTGGCGCCGCCGATCAGGCTGTTCAGACCGGCGTTCAGCTGGATAACGGACAGGCCCATATTGGTGCCCACGATAACCAGCGACATGACCATGAAAGCATCTACGATCGTGCCGATGGGGCCATCACAGGCCTTACCGATGAGGGGATACAGCGCGGAGCTGGCCCGGAACGCACGGCGGCCGTTGTAAGCGGAGATCGCGATAGCGAAGCCCGCCATAGTGACGATGAAGTAAGCGGGAATACCATAGTGCAGGAAGCTATACTGCAAGGCCGGGACAACGGCTTCCGCCGTACCGCCCTCAATGCCCAGAAATGCGGGGGGATTCAGAAAAGTCTGTACGGGGCCTGCAACGCCAAAGAAGCAGATGCCGATCGCAATACTGCCCGTCAGCGAGATCGTGATCCAGGGCAGCGTTTTAACACTGGGCTTGGCGTCTTTTCCGCCCAAACGGATGTTGCCAACCTTGCTGAACATGACCCACAGACCAAAGACGCTTGTAATAACAGCGCAGAGCACATAGACCCATTTGAAATGCTTCATGGCCCAGAGGTTGAAAGCGTTCATGCCGTCATTAAGTGCGGTGGGGAAGATGATACCGATTCCCACGAACAGAAGCAGGATACCAATGCCAATAATAAAGACCTTGTGGTTTATCATCGACCATACGCTGTTACGTTGCTTAGTGTCTTTCATATACGTTCTTTCCTCCTCTCTTTATCGTTTTGTTTTATACCTTGCTGAGCATCAGGTCGGTTCTGTCGGCAGGTGCCACAATGGGTACATCGGCAACCTCCTCACGGTTATAAGCGGTGCCGACGGTCTCGATGCTGCAGCAGTACAGTGCCAGCAGATCGTCATTGCCGTCGTTCACCATGCCGTGCATGCAGTTGCTGGGAGCATACAGCAGGCTGCCGGGACGAACCTGGAAGATCTCGCTGCCGCCGTACATGGTGCCGTGGCCGCTGAGAATGTAGAAGATCTCCGCCTGCTCATGGAAGTGCGGGGTATAGCGGCAGTTGGGACGAGTGGTGCACACACCCCACCAAAGCTCCTTGCAGCCCTTGATCTCGTCGAAATGAGCGCGGAACATCTGGCTTCTGGTGCCCTGTGCGGCCTCCACGATGACCCAGGGGTCGGTGTCGGCGGCGGTGGCCCAGCGGCAGCCGGTGCCTTCGGTGCCGGGGCTCATCAGGTTGGAGGGGCAGTTGGGCTGATAGTAGGCCCGGCACTCCTCTTCGGAGACGGCCTCGATCTTCAGATCCTCGCCGATGGGGTTATCGGTTGCATAGCAGAATACGAAGGTCACGCCCTGATCGCCGGAGGCTTCATAAGCGTGGGGAAGACCTGCGGGGAAGTAGTTGGACGCACCCTCTTCCAGCTCGAAGCGCTGGCGGCCCAGACGGGCCCAGACCCGACCCTTCAGGATATTGGTGCAGCAGGAAAGGTTTGCCTTTTGGGGAGGGATGCTCTTGCCGGGGGCCAACTCGGCCATGCCAAAATAGAACTCAGTCTTGCCGGCGGTTTTCTGGCAGAGCAGCTTTTTAATGCGGAAGCCCTCACTGACTTCGATCCACTCCACGTCGTCGATGTGCGTCACAAATGCCTTTTTATCCAGTCCTCGCAGTGTACTCATAATCTTTTCCTCCTTCTGTTCCGCTGCCGGGCGATGTACCACTCCACCCGGCAGCGGGCATCTTTCTATTGTTCGTATACCTTTTTTGAATTCGATGTGTTGAATGGGTGCTTGTGTCTAAGAGAGCGTTTTTCCGGAAACCTGGATGGCAAACGGCCACGACTGTTTACACAGGAACTCCACGCGGCTGCAAGCGTCGGTGACGGGAAGAGCCTCCAGCTCGCCCATCGGGTAATCGCGCTGCGTATATTGGTAGGTGGCGATTCCGAGACGATGATACGGAAGGAACTCCAGTGTCTGACAGCTTGTCAGGCGTCGGCAGAATTCTGCGGTTGCCAGAATGTTTTCCTCGGAGTCGTTGACGCCGGGGATCAAAGGAACCCGGATATGCAGCGGCAGCTGTGGGAACTCGCTTGACAATCGAAGCAGATTTTGCAGGATCGTCTCGTTATCAACGCCCGTCCAGCGCTTGTGCTGAGCGCTGTCCATGTGCTTGACGTCCACAAAGCAGGCGTCCAGCAGCGGCGCAAGCTTTGCTACGCGATCGTAGGCGCCGAACAGGTCAAGCTCCGCCATGGTGTGGATACAGTCCTGCTTGCATTCCTTGAGCAGAGCGGCCGCAAAGTCGGCCTGAAGCAGGATGTCTCCGCCGCTGAGCGTTACACCACCGCCGGAATGGAAGTAGAACAGGCTCTCCTTCCGAATCTCCCGCATTACTTCCTCCACTGTCATAAGCTTACCATATACGCCCACAGCATGGGTGGGGCATACGTCGGCACAGCGGAAGCATTCCACGCATTTTGCCCGGTCATGGATCAATGCTGTCCTGTCCTCAGAGACGGACAGCGCCTTTTCGGGGCATGCCCGGATACAGCGCCCACAGTGCAGACACTTCGCCTGCTTGTAGTACCATTCCGGTTTGGTGGATTGTCCCTCCGGTGTGGAGCACCACGCACAGCGCAGAGGGCAGCCTTTTAAGAAGACTACTGTGCGAAGTCCCATACCGTCGTTGGGAGATATTTTTTCAATACGAAGAACGGTTCCTTGTTCCATAAAAGCGCTCCTTAGCGGCAAATCACAGAGACGTCTGTGTTGTTCTGGAAATGATATCGCCCTGCGTCTCCGGCCCCAGCTCCGTAAAGAATGCGGTGTAGCCGGCCACGCGGATCAAAAGGTCGTTATGCTCCTCGGGATGTACCTGCGCGTCACGCAGAAGCTCCTCGTCCACCACGTTGAACTGAACGTGGAATACACCCAGAGAGCAGAGTGTTTTCAGATAAGCCATCAGAGCCTCGACCGACTTCTCGCCGTGAGCGAACAGAGGATCAAGCTTCTGGTTCAGCAGCGTACCTTGATTATACCGCGTATGGGGAATGTTCGCAACACTGCGGACGACGGCGCTCATGCCGTTGGTATCCGTACCCTGCTCGGGGCTGAGACCATCGGCCAGCGGCTTCCACGCCCGGCGGCCGGAGGGCAGTGCGCCGACCTGCTCGCCGAAGGGGGTGTTGCCGGAAACCGGCAGGATACCGGCGGTATAGCGGCCGAACACATGCTGGAAGCCCTCGATATAGTCGGCGATGAAGTTGAACATATCGCAGGCCAGATCATCGGCCTCCTTGTCGTCATTGCCGTACTTGGTGGCGTTGACGCACATCGCATGGACGTCCTCATAGCCCACGAAGTCCGCGGCGAGCGCCTTGCACAGCGTGTCCATAGAGACCATCTTCTTGTCGTAGACCAGTTCCTTTACCGCCAGAATGCTGTTGATAAGGTCGGCGACGCCGATAGCGTCCAGACCGTCGCCCATGCTGTACTTGGGGCCGCCCCAGGCGTAATCGCTGCCCTTCTCCAGGCACTCCTTGAATGTAAGAGAGGCCACGGGGCACTCCATGTCATACACGATCTCGGTTGTGACCTGATTGCCGGCCACCATGCATTTGAGCACATAACGAATCTGCTCCTTAACGGCCTCCAGGAACTGCTCATAGGTCTTGAATTCACGGGGGTCGCCGGTACGGGCTGCGACATAGCGGTCATACTTGACGCTCTTGCCGTCGTTCAGGGCAAATTCCACAATGGCGCCCAGGTTGTAGTCTGCGTAAGAGGTATAGCAGCGCTGCTTTCCGGCAAGGCTGGTCTCCACGCAGCCGCAGGGGTTCCAGTTGTACGCCTCAGGCAGCGGAACGCCCTTGTTCAGCATCATCATGATGCCGGCCTCATCGCTGTGGAAGGCGGGGAAACCGGTACCCATCTGGATCAGCTCCACCACCTTGCGCAGGAACTTGTCGGGGTTGCGTGCCATATTGTACTTGACCGACAGAGAGGGCTGATACATCTGAACATCCATCGTCGCCTGAATCACCATATAGGACAGGTCGTTGACAGCGTCTCTGCCGTTGCTGTCCACGCCGCCTACGCACAGGTTCTGGAACAGCGGATAACCGGCGGAATAGCGGGCGCTGGTGGCGTCCTGGAAGAGGCACGGCTCGGCGAACTTGACCCACAGGCACTCCAGCAGCTCCTGCGCCTCGTCCTCGGTGATCCGTCCGGCCTCCAGATCCGCTTTGTAGAACGGATACATGTACTGGTCAAAGCAGCCGGGGTTATAGCTGGCGGACTCATGCTCCATGTAGATGCAGGTGTGCAGGAAGAACATGGACTGCAGCGCCTCGTGGAAGGTGCGTGCCGGCTTCTCGGGGACACGGTCACAGACCTCAGCGATCTTAAACAGCTCCTGCTTGCGATGGGGGTCGCTTTCGTTCATGGCCATCGTCATGGCCTTCTTGGAATAGCGCTTGCCCAGCTGGCGCAGGCCCTCGCAGACGAGCAGCAGAGACTGCAGATACTTGATCTTCTTGTAGTCGCCGGGTACGGTGATATCCAGCTTGCTGAGAGAATCGTTGATCCGGGCCTCGATGCCCTCCACGCCCTCGTTGATGATCATGGAGTAGTCCGCAGTCAGCTCACCCCAGCCGCGAACACATTTCCGGTCAATGTACAGAACGCCGCAGTCACGCAGAGCGCCGACATCCTCCGGGATCTGAGTGTTCCACTTATCATTGATGGAGCGGCCCTTCCAATACGGCTTGATGAACTCCAGGAACGTCTTGCGATCCTCGTCCCGCAGTTTGAACGGGTCATAGGTTCTGCTGTTGATCGTGTCGATCTCACGGTCAAGGAATGCCCAGCAGTCATCCGGGCAAACAAGGCCGCTTCTCTGCTTGCTGCCGGAGTTGCCGACGATCAGCTCGTCCTCCCAAATGGGAATGGACTTTTCCAGCAGAGTCTTATAAACGGAATAGGCCTTCTGGTAGTAGTGCGGTTGACCCTCGGTCTCCTGGAATGCCTTCGTGACAATAACGGCATTCTCGATATCGACCTCAGGGGGTGTATCCAGAACACGCTTTTTCAGCCGCTGAATACGCTGTGTGTAGTATTTTTCGTTTGCCATGTGAACCTCCTAATTAGGCTGTATGATTGATTATGCTGTAGCACAGCGGGAGCGTGGTGCAGCTGTAAGCATAACTGTCGGTCTGTTTTGAGACACTCAGCCACGCGCCCACTTGCTTTTTCTTAAAGCACATACTATGCCACATTCAAAAAATCACTGCCTTTTTTTGAAAATTGCCGCACATTTGTGCAAAAGCGATATAATTTCTGCTGGAACGTTGTTGAAAACAGAGATACACGAAGGGCTGCTATTAAAGGCGATGTGCCGCGACCAAGAACTGTGTGCGATGTATTCCTGTCCAACAGGAAAGCATGCGGAGATGGTGCAAAAATTTGTTGCAGCAAAGAAAAACGATATAAAACGCCCCAAAAGCTACCGCTTTTTGCCGTTTTCCCTGCTGAGCTCACGCTTTGGGCAGCCATATTGTCATGCAATGGAAAGAGGCTTGACTTTTTTGGCAGTTTTCGATACGATATTGATAGGCAAGAAATATTTGCACAGAGCTTTCTTACACGCAAGAAATCCTTGCATATGAGAAATGTGACGACTACGGGAGGGCAGAGTATGAACTACGTTGATGTAATGAAGGTGTTTTCCACAATGGGGTTTGGCGCCGTTCTCAGCGCCAGTGATGGCACGATATTGGATATGAACGACACGGCAAAGGAGTTCTTGAGCCTGCCTGACGTGCCGAAAGGAGAAAAAATCGAGAATATCATTCCTTTTCCGGAGAACGATACAGATCAACCCTCAGTATGGAGCCCCTCTTTCGGGCGGTACCTGCTGCGCTGTCCGACACCAGAGATGGTAACACTGCCCCCGCAAACGCAGCTTTTTGTCTTTCGGGATGCCAGTGTTGACTTTAAGTACAGACTGCTGGAAAACACGCTGAATCATATGAATGACGCCGTTACCATCTGGGACAAGGATGGGCGTATGCTGATTATCAATACCGCCGCCGAGCGGCTGGAAACGCATATCAGTCAGGACGTGATCGGCAAGCATGTTTCCGAGCTGTACCGTCCGCGCAAAGATACGCCCCTCGTAGTTCCGCTTTTGATCGAAGAGAAAAAGCCCATCCTGAATCTGCGCCAGGTATTTCTGACCAGCACCAGCAAAGAGGTAGAGGTATTATCAAATAACTATCCGATTTTTGAGGGCGGAAGAATGATGGGCGTTATCTCTGTGATGGAGGATCGCCGACGCCTTGAAGAAATGAGCAAGCGTATTGTGGAGCTGCAGCAGGCGCTGGTGGATCAGGCCCGTGCACCCGCATCGTCCAAGAAGGTTTCGCCGCTGAAGGCAAAATATCATTTTAATGATATTGCCTATTGCTGTCAGCCCATGCAGAAGGCGATCGAGCGCTGCAAAATGATTGCCCGGTCAGACTCCAATGTGATGATCTACGGGGAAACCGGCACAGGAAAAGAGCTGTTTGCCCAAAGCATCCACAATGCCAGTCCCCGCGCTGCCGGCCCGTTTGTTGCGATCAACTGCGCCGCCATTCCGGACACCTTGCTGGAGTCCATGCTGTTTGGCACGGAGAAGGGCGCCTACACCGGCGCGGAGAAGCGAAACGGGCTTCTTGAGCAGGTTGACGGCGGCACCCTGCTGCTGGACGAGATTAACTCCATGGATATCGCGCTGCAATCGAAGCTTCTGCGCGTCATTCAGGAAGGTACTTTCCGACGGGTAGGCGGCAATACACAGATCCATGTGAATGTGCGGCTCCTTTCCAACATCAATATCCCGCCGCTGGAAGCCATTGAAAAAGGGCTTCTGCGCAAGGACCTTTATTACCGTCTTGGTGTGATAAACATTACCATTCCGGCACTCCGGGACAGAAAGTCAGATATCCTGCCCTTGTCAAAGGCGTTTATCACGGAAAACAATCGAAAGCTCCTCAAAAATGTACGCACATTGGCACCGGAAACCCTCACCCTTTTCCAGTTGTATGACTGGCCGGGAAATGTCCGGGAATTGCAGCATGCGCTGGAATACGCCATGAACATCATTCCGGAGGAGGAAGATCTGATCACCCCGGCATATATTCCCGAGCATATTCTGGACGCTACGGGACAGGTGACGCCTTCCACCGCCGTCAAGTCTGCCCAGACCATGGAGGACGCTATGGCGGAGGCGGGACGCGACTTCCTGCGCCGTGTGCTGGCAGAAAATGACGGGAATATTTCTCGCACGGCAAAAGCGATGGGGATCACGCGGCAGAATTTGCAGCATCGGCTGAAGAAGCTCCAGATGCAGCACGAAGAGAGTCTGTATGCCAAAGAGAAGTAATCCGCCGAAGTAAGCGCAAGAAATTCTTGCGCTTTCGACATAAAAGTGCAAATTTATCTTGCAGGTGGTGGAGCGAACCGACCGCTTTCCTTACCCAAGCAGAGCGGTCACAAAAAAGAGAAAGCTGTCTGCTGCGGGTGTTCTTTGTCGAAACGCACAGCGATTTGGCAAAATTACTGTGAGAGCTGACAGTTTTTGTGCCGAATAAAAGAAAAAACAGCGTTTGGCACAGTTTGTGCTTATAAAAATGATGTAAGCATAATTGCCGCTGACAACCTGTCTGACAGTGGTAAGCGTCTGTCAATCGGTTCATGTCCCAAGAAAAATATAGAAAAGCTACGGAGGTTATCATCTTGAAACACATCTATAACTTTGCTACGAAAGCGGAATTGGATCTGCTGCACCAGGCATCTATGCGCACGCTGGATGAAGTAGGCGTTATGTTCTTCTGCCAGGATGCTGTTGATATTTTCAAGCAGCACGGCTTCCGCACGGACGGTGAAAAGGTCTTTATCAGTGAAAAGGACGTCTGGGAAGCGCTGAAAACCTGCCCCAAGACCTTTGATTGGTACGGACGCAAGTCTCATGTGACCGTGGGCGACGGCAGCACCATTTGCGCGCCTTCCTATGGCCCGGTATTTATTCTGGAGAACGGTGACTTCCACAACGTGGGCCAGCGTGACTTTGTCGCGCTGACGAAGCTCTGCGCCACCAGCCGTGTGCTGCAGGTCTCCAACCCGAACGCGCTGGACTATGCGTTCATGGACGCGAAATACGCCTCTGACTGGGCGCAGGCCACCGTGCTGATGCTGGATGAACGGCCCATGATCGGCATGGTCGATGGCGCCAAGAACGCCAGAAACTCCATCAAGATGGCGCAGGAGTTCTATGACATTCATGACAAGGTTGTTGTCAACGGTCTTATCAGCGTTGCCTCTCCTCTGCACTACTCCACCGCCATGTGCGAGGCGCTGATCGAGTATTCTAAGGCGGGACAGGCCATGTTCATCACCCCCTCCAGCCTTAACGGTATGACCGTGCCCGGTTCTCTGGCGTCGCTGCTGATGGTGAACAACGCGGAGGTGCTGGCCGGAGTCGTTTTGACCCAGCTGATCAACCCCGGCACGCCGGTTCTGTACGGTATCCAGAGCCACGGCTGCGATCTGCGCTATGCCGGTCCCACGATCGGAAGCCCGGAGCAGTGCCTGATCTTCTCCGCGACCAAGGCGCTGGGCAATTATTACGGCCTGCCGGTTCGCACGGGCGGTTCCTCCTGCGATGCAAAGGACAACGACATGCAGGCTGGTGTGGAGTCCTTCTCCACCATGTACGCCACGCTGCAGAGCGGAGCCGATCTCATGGTGCACTCCTGCGGCAGCCTGGACTCCGACAGCACCCTGAGCTTCGACAAGTTCATTTACGACGAAGAGATCCTGCTGAGCGTGCAGCGTATACTGCGCGGCATTGAGGTCAGCGAGGAGACCCTGATGTTTGACGCAGTCAAGGAAATCGGCCCCTTCGGCAGCTTCCTGGATCTGTCCGACGACCTGCTGGAAGACTCCACAGAGCTGTACCGTCAGGATTACCTGAACCTGATGATCCCCAGCCGTATGGGTCACGCCGCGTGGATCGGCGCCGGCCGCGAGAGCGTGGTACAGCGCACCACCAGAGCATACCTGAAGCGTCTGGAAGAGTACCAGATGCCGGAGCTGGAGCCCGCACGCCGTGCGATCCTGGAGAAGTACGTTCCCGCCGAGCTGTTGAAGTTCTGATTGAAAATCATGATTTGAACCGGCGTGCCGCCGGCAAATGATAGAGGGGAGGGCCTGTAATGGCAGCGAAAATGGACATCCGTGTTTTTCACGAATGCAACGGAATGCATACGCACACCTATCCGCAGATACTTGCGCCGATCGGACAATCTATGGAGATATGCATTGGCGAAGAGGAATATCTGGTAGCTGAAAACGCACTGTGCTATATCCCCGCGGATACGAAACACGAATGCAGCTTCTGCGGGCAGCTTCTGGTCATCAACCTGCATGACCATATGCTGCGTGAGCAAAATACCGCACTGCTGAATTGCCCGCTCGTTATCGCCCTGCAAGGCCGGCTTTTGCAGTTGGTCAGTCTCATTCAAGAGGAATTACGTCAAGAGCCGAACAGCAGCTCGATCAGATATCTGTACAGCTACTTATACAGTAAGCTGATCGAGAATTGCGCTGTCCCGTCTATCCGCTATATCAACGAGCACTATGACCTGCCTATTACGGTCAGCCAGCTGGCGGAAATGGAGAATTACAGCGTGACCTACTATAACGGCTGGTTCAAGCAGATCACGGGCGTATCTCCCAGCTTGTATCTGCGCTATCTGCGTATCAATAAGGCGAAGGAACTGCTGGAGACGACTGATTACGATATTATTGATATAGCCGTGATGGTAGGATATAGCAGCAACTCGACTTTTACGCGGGCCTTTCATGATGTGACCGGGGTTTCCCCCAACGCTTATCGAAAAAGTTGCGCACAGAAAATCAGCTGAATTTGCTAAAAAGCCTCCCGCATACCGAGCGTATGCGGGAGGCTTTTTACCCTTACAAATGTGTCAAGAAATCAACCTACAAGCTTCATAGGAAAAGACAATAAAGAGCGGGAAAATACTATATGTAAGCAGCATGCTTTATTATAATAAAAGATGCAATCAGAACAAAGGAGAAGAAAACTATGAATTCTATGGAACGTGTTGTAGCGGCACTGCAGCATCAGGAGCCGGACCGTGTGCCGGTGTACCCTATTCTCTGCGGCATTACCCGCAAGCTGACCGGCGTCAGCTATCCGGAGTGGTCGCAGGACGCCGACAAGTGCGCGGAAGCCTTTATCAAATCGACAGAGGAGTTTGATATCGACTGTATCGTGACCTTGATCGACCTGTCCGTTGAATGCGCCGCATGGGGCCAGAAGCTGATCTTCGACGAAAATGAAGCAGCGCATCCCGACTACAGCCAGTGTGTGATCCAGGATATTGAGGACTATCCCAAGATCAAGAAGGTGGATTACCGTACCTGCGACCGTATGATGATGCACATTGATGTGTGCAAGAAGCTGGTGGCGGCCAAAGGCGGCGAAAAGCCCATTGTGGCATTCGTGTTCGGCCCGTTGGGCGTACTGTCCATGCTGCGCAATCAGGAAGATCTGTACATGGACATTTATGACGATCCCGACGCGGTAAAGGAAGCCGTCAAGGAGATCAACGAAACGCTGAAGGAATACTGCATCGCGCTGGCCGAAACCGGCATCAATGCGATCATGTTCGATACGCTGTTTGCTTCCGGTTCCATCATGTCCAAGGAGATGTGGGACGATATGGAGGGCGAGGCGATCGAGGAGCTGAGCAACGTTGTCCGTGAGCATAACTGCATGGTCATGATCCATAACTGCGGCGAGAAGATCTACTTCGACGCGCAGATCAAGCGCATGGATCCTGTGGCGATCTCCTTCCTGTATCCGCCGGATGACTGCGCCAGCTTTGCGGAGTGCAAGGAGAAGTACGGCGACAAGGTGACGCTGATCGGCTGTGTGACGCCTGCCAACGCGGTGTTCGGCACCGACGAGGAGTGGGATAAGCAGTGTACGGATCAGATCGACGCCATGGCGAAGGGCGGCGGCTTCATGCTGGCCACCGGCTGCGAATATCCGGCCAACGCCACATTCGACCGTGCGCAGCGGATGATCGATATTGCCAAGACCTACGGGGTTTATAAAAAGTGATGACAAAGATCGACCTTATCAACGGCTTTTTAGGAAGCGGAAAGACGACATTTATCAGCCGGTATCTCCCGTGGCTGGTGGCCCGCGGAGAGCGCGTAGCCGTGATTGAAAACGAATTCGGCACGGCGGGAATGGATACGGCAATTCTTTCCCAGACGGGAGCGCAGGTACGGGAGCTGTCCGGCGGCTGTGTCTGCTGTGGACAAAAGGTGAATTTCTACCGGCTCCTGCGTGAGCTTTGCGCAAGCGGAGAGTGGGACCGCGTGATCGTCGAGCCCTCCGGCGTGTTCAACTGCGATGATTTTCTGGACATCGTGGAAAAGGTAGATGTGCGTGTGTGCGGCTACCTGAACGGTATCATAACGGTTCTGGCGCCTGCCGACATGGAGCTGACGTCACCCCAGCAGCAGGAAATGCTGTACAGCCAACTGCACAGCACCGGCGCGATCCTTCTGAGCCAGCGTGACGGCCCTACCGAGGGATTGAGTACGGCTGTCCGGACATGGGTCGATCAGATATTGGCGCAACGGGGCTGTACCAGCCCGTTTATGGGCCTGATAGAAGATACCGCATGGAATAAGCTCACCGATGCGGAGATGGCGGAGCTCTCCTGTGCCGGTTGGCGGCGCAAGGAACATTGGCGTAGCCATATGAACCACCAGAGCTTTGCCCAGAGCCTGTCCATTTTTTCAAAACGAGCATGGGACGAAGCGGCTCTGACTTCCGCGCTGACAAAGGTAATGGATGGCAGTTGCGGCACGGTATATCGGATCAAAGGCTGCGTTGAGGGTGCGGAAGGAGCGCTGTATCAGGTGAATGCCGTACCCGGTCAGTTAGGGCTCCAGTCAGCAGCAGAATGGCCGGGCGGCAAAATGCTCAATGTGATCGGCCGTGATTTAAATCGCGCGGCGCTGAAAACACTTCTGACATGAGTGTGGTACAAATTATCTCGTAAGGGGAGAGAAAAGAAGGCTGCCTGAATTTCCGTTCAGGCAGCCTTCTTGCTTCGACCATTAACAGTGCAGCGGAGAGGTTCGCTACGAACCTCTCCGCTGCACTTATTGTTAGGGGGATTACTCTTCGATACCGGCGATGGTCTTGGCCAACTTCTTCTTGCCCTGAATGTTGCCCTGACGGGCGATCATGACACGCTGGGCCTGGGGAGAACCCGCGCCGTGCAGGGACTCGGTGCGGTAGCCGACCGCTGCCGCGCCCAGACACATATTCTCCAGGAAGCGCAGCACCTTCTGCCGGTTCTCGGTGCTGACGCCCTCGTGGGTGGCGAAATACTTGTTGCAGATCTCGCTGATGGTCTCGCCCTGATTGCCAACAGGCAAATCGGAGTGGAAGTCCTTCTCGCTGGGCATGGTGACCATCAGGCCGCCCGCGATATCCTCAGCCAGACGCACGATCTCATAGGGGAAGCGGGTGACGTTCTGCTTGCAGACGTTGGCCAGCAGCAGGTCGATCTGATAGTTGCCCGCCTTGGTGGGGCAGCCCTCGCAGGAGCAGGCGATACCACAGGAGTACAGCGTCTCATTCAGGTGCGTCATCTCAATGAGCTTGTCCTTGATGTGGCTGGCTTTCTCCACGCCGTTGTACTCGGCAGCCAGCGCCGCGGCGCCGATGACCACATCGCCCACGCCCACCTTGCAGCCGCCGTAGCTCTGGCGGTGGTACCCGGCGAAGCGCTCCACCATCATACCGGCAAACTCATTTTCGCCGTTGAGGAACACATATTCGTTGGGGATAAACACATGGTCGAGGACGACCAGCGCTTCCTGCCCGCCGAACTTGCTGTTGCCCACGTCGATGCAGCCTTCCTCCAGCTTGCGGGTGTCGCAGGACTGGCGGCCATAGATCATATAAAGGCCCTCGGCGTCAGAGGGGCAGGCGAAGGACACCGCGTAGTCCTTGTCCGCCTCGCCCATGGCGATGGTGGGCATGAAAATGTGCCAGTGGGAGTTCACCGCGCCGGTCTGATGCACCTTGGCGCCATTGACCACGATGCCGTCAGGGCGGCGCTCCACCACCCGCAGGAACAGATCGGGATCCTTCTGCTGGTGGGGCGCCTTGCTGCGGTCGCCCTTGGGATCGGTCATCGCGCCGTCCACCGTCAGGTCATTGTCCTGCACCATAATGAGGAATTTCTTGAAGTTCTCGTGATAGTGTGTGCCGCACTTCTCGTCCACCTCATAGGTGGTGGAGTACACGGCGTTGAAGGCGTCCATGCCCACGCAGCGCTGGAAGCAGCTGGCGGTTTTCTGGCCCAGCAGCCGCTGCATCTTCACCTTCTTTACCAGATCGTCCGCGGACTGATGCAGATGGGTAAAGCGATTGATTTTGCGTCCGGTGAGGCTGGAGGTGGCGGTCATAAGCTCCTCATACTGCGGATCCTGCGCCAGCGCGTAGGTCATGGCCACGCAGTTGATGGAGGGGCGGATCATGGGGTGATCCACCCAGTTGTCGATCTTCTCGCCGAACATGTATACTCGGGTGTTCAGCTTGCGCAGGGAGTCGATATACTCTTTCGCGGTCATCAATGCCATTTTCGTTTCCTCCTGTTCTTATTCCTTGGCCAGCTTGACGTAGCCCTCGTAGCGCTCCTTGGCGTCGTTGGCGGCCTTGTGATACAGGGCGTCCGCCTTCTCGGGGAAGGACAGCTTCAGGGAAGCGTAGCGGTTCTCGCCCATGAGGAACTGCTGGAAGTCGCCGGTGGGCGCCTTGGAATCCAACTGGAAGGGATTCTTGCCCTCCTCCTTCAGCCGGGGATCGTAGCGGTACAGGTGCCAGTAGCCGCACTCCACGGCCTTCCTCTCCTCGATCTGGCTCAGACCCATGCTGGCCTTCATACCGTGCTCGATGCAGGGGCAGTAGCAGATGACGATGGAGGGGCCGTCGTAAGCCTCGGCCTCACGGATGGCTTTCAGAGTCTGCGCGGGATCGGCGCCCATGGCCACCTGCGCCACATACACATAGCCATAACTCATGGCCATCAGACCCAGATCCTTCTTCTTGGTGACCTTGCCGCCGGCGGAGAACTTGGCGATAGCCGCGGCAGCGGTAGCCTTGGAGGACTGGCCGCCGGTGTTGGAATACACCTCGGTATCCAGCACCAGCACATTGATGTTCTTGCCGGAGGCCAGCACGTGATCCAGACCGCCGTAGCCGATGTCGTAGGCCCAGCCGTCGCCACCGAAGGCCCACACGGACTTCTTGGTGAGGAATTCCTTGTTATTGCGGATGAACGCGGCCTCGTCGCTCTTGTCACCGGCCACAGCCGCCAGCAGCGCATCGGCTGCCATACGGGATTCGGCGGCGCTTTCGGCCTTGTCGATATACTCCTTGCACACCTCAGCGGCCACGCCCTTGTCGGCCAGCGTCTGGGCGGCAGCCCTCAGCTGGCGCTTGATGGCGTCCTGACCCAGCAGGTAGCCGTAGGCATACTCGGCGTTGTCCTCAAACAGGCTCATGGCCCAGGCGGGGCCGCAGCCGTTGCAGTCGGTGCAGTAGGGAGAGCTGGGGGTGGAGCCGCCGTAAGCGGAGGAGCAGCCGGAGGCGTTGGTGATGTACATATGGTCGCCGAACAGCTGGGTCACCAGCTTGATATAGGGCGTCTCGCCGCAGCCGGCGCAGGCGCCGGAGAACTCGAAATAGGGCTTGGCGAACTGGGAGGCCTTGACGGTCTTGTCGCTGACGGCGTCCTTCTTGACGGTGACTCTCTCCACGGCGTATTCCCAATTCTCCGCCTGGCAGAGCTGGCGCTCCAGCGGCTGCATGGTCAGCGCCTTCTCCTTGGCGGGGCAGACATTGACGCAGCTGCCGCAGCCGGTGCAGTCATAGGGAGAGACCTGCATGCGGTACTGGTACTGAGCCAGGCCGGTGGCTTTCCTGGTCTCAAAGCCGGCGGGAGCGTTCTGCTGCTCGCTCTCGTCCAGCAGGGCGGGACGGATGGCGGCGTGGGGGCAGACGAGGGAGCACTGGTTGCACTGGATGCACTTGGTCATATCCCACTGGGGCACTTCCACAGCCGCGCCGCGCTTTTCGTACTTGGTGGAGCCTGCGTGCCAGGTGCCGTCCTCCAGACCGTACTTCTTCATGACAGACACCGGCAGGCTGTCGCCCTCCTGGCGGTTCATCACGTCCACTACCTCGCGGATGAAGTCGGGAGCCTTGCGCTCCACGGACTTGTCCTCGGCGGTGGCCCAGTTGGCGGGGATGGTTACCTCTACCAGCTCGTTGATGCCGTGTTCGATGGAGGCGTTGTTCATGTCCACCACGGCCTGACCCTTCTTCTTATAATAGGTCTTATAGATGGCGTCCTTCATCTCGGCCACGGCCTGCTCCAGAGGGATCACATTGGCCAGCTTGAAGAAGGCAGCCTGCAGAATGGTGTTGGTGCGGCTGCCCAGCCCCAGCTCACGGGCGATCTTGATGGCGTCGATGGTATAGAACTTTGCCTTCTTCTCCGCCAGAGCGCGCTTCATAGCGGCGGGCAGGTTCTTCTCCAGACCCTCGGCGTCCCACGCGCAGTTCAGCAGGAACACGCCGCCCTCCTTCAGGTTTTTCACCATGTCGTATTTGTGGACATAGGAGGGATTGTGGCAGGCCACGAAATCGGCGGACTGGATCAGATACGGGGAACGGATGGGAGCCTTGCCGAACCGCAGATGGCTCTGGGTCAGGCCGCCGGACTTCTTGGAGTCGTAGACGAAGTACGCCTGACAGTACAGGTCGGTGGCGTGACCGATGATCTTGATGGAGTTCTTGTTGGCGCCCACGGTGCCGTCGGAGCCCATGCCCCAGAACTCGGCGCTGGTCTGACCGGCGGGAGAGGTGTCGATCTCACAGGTCACATCCAGAGAGGTATGGGTCACATCGTCCACAATGCCCACCGTGAAATTGTTCTTGGGCTTTTCCTGCTTCAGGTTATCCAGCACGGCGATGATCTGGCCGGGGGTGGTGTCCTTGCTGCTGAGGCCGTAGCGGCCGCCCACGATGACCATATCGCTGTCCAGCTCCTTGTATACGGAACAGATATCCTGATACAGCGGCTCGCCCATAGCACCCGGCTCCTTGGTGCGATCCAGCACCGCCAGCTTCTTGCAGGAAGCGGGGATGGCGGACACGAACTTATCGGCGGTGAAGGGACGGTACAGATGGACGTTCAGCAGGCCCACCTTCTCGCCCTTGGCGGTCAGGTAGTCGATGGCCTCCTTGGCAGTCTCGGCGGCGCTGCCCATCAGCACCACCACGCGCTCGGCATCGGGAGCGCCGTAGTAGTTGAACAGCTTATACTCGCGGCCCGTCAGCTTGCTGATCTCGGCCATGTAGTGCTCCACCGCGTCGGGGATGGAGGACACCTTCTCGTTGCAGGCCTCGCGGCACTGGAAGAAGATATCGGGGTTCACGGTGGTGCCGCGGGTGGCGGGATGCTCCGGGTTCAGGGAGTTGCGGCGGAAGGCCCGCAGGGCATCCATATCCACCAGGGGACGCAGCTCCTCATAGTCCAGCGCCTCGATCTTCTGGATCTCATGGCTGGTGCGGAAGCCGTCAAAGAAGTGTAGGAACGGCATCCGGCAGTGGATGGCGCTGAGATGTGCCACCGCGCCCAGATCCATGACCTCCTGGGGGGAGGAGGACGCCAGCATGGCGAAGCCGGTGCTGCGCACGCCCATCACGTCGCTGTGGTCGCCGAAGATGGACAGGGCGTGAGCCGACAGGGTGCGGGCGGAAACGTGGAACACGCCCGGCAGCATCTCACCGGCAATCTTATACATATTGGGGATCATCAGCAGCAGGCCCTGGGACGCGGTGTAGGTTGTGGTCAGCGCGCCGGACTGCAGGGAGCCGTGCACCGTGCCGGCCGCGCCGCCCTCGGACTGCATCTCCACCACCTGCACCGGCTGGCCGAACAGGTTCTTCTTGCCGTTGGCGGCCCACTCGTCCACGTGCTCCGCCATGGGGCTGGAGGGTGTGATGGGGAAAATACCCGCCACTTCCGTAAATGCGTAGGATACATACGCGGCGGCTTCGTTGCCGTCCATGATGACCGCTTTCTTCTTGTCCATAATGAAAGACCTCCTCGTGTAGGTTTTTTACAAGATTAGGGCATATTTGCGAATTTACAATTTCTATTTTACTGACCGGCCTATAAAAATGATTTGCTTCGTTTCGCTTTTTCTTTGCCGTTTCTCTTGCCTTAACGTGGGGCGTTCGTTTTGACGTCAGGCGGTACGGAGGGGGTGGACATTATATAAAATCAGTGTAGCATGACCCGGAGAAAAAGAAAGCTGAGTATCCGATAAGCGGCAAAGAAAAAGAAAGATTGAGCAAAGCGAACGGCGGTGACATTCGATACAATGACCTCAGATGGTGGGTCGCGGCAATGAGTTGCAAGTTGGAACACGACCCCAATTTACGGATTATTATTTTAAGGAGGATATCACAATGGATATGAGTTATTTGAAGGATATGCCTATCGCGATCCTGGGCGCCGGCGCTGTGGGCAAGACCATGGCTGCTGACTGCGCCCTGGCCGGCAAGGAAGTTCGCCTGTGGGATCAGCCCCGCTTCGCCAAGACCAACTTCACCAACATTGAGAAGACCGGCATCACTCTGGCCGGTGCACAGTTCAGCTACTTCGGCTATCAGCGCAAGGGTACTGTGAAGATCGCTCTGGCTACCGACGACATGGCTAAGGCCGTGAAGGGCGTCGGCATCATCATCGTGGCCGCCGTGGCCGTGGCCCATGAGACCATCTTCCGTGAGCTGATCCCCCTGCTGGAGGACGGCCAGGTCATCCACATCCTGCCCGATAACTGCGGCACCTTCATCTTCCGCAAGCTGATGCGTGAGATGAACTGCACCAAGAAGGTCATCGTTGGTGCCTGGTACACCGCTCCCTATGGCATCCGTATCGTGCGCCGCGGCGGCGTCGTCACCAACGAGTGCAAGGTGGAAGACCGTATCACCACTATCCGTGGCTGCGCTCTGCCCGACACCGACACCGACGCTTTCATGGCTTCCGCCTGGTACATTCCCGCTTTCGGTGCTATCATGGATGCTGACGGCGAAGTTACCATCTCCAAGAAGGGCGAGGAGTTCCACCACGGCTTCGTGCGCGGCAACACCGTGCTGGACATCAACCTGTCCAACGTCAACCCCGTTATCCACGTTCCCGGCGCCGTTCTGGGTGCTGCCGTGATGCAGAACTTCGATACCGTTCTGGGTCAGGATAAGAAGAACTACTCCCTGTACGGCTTCGCTCTGTGCCCGGCTATCGCCGAGGTTCAGGCCAAGTTCTGGGAGGAAGAGAAGGCCCTGGCTGCCAAGATGGAAGTGGGTCTGTGCACCGTGAACTATGAGGACTTCTTCTCCCGTACCACCATGTACGGCAAGGAGTACATGGGCCCCGACTTCGCAGTGCCCTTCACCGAGAAGTACGAGAACTTCTACGGCGACGGTCCCTTCGATCTGGAGAACCGCTACATCACCGAGGATGTGCCCGTGGGCTGCTACCTGATGAGCCAGCTGGGCAAGAAGTACGGCGTAGCTACCCCCATCATCGACTCCATGATCCTGCTGGCCAGCACCATGCTGAAGCGCGATCTGGCCGCCGAGAGCAAGTACACTCTGGATTATCTGGACATCGGCCACATGAACCACGAGCAGCTGCAGGCTTACCTGCGCGAGGGCGTGTACACCGCGAAATAAGCAGACACCCAGCGACCAACGTTTTGTTTTCATCCTAGATGATAGTACGGCAGAGATTTGCCAATCTGCCGTCTCCTACCTCCTCATACAAAGAGAAATGCGCAGACACTGTCTGCGCATTTCTTGCCTTGAAATATATTATGTGCTACAATGCGCAGCGGCTTTGCCGCAATGACGCATGCAGCAAGCTGTGTATTATGAAAAGGACAGAAGCCTATGAAAACGGAGACCACAGAACTATTCAGATCAGAAAAGGTCAGCAGGATACTGTTTAAGCTTACGCCGCCTGTTATGCTGGCGCAGCTGATACAAGCCCTGTATAACATCGTGGACAGCGTGTTTGTAGGCCGGTATTCCGATTCTGGACTGACGGCGCTGTCGATCATCTACCCGATGCAGCTGTTGATGATCGCCTTCGCCGTGGGCGCGGGGGTAGGCATGAATACCATCATGGCGGCGAGATTCGGCGTCGGACAGGACGGCGAAGCGGAAGAATACGCCGGTGTTGGCACACTGCTGGCGGGCGCTATGTGGCTGCTGTTTGCCACAGTCTGCTGGCTGATCCTGCCGGCCTATGCACGGATGTCAACCAACTCCGAGACTGTGATCGCGGACATTGTGCAATATGGCCGGATCGTCTGTGTTTTCAGCTTCGGATTGTTTTTTGAAAGCACCTGGACAAAGGTGCTGCAAGCCAACGGCGACATGAAAACGCCGATGATCGCGCAGATCCTGGGCGCAGTGACCAACATCGTTCTGGATCCGCTGCTGATTTTCGGGTATCTGGGACTTCCTGAGATGGGGATTCGCGGCGCTGCAATCGCGACAGTCGCCGGACAGGCGGTGGCCGCCCTGTTCGTATTTCGCGGCGGCTTCCGCCGCATTCCGGGTAAAGAGGTGTATCTCCATCATATCGCAAAAATCTTTCAGGTGGGAATCCCGAACATTCTGATGCAGTCGGCCTATACATTCTACATTCTGGGCCTGAACCTGATCCTGTCCGGATTTTCAGATCAGGCCGTAACAGCATTGGGCCTGTACTACAAATGGCAGACCTTCTTCTTTATTCCCTTGTGCTCGATGCAGACCTGTATTGTTCCGGTCACAAGCTTCAATTATGCGGCAAAGGATATCGGACGCTGCCAGAAGGTGCTGTTGACATCAATTTGGATGGGAACTGCGCTTATGGCTGTCGGGACTATCTGCTTTGTCACGTTTCCCACTGCGCTGCTACGGGTATTTACGCAGGAAGCGCAGGTCATCGCGATCGGAAGCTATGGATTCTGTTTTATTGGCGTTAGCTTTATCCCGATGGTAATGGCCCTGATATTTCCGGTATTCTTCCAAGCAGTAGGCGCTGGCCTGAAAAGCTCTCTGCTGACGGTGATCCGGACGGTGGTGCTGTTTGTTCCGCTGGGCTATTTATTCTCTCGCTGGGGCCTTCGCTTTTTCTGGTGGACGTTCCCGGTCACGGAAGTGATAACCGCGTCGGTCGGCATTCTTTTTTATAAGCAGTTTCTCAAAAGCTGTCGTGTCAGGCTGTCGGGAACTGGTGCTCCAGTGGGGACGTCACGATCATCGTGACCGGTAAACACCGCTGATGCAGGACGCAATACCAGTAAAGAGCCTTCTGTACGATCTCTATACTGCTGGAATGACGCCAAAGGTGTACCGTGAAGAGATCTGTCTCAAGCGGGCTATGTAAAAAAATGAGCCAGACAGGAGTTCCTGTCCGGCTCACTTTCTTAGAATAAATAAGGTAAAACCGTCATGTCTTTATTACCAGAGCCCCATAACATGCTGCATTAGCAGACTGACAGCGGTAATGCCCGCCCAGCAGCAGGCACCCAGCAGCAACGGCTTTCCGCCGCTCTTTACCAGCTTGACCACGTTGCTGTTCAGTCCGATGGCCGCCATGGCCATGATGATGAAGAACTTGCTCAGCTCCTTCAGCGGCTGAAACACCGCCGACGGTACGCCCAGAGACGTGCAGATGGTGGTGACCACCGACGCACAGACGAACCACAGGATAAACATGGGGAAAGCGTTCTTCAGCCGGAAGCCACCCTGTCCTTTCCCCGCCTTCTTCGCCTGCATCAGTGACAGCACCAGCGTGATAGGGATGATGGCCAGCGTGCGGGTCAGCTTGACGGTCACGGCCTTATCCAGCGTCTGGCTGCCCAGCTCCCACATGCTGTCCCATGTGGAGGCCGCCGCCGTGACGGAGGAGGTATCGTTTACCGCTGTACCGGCGAAGATGCCGAAGGATTCGCCGGAGGTGGTATCAAAGCCGATGGCCTGTCCCAGCAGAGGGAACAGCAGTGCCGCCAGCACATTGAAAAAGAAGATGACCGATATGGCCTGGGCCACCTCCTCATCGTCGGCGTGGATCACCGGTGCGGTGGCGGCGATGGCGCTGCCGCCGCAGATGGAGGAGCCCACACCGATGAGTGTGCTGATATTGCCGTCGATATGCAGCAGCTTGTGGAGGGCAAAAGCCACCAGCAGCGACGTGGCGATGGTGCAGACGATGATGGGCAGGGACTGCTTTCCGGTTTCCAGCACCACGCTCAGGTTCAGTCCGAAGCCCAGCAGCACCACGGCGGTCTGGAGAATTTTCTTGGAGGTGAAGCCCACCCCCGGTTTGCAGGCCGCGCCCGGTGTCCAGAACAGGGCGATGACCATACCGATGACGATGGAGAACACCGGGCCGCCGATGACCGGCACCAGCTTACCCAGCAGCCACGAGGGCACGGCGATGGCAAGGCACACCGCCATGCCGGAAAGATATTTCTTGATGGTTTGCATATTACGGTATCATTCCTTTCTACTTAAGGCACAAAGCTTTCCCTATTATAGCGAGTGGTACGGTTTTAGGCAAGTGGTATAAAGTGATTGAGAAGTACATCCTGTGCATGCTTTGACAGGCGCGGGATATCTGAGTGGCTTAATCGTGTGGGAATGGAAGCGCCGGGGATACGTTTTGTATCCCCGGCGTTTCCTGCCTAAAAGAGGTGAATGGTAAGGAGTAGAGAAATGGATTGATAGATTTACAGCGCCATGCGGTAGATCTCAGCAGCGATCTCCGGAGTCAGCTTGACGAAGTTGCCGTGGTTGGGAGCGCCATGGAACATGTTCTCCACCATGACGGGGATGTCTTCTTCCTTGCCGCCCAGCTCGTTGATGGTGGCAGGCATGTTCAACTCGTTCATGAACTCGCGCACGCAATGGATACCTTCCATAGCGGTGACTTCAGGATGCTCGAAATCGTTCTGGCAGCCGAAGACGCGGGTAGCAAACTTCACAAACAACTCGGGGCCGTTTACCTTCATGGCGTATTCCATCCAGTAGGGGAACAGCAGCGCCAGACCGGCGCCGTGGGAAGCGCCGTAAAGGATGCCGATCTCGTTATCCATATGGTGGGTGCCCCAGTCCTGTGCACGGCCAACGCCGGTGCTGTTGTTCTGCGCGACCATGGCGGCCCACATGATATTGGCGCGAGCCTCATAATCGTTGGGGTTCTTCATGACGCGGCGGCCTTCCTTGATGATGGTCAGCATGACGGCTTCCAGCATACGGTCGGTCAGCTCGCAGTCCTTGGTATGGGAGAAATAGCGCTCCAGGCAGTGGGCGAAGATATCGGCCAGGCCGCTGGCGGTCTGATAAGGAGGCAGCGTCATCATCAGTTCGGGATTCATGATGGCGAACAGGGGACGCAGGATATCGCCGTCGGCGCAGCGCTTATACTGGTGGCCGTCCTCGGTGACGAGCGTCACCACAGAGTCGGTGGAGCCTTCAGAACCGGAGGCAGCGATCGTAACTACGCAGCCCACGGGGAGCGCTTCGGTGACGGGGCCCTTCTTGCCGCAGTAGAAATCCCAGAAATCGCCATCGTACTTCACGCCCAGCGCGATGCCCTTGGCAGAGTCCATGACGGAGCCGCCGCCGATGGGCAGGATGAAATCCACGCCCTCGCGCTTGGCCAGCTCAATGCCCTCGTAAACCAGATCGGCGTGGGGGCTGGCCTTGACGCCGCCCAGCTCCACGTAAGCGATGCCCTCTGCGTCCAGAGAAGCCTTGACGCGATCCAGCAGGCCGCTGCGCTTGACGCTGCCACCGCCGTAATGGATCAGCACCTTATGGCCGCCGTAACGCTTTACATACTTACCGGTCTCATTTTCGGTACCCTTGCCAAAGACGAAATAGGTGGGGCTATAAAAAGTAAAATTATCCATAGTGACCTCCTGAAAATCATTTGTCCGGACGGCGAATGAGCACCTGCCGGTTATCTTTATTCTATCGTGTTCGGGCCATGCAGAATGTGCCTGTCTTCACCTGTTTTTTGCCGAATCTCATCTTTCTGTCCTTCGCGTGAAACAGTATGTGCCGCAAGCGGCAAAGTTCACACGAGAAGCAGCAAACCATCCAGATACTGTCAATGGTATAATTCTTACAAAGTAATGGAAGGAGGGGATTGTTACGCAAAGCAGACTCGATCAATTCTATGAACAGCTCAACGACTGCCGATGCTGCGGTGATCCCGTTGAAGTGGAGACCTTCCTGCTGGATTGTATCAAACAGAATCGCCCTCAGGACGATGTGGAATATATTGTGGCCGTCTGTGATGAACTGGGCAGCTTCTATCGCGAGTGTGAGCAGTATGACCATTCGCTGGCGGCCTTTGAGCGGGCGAAAACCGTAGCGGAAAACGCGGGTGCGACGAAAAGCACACTGTATGCCGCCACGCTCAACAATATGGCGGGAACATACCGGCAGATGCGGGATCATGACAGAGCGATCGAACTGTTTCAGACGGCGAGAAAGCTGTATCACGAACTCTGCGGAAAGGCGAGTACCGCCTATATCGGTTTGCTGAATAATCTTTCTCAGACCTATCAGGAGGCAGGACAGCCCACCATGGCGCTTGCCTGTCTGGAAGAGGCTGTGACGCTGATAGAAAGCACGCCCGCGCTCCGCTTTACACTGGGGATCACGTACAGCAATCTGACGACGCTGCACTATGCCGCCGGCGACCACGAACAGGCGATACGCTGCATGAACCGTGCCCTACAGGAGTACGAGCGCTGCCCGGACGAGGATCGGTGGCACTACGTGGATGCGCTCAACAGCATGGGCGGCTTTCTGTATGCGGAGGGAAACTATTGGCAGGCGATCGCGCTGTACCGGAAGTCGGCGTCCTATACGCTGCGCTGTGAAGGGGAAACGCTGGAATACGCGGCGATATGCCAGAATATGCGCTGGTGCTATGAGGGCCTGGGACAGCTGGAGCGTGGACTCTTTGCGTTGAAGGAAGCGGTTCGGATCTATACCAGACTTCTCGGCGCTGACCATGAACGAACCCGCACGGCGGCGGATGATCTGATTTGCCTGAAGCAGCGGATCGAAGGAAACGGTATGAAAGTACAGAAAGGAGCGACCGGTGATGGAAGAGCGTGAAATGATAGAGATCACAGGCGCTGCGGAGAATAACCTGAAAAATATCCGGCTTCGTATTCCCAAGGAACGGCTGGTCGTGCTGACCGGCGTCTCCGGTTCCGGTAAAAGCTCCCTGGCCTTTGATACGATCGCGGAGGAAAGCCGCCGTCAGTGGCAGGAGACGCTGCCACTTTACCTGCGGAGCCGTATGCCGCATCACAAGCGGCCCAACGTGGAGAAAATTCAGGGCCTGACCCCCTGTGTTGTCGTTGACCAGAAGCCGATGGGCGCCAACGCCCGCTCTACGGTCGGCACCGCCGCAGATATCGTGCCTTTGATCCGTATGCTGTTCTCACGTGTCGGCGCACCCAGTGCGGGCGGCTCCATGGCATACTCTTTTAATCACCCTCACGGGATGTGTCCGGTCTGTACCGGTCTGGGGCAGGAAACGTCCTTGAACGAGGAGGCAATGTTCAACCGGGATAAAAGCATCAATGAAGGTGCCATCCGCTTTTCACAGTTTTCCGGCGGCAGCTGGCAGAGCATTTACTTCACCAATAACCCCTATCTTGATCCCGACAAGAAGCTGCGGGATTATACGCCGGAGGAGTGGGAGGTACTGCGGATCGGCACAAAGGAGCCGTTGATCATCGACCACATCTATAAAAATACAGGGCAGGTCTCGCACCTGCCCTACGAAGGCGTTGTCACGCGGTTTAATCGCCTGTATCGGAATAGAGACATCGCGGGCCTGAAAAAGAGTGTGCAGGAAGAGGCGCTGTCCCTTATGTGCCGCCATACCTGTACCGCCTGCGGCGGTAGCGGCCTGAATCCGGCGGCGCTGGCTTCGCGCATCAACGGATATAATATCGTGGATTATAACGATATGCAGGTGTCCCGTCTGATCCCTGTATTGGAAGCGATAGAGGATCCGCTGGGTGCTTCTTTGGCGCAGCAGATCTGTGTCGGTCTGCAAGCAATGGTTCGGGTCGGCCTGGGCTATCTGACGCTCTCCCGCCGCACGGACACACTGTCCGGCGGCGAGCTTCAGCGGCTGAAGATGGTCCGGCATCTGGGCAGCAGCTTGAGCAATATCACCTATATCTTCGATGAACCGACCGCGGGACTGCATCCATCTGATGTGAAGCGGATCTGTGACCTTCTTCTCCAACTGCGGTATCAGCACAATACGGTGCTGGTGGTCGAGCATGACAAGCAGGTCATTGCACTGGCGGATCATATTATCGAGCTTGGCCCTCGTGCCGGCAGCGGAGGCGGCGAAGTCGTATTTCAGGGGACGCCCAAGGAGCTGTGCAGCGCGGGGACATTAACGGCTGAGGTGTTATGCGAACGTGTGGCGCTGAATGACGCACCGCTGTCATGGACGGAAAGCTTTCCGGTTTCTGATGCCAGCATCCACAACCTGAAGAACGTGTCTGTGGATTTCCCCAAGGGAGTGCTGACGGCTGTTACAGGTGTGGCGGGCTCAGGAAAAAGCAGTCTCACCTGCTGCGCGTTCCTTGACCGCTATCCCGAAGCCACTCTGATCAGTCAAGCAGCGGTTGGTACGACCAGTCGATCTACGCCCGCCACGTATACAGGTGTAATGGATGAGATCCGTAAGGTTTTCGCCCGTGAAAACGGCGTCAGCGCACAGTGGTTCAGCTTCAACTCGAAGGGCGGCTGCCCAGTGTGCAAGGGCAAGGGCGAGATCATGCCGGATGTGGCGTTCGCAGACCCGGTGGCCATCACCTGTGAGGAGTGCGGCGGACGGCGGTATAATCCCACAGCGTTGAGCTATACCTATCAGGATAAGACGATCGAGCAGGTTCTGGCGCTGACGGTAACAGAGGCACTCTCCTTCTTTACTCAGCGGCAGATCCGTGAGCCGCTGCAGCTGCTGCAGGCTGTCGGTTTGGGCTACATGACCTTGGGCCAGCCCCTCAGTACGCTTTCGGGCGGCGAGGTGCAGCGCCTGAAATTGGCCAGCGAATTGACAAAAAGCGGCAATATCTACATTTTCGACGAACCGACGACCGGCCTGCACCGTAATGATGTTCAGTTGCTGCTCAAGCTCCTGCGCCAGCTTGTGGATCAGGGCAATACGGTGATCGTCGTAGAGCATCGTCTGGAAGTGATTGCGCAGGCGGACTGGATCATCGACATGGGGCCGGGTGCCGGAGACCGCGGCGGCAGCGTCGTGTTTACGGGAACACCCCGGCAGCTGCTGGACTGCCGCGAGTCGGAGACGGCCCGATTCCTTCGGGAAGCGGTTGACCCCGCAAAATAGATACGTGTAAGGAGCGGTGTATGTCATACGCTGATTTGCCCCAGTTATCTCTTGCAGGATTCAAAGTTTCATGCTATAATAACAATTGAAAGTTTCGTAATTGCTTCCGAGCAATTAAAGTAGACGTGTTACTAAGTGGCTGAAGATAGTTTTATCTTCAGCCACTTTTTTTGTTTCTGCTGCTTCTCCTGAAGAGAGGCACAGACTGGCATGATGGGGGGATCTCTCCTCTGGCATGCATAGATCTTCATATCGTGGATCTGTGGATCCAAAAGCACTCAAAGGACTGCGATTCTTTGAGTGCTTTTTTTATATAAATCGGAGCCGGACGGCTCCCTAACTCTTTGCTCCGGATATGCCTTACGGCATATCCGCTTATATAGATACTACGCGCAGAAATGCAGAAAGGAATTTAAATGGAAGACGATTATTTACCCGTGATCAACCGGTGTGTTGCGGAAATCATGATGGAAAAGATCCCTGACCAAACCAAGCACCTTCGTTTTCTCGCGGTTCTGAAATTGCAAGGCTATTTGCACCTGTACGAACAACACGGCTATATGCCGAAGCTGATTCATGCGATTGCAGAGAAGAAGTGCAGGATGATCGGGACGATCACGACCGAGTCGGAGATGAAGAAGCTGCTCAAACCCAGTTGTCCGCATTATTGCGGCGGGAGGTTCACTCCGGGCGAGTATCACATTCCGGAGGAGGAACTCATTGGCTGGAGTGAAGCGTCTTTAAGAACGCCATTGAACAGCGCAGGGTATCAACGGTATATGGAACTGTTCAAGCAGGTGCTTCCTGAGGAAAGCCGTAGGCTTTCGCTGGGAGGAACCTCGGATGGATAAGCTCAAAAAGGCTGAGGAGGACTTGACCCTTGAGGATATTCGTATCCACTGTTTTACAGGCCAATCCATATTCATTTCCGGTGAAGGCAGAAATAAAGTATTTCGCTACCGCCACGGTGTAGAGACCAATGTCGGAAATATCCAATTAGACGAGTGGATTCGCATTGCCCGTCAACTGATCGACCGATACGGCGAACAGAAGATGTTTCACCAGCTCGTTGAGTGGGAAAAGGAGCACTGTCCGTGGGTACGCAGTGATTCAGAAAGCGAGCAAAAAGCGCTGGAATATCATGTCTCACGGATGCAGGACAACCCCCTGTGGTGTGACTATATCCCGTTTAACCGAAAGTATCGTCCGGAAGTCCTGCTGAAAGCGGAGATCCTTCAGGTACAATGCGTTGGCTGCGGCAACACATTCGAACTGACCGCAGAACGGTACAAGGATATCTGCTTATGCAGCAGCGGAAAGCTGTATTGCGATTATTGCCACGGCCTCATGCCGATTCAGCATGTGTCTCACTGCGAAGAAGGACATGATAATCGCGGCGAATCGCTGTAAAAACTGTAACAGAAAGGAGCTGCGCCATGTGTGCAGAATATAACACCAAACTGGAGCGAATGCGGGCGTTGATCGAGCGCCTGACTGAGGCGGATGTCGCCTACTTCAAAAATGATGAGCCGATCATGTCAGACTGGGAATACGACCAGTTGACAGACGAGCTGGCCTCATTGGAACGTGATACCGGTCTTGTGCTCTCCGGCTCCCCGACTCAGAAGGTATCAGGAGAGATCCTGGAAACATTGACAGAAGTACGGCATACGAAGCCGATGCTGTCTGCAGGTAAAACCAAATCTGTGGAGGACCTTGTCAAATTTGCCGCTAAGCGCCCGGTATTGCTGAGCTGGAAAATGGATGGTCTTACGCTGGTTCTGCGATATGAGTCTGGAGAACTGAAGCAAGCCATTACCCGTGGGCGAGAAGGAATCGTTGGTGAGGACGTAACGCATACCGTTCGAACCTTCCTGAACGTGCCGCTGACGGTTCCGACAAAAGGATCGTTCGAGGTCCGTGGTGAAGGCGTTATCTCTTGGGCCAATTTCCATAAGATCAATTCCGGTCTTGAGGAACCCTATACACATCCGCGCAACTTGGCATCCGGCAGTGTGCGCAAGCTCGATGCCGGTGAGTCGAAGAAGCGCCGTTTGGAGTTTTGGGCATTCGAGTTGGTCAGCGATTATCTGGAACCGGAAAGCAAGCTGGGGCAACAGACCTTCCTGCAGGATAACGGTTTTTCCGTTGTGCCGTACATCTATCTGGATGTGCTGCACAGCGAACAGATGATCCGTGATGCGATCAAAAGCATGGATCCCAAGAAGTTTGCATATCCGGTGGATGGCCTCATCATGGAGTATGAAGAGATCCGTTACGGCAAAAGCCTTGGCGCAACCGGCCATCACGAGAACCGGCTGATTGCACTCAAGTGGGAGGATGAGCTGTATGATACGCATTTCCGCGGTGTGGAGCTGGCTACGACCAGAACCGGTATGGTGAGCATTACCGGTTTGTTCGACCCGGTCAACATCGATGGGACGCTTGTTGGCCGTGCGTATCTGCACAATCTGGATGTCTTTGATGAATTCCGGTTTGGTATCGGAGATAAGATCCGCGTATATAAAGCGAACATGATCATCCCGCAGATCGCAGATAACAGGACACAGAGCAATACATATGTGCTGCCTATGACCTGTCCCTGCTGTGGTGAACCTCTGACCGTCAAACGCACAAGCGGTGGAACGCGGCAGTTATACTGTGTTAATCCCCTCTGCGCTGCCAAGCTGGTGCAGAAGTTCGCGCATTTCTGCGAGAAGACCCGCATGAATATCGAGGGACTTTCGGCAACAACACTGGAAAAGCTCATTGGCCATGGCTGGGTTCACAATTTTGGCGATCTGTATGAACTGGAACGGTATCATGAGGAGATCATCAAGACGGAGGGTTTCGGCGAGAAGTCCTTCGAACGCCTGCAGGCCGCGATTGAGAAAAGCCGCTGCTGTACGTTGGCAAAGTTCATCGCCGGTCTGGGCATCCCCATGGTTGGGCGTCATGCCGGCCGAGATCTGGACAAGTTCTTCCATGGATCCTGGTCCGAATTTGAGTCAGCCATCCTCAATGGCTTTGATTTCACGCAGTTGCCGGACTTCGGACAAATCATGCACAACAACATTTACACTTGGTACGCGGACGCAGACGAGGCACTCCTCTGGCGTCCGCTGCTGTCTAAAATTCAATTTATCGAAAAGGAGAACCAGACAATGGAAATCACCATGAATAACCCGTTCGCAGGCAAGAGCGTCGTCGCTACCGGCAAGTTGGCGCATTATACCAGAGAAGGCATTCAGGAGAAACTGCTTTCTCTGGGCGCACATCCGTCCAACGCCGTGAGCAAAAAAACTGATTATCTGATCGTCGGTGAAAAGGCTGGCAGCAAGCTGACCAAAGCGCACCAGCTGGGCGTAAAGACACTGACTGAGCAGGAATTCGAGGATATGCTGTCCTGATTTGTGCAGCAGCCATAGTAAGGCACGGAGCAGATCACCTGCTCCGTGCCTGTTTTCCAAGGAGGCCACAAAATGAAAGGCTGGATATACCGGTGCCCGGCTTGTGGAAGCAAGCGTTTCGTGGTCACGGCACATGTCACACAAGACTGGGAAATTGACTGCAATGGCACATTCCAGAGCGTCCTTGATGCGTGTGTGGAGATCACACATCATCCGGATGAATCTGACATATGGAATTGCGCCAACTGCGCTTATTCCGGAACAGGCGAGCAGTTTCGTGCAGAATCTTACATGCAATAGAAGGAGGCAGCATAATGCGAAGAAAACAGATCGGGGTCATGGACTTTCACGGCAGCGTGGACATTACGGATCCCTGTTATGAAAAGGAAGTCTGGTGCAGGATGAACGGCGTGAAGATCAGAACGGGAGCCTATACCTGCATGGCCTGGCATCATACCGAAAAAGGAACGTACAGCGATGGGTGTCCGTACTCCTGTGAGCTGGTCGGGATCATTGGCATCTATCTGGATGGCCTCATCCCGCGTCAGCGAGCCATGAAGGAGATCGGCACGATCGGTGTGGATTCCGGTATGGCAGGCTTTTTTCATGATAAGCCGGATTACAGCGACGAGGCATGGAGCAAGTTCTGCGATCGCGTTCGCCATGGCGATGCATGGCTGACAGAAGATGGGTTCTATAGCTGCTCCGGACACGGTGACGGCGGCTATGGCGTTTATGCCTATGAAAAAGATGGCGAGATCACCGCGCTGGAGATTCGCTTTCTGTAAGATAGATCCCCTGCTTCTGTATCTGACCCAATAAAAGTGACCATCCTCATGTTCCGCTTTATGCGTTTAATGCGACGCAAATACGCATTTCACATGGAATACGTAGAAAAAGGAGACAGCAATATGAAAGAAACCAAGAGTGAACGGTTCCGCCGCGTTGCGGAAGCTCGCGTCAATAAGATTATCCGGATGCTCAGACTGTTAGGCAACTGCGCTGCAACAAGCGTATATGCCTATGATGACAGTGCGGTTGAGCAGATATTTTCGGCGCTGCAGATCGAGTTGGACAAGGCGCGTGTACGGTACGCGGAAGGCGGCCGGACAAAAAGGCGCTTTTCACTCTCGGAGAATTATGCGCCGGACACCATCTCGCACCCGCATATAACGATGCCGCTGCCCGATGGTACAAGCCTTAGGGCCGTTGCCTATGCGGAGGACACCTATCCGGCCATCAACCTGTATCTCTTACAGGATGGACAGCCGGAGGAGTTGATCTGCTTTGCGGAGTACAATATCGGTCAAGAAGCAAATCGAGAACTCTGTATCGGAGTCTATTCATCCGACGAGGACGACACAAAATACTATGCGCCATATCAGGCAGAAAGGAATACAGACTATGAACGAAACTCCGCAGAAGCCGCGGATGATTGAGACATACCGCATTTCATGGAGCGACATCGCGGCGCTTATTTCAGAACAGATCAAATCGGTTTTGGGATACAAGTGCTCTTTGCGCGTCTGGCCTGAGGATCTGGATTTCTGGGGCGTTCGTGCGCAGCACAGGACCTTCTCCGTTCGGGAATTGAATCGGCTTTTGGATGCCGTTCATGCAAGCGAAAAGGAACGCGAAATGACCCTGCCGGAGGACTCGGAGGATACACACAGCTTCGGAATGACGCTTGGCAGGCATTTGCTGAAATCCGCATTACAGGCGGATTGGGAGCGTGAGCTGGTCGATGATGACGCGCTCTGGCTGATTGGATTCACCAGTGCCGAAACAAATCCATACTCGGCTACAGGCCTCTTACGGAACCTCGATGCTTCAGCGCTCTTATCCAAGGAGGACGTCCTGACACATCTGGCCAATAATGGCGGCACTGACGTAGCACTCGGCGATATACGGATGCGCTATTACACGGCACACAAGAATGAGCTGTGCTGGCGGTATCCGATCTCTGACGGTGTGCATGACGGCGCTTTCATTCTGGTTGTGAAAGAGGGGTATCTGAGTCTTCCGTACAACAGCGTGGATGAAGAGGACTATGAGCTCCTTGTGTTGACGGATGCTGCACTTCACGACGCGGAATCCATTTCAACATTTCTTTCGGACTGGGAGTGCTTTTCGGCAGATCTCACTGACGCTATGCGTGAGATGTATTCGATTCTGAAGGAGGAAAACGACCATGCATGATTCTCAAAAACGAGCCATTACAGTGCAGGGGCGGTTCATGGCTCCTGTCTGCATAGGTGCCCCCGCATTTATCCGGGAATCCAATGGGTATCGCAAGACATCTACCGTCTGCGCGGTACTCCTTGACATACCGCAAATAACCGTGATCGAGACGCAAAACAGTGTCTACTCTAATTCAGAAAATGTGAGGTTTGTGATGAACAATAAAATTGACTGGGTGATCCACCTCGTAGCAAACGGAGCTTGCGATGAATGCGGAAGAACAGAGAACGGGTTCCGGCCCTATATCTGCAACGCCCATACCCATGGACTTGCCGCGTATGAGCACATGGATCTGCAGCTGGTCCTTTCCTATTCGCCTCATGAGATAGCGAGGATCCTTAATACACTGGGCCTGCGCATTCAGGCGGGCGAACGCTTTGAACCCGGCGCAATGGTGTCGGGTATCTTCGAGGATTGTGATGTCCGGCTTGATCTGTTCGAGGAAACCGGCCGCAATGTGCTGCGTGTGATTATCCCCGACTCGCATGGCCGGTTCCCTGAGGATCCGCAATGCGCGGAGCCATATCGTCTGCAGCGCATGAAAACGGAGGAGCTCCATGTTAAGGAAGGTATGCCATCATGAAAATTGCTATCTACCAGATCGATGTGGAGCGAGACTCGGCGCGCGTCGCGTTTCGGGATCTGAACTACATCACATCGGCCTATAACGGGCGAATCCCCACAGAACTCTATGACTGTATTTTTTCCGGTGAGGTCGCGGCGAAGAATCTGGAGGATGTGTTTTATATCTTCAATATGGCGCGTCCCAAAGGCTATAAGGGCCGATCTCTGTCCGTTTCTGATGTGGTGGCCGTTTGTCATTCTTCGGAGGAGAAAACGTATTACTACTGTGAGCCAATTGGCTTCAAACAAATCTCGTTCGATATATGTGGCGAAAACCCCTGCCAGTAGGCGCAGCTACATATACGAACACAGGACAAAGAGGCATCGGGGAATCCGATGCCTCTTTTTAAGGAGAAGCTTGTTATGGACAGCAATCAAAAATATCAGATTTACTTCGATTACCTCGAAGGCTTGCGCCAGTCTGGTGAGACCAATATGTATGGCGCTACACCCTATCTCCAGAGGAAGTTCCCCGAACTGAGACGAGTCGAGGACGCAAAAGTCGTCCTACTGGCTTGGTTTCGCAGCTTTGAGCCGGACGATCCACCTGAACAATGCCTTTCGGATAATGTATAGGAGTAAACAAGATGCAAACAGAAAAAGCCTTTATGAACATGCGCAGGATCTCACCGAAAGAACATGTTCCATTTCGCTGCACCGGCTGCGGCGAATGCTGCCGTCATGTTCATCAGAGTATCCCGCTGGAGAGTCTGGATGTCTATCACATAGCCCGGTATCTGCGGGAGCATGATTCAGAGAGCTTCTGCACGGATGACTTTATCGGGCAATATACAGAGCTGGCTCTGCTTGATGCGTGTGGATTCTTCATTCTCATGCTCAGAACAACCGGTCCGGATGATGCCTGTATTTTTCTGAGAGACAATCGCTGTATGATCTATGCGGCGAAGCCCCGTGCATGCAGGATCTACCCATTCGTTGCAGGCATAACGCCAAACGGACAATATGAGTTTCTGCTCAGCAAAGAGAAGCCGCATCACTTTAAGGGCAAGATCACCTGCGCAAAAACGTGGATGAAGCGTTATTTCACCGCTGAGGATCGTGTCTTCCTGAAACTGGATTTTGGCTCCGCAGCGGAGATCGCACGACTCATGCGCATGGTACCGGAATCCGATAAAAAGACTGCGATGCTGTTATTCTGGCGGTACAGGTATTCTGAGTTCAACCTGGATCAGCCATTCTTATCACAGTATGAGAAAAACCTCCACTTGCTCAAATCGGCATTGAACTCACTTGTTGACCGAGCATGAGCCACAAATCAACCGTTCGAATGACAAAGGAGAAAAACCAATGGATGAAAGATTAAAATACATCACAGACAATTTTGATAACCTGCATATCGGGCTCGACGATACCTTCCGGTTCCACTGCGATCAGTGCGGTAAATGCTGTATTGATCGGGAGGACATCCTGCTGAACCCCAAAGATGTTTTCAACATCTCCAGAGAACTGGAGCTCACCCCGTTGGAAGCTTTTGACAAATACTGCGAGACTTACATCGGGAGCGACTCTCGGATCCCCATCGTCCGGCTCAAGCCACGAGGATCCATCAAGCGCTGCCCGCTGCTCAAGGACCGCAAGTGCTCTGTCCACCGGGCCAAACCCACGGTCTGCGCACTGTATCCTTTGGGTCGATGTGTCAGGTTTAATGTCAAAGAAATGAGTGAGGAAGCCATTGACAATGCGGAGATCCAGTATATCATGAACCCTTTTATGTGTGGAGACGCCTCAGAAGCCCACACGGTGCGCAACTGGTTGGAAAGCTTTGGACTGCCCGCTCGGGATGAAAGCTTTATTGCATGGCAAAAAGTGATGTTCCGTGTCAGAGAAAGACTCGTGAAACTGGAAAAAAAGCTGTCCACCAAGGCTATGGAATACGTCTGGTCAATCACTTGGCAGGCCCTGTATATTGATTACGACATCCATAAAGAGTTTGATGAACAGTTTCGGAGCAATACCGAACGGCTGGTTATGCTTCTGGATGAAGTACCTACGCTGTGGAAGGAGGCTCGCAATGCCGGAAGAACGTAATCAAAACCAGATCATCCGTATTGACGCACGCAACTGCTTCGTGGAGAGCTTAAACGATTCGTTCGGCTTCGGAAAAGCCCATTTCACGTTTGCGTCCTATGATCTCAGTAAACCGAGCGGCCAGCGCCAGACGAACAGCATTCAAATCTATATTGATATCGCTGAACTGCTGGAGCTGTGCCGGAAACTGGCCGGCGGTGAGCTGCGGTACATGATGCAGAACAGGAAAAAGACCGGTGAATCCACGCCGCTCTTTCAACACCTCGGCGGGACCTCGGCGGAGAAGCTTACCAGATATGGCCGCCCAAGAGCGGACGGTAAAAGCCTGTCAAGAACCGCACAGCTTACCTGCGGCAGCAAAACGGATCTTCTTTTCGTGGCCGACAGCGGCCCCGGCGAAGCCAATGAAAAGGGACTGATCGTGCCGCGTTTTGGAAAGAACCCGGAGAACCATGTCTCTGTCAGTATGACCTTCGAGTCGTTCAGTGCGCTGATGCTTATGACCAAAACTCATTACGCTGCTTGGCTGACAGCATTTTATATGACGGGCCGGCAGCGTCCCACATCGCCTTCGTCGCCTCGTGCGGAGGCCGCAGATACGCAGGATCGGTTTTTCTGAACTGGAGGCAGCCATACATGGTTATGAACCATGAAAACAATGATAATAGAAAACGAAGTGATAAACATGAAACTCAGATTTGACACACAGGAGTTTCCTGGCATTCAGGTTTCTCTGACTGCTCAGGAGCTGACCACACAACTGCGGCACATGATGCACGCCGAGAATTTATATCTAAGAGAGGGCTGCGTATACCGTGGCCACCAGTTCATTTCAAGCTGCAGCGACGATGTTCAGGCGATCCAGGCAATCGAAACGATTGAGCGCTGGTTTGAGCAGAAAGAAAGTGCTCAGCTATAACCGATTTGACATTGCACACGATCAGATCGTGTGACAGTATAGTATGAAAGCAGGAAGCGCCCTTCAGATCTGAGGGGCGCTTCCTGCTTTTTAAGGGTGAAGACAATTGCGGAGCGAGTTTGGGACTTCCTTGTGACTGCGTTTTGCCGCAAACGCACTTGCAATATGCGTCGCAACCAATCAGGGGCATATGGAGAAAGCGATGGCCAGTGTGGATGTACACATTTGGTTTTACTCGGACTTGACTTTTGCCGTCCGGCTCATGCCGCTTGGCTCAGCCGTTCGCTCCTTCCTTCCGCGAGTTGTTGATTACTCTTTCAAGCTCATCTATCTCTGCTGGAGACAGCTTTTTACGGGAAGTAACGGCTGCAATAAAGGCAGGAAGCGATCCGCCGAAAGTTTCCTCTACAAACCGCTCTGATTGGGCGGCAAAGAACTGTTCTCGTGTCATGAGCACTGAAACAAGTCCGGCCTCGTTCTTGAAAAGTCCCTTTTCGCACAGTTCCCGCAGTACCGTATAGGTGGTAGGTTTTTGCCAGTTCAGCTCGCGCTGACAGATATTTACCAATTCGCACGACGGCAGCGGTGCATAACGCCACACCAGTTCTGCAAACTGAAATTGCTTTTCGCCCAGTTTCATGTTCAGCATATGTTTTCCCCCGCTGATTTGCCTTTGATAAAACTATACGGACAATCTATCAGTGGAAAACCGTTTTGTCAAGAATTATTCCGCTTTTTGGGGAGTATGTTCCAACGTAGGGCACAGCAGGTAAGGTCAAAGCGAGACCTTGCTTCGTCATTTTTAGCGTTAAAATCATGAGGAGGCTTCATGCTAAAAAGCCGCAAAGCCTTTATTTCTGGCGTTTTGGCGAAATCTCTTTTTCTGTCTGACTCATTTGAGATGGATTTCCCCCCAAATTCCCTATTGCAAAAATGGAAAAAAGTGGTTATTATGAGTGCGGCTTCCGATTAGTGAATAGTATTTTCGGTTCGAGGTGCCATGGCACTGAGATGAAAGTAAATGGGGTCTGATGCCCCGCGAGCAGGTCGCTGTGAGACTTCCTTCAGTTGGAAGATAAGTCAGTCACACCGAAAGTATCACGAATGCAAAGTGCCAAAGCCGCAGCGCATAAACGGGAGCTTTATAGGCATATACGCAGTTATAGCTTTTGATTGATAGTCCACATCAATCTGGACATCTTTTTGGCTAGATCGACCTGATGTACATGTTACTATACCGGCACCCATGCCGGTCTGATGCAGGCGCTGCCCCACGGCGTCCCGCGCAACCTGCGTGGCATCACCGACGAGCGGTTCGATAAATGGAACTGCTCCCAGACTTCGATATAGACGAATAGCGATGGTATGTCAGCGGGAGCGGCTTTCGGGTCGCCCCCGTTTTTTCTCTGCAACTCTATTTCCCAAAATCGAAAAAATATTGATTTCGGGAAATAGAATGGATATAATAAGCGCAGAGGTGATGAGAATGAAGCTGATAGACCGAGGTATGTATCTCCGAAAACTAATTGGAGTGATCGGAACACCGGATATCAAGGTAGTTACGGGTGTCCGGCGCTGCGGAAAGTCAAAGCTGCTGGAAGCCTTCAAAGGGTATGTGGAAGCAAATATTGCGGACGCAAACATCGTGCATATCAATTTCAACCTGACAAAGTACGAGAAGTTCAAGGATTATCATGTTCTGAACGATTATATTGAAAGCGCCTATGCCGATGGTAAGCAGAACTTTGTCCTGATTGACGAGGTGCAGATGTGCCCCGATTTTGAGCTTGCCATCAACAACCTCCATGCGCAGGAAAGATTCGATATCTATATTACCGGCTCTAACGCTTTCCTGCTGAGTTCCGATCTTGCCACCCTCTTCACAGGGCGAACCTTTGAAGTGAAAGTGTTCCCGTTCTCTTTCAGTGAGTTCTGCGAGTATTATTCCCTCACGGACAGGTATGCAGCTTTCTCCCGGTATCTGAGAGAGGGCGGCATGGCGGGATCGTATCTTTATCAAGACCCGGAAGCCAAATACGACTACATCGCGGACGTATTCGATACCTTGATCGTCAGAGACATCCGGCAAAAATATAAAATCCGGAATCCGATCCTGATGAACCGCATTGTCGATTTTCTCATGGACAATATCTCCAACCTTACGTCTGCAAGAAACATCGCGGATGCACTCACAAGCAACAAGGACAAGATCAACCACAAAACTGTCGGCAACTATATGCAATATCTGTGCAACGCCTTTGCTTTTTACCGTGTTCGCAGGTATGACATTCAGGGAAAAAAATATCTGGCTTCCAATGATAAGCTGTATCTGAGCGATCATACCTTCCGGTATGCGAAGCTGGGAACCAAAAATCTGGATTATGGCCGCGTATTGGAAAACATCGTTGCTATTGAACTGCTCCGGCGCGGGTATGAGGTCTATGTCGGGGTTCTGTACAAGAAAGAGATAGATTTTGTCGCCATCAAGCGCAATGAAAAGCTCTATATTCAGGTTTCAGACAACATCAGCGACGCAAAAACTTTTGAACGCGAGGTAAGCCCTCTGCTCCAGATCAAGGATGCTTATCCGAAGATGGTGCTTGCCAGAATCCGAGATGAAGCGTACCAATACGAGGGTATTCAGATCGTGGATATTGCGGACTGGCTGGCAGAACAGCCGTCTACTTCCCAAAAATGAAAATATTTCGATTTTGGGAAACAGACATGGAGATTTATGAGCAAGAAGCACGGACACTACTGTAAGGTGTGCGGAGAATACAAATCGAACGAGAGTTTTTCAGGCAGCGGCCATGCGGCGCACATCTGCAAGAAGTGCGCCGCACTGCCTGCCGCCCAGCGGTCAGAGACGATGATCCTCCCCAAGCTGTGGAATCTGCCGTGCAGCTATTTGCGCATCAGAACTAGCAATATACAATCAAAACATGTTTTGACTTGAAACATAGCACATAAGAAGCGGGCGCATCTTGTAAAGATGCGCCCGCTATCGGTATACGGTGTCTAGTGGCAGGTTATTCCTTTGAGTTGCGGCCTTTCAACATTTTTTCTGGGATCATGGATGCGCTGATAAGATCCGCAGGATCGACATTCAAAGCATCTGCAATATCAAAAAACACATCCAGTGTGAAGTTATGTGCGGTGCCGGGTGCCTCTATCACGCTTAAAAGTGAACGGCTGATACCTGCCTTCTCTGCCAGCTTTTCCTGTGACATACCGCACAGCTTGCGGAGCGCGACAATGGCAATGCCGATTTGTACAAAACGATCGTGGTTTTTGAACGAAACAGTTTTACTCATACGGTAGTCCTTTGCCTTTCGTGGTATGAATAAAGTATACTGTTTCTGCACTGCACTTTCTGTCTGAAATAGAAAGCGTTTGACATGAGATAGTGACAATAATATAATATATAGCAAACGAACGCTTACCGGCTAAGACGAAATACATTCGGTAAGGTAGGAGACGATATAAATGGCAGGTCAACCGTTCCGCTGTGCAGTTCTAGGACAATCACCTATGAGATATCCGTGGGGGTTTGATGAAGAAGATAGTGGCTGCCGGAAAATGAAAATCGAGCTGGCGCAGCAGGTTATGGTGTTACGTCAGGGAGGTGTATCGCAATTCTTGACCGCCTGCGACTGCGGTGTGGGACTGTACGCCGGTGAAATAGTCAATGGTCTGCGGACGACCGACCATGACCTGATGCTCTTTTGCTATACGCCCCACGAGGAGCAATCGACTAAGTGGGCGCCCTATTTACGAGAGCGGTATTTTGATATGCTGATCAGCTGTACTGGTATGACCGCTGTCTGTTCACCGGGGGAGCGTGACACGCAGCTCAACGCCTATCAGAGAATAATCGACCTGGCAAACATTGTGCTGTGCGTATATGATCTTGATGGCCCTGCTGTGGGAGATGCCGAGGATCTGGCGTTGGCTTATGCTGTGGGCGTGGCACATAAAGCGGTTTTTGTGCTACATCCCACAAAGCTGACCACATTACAGATTGACGAGCATTTTCAACCGCTGTCGCCATAATTACGCAAGGAAGCTGTGATATTATCATGGTATAGAGAATAGTATCAGTGCTTTCTTATATAAAAACAAGAATGCCGCAGGCACAAGTGCCCACGGCTGCGCGAAGCAAAATATATTTTCGTAAATCAAATGCAATTCACGATAGTATGACTACCCTAACTCCGCTTATTACTATACCTTGATTCGCAAAGGAAGTCAACGGAAAAAGCAGAAAAATTGTGAAAAAGCAAAAAAATTCTGCAATGCGGCAAAACCGAATTGCAGGGATTTCCACAATTTGGAAACCGCAGGTCAAAAACGATGCGTTATCCGATTTTTTACCGTCAGAATCATCGTCAAGAATCATTGAGGAGGGAAGCTTATGCCACGTCGCGGAGAGAACATCTACAAGCGTAAGGATGGCCGGTGGGAAGGTCGCTATATTCGCGGTCGGACGCCTGCCGGCAAGGCAGAGTATGGCTATGTATATGCCAAAAGTTATGCAGTCTGTCGTGAGAAGCGACGGAAGATGGAAGGAATCATACCACAGAAGCCGACCCTGACAGGTGAAATGTCTGTGGCTCAGGCAGTTGCGTTCTTTTTGTCAGATCGCCGTGGTGAGCTAAAGGCTTCAACGGTCGGGCGCTACGAGTATGTGATCAGCCATTATATTGTCCCAGATCTGGGAACGGTCATGCTTCATGAGTTGACGGCGGAAAAACTTTCTGCCTATTTTAAGAGACTGCAGAACCGAGGCCTATCAAGCAAAACTGTACGGGATATCGGCGTGCTGCTAAAAACCGTATTCAAAGTTGTGAAAAAGAAATGCCACTGTGACTGTCCTGGCAGGGATGCGGAACTGCCCGCATATCGAGGCAAAGAAACCGAAGTATTTGGCGACCATGAGATAGCCACACTGGCACAGAAAGTCTTGGAGACGCCGGATATCACAGGGTTATGTGTTCTATTGGTCTTGAACACGGGGTTACGGCTTGGCGAGATATGCGCCCTGCGCAAAAGCGATATCGACTACCGTTCCGGCTTTCTGCGAATCGAGCGCTCGGCCGCCCGTGTACGCGATGCTTCCGGGACACATTTGGTGGTACAGTCCCCAAAAAGCAGCAGCTCTGTGCGCCTTGTCGCCATTCCCGACGATATGCTGAAACTGCTGAAAACGACCACGCAGCACATCCGGAGAGACAGTTATCTGCTGACCAGTAGAGATACGCCGATGGAACCGCGCACACTGCAATACCGATACCGGAAGCTGCTGGAACGCTGCGGTATCCGCTATCGGAATTTTCACGCCCTCCGACATACCTACGCGACAAGGTGCATGGAGAATGGTGTGGACATCAAGAGCCTCAGTGAGCTTTTGGGCCACGCTGATGTTCGGACGACATTGCAGACGTATATCCATTCTTCTCTGGCCCATAAAAGGCAGGCTGTTCAGAGCATATGTTTCTTACCCATGGAAGGGGCGGGCAGCGTTTTAATTCCGTCAAAAATTCCGTCAGAGATCTCAGCAATTACCGTGCCGCCAAGCAAAACAGAGACTTGTTTCGTGAATTGCATTTGATTTACGAAGTACTCCGGATGTCTGTTGGCATCTTTTAGTATGCACATACCTTAGCAGTATAATTCACAAGTAAATACGATTCAATGACGCCGTGTGGCTGTGCGTCGTAAAGACTTCTTTTCCCAGTGAAGTCAGGCAGCAGCCTAAAAGGAACTTGGGTGAAAAACCCACCGCGGTCGGCACTGTGAGCACTATGGGAACGGTCGAAGCAGCGTGAGCTGTTGGGTAATACCGCCATTGGGACGAATGTCCTGAGAAGGTAGATCGTGTACGGGAGGCAATCGCCTCGTGGTGCAAGGCAGGAGAATTACACGGTCGAGAATCTTGAGTACACAGTGGCGCTCTCTCGCTGTGACGAGGGCAGGAGTGCGCGCTGACATAGGTTGTCAGTGCTTTTTTCTTGCCCGCAAAACGCCGCTGGTCGTCTCTCAAAGAAAGAGGGATGTCCGGCGCTTTTTCGTAATAAGGAGGAGTGTAACTATGTCTAGCCGAAGTGGCGCCCCCATCGACTTTCAGGCGTGGGCACAAAACCAGATCTCAAAACGAACCGAGGCGGCATTAAAGGAACGTGATGAAGCGTTTGCCGCACGACATGCAGAGACCCCGCTGCCGCAGTTGGCGCAATACCTGAAGAGATGCGCCGAAACATTGAAACACAGTCCGTCTCCTGCTGAAGTTGATGGCGGAGCTTTCATTGAGGAGCGTTTCGGGAGCTGGGAAGCAGCAATGCGGTTGGCGAAATTGTCACCGCCGAAATCCATGCGTAAGCTCAAAGATACCGCACGGTACAAAGCGGAAAAGGTAAGGCAAGAGCCGCTGTTCCGCGAGGAGCGCAAAAAGAAGAAGCAGCTCAAACGCGAGCGTGCGGATCAGCGAAAGCACGAAATGGCTGTAAAAAAGCGTGCGGAAAAAGCAGCTCAGGCAGAGCGGGAAGCCAAGAAAAAAGCGGAAGCCGAAGCAAAAGCTGCCGCCTTGGAAGCTGCTCCCACTGAGAATGCGATAGATACTGGCGTTTCGGTAATTGAGCCTGTGACAACACCGATTCAAGAGAACGTATGTACTGAAGGTGTAGCAGAAGTGTTTTGCGCTGCGGATGCCATGGATACCGCCGCCTGTCCTGCTGCTGAACCTGCCGCAGCCTGCGCAGCAGTATCCCCCCAGTCAAGCTGAGACAGTCTGAACGGAGACTGTCTGCTTTCCATAGGGGATGGGGTTTAAGCCGCCCCATCCCCACTTCCTCAAAAGCCAAACCGAGACGGCATACGCCGTAGTCTTTCCCATAGAGCGGGAGAGGTTTGCCGGCCTCTCCCGCATCCTCAAAAGTTACAGCCCTGACACGGGCTGAAGGAGTATAAAAATGAAAAAGAATCTGAGATATCTCATCGCATCGCTGCTGGTGCTCATGATGTTGCTGAGCCTGTGCGCCTGCGCCCAGACTGGAACTGGCAGCGGCACCAACGGCGGCTTGGACCTGGACTATGTAGGCGAAGAAACTGACCAGCCGGAAGAGGAAAAGCCGTGGTACTCCTGGATCACGGACGCCTTCAGCTTCGGCAAGAAGGAGACAACGACCACTCCGTCCCAGAGCAAGCCTGACAGCGTGGCGGATTTCTATACCCAGGGCGACGCGGACGCGCCCCAGGGCAACAAGGGCAGCAAGACAGACCAGAGTGCTGGTACAACACCGGAGGAGGAAGTCACCAATACAGCGCCCAATTCCGGCGGTAAGAAGGATGACAGCAAGAAGAACGACCAGAAAGTCGAGGATAACAACACCCCTGCGCCCACGCCGGAGCAGAAGCCGGACAGCAAGAAGAACACCGTCACCATCACCATCCGCTGCGATACGGCGGTGAATAACGGCATGCACCTGGAGAGCAAGTGGGCAGGCATCGTCCCCGCCTCCGGCGTGATCCTTCCGGTGACCACGGTGGAGATTGAGGAGGGCGATACGGTCTTTGATGTCCTCTCCTATGTCTGCGATAAGTATAAGATCCACATGTCCTATCGCGGCGGCACGTCCAGCGGCTGCTATGTGGAGGGCATCAATAACCTCTATGAGTTCGATGGCGGCCGCTGGAGCGGCTGGATGTACTGCGTAAACGACTGGTACCCCAACTACGGCTGTGGCGTGTATTTCGTCAAGGCCGGTGAGGTCATCGAATGGAACTACACCTGCGACTTGGGCTGCGATCTGGAAAACGGCGATCCTTACGGCTACGGCAAGGACTGGAAGGAAAACCATGACTGATACCCGCATGCGCTTCTTCGGGAACCTGCACCCGGCGGTCAGCATGGCATATTTCGTGCTGGTGCTGGCCTTGACGCTGACCTGTATGCATCCCGTTACGGTGGTGCTGTCTTTTCTCGGCGCCAGCTGGTTCTCCATCCGCCTGCGGGGCTGGAAGGCCTACGGTCAGACCATGCGGTTCGTGGGCCCCATGTTCCTGCTGATTGCCCTTGCCAACCCTCTATTCAACCATCGGGGCGTGACCATGCTCTTTACCATCAACCACCTGTGGTACACGCTGGAAGCCGTGTGCTACGGGCTGGTGTCCGGCTGCTCCCTGTGCGCGGTCATCATGTGGTTTACCTGCTATCAGGAGGTCATGACCTCGGATAAGTTCTTATATTTGTTCGGCAAGCCCTTCCCCGGCACATCGCTACTGATTACCATGACGCTGCGGTTCATCCCCCAGCTTCAGCAGAACCGCCGCGAGATTCGGCAGTCTCAGGCCATGCTGCAGGAGGAAGGTACACGCCTGCTGCAAAGGCTGGGCAGCGCCCTGCGGAACCTTTCGGTGCTGCTGACCATGAGCATGGAGTCGGCGGTAGAGACCGCGGACTCCATGAAGTCCCGCGGCTACGGCGCAAAGCGGCGCACCACCTTCCACCTGTTTCGCTTTGACAGTCGGGACGCCCGAACGCTGGGCCTTATCCTGGCGGTGGCGGGCATCTGCATCACCGCCCGCGCCTTCGGTCATGGCGCTATGGAGTTCTATCCCGCCATGACGCCGGTGGTGCTGGGCAGTGCCAGCTATACCATGTTCGCGTTCTACGCCGTGCTGATGTTCCTGCCCGGTATTCTTGAAACAAAGGAGGCCATTAGATGGCGCTCTTACGGTTTGAACACCTGAGCTTCTCCTACCCGCTGGCTGACACGCGGGCACTGGACGATGTCTCGTTGGAGATACATAAGGGCGAGTATGTGGTGCTGTGCGGCCCCTCCGGCTGCGGCAAGACCACACTGCTGCGCCATGCCAAGCCCGGCCTGCTGCCTGTGGGGGCAAGGGCCGGCGAGACCTTTTATAAGGGAAAACCCCTTTCCCAGCTGCCGGAGCTGACCGCCGCGGCGGAGATCGGCTTCGTGCAGCAGAATCCGGATAACCAGATCGTCACCGATTTCGTGTGGCATGAGCTGGCCTTCGGCCTTGAGAATATGGCGCTGCCGGTTCCGGTGATCCGCCGCCGCGTGGCGGAGATGGCCGCCTTCTTCGGCATGGAGACATGGTTTCGCAGCAAGACCACGGAGCTGTCCGGCGGGCAGAAGCAGCTGATGAATCTGGCCTCGGCGCTGGCCATGGGGCCGAGGCTGCTGATACTGGACGAGCCCACCTCCATGCTGGATCCGCTGGCGGCCCGCAATCTGCTTTCTACCGTGCAGCGGATCAACCGCGAGCTGGGCGTAGCTATCCTTTTGACGGAACACCGGCTGGACGAGGTATTCCCCGCCGCCGACCGCGTAGTGACCATGGATAAGGGCCGCATCCTTTCGGACGGCGCGCCGGCTGAGATCGCGCGGCAGCTGTCCGGCAGCGCTGAGAAAAGCCGCATCTACTTCGGACTCCCTGCCGCTGTCCGCATTTTCAGCGAATTGGAGCAGACGGAGGATCTGCCCCTGACGGTGCGGGATGGCCGCCGCCGCTTGGAGCGGCTGATGCCCATCGCGGAAGATGCTGCCGTACCTGAGGACACAAAAACCAAAAAAGAAACAAAGCACCCCACCGTTTTAGAGGGCAAGGAGCTTTGGTTCCGCTATACCGAAAAGGGCAAGGATGTCCTGCGTGGCACAGACGTAACGCTTCATCAGGGAGAGCTGCTGTGTCTGCTGGGCGGCAACGGCGCAGGCAAAACCACGCTGATGCAGACACTGGCCGGCTTTCGGAAGCCCTATCGTGGCAAGGTGAAGCTGGCAAAGGGTCAGCGGCTGTGTATGCTGCCCCAGAACGCCCGGTCGCTGTTTGTGGCCGATACGGTGGAGAAGGAGCTGCTGGACAGTGCCGGTCAGGATCAGGCCAAAGCCATGCAGATGGCGGAGAAGCTGGAGCTGACGCCCCTGCTGGCGCGGCACCCCTATGACCTGTCCGGCGGCGAGATCCAGCGTCTTGCCGTAGGCAAGCTGCTGCTGCGTGAGGCCACGGTGCTGCTGCTGGACGAACCCACCAAGGGGCTGGACGCCTATGCCAAGGCGGAGCTGGCGCAGCTGCTGCTGGCGCTGTGCCGGGAGGGCGCGTCTATTCTGGTGGTGACCCACGATGTGGAATTCGCCGCCCGGTACGCCACAGGCTGCGCCTTGATGTTTGACGGGCTGCTGCTCTCCGAGGGCGAGCCCCACGACTTCTTTGCCGG
>OIWU01000340.1_pt1 | contig 61543 bp, 58 predicted proteins | sample 1587711 | NCBI WGS metagenome assembly OIWU01 (sample SAMEA3888909, study PRJEB22519) | human gut metagenome | biome: human gut; feature: human-associated habitat; material: faeces | place: Denmark | collected 2010 | reverse complement strand
CAATTGTTTTTTCGAATTTTTGCTTTTTTTGCGCCTTTGCCTTCCAATACCAGTGTAAAGAAACTACTGTAACAGCAAGACATAACAAAAGACACAGAATATGCCATATTCCAAACAATTTAAATCCAATGCCATCCGGAATTTTGGTTTCATATGTAAAAAAATATTTCAAAGATGACAATTTCATGACTTCATTCACACTCCAGACCTTTTGATGATATATAGTTTATCCTTTTATTGAATTTCTAAAACAAGAACCCCGGAATAAATTCCAGGGTTCTAATCATATAACTATGCTATTTCATTACAATATTTACAAGTCTTCCCGGAACATAGAGCTCCTTCACGATTGTCTTGCCGGCAATTTCCGCCGAGATCTTTTCATCCGCCTTTGCAAGAGCAATCGCCTCGTCACTTTCGACATTTGACGCAACCATGAGCTTTGCACGGATTTTTCCGTTTATCTGAACAACTATCTCAACGGTATCCTCCACACATTTTGCCTCGTCATACTCAACCCACTTTGAGGTTGCAAGCATGCCGCCGAAGCTCTGCTCCTCCCATATCTCCTCGGTGACATGAGGAGCAAACGGGTTGAGCATGGTGATAAATGCCTTAAGCTCTGCAACAGTTATCTTTCCGTTGTCATAAATCTGATTGATAAGAGTCATAAGTGCGGCTATTGCCGTGTTGTACTTCAGAGTCTCGATATCCTCGGAGACCTTCTTTATGGTCTTATGGAACGAGCTTTCAAGCTCCTTTGAGAAGTCGTCGCCGGGAACAAGTATGTCCTGAAGGCCCCATACTCTGTCGATAAATCTCTTACAGCCCTTAACGCTTGACTCCGACCAGGGGGCTGCCTTTTCATAGTCACCCATAAAGAGAACATAGGTACGAAGTACGTCAGCACCGTATTCGTTTACGACATCGAGCGGGTCGATTACATTGCCCTTTGACTTCGACATCTTGTCGCCGTCAGGTCCCAGAATAAGACCCTGAGCCGTTCTCTTTGCGTATGGCTCCTTGTAGGGAACCTCGCCGATATCGTAGAGGAATCTGTGCCAAAAGCGTGAGTATATAAGGTGGCGGGTTACATGCTCCATACCACCATTGTACCAGTCTACCGGTCCCCAGTACGAGAGCTTATCAAAGTCCGCAAATTTCTTGTCGTTATGCGGATCCATATAGCGAAGGAAGTACCATGAGGAGCCTGCCCACTGAGGCATGGTATCCGTCTCACGCTTTGCATCCGCTCCGCACTTCGGGCACTTGCAGTTTACGAAGGAATCTATCTTTGCAAGCGGACTTTCTCCGTCCTGACCCGGCTCAAAGTTTTCAATGCTCGGAAGCCTCAAAGGAAGCTCGTCATACGGTACGGGAACCATACCGCAATGCGGACAGTAGACTATGGGAATAGGCTCTCCCCAATAACGCTGACGGTTGAAAGCCCAGTCCTTCATCTTGTACTGAACGCCCTTTTCGCCTACTCCTTTTTCGGTAAGCACTTCAATCATCTTTTCGATTGAGTCTTTCTTATTTGTAAGCCCGTTGAGAATTCCCGAGTTCACCATCTCGCCGTCTCCGACATACGGACCCTTGGAGATATCTCCGCCCTTGATTACCTCGATGATATCTATTCCGAACTTCTTCGCAAACTCATAGTCACGGTCGTCATGTGCCGGAACAGCCATGATTGCGCCCGTTCCGTAACCCATCATTACGTAATCCGCAACAAAGATGGGAATCTCTCTTCCGTCAACCGGATTTATCGCAACAAGGCCGTCTATCTTAACGCCCGTCTTGTCCTTTACAAGCTGAGTTCTCTCAAACTCCGTCTTCTTGGCGCACTCGTTTCTGTATGCGGAAATAGCATCCATGTTGGATATTCTGTCGGAATACTTGTCAATCATCGGATGCTCCGGCGCCATAACCATGAAGGTAACGCCGTAGAGCGTGTCCGGTCTGGTTGTGTAGATGCGGAGCTTTTCGTCGGTATCCTTTACGGGGAAGTTTACAAAAGCGCCGGTGGATTTACCTATCCAGTTAACCTGCTGGAGCTTTATGTTGGGAAGATAATCAACGTCGTTAAGACCCTCAAGAAGCTTGTCTGCATATTCGGTAATTCTCAGATACCATACATCCTTTGACTTCTGAACAATCTCAGAATGACAGATATCACATTTACCGCCCTGTGAGTCCTCATTTGAAAGAACAACCTTACATGAGGGGCAATAGTTTACAAGAGTTTTGTCACGGAAAGCCAGCCCGTTTTCAAACATCTTTAAAAAGATCCACTGAGTCCACTTGTAGTAGTCCTCCTGCGTTGTATCTATAACACGGGTCCAGTCGAAGGAAAAGCCGACCTTTTTAAGCTGCTCCGAAAAGCGCGCAATGTTCATATCCGTAACCTTACGCGGATGTATGCCTGTCTTTATCGCATAGTTTTCGGTCGGAAGTCCGTATGCGTCAAAGCCTATGGGAAAAAGTACATTGTAGCCCTGCATCCTGCGCTTTCTGGAAACAACCTCAAGACCGGAATATGCCTTGATATGTCCCACATGCATTCCTGCGCCGGACGGGTACGGAAACTCTACAAGTCCGTAAAACTTCGGTTTATCCGAATTGTCCTCTGCATGGAAAACCCCTGCTTCTTCCCACTTTTGCTGCCATTTTGCCTCATTGGCTTTAAAATCGTATGGTTTCATCTTCTATTTCATTCCTTTGAATTAATTTGCAAATTTATCAGTTGAAATCTCTTCCGCATCAGCCCAGAGCTTTTCCAGGTTATAGTGCTCTCTTGCGTCCGGCAGGAAGATATGGACAATTACATCACCAAAGTCAAGCAGCAACCAATCCGTTGCTTTACCCTCAAGTCTGCCGTTCTCTCCGCGCTCTCCCATCCTGAAGTCTACCTCGTCGGCGAGAGCCCTTATATGTGTAGTGGATGTTCCGTTTGCTACAACAAAATAGTCGCTTATGGCCGTAAGGTCCGAAATCCTGAGAACCCTTATGCCGACCGCCTTCTTTTCGTCAAGAATCTTTACGATATTTTCTGCCTTTTCGATACTTGTCATCTGTGCTCTCCTGTTCTTATCTTAAAAGTGCGCACATCTCATTGTATGCGTCTATTGTGTCCTGATTGATTATTCTGTCATGGGCAAGCAGCTCGTTCAGAGTAAACCGCGTGCCTGTCAGAATAGCTTCGTTTATGTCCTCAAACGCCTTTTTTCTCATTTCGTCAACGCCCGGATAATCACGTTCGTCAGAGATGTAATCGGCGATGTATATAATCTTTTCAAGCATGGTCATTCCGGCTTTTGCGGTTGTATGATACTTTATTGCGGAAATCATCTCGGGATCCTTTATACCGAGCTCGTCACGAACAAATGCCGCTCCGGCGGGCGCATGCCATAGCTTGAAGTTGTCTTTTACAACTTTCGGCAGCTCCTCTCCGAGACTGTTCATATATCTTTCCTGTTCATCCTCGGGTGCGTTTTTTTCAATGTCATGGAGCAAACCGCAGATATACGCCTTTTCGGTATCCGCGCCGTATCGCTCTGCCAGTTTTTTTGCGGCATCCGCCACATTCAGTGAATGAATAAATCTTTTTTCTTTAAGCTTTTCCTTCATTATCGCGATGAATTCATCCTTGCGTTCCAGCATTGTAAAGCCCTCCTGTAATGATATATTTTAAGGTTCCGGCGGAAAGAAAATCTTTCACATCCTCTCCTTTTTCTATCTTGTTACGGATCTCCGTCGAGGAAATCTCTATAGGCTTTGTTTCAAGAAACTTTATTTTTCCCGCGGAAAGCTCTTCCGGGAAATATTCTTCGGCATATTTTTTAAGCTGCTTCACCGAAATCTCGTCGCGTCGCGTTGAGGCAACCACAGTGCAAAGTTTCAGAATATCCTTAGGTCTTCTCCACTCGTGAAGGGACGTGAGCATGTCGTCACCGACCAAAAAGAAAATCTGCGCATCCGGATAAAGAGTCCTTAACTCTTTTACCGTATCATAGGTATAGCTTTTTCCCCGCCTTAAGATCTCCAGCTCCGAAACCTCGAAAAAGTCGTCCGTAAAGGTCTCTCTGCACATCTTAAGCCTTGCCTCCGAGCTTGCAAGGAGAGGACTTTCTTTATGCGGTGGTATATATGTGGGAATAATCAGAACCTTTGATAAATTGTATTCCTTTGCAAAGCTTCCGGCAATATGCAAATGTCCGAGATGCGGCGGATTAAAGGTTCCGCCGAAGACACCTATCTTCTCCATTTAAGCTCCTTATCATATCTTCCGCCGTAATTATTGTTTGCGGCAGCTCTTGCTGCGGCACGCTTATTTGCTTCTTTTTTTGCCTGCTTTTCATGAAGCTCCTCGCTGTACCTGTAGAGAATGATTACTCCGCCTATAACGCCGATTATTTCCGCTCCGGTTGCGGAGGCGAGCTTAACCGCCACGTCCTTCGGCTTCTCCGGGCAGCTCTCCAGAAGAATTTTTATCTTTATAAGCTCCTTTGCGGTAAGGACCTCGTCTGTCTGCGCAACAACCGCCTCCGTAACACCGTTTTTTCCTATCTGAAATACCGGTGTGAGAGAATGTGCCTGCGACCTCAATTTTGCTCTTTCTTTACCAGTCATTATTCTTTTACCTCTTCTTTAAGGACCTCATACATCTTATGAAGGGCCCTGCTTCTGTGACTTACCTTATCCTTTTCCTCGGGAGTTGTCTCACCGAAGGTCTTTTTTCCAGGTGCGCCGCCCGGATTTGCACCCGAATCGACATCTACAAGAAACATCGGGTCATAACCGAATCCGTTTTCTCCGCGCTCCTCAAAGCCGATGAACCCGTGACACTCGCCGCGAACTGCAAATTTTCTGCCGTCCGGAAATACACACGCAACCGCACACACATAATGAGCGGCTCTTTTTTCAAGGGGAACACCCGACAGTTCTTTCAGAACCTTTCTGTTGTTCTCCTTGTCATCTCCGTTCTCTCCGTCACTTGCACTGTAGCGCGCGGAGTAAATACCCGGCGCCCCGTCAAGATAGTCGATACAGAGTCCGGAATCATCCGACAAGGTCGGATATCCGCTCACCTTGCACCCGCTCTCCGCTTTGAGAAAAGCATTTTCCTCAAAGGTAGTTCCGTTTTCCTCAACCTCGGGAAGGGAAACACCCAGCTCCTTTGCCGTTTTTATCTCCACACCGAGAGGGGAGAGAATTCTCTCAAATTCAAGCTTTTTATGTTGGTTAGATGTTGCTATAAGAAAAATCATATTTTTTATTCCGTTTCTTTATTACGCCCTGTTTTTGCCTCATATGTTTATCCCATATACTCGCCTGAACTGAAAAGGTTTGACCAGAAAGAAGATTTCTTTGCCTTTTCTTCGGGCTTTTTCTCTTTCTCCTGTTCCTTTTCAGACTCATCGACGGAAGCTTTTTCTTCCGCCTCGGCTTCCGGCTTTGCTTCTGATTCGGCCTCTGCTTCAGCTTTTATCTTTGCCTCTGCTTCAGCTTTTGCCTCTGCCTCAAGCCTTGCTTTTTCTTCCGCCTCGGCCTTTGCGGCGCGCTCGGCAGCCGCTGCCTTGTCTGCCGCAAGTCTTTCCTCATTTACCGTGATAACCGGTTCTGCGCTGTCGTCCTCAGGTGTTACATTGAACAAGCTCTCCGCAAAGGTTGTTGCGGAAAACGGCTGAAGGTCGTCAATACCCTCTCCGACACCGATAAACTTAACCGGCAGCTTAAGGTCATTCTTTATGGAAAGAACCACACCGCCTCTTGCGGTTCCGTCAAGCTTTGTAAGAACTATTCCCGTTACGTCGGCAACCGCCATAAATTCCTTTGCCTGCGAGATGGCATTCTGTCCTGTTGTCGCATCCAGCACAAGAAAGATTTCACGGTCGGAGTACGGAAGCTCTCTGTCTATAACTCTGTATATCTTGTTAAGCTCTTCCATGAGGTTCTTTTTGTTGTGAAGACGTCCGGCAGTATCACAAATAATAACGTCCGCATTTCTGTTTATACCTGCATTTATGGTATCAAACACAACGGCTGCCGGGTCTGCTCCCTCCTTGTGCTTAACAATCTCAACCTCGGCACGCTCTGCCCATATCTCAAGCTGGTCAATAGCTGCCGCACGGAAGGTATCGGCTGCTCCGAGTATAACCTTTTTACCCTCGCTCCTGAAATAATTCGCCATCTTTCCTATGGTGGTCGTTTTTCCGACGCCGTTTACGCCTATAACGAGAATTATTGCCGGAGTTGTCACGAAGTCTATCTTCTGGTCCTCTCCGAGCATTTCCGCAACAACGTCCTTGATAACGGCTCTTACCTCGGAGGGATGCTTTATTCCGTTTTTTCCGACTCTTTCCTTTACCTCGTCAACGATAAAAGCCGAGGTCTCAACACCGACGTCTCCCATGATGAGAACCTCTGTAAGCTCATCATAGAGTTCATCGCCTATTTCATCAAAAGCATCGAGAACGTTGTCGATATTTCCCGAGAACTGGTCCCTGGTTTTCTTCATTCCCTTGCTTATCTTTCTGTTAAAAAGTCCCACTGGTATCTTTCCTCCCGGTAGATTTTATCTTAATCAAGTCCAAGTTTTCTTGCCATTTCCGCAGTCTTGAGCTCAAGAAGCTTTGAAACTCCCTCTTCCTGCATGGTAACACCGTAAAGAACGTCCGCTTCTTCCATGGTTCCGCGTCTGTGTGTGATAAGAATAAACTGAGTGTTTGCGGTCATTCGACGTACGTACTGTGCGTATCTGGTTACATTGACGTCGTCGAGAGCCGCCTCCACCTCGTCAAATATACAGAACGGGGCGGGTGTGACCTTAAGGATGGCGAAAAGCAATGCAATCGCCGAAAGTCCTTTTTCTCCTCCGGAAAGAAGGTCGATATTCTGTACGTTCTTTCCCGGCGGCTGAACCTTTATCTGAATCTCGGACTCGAGTATATCCAACTCGTTTTCAAGAAGAAGCTCAGCCTTTCCTCCGCCGAAGAGCTCGGCAAACGTCTCGCCGAAGGCCTTGTCAATTCTGGCAAACTGCTCTCTGAAACGAAGGGACATATTACTTGTAAGCTCGTCTATGAGTTTTATAAGCTCATTCTTCGACTGCTCAACGTCTGAAATCTGTGTGCTCATAAACTCATAACGCTCGGAGACTTCCTTGTACTCTTCTATTGCTCCTACGTTTACAGAGCCCAATGCCTTTATCTTATTCTTTACCTCCGTAAGCTTTATACGGCTTTCCTTCGGGTCCTCGGCAGGCTCGGATATCTCTCCTGCCTCCCTGCGCGTGAGCTGGTATTCGTCATAGAGCTTGTTGGTCGTTTCATCATACTCGCGTAGCATACCTGCCTTGCGTTCCTCAAGACGTGCAAGCTCTCCGGACAGCTGCTCTCTTTCGCCCATTTTGTTGCGCTCAAACTGACGAAGCTTATTGCTTTCGGCCTCCGCTTCGTTTCTCTCCGCTGTAAGGTCTTCGATTTTCTGTTCGGAATCTATGTTCTGTTCTTTGATCTTTACAACCTGCTCTTTAAGACTTTCTATCTCTTCTCTGATTTTCGTGTTTGAGTCTTCAAAAGCCTTTATTTCAAGCTTCAGCTCATCCTCCCTGGAAACGGTCGCTTCATTTTCCTCGCTGAGTCTTGAGATATTATCCCTGCAAACCTGAATATCCTTAGACAAGGACATAACCTCAAGGTCAATCTGTGCACTGCGAGCCGTCATTTCCTCACGCTTTTTAAGAAGCTCTTCCTTGCTTCCCGTAAGACCGGCAATTTCATCTTCAATGCTCTTTGACTCAGTTTCAAGCTTTTTCTCTTCTTTTTCACAGGCATCTATTATCTTTTCAAACTCTTCAACACGTACCTTTGAGTTTTTATTTTCGTCTTCAAGCTCGGAAAGAGCGTCCTCCACAGACTTAAGCTGGCCCCGCACAAGAGAAAGCGCACTTTCAAGACGCACTTTTTCCTCATTTGCGGTAGTGAGGTCTGCGGAAGCGGCAACCATATCAGCCTTTGCCTTCGCAAGATCCTCGGTCGTAAGTTTAAACGAGTCCTCAAAGAATGTAAGCTTCTTTCTGAGCTCCTCGAGTTCCTTTTTCTGCTCGTCAATAGCTCCCGTTCTCGACAGGATACCCGCGTTCTGAATCTTCGATCCGCCGGTCATTGAACCGCCGGCATTTATAACCTGTCCGTCAAGAGTAACTATTTTAAATCTGTTTTTATATTTTTTTCCTATCGCAATGGCGCTGTCGATATCCTCGACAACTACCGTTCTTGCAAGCTGCGCCTTTATTATTTCCGAATATTTTTTATCGGCTGACACAAGGTTGCTTGCAATGTCGACAAAGCCGAAGCAATCATCAAGTCCGTCCTCGTCAAGGGTTCGTGCCTTTATGACGCTCACCGGCAGGAAGGTTGCTCTTCCCCCTTTTGTCTCCTTAAGATATCTTATCGCCTTTTTTGCGTCCGCTTCGCTGTCTACAACAACAAACTGAACCGCTGCTCCGAGCGCAGTTTCGATTGCGGTTGAGTATTTATCCTTTACGCTGATAATTTTTGAGAGAGGCCCGTGAACACCCGAAAGTGCACCGCGTTTTGCCTCCTTCACCACAGCTCTTACGCTTCCCGAATAACCCTCCATGTTTTTTTCGAGTTCTTCAAGCATGCGTATTTTTTCTTCCTTTGATGAAAGCTCCAGACGCTTTGCCTCAATCTGCTGTTTTTCATTTTCGTACTTTTCGTTGCGGGTCTTTACGCGAAGCTCATACCCGTTTATGGAATTTTCAAGTGCGGTTATGTTCTCATTACACGCGTCAAGCCCGTCGGAAGCTTCCTTTTCATGCGCCTTAAAGTCAGAGACAAGCTTTTCTCTCTCCGCTCTGGTCTTGTCTATGTTTTCGGACCGCGTGAGCACCTCTTCCCGGCCTGACAGCGCAGAGGATCTTCTCACTCTGCTTGCGCTGAGTTTTTCCGACACGTCGTTCAGCTTCTTTGTAAGATCGAGAATCTTATCCGCATTTTCATCGTTTGCTTTTACGATAGACTCCGCATCCAGCGAAAGAGCTCCGAGTTCCTCCCTTTTTACGGCAATATGTCCCTCAAGTGAAACAATCTTTTCTTCGTTTTCACTTATCTGCTGCACGGTTTCGGCACGTTCACCCTCGGTCATTTCCATATCCTTGCTTATACGGTCTATAGACTGGCAGTTGTGCTCTATCGTATTTTCATCAACAGCAATTTTCGAGTTTATTCCGGACAGCTCTTCCTCATACTGTGACATTCCGTGACGAAGATTGTCTATCTCACAGGTTATTTCCTGTGAGTGCTTTATTGCCGCCTCTATTTTCTCTTCAATACTGGCGAGCTCCGCCTCCGCGTCGCTGTGACTTTTTGAGGCTATCTCGATTCTGTGCTCCTGGTCACGAAGCTTCTCCTTAAGAGAGTCGATGGTGTAGAGCCAAAGCCCGATTTCAAGAGTCTTTTTCTCGTCCGCAAGAACAAGGAATTTCTGCGCCTTTTCACTTTGAGCCTTCAAGGGACCGACACGTCCCTCGAGCTCCGCAAGGATATCCCGAAGTCTTATGAGATTTTCCTCAGTCTGTGAAAGTCTGCGAAGAGCGTCGGCTCTTCTGTACCTGAAATGAGAGATACCTGCCGCCTCTTCGAGCATGTCACGTCTCTCTTTAGACTTTGCGGAGACCATGTCCGCAACCTTACCCTGACTGACTATGGAATAGCCGTCACGTCCGAGACCCGTATCCATAAAGAGCTCGTTTACATCCTTAAGCCTTACCGTTTCCCCGTTTATTCTGTATTCGCTCTCTCCGGAACGATAGTATCTTCTTGTTATTGAAACCTCATCATTGTCATCTTGAAGTGTCCTGTCCCTGTTATCAAGGCGCAATGTAACCTCGGCAAAGCCAAGTGCCGTTCTGACGCTTGTACCGCCGAAAATGACATCTTCCATTTTTGCGCCTCGCAGGTTCTTCGTAGACTGCTCTCCGAGAACCCAGCGCACTGCATCGGAAATATTGCTCTTACCTGAGCCGTTCGGCCCGACAACAGCCGTCATTCCCTTGTCAAAACTGAGTATCGTCTTGTCGGGAAATGATTTAAACCCTTGCAGTTCAAGTGCCTTAAGTATCATTTCGTACTAACCTCTGTATAAAATTCATTTTTCTCAAGCTTTTCATCAGGAAAAACCTTGCAGAAATAATTTTTATCCCTTAATTTTACTATATTTATTCGATTCTGTCCCGTCATTTTTGAAATTTCTTTAGGATTTACGAAAATTTTATACTCTTTTTTTTCGGAATTATCATACTTTGACAAATCCTTGAGAACTCTCTCGTAAAAGAGCTTACTCTCACAAAGCTCACGAAAGGCCGGATGATACGCTCCGGCAACATATCCGTCCTCAACGTTTCCGCCCGAGTGAAGACCGAGCCTTATCACCTTTATTCCGGCTTTTTCAAACATATCGAGAAGCACGGAGCAAAGGTCTACAGCCTCGTCAAGAGTCTCCGGCACATACTCTCCCTCTCTGTAGAGCCTGGAAAGCTCCGTTCCCGAGAGAACAACCGTGGGGTAGATGCGCACGGTAGCCGGTGAGAGCTTTATAATCTCTTTTGCCGTATACACGGCTCCCTCATCCGTATCTCCGTAAAGACCGGTCATCATCTGTAGTCCCAGCTCAAAGCCATATTCTTTTATGAGCCTTGACGCATACCTTACATCTTCCGCGGTATGACCGCGGCGATTGAGAGAAAGAACACGCTCATCCATACTCTGAGCACCGAGCTCAATAGCCTCAACACCGTAGTATTTCAATATTTCAAGAATCTCATCATCAATCGCATCCGGACGTGTAGAGATTCGTATTCCCGTGATTGAACGGTCAAGAACATACGGCCGTGCCGCTTCCAAAAGGCTTATCATATACTCCCTTTCAACGGCTGTAAAGCTTCCCCCGAAAAAAGCAAGCTGGCCGTCATGGCAGCCCGAAGCAAGAGCAATATCCATTGCTCTTTTGACGTCATCTGCCGTGGCGGTCTCTGTTTTTCCGGAAATTATACGCTGGTTACAAAAGCTGCATGTGTTCTGACAACCGGCATGTGCAACAAATAATGCGATGTTTTTATGACTCATAGTCCCATAAGCTCCAACGCCTCGCGGGCAGCCTCCTGCTCGGCGTGCTTCTTTGTTCTTCCCTGTCCCTTTCCTATAACATTTGAGTTGAGATGAACCTCAACCTCAAAGGTTTTATCATGGTCGGGACCGCTCTCTCCGACAAGCACATAAGTAAGTGTTTCTTCGGGATTTTTCTGGATAACCTCCTGAAGAATCGTCTTGTAATCCTTAAATGAAACCTGATGGTTTTCCACAGCCTTTGAAACAAATCTTAAAACAAATTTACGAGCGACCTCTATTCCTCCGTCAAGATAGAGAGAGGCTATTACAGCCTCAAATGCATCCGCAAGAATAGATGCTCTTTCTCTGCCGCCCGTCCTTTGCTCCCCTTTTCCGAGCAGAAGGTATTCGCCGAGATTTATCTCTTTTGCAAATTCATACAGGGATTTTTCACATACTGTAGAAGCTCGCAGCTTTGTAAGCTCTCCCTCAGGGATATCCCTGAAATGTTTGAAAAAATACTCGGCTGTTATAAACCCGAGAACGGAGTCCCCGAGAAATTCAAGACGTTCATTGTACTTGTGTCCGTTTCCCTTTTCGTTTGCATATGAAGAATGTGTAAGAGCTGTTTCAAGCAAGGTTATGTCTTTGTATGTGTAGCCGATTACCGACTGAAACTCCTTTATACTCATTCCTCATCACCTGTTTCTTCTAACCCTTTTTCAGAGGATGAAATACTCTCTCTGATTTCTTCGATTGCGCCGCTTTGCGCGTAGTTCACCGCCTGGCGTATCGCATTTTTAAACGCCCTTGCATCCGATGAGCCGTGGGCTTTTATAACGGGCTTTGAAATACCCATAAGAGGCGCGCCGCCGAACTCCTTGTAATCCATCTTTTTCTTGAAATCCTTCATTCCGCCGGAAATAAGGAGATAACCGAGCTTTGTAAGCGCACTTTTCATAAAGATACGTTTTATGTTTCCGAGAAGTACGCCTGCGACACCCTCATACATCTTAAGAATTACATTGCCGGTGAAGCCCTCGCATATAACAACGTCCGCTCCGCCCTTCGGTATGTCGCGCACCTCGATATTTCCCACAAAGTTATAGTCGGCTTCTTTCATTATCTCATATGTTTTGACAAGCGTTTCCGTTCCCTTGTTTTCCTCAACTCCGATATTTGCAAGTCCGACGCGTGGATTTTTCACACCCTCAACCTTTTCCATATATGTTTTTGCCATAACGGCAAAGGTATCAAGAGTTTCCGGAGAGCATGTAAGGTTTGCTCCGCAGTCCATCATCATAAACTTGCCCTCATCGGACGGCATAAGGCTTGCTATTGCGGCACGCTTCACTCCCTTGATTCTTTTGACAAGGAAGGTCGCTCCGACCACAACGGCACCTGTCGAGCCGGCAGTTACAAAGGCATCTCCCTTTCCCTGTGCGAGAAGTGAAAGGCCGAGACCCATAGAGGAATCCTTGTGAGCCTTCAAAATGGATCGCGGATCCTCACAAACCTCTATAACGTCCTCTGTATGGTAAATCTCCATATCAAAGATATCTACCTGATTTTCCTGCGCACATTCTTTTATTTTATTTTCATCGCCGCAGAGGATTATCTCACAGCCGAGCTCATCCCTTGCCAGTGCGGCTCCCTTAAGTATTTCAAGCGGTGCATTGTCGCCGCCGAATGCGTCTACAATTATCTTCATGTATATACCTCCCTCTTTTGTGGCGATGTATATCTACTCCAAAAATCAATCGTCTTTTGGCATGCTTTCATCAAAATAGCGGATAGATCTGTCGGCAAGTGCGGCATATCTCTCCTTCTTGTCCTTTATGTGTGTCTCAAGCGGCGGAAGAACGCCGAAATTTGCGCCCATAGGTTGGAAATTTTCAACCTGCGGATTACTTATGTAATCCGTAAGAGCTCCCATCATCGTAATTCTCGGAAGAATCACGGGCTCCTCTCCCGAAAGCCTCCTTGCGGCATTGAGTCCTGCCAGAATTCCGGACATAGCGGACTCCATATACCCCTCAACTCCTGTTATCTGTCCGGCAAAGTAAAGACCCGGAACCGAGCGGAAGGAATAATCCTTTGAGAGAAGCTGCGGTGAATTGATAAAGGTATTCCTGTGCATAACGCCGTAACGCAAAAACTCCGCGTCATGCAGCGCCGGTATCATTGAAAAAACTCTTTTTTGTTCACCGAATTTAAGATTTGTCTGAAAGCCCACAAGGTTGTACATGGTCCCCTCTTCGGTTTCCCTGCGAAGCTGCAGACAAGCCCACGGCCTGTGTCCCGTTTTCGGGTCCCTGAGTCCGACCGGCTTCATAGGTCCGTACCTCATGGTATCAGGTCCTCTTGATGCCATAACCTCTATAGGCATACATCCCTCGTAGACACCTTTTCTTTTGTCAAAGTCATGCTGAGGTGCACTTTCCGCCGACAGAAGAGCTTCGTAGAAAGCCTCGTACTCCTCCTTGTTCATGGGGCAGTTTATGTAATCATCACCCTCGCCCCTGTCATATCTGGACTGAAAAAAGGCCTTGTCCATATCTATACTGTCCGCACTTATAATAGGTGCCGCCGCATCAAAGAAATGAAGAGACGCTCCGCAAAGCTTTTCAATCTCTCCCGCAAGAGCCTCGGACACAAGGGGTCCTGCGGCGATAATCACCGCATCCGCGTCCCTCGGAGCTGACGGTATCTTTGTTATCTCTTCTCTGTGTATGATGATATTTTCCTGAGCTTCTATCTCCTCGGTGACCATCTTCGCAAACTTTTCCCTGTCAACGGAAAGTGATCCGCCGGCCGGTACGCTGCACTGCAGGGCAATACGGACGCAGATTGAATCAAAGTATGTCATTTCCTCTTTCATTAGGCCTGCGGCAGATTCAATCCGTATTGCCTTAAATGAGTTGGAGCATACAAGTTCGGCAAAATTTTCGTTCTTATGGGCGGGAGAAAATTTTACCGGCTTCATCTCGTAGAGATGAGTCTCTATTCCCGCTCTCGCAAGCTGCATTGCAGCCTCGCAGCCGGCGAAGCCCGCTCCGACAACTATTGCTTTTTTAGCCATTCTTAGAACTCCTCTTCTTTGCTGCGGCTGTTTCATATCCGCAGCCTTCCTTAAGGCATATGTACGAGCTTTTATGCTTGAAAAGGCTTCCTCCGCACTGAGGACATTTTACATCCTTTACAGGTGCATCCCAAGTGCTGAAGTCACACTCGGGGTAATTACTGCATCCGTAGAAGACAAAGCCTTTTTTTGATTTTCTCTGTATTACATTGCCGCCGCACTTAGGACAAACTGCGCCGGTCTCCTGTATGAGAGGCTTCGTGTTTTTACACTCGGGATATCCCGGACACGCAAGGAATTTTCCGAAACGTCCGGTCTTTATAACCATCATTCTTCCGCACTTTTCACACGGAATATCCGTCTTATCCTCCTCAAGCTGAATCTTTACACCCTCCATGTCGGCCTTTGCCTTCTTAAGCGTTGCCTCGAGGTCGTCATAGAAATCCGAAATCATTCCCACATACTCGAGCTTACCCTCACTTATTTCATCGAGGTTGGTCTCCATCTGAGCGGTGAATTTCGTGTTTACAAACTTCGGGAACTTGCTCTTTAAGAGAGATGTTGTAGCCTCGCCGAGCTCTGTGGGTTTAAGAAGCTTTCCGTCGCGTACAACATACTCACGCGAAATTATTGTCGTAATTATGGAAGCATACGTACTGGGACGTCCTACTCCGTTTTCTTCAAGAGCCTTTACAAGAGATGCCTCTGTGTATCTTGCCGGGGGCTGAGTAAAGTGCTGATTTCCGAGAAGCTCCTTGAGCTTCAGCTTGTCACCGACAGCGAGAGCGGGAAGCATTGCGCTGCCTTCCTCATCCTCTGCGTCATTGTCGTAAAGAACTGTGAAGCCGTCAAATTTCACACTGTAGCCGCTGGCTGAAAACGTGCAGTATTCACCGCTGTTTTCATCGACTGCAGCCTTTATCTCAGCCTTCACGGTATTCTGGATACAGGTTGCCATAAGGCTTGCGATAAATCTCTGCCAGATGAGCTTATAAAGCTTATACTGGTCTGTTGTAAGGGAGGACTTTGCCTCCTCCGGTGTAAGAGCCACATTTGTGGGGCGAATTGCCTCATGCGCGTCCTGTGCGTTATTACGTGACTTGAAATAGCGTGGCTTCTCGGGAACATATTTGTCACCGTAGGTCTCACGGATATACGCATCCGTCATTGCGCGCGCTTCCTCCGAGATACGGAGAGAATCCGTTCTCATGTATGTTATAAGACCGGTCTGACCGTGTCCTCCTACGTTAACGCCTTCATAAAGCTCCTGAGCAACCTTCATTGTACGCTTTGCCTGGAAGCCGAGACGTCTTGATGCGTCCTGCTGAAGAGTGGATGTGATAAACGGAGGTGCCGGCTGTTTTTTTCTGGTTCCCTTTTTCACGCTTGAAACCGTATATGAGGCATTTTCAAGACGTTTGAGGTATTTATCCGACTGTTCCTTGTTTTCAATCTTCACCTTTCCCGTCTCATCGCCGACAAAAGACGCCGAAAAAGCCTTACGTGCGGACTGAGGAATAAACTTTGCATCGAGAGTCCAGTATTCCTCGGGACTAAAAGCTCTTATCTCCTCTTCACGGTCAACGATAAGTCTTACCGCAACACTCTGAACACGACCGGCAGAAAGACCGCGTCTTATCTTCTGAGAAACAAACGGGCTGAGTCTGTAGCCTACAAGCCTGTCAAGAATACGGCGAGCCTGCTGAGCATTTACAAGATCCATGTCAATCTTGTGAGGATGCGCGATACCGTTCATTATTCCCGTTTTCGTTATCTCGTTGAAGGTAACACGGTTAGCCTCATTCATGTCAAGACCGAGAAGGGTTGCGAGATGCCATGAAATTGCTTCTCCTTCACGGTCCGGGTCCGTTGCGAGATAAACTTCGTCAGCGGCTTCAACATCCGCCTTCAACTCGCGGACAAGATTTTCCTTTCCCTTTATTACTGCGTATTTCGGCTCAAAGTTGTTTTTTACGTCTACATTGAGCTTTGCGGCAGGAAGATCTCTTACATGACCCATTGATGCCACAACATCATAGTCCTTGCCGAGATAACTTTTTATGGTCTTTGTTTTTGTAGGTGACTCAACAATAATAAGTTTTGACATGTATTGTTTTCCTTCCTATATGAGTTTGTATTTTGTGTTCGGCAAAAAGGCGATGTATCCGAGAAGCTCAAGTTCGGTCAATGCACCGAAGATTTCATTCGCGGGCAGGTTCACCTCTGCCATGATTTCATTTACGGTTTTTTGTTTATAATCAAAGACTTCATACACCTTTGACGCCTGATAAGAGGCTTCTTCCGAAAGCACTCTCTTTTTCGGGATTTTCTCTTCCGAAAAAGCGTCTTTCGAGACCCCTTCCTCCATCATCACAGGCGTATCCGATTTTTTAAAGTCCTTTTTTATCTGTTCTGTTATTTCTGTTATGAGATCCGGATAAGCATTTACCCCATAGGCTGTTATGCTTTCCGAGAGATCCGTTTTTTCGTCAATTATTATCTTACCGGGGAATCTGACAAGGTATTCTTCAAGAACGTCGAACGAAGTCCGTACTGTCTTCGCACCGTCTCTTATGAGCTCCCTTGTGCCCGTACAGGTGGTTCCGAGCAAATCGGACGGCACGGCAAAAACATCCCGTCCCATCTCATTAGCATACCTTGCGGTTATGAGCGAGCCGCTTTTTACTCCCGCTTCTATGACAACCGTACCCTCGCAAAGCCCCGCAATTATCCGATTTCGCACCGGAAAAGAGCCTCTTGCCGGCGGCAAAAGCGGAGGATGCTCCGAAACAAGAACTCCGTTTTTTGAAACGGCTCTCCGGAGCGGTTCATTTTCCGAAAGATAAGAACTGCCTATTCCGCACCCCAGCACACAAACGGTTTTTCCGCCGGAAGCAATCGCTCCGGTATGTGCTGCCGAATCGATGCCGAGTGCTCCGCCGCTGACAATGAGAAAACCCGAAGAGGAAAGCGTTCTTGAGAGCTTTTCCGCCGCAAGCCTGCTGAGCTCGCTCGCTTTTCTTGTCCCGACAACGGCAACAGGTATCTTGTTTTTAAAACAGGTCATATCTCCCCTCGTGTAAAGCACCAGCGGGAAGTCTCGGATTTCAAGAAGCCTTTTCGGATAAAGCTCCGTGTCAGGCGTTATCACATCCACCTTTTCCTTGCCGCACACGGACAATATTTCGTAGGTTTTTTCAATATCCGTTTTCTTTAATTTTTCTATCTGACGCGCCGAAAAAACACCGGAAAGCTTAAGTGCCTTTTCGTCTGACATAAATATCTCTTCCGGAGAAGAAAAGAAAGAAAATATTCTGTCGGTTACGGCGCCTGCGCCAAGCGCATGTTGAAGCCATATGTAATAGTTACTGTTTGTCATTTCTGGACATCACCATTTCCCACATAATTATAGAAGCTGCCGCTCCCGCATTAAGTGATTCCGCTCTGCCCGTCATTTTAATTGTAATTCTCTCATCACAGCACGACTGGACCTCTTTTGAAACGCCGTTCGCCTCGTTCCCTATCACACACACTGCGCCGCTTGAAAAATCGGCTTTTGTGATTGACAAAGCCTCCGCACTGGGAGTAGAAGCATAGACCTTCATTCCGAGAGCTTGCAAGTCGTGTATTGTTTTGATTACGTCGTCAGTCAGCATTATTTGCACCCTGAGCAATGCACCCATAGATGCCCTCAATGCTTTTGGACTGTATATGTCGCACCCGCCGAAGACAATGAGTCCGTCTATACCGAGAGCCTCCGCCGTTCTGCTTACGGCTCCGAGGTTAGCCGGATCCTGAATGTTTTCCAGTAGTATGTACCTACCGTCTTTTGCGTTTATTTTATTACCGTCATTCCTTTTGTCAAGGGCGTTTATAACACAGAATACACCCTGAGGATTTTTTGTGTCCGACATCTTTACGGACACGGCATCGCTTATTTCAAACACCTTTTCGGATACTGCAATAAGCTCTTCAAGTTTTTCTGTATTTTTATCGTAAATTTCCTTTGTAAAATAAAGTTCCTTTATGCTTCGTCCGGAACGGAGAACATCCTCCACCAGACGAAGACCCTCAAGCACGAACAAGCCCTGCCTCTTCCGCTCCTTTGCGGAGGAAACCAGAGCACAGTATTCTTTTATTTTGGGGTTGTTCACACTTGAAAGTATTTCCATAAAAACTCCCTGTTATAGCAAAAAGCACGCCCGCGTACGCGTATACGTGTACGGGCGTGTAAGCTTTTTAATTATTTAGCAAGTGCAGCCTTTGCCTGCTCAGTGAGAGCCGTGAAAGCTGCGGGGTCAGCGATTGCTATCTCTGAAAGCATCTTTCTGTTAAGGTCAATACCTGCTTTTTTAAGGCCGTTTATGAATGTCGAATAATTCATTCCGTTAGCCTTGCATGCAGCAGAGATTCTTGTAATCCAAAGACGACGGAAATCTCTCTTTTTCTGCTTTCTGCCGACATAAGCATAGTTGCCGGATTTCATTACGGCTTCTTTTGCCGTCTTGAAAAGCTTACTCTTTGAACCGTAGTATCCCTTTGCAAGCTTTAAAGTTTTATTTCTTCTCTTGCGAGTCATCATTGCTCCCTTAATACGAGCCATAACTTAGTACCTCCATAAAATATCAAAGTTTTCCTCTTATTTGTAAGGAATAAGGCGCTTGATCTGCTTCTGATTTGTCTTGTCTGCAACTACCTGCTGACGGAGACCTCTTTTACGCTTTGTGCTCTTCTTTGTAAGGATGTGTGACTTGTTTGCATGCGCAATCATCGGCTTACCGTTCTTTGACATTTTGAAGCGCTTTTTCGCACCGCTGTGAGTCTTGATCTTAGGCATATCTTATTTTCCTCCTTGAAATAATTACTTTGTCGTTTTCGGGCTCAAGAACATGAGCATCTGGCGACCTTCAAGCTTGGCTGCCTTCTCAACCTGCCCGAATTCAGCGCATGTTTCCGCAAATTCCTGCATAGTGGTAAGTCCGTTTTCCGGATGAGCCATTTCTCTTCCGCGGAAGCGAATAGAAACTTTTACCTTGTTTCCGGCTTTAAGAAACTTCATAGCCTGATTTGCTTTTGTCTCAAAGTCATGAGTATCAATCTTAAGGGAAAGTCTTATTTCCTTTATGTCTACTACTTTCTGGTTTTTTCTGGCTTCCTTTTCACGCTTCGACTGCTCAAAGCGATACTTACCGTAGTCCATAATCTTGCATACAGGCGGTTTTGCCTGAGGAGCAATCTTTACAAGATCAAGATTTTTTTCCGTAGCGATTCTGAATGCATCCTTTGCAGACATGATGCCGAGCTGCTCGCCGTCATCTGTTACAACACGGACCTCTTTATCTCTGATCTCTTCGTTTATCTGGACCTCTTGTGCTTTGTTGCTAATGTTCATGCACCTCCAAAATAAAATAAAAACGCGGACAGAAAAACTCTGTCCGCGCAATACTACCTTTTAGTATTGACCCGTGAACCGTAAGACACAGGTGAGAACAGAGCAGTTCTTCTTCGTTGTGGTATGATGTTAACACCTTTCATTCCCGTTGTCAATATATTTTTTACTCACCAATCTCTGTTTTTTCTTGCGGTATCCTTTTCCTTTTTTCGGTTATACCTGCGTGAATCCGGTGATTTTCTCGTAACGGGAGAAAGGCTGCCCCAAGTTGAGCGCCTTTTGGAATAAAACTTCCTTTGTTCTTTTTTGCTCTGCTTCTTTATAGGAACTACTTTCATAAGCCTTTTTAATACGTCTCACAGAAAGAGTCTTCTGCGGAGCATGTCTCTATAGTAATTAATAATACCTCATTACTGCCACTACTCTTCCGAGGATAACAAGTTCGTCACAGATAATAGGATCCATGTAATCGTTTTCAGGCTGGAGTCTGAAATGATCCTCTTCCCTATAGAAAGTTTTTACGGTTGCCTCGTCGTCTATAAGAGCGACAACCTTGTCACCGTTTCTTGCCTCGGGAGTCTGCTCGGCAACAATTATGTCACCGTCAAGAATTCCGGCGTTTATCATACTTTCTCCCTTTACGCGAAGAGCAAAAAGCGACTTGTCCGAGGAAAAGCTTCCGCCGTACGGTATGTAACCCTCAACCTGCTCAACCGCAAGAATGGGAGCTCCGGCTGTCACCGTCCCCACCAGAGGAACCTCCGTAATCTGCTTTGCCTCCTCCTTTATGTTGAGTCTTATTGAGCGTTTTAAAAGCGGATCTCTTGAGATATACCCCGCATCTTCAAGTGCGTTGAGGTTCGCCTGAACAGAGGAGGTGGAACGAAGTCCGACTGCCGCACCTATTTCACGAACCGACGGGGGAACGGCCGTTTTCTGCGACCTTTCAAGCAAATACTCGTATATCTTTTTCTGCGTTTCGTTTATAGTTCCCATTTTTATACTCCTTTCAGAAGACTGTTGTACAAATGTTCGTATAAAGTATAACAAATACTTTTGAAAAATGCAAACATTTGTTTAGATGTTTTAAATAAAAATTGATATTGCCGGATAAGGTATGTTAAAATACAGGTGACACTACATAAGATATACATTGACAAACCCACGTTTGATTTTTTATCTCGGAGGGAAAACATGAAAAAAAATGAAAAAATTCTGATTTCCGTGCTTGCCGTCATACTTGTTCTTCTCGCAACCGTCGGGGTTGCCTTTGCGGCGGCTCCGCGTGATTTTCTTCAGCTTGTACTGAGTGACGGCGCATACACGAAGGTCATGCTGGCAAAAAATCTTTCAACAACGTACCCGGCAGCCGAAAAAGTCATTGCAAAGCTTGAGGAAAATCAACTTGCATTTAAAGCCGACGGAACAGTAACGGCTGCTTTTAACGAGGATGCCTTCGGCGACAAAAAATCTTCGGATGCCGTATCAGATTACGTAAGCTCGCTGAAGCTCAACGCAGACCTTGCCGTAGACGGTTCTCTCGCAAAAGCCGACTACACTATAAGCGACTCAGACGCACCGGTTGTAACCGTAAGCTCCGCTTTGGACCCGACCGGCCTCTACATGAACGTAAATCAGCTGGGTCTCGGCTGGCTCAACATGAGTGAAAAAAAGGATTTTGACCAGTACGGCGTAGGAACCGCGAACGAAACCTACGAAAACCTGGTCAAGTCAAAAACAGATAAGGTTCTGCGTGAAGCCGTTTACGGACACGCCGAAAAAATTCTGAATAAAATTCCGAGCGACAGTATCTCCATTGCTTCGGGAAAAGAGCTGCAAGTAGGTTCTCTTAAGGCAAAGGGAGACGTTGTTACGGTTATTCTCACAGCCGACGAGCTTCGAAATTGTATAAACACCGCAGCTGAAAGCATCTCAGACGACAAAAACACTTTTGAAAAGATAAACAGCTGCGTCCCCTCGGATGAACAGCTTTCCTATGAGGAGTACAAAGCAAAGGTTCTGAAAATAAGGGATAAGCTCCTTGAAAAAACAGAAAAAGCAGAGCTTAAAACGGCAAACCTCGACTTTTTTGTAAACAGAAGAAACGAGATAGTTGCACTGAAGCTCGACCTTAGCAGCGAAAGTGTAACAAACCAGATTTCTCTCATTATCGCAGACGAAAAGGACAGAGGTATCTCCTTAAAGATAGAGGAGAACAATGAGATTTCCTTCCTTCTTGACGTTTTGAGAAATGATAAAAAATCCGGAAAAGTAGTTCTTCAAAAGACAACGGAAAGAGGTCCCATCCACGTAGAGGCAACTTATTCGGACCTTGTGATAAAGGGCGATAAGCTCTCCGGTCATTTTGTTACCGAGCCCTTTGAACTGCCGGGAGAAAATGAACTCGGCAGCGTAACTCTTGATCTTAAGGTAACGGGAAGTCCTTCCTCACTGGATATACTTCTTAAAACCGATATCGAAAAATTCGGAAGCACGGAGATCTCTCTCAAAGCGGAAAAGGTATCCTTTAAATCTTTCACAACGCCGAAGGCCGCCGAGATTTCACCGTACGACAGGGATAAGTTCAAGGAAGCTTCCGTAAACTATTTACTGAAAAACATGCCGGAAACACACCCATCCTTCAGAGTTGTTTATGCAGATATTCTCACTTCTTCAATAAACGGTGCCGTGGGAGATCTCATAAGCGCACTCACCGGCAATGAAAACAGTCTCGGCAGGATGATCGGCAAGTTTATAAACGGGGATGACCTGTCAAACGCAATAGGCGGAATAATTGACAGCGCTATAAAAGGAGACACATCAGGCATAGGAAATATCGTAAGTGACTTTTTCAAGGCTTTCGGCCTGAAAGGCAGTGATTTAAATGAAATTTATCGACATCTCCAGGGACCTGCTGACCTCTGAAGTGTGGCCGGGAGATCCCGAGCCGAGACTTCAGCTTGTAAACCGTATGGACTGCGGCGATGACTTCAATCTTTCAGCCGTTTATGCGTCTCTGCATACCGGCACACATGCCGACGCACCTCTGCATGTCTTTGAGGAGGGAGAGGGGGAAACAATTGACGAAATTCCCCTCGAAAAATTCATAGGACCGGTAACGGTTCTTACCTTACCGAAAGGTCCTATCACGGGAGAAATGGTCGAGCGAAATTTCCCAAAGGGTGTTTCAAAGCTCATTCTTCGGACAAATGAGGATTCCAAATTTTTTGCCGGAGCGTCTGCGGACGTCGCCGCGCTGCACTACGAGCTTCTGGGCTTCGACAGGCTTTCCATCGGAGGCGAAGATGAGATAGGGATGCACAGAAATCTTCTCGGCGCAGGAACCGTTCTTCTCGAAAACCTCGACCTAAGCGGAGTTCCCGAGGACGGAGAATATTTTCTCGTGGCACAGCCTGTCAAAATCTGCGGCAGAGAGGCCTCCTTCGTGCGCGCGGTCCTTATTGACGACTACATCTTCTGGTCAACAAAAAAATAAAAGTTTTGGCTGTTTGTCAGAACAAAAGCGACCTCGGATTTTCCGAAGTCGCTTTCTTTTTTATGCTTACAGTTTAGCGTTTATTCTTTTTGTTGTTTTCCGTTTGTTCTTTTTCCAATCTTTTTTAAAAGGACGAAAGTCTCGTTTATTAAAGCTTTTCACAGACAAGGTCCTCGGGCAATTTATCCTTTATGAAGGAGAGAAAGGCCTCAACGTCATCAAGCTCAAAAAAGGCAAAGAATTTTTCGTCAAAGCGTCCTATTCCGGAATTTGCAAAAAGCATTATGATGATATCCTTATACGTTTTAGGGAAGTTAAAATACAAGGTTCCGCTTCCGTCTTTTCTCATGGAATACCCGATAAAGTGTATGTTCTGAAGAGCCAGTTGTTTTACAACAATATCCTTTTTCTTCGTGATGATTATAGTTATGTCCTCTTCGGTAACCTCGTAAGAAATTTTGCTTCTTTTCTTTTTTTTGAAATGATTTCTGAAGAAAAGACAATACACCGAGAAAAGCATGAGTATATATGAAAAAATCTGCAGGGGAACGGCGGCATCCTTTAAAGCGACACGCCAGAAAATTGCGATTATAAGAATAAACCAGCTGAGCGGTATAAAGAGCCAGTCATACTTTGTTCTGTTATGCTTTGTGTTGGGCTGTCCCGACCATATCGGCTTCGGAAGTTCTTTCTGCGTCTGCTCGTTTTCCTCGTAGTCTTCAAGAACAGCGTTTACATTGGCCTTCAAAAAAATCACCTCTTTATTTGTGCAAAAGTATTTTAACATACGGCGAGGGAATATTAAAGAAGTAATTATTTTATACTCTCCCGCATATGTATTTAACATGATTTCTCAGATTAAATAAAGTTGAAACAGGTGATGTTGATGGAAAAATTCATGCCGGAGGGCTTCCTTATAAATACAACCCGAAACAGAAAGGCTGTATCCTCTTTTTCCGAAATAAAAAAGGCTTTTGAAAACGGTACCGTGCTTGAAGGAATTTGTACACTCTGCGACCGTGACCATAATCTTCATGTTTCTCTCGGCGAATTTGAAGGAATAATACCGCGAATTGAGGGAGCAGTCGGAATAGACAGCGGTGACGTCAGGGATATCGCCCTTATTTCAAGGACAGGAAAGCCCGTGACCTTTGTGATAAACGGAATAGAGGACACAAGGGACGGAACAAGACTGCTGCTGAGCAGAAAACAGGTTCAAAAAATGTGTATGACAGAGTTTGTCTCCGCCGTGAGAGTCGGAGATATCATCGATGCAAGGATAACACATATGGAGCCCTTCGGTGCATTCGCGGATATCGGTGCCGGAATAACGGCTCTTTTGCCCATAGACAGTATATCCGTTTCGAGGATACCTCATCCCTCCGCACGGTTTTCCCAAGGAGAGCTGATAAAATGCGTAATAAAATCAAAGGAAAACGGCAGAATAACCCTTTCACACAAGGAGCTTCTCGGAACATGGGAAGAAAACGCAAAAAAATTCACCCCGGGGGAAACGGTTCCCGGAGTGATAAGGTCTATTGAAAAATACGGGATTTTCATTGAACTTACGCCAAATCTCGCAGGTCTTGCAGAGTACGTAGAGGGAGTTTGCGTCGGGGAGAGAACAAGCGTATACATAAAAAGCATCAATCCGGAAAAAATGAAAATAAAGCTTATCATCATAGATACGTTTACGGACAGCTTTTACCGTAACAATGAGATAAAAAACCCCGAATACTTTATTTCTGATCTTCTTCATATGGATCATTGGAGGTATTCTCCGGAAAGCTCCTCAAAAGTCATTGAAACTTATTTCGATTTACAATAAAAAATCAAATCCCCCAAGGCCACCGTTCCGCTTTCCGAAACTCTTGCCACGGCACAGTTGTACTTTATGTTGCAGGTAGTGCCTTTTTTAACAAAGTCACACTCGGGGAAGCATTTTTTTGAAACACCCGTTATCTCCAGTTTTGCGTTACCTATCTTTAACACTATACCGGGTATAACGGTGCTGTAATCAAGGCCCTCTGTCGAAATATGCGGTCGAAAGCGGCCGACGCAGAGGCCCTTTTTTTCTTCTCTGTAACGGACAAGCTCACCTTCGTCGGCAAGTATCACCTTTGCATCTCCGCCTTTTTTCAAGGCTTTTTCGTCTCCCTCAACGCCCAAGCCCTCTATAAGGCTTAAACCGTCAAGCAGCTTTTCCCTGCCGTCTTTTTTCAGCCTTAGCTTCACAACTTTCATTTTTGCAGTACACCTCCGCTATGGCAATCGATATTTTAACAAAAAAAGATAATAAAAAATCCCCACAGACAAAATCCGAGGGGAAAAGTGGAGCGGATTACGGGGCTCGAACCCGCTACCTCCACCTTGGCAAGGTGGCGCTCTACCAGATGAGCTAAATCCGCAAACGACGTGTATACATCATACCGCTTTACTTTTTTCATGTCAAGTTTTAAAGAGTCTGAATAAAAAAACGGTTGCCGCCAATAATACTTTTGGGAACATCTTAAATTGACAATAAACCCGAAAGGATTGATCTTAACGTGATGAGCAAACAAAAAGCCAATAAAAAGCGCTATAAGATATGGTATTACTCCTTGGCAGTTTGTGTCGTAGCTTGTTTTGTGGCGGCCTTTGGAATCTTCGGCACGTCTCCCGGGAACAAGGACACTTCAGATATTGTATCGAAAAAACCATCCGAGAACAGGGAAGTGGCAGCAAAGGTTACCAACGTCCCGGACGCAAGAAAAAGTGCCGAAAAGCCGCCCCTTGAAGCTACGCCACAAACTCCGGATAAGGCAGAAGAAGAAATAACCGAAAAAATCGCCGGCGATACTCCGGATTTCAGCGACAATGTACCCTTTGAAAGCAAGTTTATCCTCCCCGCAAACTCAGATATAATGAAGGATTACAGCGACGGAAAATTTGTTTACAGTAAGGAAAACGGCGACTACAGAATACACAACGGCATAGACTTTAAAGGGAAAAGCGGTTCTCCGGTGGTCGCAATAATTTCAGGTGAAGTCACCGACATAAAAACCGATCCCGTATACGGAACCGTTGTCGAGATAAACCACGGAAACAAGCTCACCGCAAGATATTGCGGAATTTCAAAAATTACCGTTGAAAAGGGCTTTGTGGTAAATCAGGGAGATCCCATTGGAGAGATATCAACCATTCCGTCAGAGGGAGATACCCCGCATCTTCATTTTGAAACTCTTATAGACGGTACGCACGAGGACCCGCTCGCAGTTATGGGAAAAGCCGACAAAACCTCATAAATTCAAAAACCACAGCTTCGTAAAAACTACCGAAGCCGTGGTTTTTCTTTGTTTATCGTTTGTCTTTTATTCTTTGAACTTGTAAGCTTTTTCCGAAATTTTAAAGCTTAAAAAGCAACCTTTTCCGCAAGCCAATGTACAAGCTCGTCTATGGGAACTCGTACCTGCTCCATAGTATCTCTGTCTCTGATAGTTACGGCATTGTCCGCAGGCGTATTTTCATCACCAACCGTTTCAAAATCAACGGTTATGCAATAAGGAGTACCTATCTCATCCTCACGGCGATAACGCTTTCCTATGGAGCCCGCATCATCAAAGTCTACCATAAAGTACTTCGAAAGCTCGTTGTAAACCTCCATTGCCTTTCCTGAAAGCTTCTTTGAAAGAGGAAGAACCGCTGCCTTGAAAGGAGCAATGGCAGGATGGAAGTGCATAACAACTCTCGTGTCATTCTTTTCGGCATCAACAACCTCTTCGTCATATGCCTCAACAAGAAGGGAAAGGAAGAGACGCTCAACACCGAGAGACGGCTCAATAACATAAGGAATATAACGCTCATTTGTCTCCGAATCAAAGTAGTCAAGCGTTTTTCCGGAGGTATTGATATGCTGTGTGAGGTCGTAATCCGTTCTGTCGGCAACACCCCAAAGCTCACCCCAACCGAACGGGAAAAGATACTCGAAGTCTGTTGTTGCCTTTGAATAGAAGCAAAGTTCCTCGGGGTCATGGTCACGAAGACGAAGGTTTTCAGCCTTCATACCGAGAGAATAAAGCCAGTCACGGCAGAAAGAACGCCAATAATCAAACCATTCAAGATCCGTACCCGGCTTGCAGAAGAACTCAAGCTCCATCTGCTCAAACTCACGTACACGGAATATGAAGTTACCCGGAGTTATCTCGTTTCTGAAGGACTTGCCTATCTGTGCAACACCGAAGGGAATCTTCTTTCTGGTTGTTCTCTGGATGTTTGCAAAGTTTACGAAAATACCCTGTGCAGTCTCGGGTCTTAAGTAAATCTCATTCTTGCTGTCCTCGGTAACACCCTGGAAGGTCTTGAACATAAGATTAAACTTACGGATATCCGTAAAGTCGTGCGCTCCGCAGTCAGGGCAGGCAATTCCCTTTTCCTTTATGTATGTCATGAGCTCTTCGTCAGACCATCCGGCAGGATTGTCGGAAAGGCCGTTCTCGGCAACGTAATCCTCAATAAGCTTGTCAGCTCTGTGCCTTGTCTTACACTGCTTACAATCCATAAGAGGGTCTGAAAATCCGCCGAGATGACCGGATGCCACCCATGTCTGAGGATTCATAAGAATTGCGCTGTCAAGACCGACATTGTACTGATTTTCCTGGATGAATTTCTTTCTCCATGCTTCCTTGATGTTGGTCTTCATCTCAACACCGAGAGGACCGTAGTCCCATGTGTTCGCAAGTCCTCCGTAGATCTCAGAGCCGGGATAAACAAAGCCTCTGTTCTTGCAAAGAGCCACGATTTTTTCCATTGTTTTTTCTGTGTTTTTCATTTTTTACTCCTTCCGCGCAAATGGCTTTTGCGCAAAGTTTTTCACGCTTTTTACAATTTTTGCGTGTATTGTTAAAGATATTAATATAATACCCTATAAAAGTCAATTGATTTATACGTTCCTTTATGCTAAAATTCTTGGCGATTTATTTTATTTTCAAAAACGATGTATCCCGTCTTGTAAAAGATTGTAAAAAGGAGTTGAATCCCGTATGCTGCACACTGTTTCAGCCATATCCACACCAAACGCCGCCGGTGGTATCGGAATAATAAAAATATCCGGTGAAAACGCACTTGCCGTGGCGGACAGCGTTTTTAAATGCGCCGGGAGCGGCTCTTTGTCGGAGCTTCCGGGTTACAGTGTAAAATTCGGACACATACACGAGGGCGACGCACTGCTCGACCAGGCTATAGCCATTGTGTACAGAGCACCGAAAAGCTACACCGGTGAAGACGTCGTCGAGCTGCAGTGCCACGGAGGACTTTATCTCATGCAGCAAATTCTGAGACTCACCTTTGAAAACGGTGCGTCGCCCGCGCCTCCCGGCGAATTTACAAAACGCGCCTTCCTTAACGGAAAGCTTGACCTCACTGAGGCAGAATCCGTCATGAGTCTTATCTCCGCCCACGGCAGACAAGCGGCGGATGCGGCATACAATACCTTAAACGGCACTCTTTCAAAAGAAATAAAAGATATCGCAGATATCTTTATTTCCGCCTCCGCCCACATGGCGGCATGGGTCGACTATCCGGATGAGGAAATTGACGAGCTGAACTTTGTTTCTCTGAAGGAGTCCTTTTCCGATGCCCGCGACAAGCTTTCGTCTCTGATTTCAAAATTTGATGCGGGGCAGGCTATAACAGAAGGTGTGGAGACGGCTATTGTCGGAAAGCCCAACGTCGGAAAGTCCACACTTATGAACCTTCTTCTTCAGAAAAACAGGTCTATAGTAACGGATATCGCCGGAACAACCAGAGATGTTGTAGAAGAAACCGCCAGAATAGGAAACGTTGTTTTAAGACTTTCGGACACGGCAGGAATACGTAACTCCGAAGATGAGGTTGAAGCGATAGGAATCGAGTTTGCAAAATCAAAGCTCTCACACGCATCGCTTGTGCTCGCGGTTCTTGACGGAAGTAAGCCCCTTGACAACGAGGACTATGAAATACTCGGTGCATGTGCGGGCAAACCGTCCGTTGCCGTGATAAACAAGAATGACCTCGGACTTGCAGTTGATGAAAAAGATGTTTTAAGGTATACGGATAATGCCGTTGTGATAAGTGCGAAAGACCCCTGTTGCTATGAAACGCTGAAAAATACCATCGAGAGATTACTCGGTACGGACAGCTTCGACACATCCTCCGCCATGCTTATAAACGAGCGTCAGCTTAATTGCTGCAAAAACGCCCTTACCTGTATCGATGAGGCAATATCGGCAATAGACAACGGGCTTACAATGGACGCTGTAAATGTCAGCATAGACGCAGCCATTTCACCGCTCCTGGAATTAACCGGTGAAAAGGTATCGGAGGCAGTTGTAAACGAGGTATTTTCAAGATTCTGCGTAGGAAAGTAAAGGTTTTATAAATGAAGTATTTTGCAAAGGAATATGACGTCGCGGTGATTGGTGCCGGTCATGCCGGAATAGAGGCAGCGCTTGCAGCAGCCAGAATGGGCTGCAGCACATGTATCTTCACAATAAGCGCGGACTGGGTCGGCAATATGCCGTGCAATCCCTCTATAGGCGGCTCGTCAAAGGGACACCTTGTCCGTGAAATTGACGCCCTCGGAGGAGAGATGGCAAAGGCCGCCGACCGAAACTTAATTCAGAGTCGTATGCTCAATCTCGGAAAAGGCCCGGCAATCCACAGTCCGCGCGCCCAGATTGACAGAAGAAACTACTCTGCATATATGAAAAACTGTATTGAAAGTACAGAAAATCTTGACCTGCGCCAAGCAGAAATTGTCAATCTGGAACAGCTTGAAAACGGTAAATGGCAGCTCACCACAAAGCTGGAAGCGCTTTATACCGCAAGCGCAGTAATCCTTGCTACAGGTACATTTCTCGGAGGTCGCGTATATGTCGGCGACGTGTCTTACGCCAGCGGCCCGGATGGCCTCTTTCCTGCAAACGACTTATCCGGTGCTTTACATAAACTTGGAATAAAAACCCGTCGTTTCAAGACCGGCACACCCTCGAGAGTAAACAAGAGAAGTATCAATTTTGACAAACTCGAGGTTCAGGAGGCTGATGAAAAGCTTGTAAGATTTTCATTTGACGACAGCTTTACACCTGAAAACAAAACAGTATGTCACATAACATATACGAACGAAGAGACAAAAAAAGTCATTCTCGAAAATCTCCACAGATCTCCTCTTTACGGAGGAAAGATTGAAGGGGTCGGACCGAGATACTGCCCCAGTATAGAGGATAAAATTGTCAGGTTTGCCGAAAAGGAAAGGCATCAGATATTTATCGAGCCATGCGGTCTTAACACACAGGAGATGTATCTGCAAGGACTTTCATCATCCCTGCCCGAGGACGTACAGCTCCGATTCCTTAAGACCATACCCGGACTTGAAAATGTACAGGTTATAAGGACTGCATATGCTATCGAGTACGATTGTATCGATCCTCTTTCATTAAAAGCCTCTCTGGAATTCCTTGATTTTCCCGGACTGTTCGGTGCAGGTCAGTTCAACGGCTCCAGCGGATATGAAGAGGCTGCCGCGCAGGGCATGATTGCAGGAATAAACGCCGTACTCAGATTAAGAGGTGAGGAGCCGTTTATTCTTGACAGAGCAAGCTCGTATATCGGAACCCTTATTGACGACCTTGTTACAAAGGGCTGCTCAGACCCATACAGAATGATGACGTCCCGTTCTGAATACCGCTTAATCCTGCGGCAGGACAATGCCGATCTTCGACTTACGGAATACGGATACAAGCTCGGTCTCATAGGTAAGGACAGATACGAGCGCCTCCTTAAAAAGAAAGCCCTTATTGATGAGGAATACGAGCGCATAAAAACTGTCACTATTGCTCCTTCGCCGGAACTCGACAAGCTTCTTGTTTCACGTGAAACATCCCCGCTGAAAACAGGTACAAAGCTCATTGAGCTCATACGAAGACCTCAACTTAAGTATGAGGATCTCGCTCCGTTTGACAAAACAAGACCCGAACTTCCGGAGGACGTCCGCGAAGAAGTGGAAATCGAGGCAAAGTACGAGGGCTATATACGCAGACAACAGGCACAGATAAATGAAATGAGAAGGCTTGAGGGTAAGCTTCTCTCCGAAAAGCTTGATTATAAAACAATTACGGGACTGCGCCTTGAAGCACAGGAAAAGCTCAACAAGGTTAAGCCTTCAAACGTAGGACAGGCAAGCAGGATTTCGGGAGTAAGCCCTGCGGACATCTCTGTCCTCCTGATTTATCTTGAAAAGGAGAGTCATAACAATGATTGACAGACAATATCTTTATGATTCGGCAAAGGCTCTCGGTATCTCTCTTGATGATACAGCTCTTCAAAGATTTGACAGGTATGCGGAGCTTCTCGTATATTGGAATGAAAAAATCAATTTAACAGCGATAACCGAACCGAAAGAAATTGTTGAGAAACACTTTATCGATTCGCTTGCATTCCTTAAATATATACCTTTAGGAGAAGGCTGTTCTCTCATTGATGTGGGAACCGGAGCGGGTTTTCCCGGACTTGCGCTGCTTATTGCCGAGCCGAAGATAAGTGTCACCCTTCTTGACAGCACTAAAAAGAAGTTAAATGTAATAGAAGATATATTAAGAGAACTTGAGCTCTCCGCAACTCTTCTTCATATGAGAGCAGAGGAGGCGGGAAAAAATCCGGCTTACAGAGAAAAATTCGACTTTGCGACTGCAAGAGCCGTGACGAATCTGCGTGATTTGTCGGAATACTGCATTCCCTTTGTCAGAGAAAACGGATATTTTGTTTCCTTGAAGGGTGCAGGAGCAAGGGAAGAACTCGAAGGTGCAACCAATGCAATACGGATACTTGGCGGCAAAGCAGAGGATTTCTTTGATTATTCTCTTGAGGGCTGCGGAGAAAGAGCCGTTATTAAGGTAAAAAAAATATCGCAAACTCCGGCAAAATATCCACGTCCCTCGGCACAGATCTCAAAAAAGCCACTTATTTAACGTGCCTTTTGGTAATTATCTGCCGAATTTTGAAAAACGAAAATCATTGAAAAAACTTCTGACTGAGTTTATGCTTGTTTCACGAGATAAACTCAGTTGTTTTTTTTGAGGAGATGTTTAGTATGCTAAGGCAAAGCAAAATCAAAAGTGCAGGACAAATTCTTCTTATTCCGCAGGAAAAGATATCTCCGAATCCCAGTCAGCCCAGAAAAATCTTTTCCGAAAATGAAATGGAAGAGCTTACACACAGTATAAGAGAAAACGGAATCATACAGCCGATAACGGTAAGAAAGCTTTCCTCCGGACGCTATGAGCTGGTGACGGGAGAAAGAAGGCTCAGAGCGGCAAGAAATGCGGGACTTAAAACCGTTCCATGTATACTTATGAATATATCCGAGGCAAAATCTTCCCTATACAGTCTTATTGAAAATATTCAGAGAAGTGATCTCAACTGCTTTGAAGAAGCCCTGGGCTTTAAAAACATACTTATTTCCACAGGTATTACACAGGACGAGCTTTCAAAAATACTCGGGAAATCCCAATCATACATATCTAATAAGTTAAGACTTTTAAAGCTTACCGAGGAACAAAGAGTTAAAATAATAGAAAGCAATCTCTCCGAGCGCCATGCAAGGTGCCTTCTTTCTCTTGAAAACTCCGAACAGATTGAGAGAGTTCTTTCAATTATAGCGGACAAGCACCTTTCTGTCTCAGACAGCGAGAGGCTGGTACAGCAGGTAATCAATCGCTCAGCAAAGAAAAATAAGCCTACCATAAAAATATTTAAGGATGTAAGACTCTTTATTAACACTCTCAATCATGCGGTAGATACGATGCGGAAGGCCGGTATAGAGGCAGACAGCATAAAGAGCGAAACAGACACGTATATCGAATACGTTGTGAGAATTCCGAAGCTTGATAACCTTGCGATAAAGGTTGATACGAAAAAAGTCGCATAAAGCGACAGAAGCTCTGTTGAGCGGCAATTTATTAATTTGATTTTTCCATCTCATTTTACTCCCCAATCCATAAACAGAAAGACCTGTTCTTCTTGAACGGGTTTTTCTGTTTGTTTTTTCTGTATTTTGTGTTTCACGTGAAACATTAAACAATATATTGAAAAGTGCAATAGGAATTTTCATGGAAAAATTTCTGCGAATTTTTTTTGCACGTAGAGATAAAGAAAGTAGAAAAACAAGGAAAAAAGTTATTTTTTTTAGTATTTCACTTTAAATGTATATATTTTTATGCTAATATATCTATGTTGACTGAAAACAAACGTCAACTATTTTTTTGTTCATAATAAACTTATAGATTGAAGAAAGGAAAAGCAATGGCAAAGACGATATCCATTGTAAATCAGAAGGGCGGAGTAGGTAAAACAACCACGGCTGTCAATCTTATTGCAGCTATAGGCGCTCACAACAAAAAGGTTTTACTCGTTGACGCTGATCCACAGGGAAATTCCACCAGCGGCTTCGGAATCGATAAGCGTTCTCTTAAATCCTCTGTGTATGACGTTCTCATAAATGACGCTCCGGCAAAATCTGCTGTCATCAAGACAAATTATAAAAATGTTGACATATTACCCGCTAACATGAATCTTGCAGGTGCCGAGCTCGAGCTTGTAGATATCTCCGGTAGAGAGAGTAAGCTTAAGAATGCACTTCTTCCCCTTTACAATGATTACGATTTTATTTTTCTTGACTGTCCTCCGTCTCTGGGTCTTATCACTCTGAACGCGCTCTGTGCGTCAGATACGATAATGGTTCCCATACAGTGTGAATACTATGCCCTGGAGGGTCTTTCACAGCTCATGTCCACAGTAAGGCAGGTCAAAAAGCTTTACAATCCGATGATAGAGCTTGAAGGCGTTATTCTGACGATGTATGACGGTCGTCTCAACTTAACACAGCAGGTTGTTGCCGAAGTAAAAAAATTCTTCCCGAAAAAAGTTTTCTCTTCGGTGATACCCAGAAATGTACGACTTTCGGAGGCTCCGAGCTTTGGCGAGCCTGTCATGTACTATGACAGATCATCAAAAGGCGCATCGGCGTATGAGGAGCTTGCAATTGAATTTTTAAAGCAAAACAGACAGAGGTGAGAAAATGGCTAAAAAAAGCGGACTCGGAAGGGGATTGGACGCACTTTTTACGGACAATTCGGTTGACAGCTCGGAAAACAGTTCGGCTGTTACACTTAAACTCAATGAAATAGAGCCTAACAAGGAGCAGCCAAGAAAGACCTTTGATGAAAAAGCACTTTCGGAACTGGCATCCAGTATCGAAAGAAACGGTGTTCTTCAGCCACTTCTCGTAAGACCGATGGCAGACGGCTCATATCAGCTTGTTGCCGGAGAGCGCAGATGGAGAGCTTCACGTATAGCCGGTCTCACAGAGGTTCCGGTAGTTATCAAGGAGATGTCCGACGAGCAGGCAATGGAGATTGCCCTCATAGAAAACCTTCAAAGAGAGGATTTAAACCCGATAGAAGAAGCGGAGGGACTGCAGCTCCTTATTGAAAGATACCATCTCACTCAAGAAGAGGCTGCCGCAAGAGTAGGCCGTTCAAGACCTGCAATTGCAAATGCACTGCGCTTACTCGGATTGCCCGACGAAGTCAGAGACCTTACAAAGGAAGGAAAAATTTCTGCTGGTCACGCAAGAGCCCTTTTGAGCTTTGAAAAAAAATCTGACATGATCTCTGTTGCAAACAGCATTGCGGAAAAGAATCTCTCAGTAAGAGATATCGAAAAGCTTGCAAAGCTCTCTGCACAGAAAAACAATAAAAAGTCGGGAAAAAGAAATCTTTCAAGAGATACTTTTTATGATGAGGTTGAATTGTCCCTGTCCGATGTTCTCGGCAGAAAAGTCAGAGTTTTTACCTCAAAGAACGGCGGAACCATAGAGATAGAATTCTTTGACAAAGAGGATTTGCAGAAGATTTCAAAACAAATAGGCAAATAAGCCCAAGACAAAGCATCTCAGCAACAAACAGATTCGCGAGTAAGGTGAGAACAAGCAGTTAAAACAGTAAACGGAGCCGCAAGTTAAGGTGAAAACAAGTAGTTAAGCAGCAAACGGAGCCGCAAGTTAAGGTGAGAACAAGTGGCTAAACAACAAACCAGAGCTGCGACAATTAAGCCGGGCACAAGCAGTTCAACAGTAAATATAGCTGTAAGTTAAGGCAACAATAAATAAAACTGCAGCCGTTTGAGTATTGAAAAACAAAACAATTAAATAAACTTACCGCAAATAAAACGAACATGGAAAAGGAGAAACCAAAGCATGTTAGATATCAAAGTTATAAGAGAAAATCCGGAAAAGGTTAAGGCAGCAATGAAAACACGCAATAAGGACATGGATGCCCTTGTTGACGAGGTTCTCAAAATTGATGTTGAGAGAAGAATGCTTTCTCAGGAAAACGATGCTCTCAAGAAAACGCAGAATGATGCCAGCAAAGAAATCCCGAAAATAAAAAAGGAAGGCGGAGACTGCTCCGCTATCTTTGCCGAAATGGCAAAGATAAAAGAAGAAATCAAAGAGAATGATGATAAGATATCTGAGCTTTCCTCCCGTCAGCAAAAGATAATGTATGAGTTCCCGAACATTCCGAACGACACTGTCCCTACGGGAAAGGACGACAGCGAAAACGTTGAAATACGCAGATGGGGCGAGCCCACAAAGTTTGATTTTGACGCAAAAGCTCATTGGGACATCGGAGCAGACCTTGACATACTTGATCCGGAAACGGCAGCAAAGGTCACCGGCGCACGTTTCCACTTTTACAGAGGTCTCGGAGCAAGACTTGAGCGTGCGGTTATCAACTATTATCTCAATACACATACCGAACACGGATATACGGAAATTCTTCCTCCTTTCCTTGTAAACAGAGCATCTATGACGGGAACCGGCCAGCTCCCGAAATTTGAAGAGGACGCATTCAAAACAACAGACGACCTTTTCCTCATACCTACGGCAGAAGTTCCGGTTACAAATATGCATAGAGATGAAATTCTTGACGGTTCAAAATTACCTATAAAATACTGCGCTTATTCCGCATGCTTCCGCGCAGAGGCAGGTTCAGCCGGCAGAGATACAAGAGGTCTTATTCGCCAGCACCAATTCAATAAGGTTGAGCTCGTTAAATTCGTGAAGCCCGAAACCTCATACGACGAGCTTGAAAAGCTCACAAATGATGCCGAAAGAGTTCTTCAGGGACTCGGTCTTCCGTACAGAGTTGTTGCTCTCTCCACAGGAGATCTCGGATTTTCAAGCGCAAAAACATATGATATTGAGGTATGGATGCCCTCATACGGAAGATATGTTGAAATTTCTTCCTGCTCAAACTTTGAAGATTTCCAGGCAAGAAGAGCTTCTATCAGATACAAGGATAACAGCACGGATAAAGCAAAGCTTGTACACACTCTCAACGGCTCAGGCGTTGCAATAGGAAGAACTGTTGCCGCTATTCTCGAAAATTGTCAGAATGCAGACGGTACGGTTACGGTACCCGAGGTTCTTCGAGCAGCAATGGGAACAGATAAAATCGGTTAAGTAACGATTACTTAATCTCGCTTAATCAAATTAAAAGACCGCAATCGGAGCCAATCTGGTTGCGGTTTTCAATTAAAAAAGGCTTCTCTTTTTTGAGAAGCCCTTTTACTTTATTTTTCTTTGTATATTCGGTTTCTTTTTGTATACTCAGTTTTCCTTCGGCTCAATCTTTCCGTAACGTGAAAGACCTTCGGCATCCGAACGCGGCGCTCTTGACGGAGAAGAGGTAACTGCCGCACTTTCTCTCGGCGCTCTGCTTCCGCGACTGCCTCTTCCTCTGTTGTTATAGCCTCTGCCGCCGTTTCCGTATGATTTTCTCGGCATCTGTGCCGTTGCACCTTCCGCAAGAGCAATGACAACTTTTCTTTCTGCGTCAGAACCGACAGAATAAGAAACGACGTCTTCAATCTCTGCAATTTCGGTGTGAATAATTCTTCTTTCAAACGGGTTCATTGGGTCAAGTGCTATGGATCTTCCGTATCTCTTTACCTTTCCTGCCGTCTTTCTTGCGATTTCTTTGAGAGTTACCTCTCTTTTCTGACGGTAGTTGCCGATATTTACGGAAATCTTTGAAAACTCATCTTCATCTTTTCCTCTGTTTGCAACAAGACGAACAAGATACTGAATAGAATCAAGTGTTTCTCCGCGTCTTCCGATAAGAATGCTGTAATCCTCTTCACTTGAAATCTCAAAGAAGAATTCCTTTTCTGCTTTGAAAATGTCAATGTTTGCCTGAGTTATTCCTATACCGTTAACGATAGTTTTAAGATAGTTATATGCCTTAACAACCGTTTCGGGACAAGCAGCCTCTTCAACCTTTTCTTTCGGTGCAGCCTCTTTTTCAACTACAACTGCTTCTTTTTTTTCTGCCTTTGGTACAGATGTTTTCTTTTCAGCTTTTTTTTCAGCTTTTTTCTCGGATTTTCCCGTTACCTTTTTTTCAGGCTTTTTCTCATCGGGAGCCTCATAATATGCCCTTACTTCAGCCTGTTTTCCTCCGAAAAGACCGAAAACCTTTTTTTCCGGCATAGTCAGAATTTCAAACTGAATTTCCGCACTTATGGGAGCGTCCAACATGAGTGTTGCAGCCTGCTGCGCCTCTTCAATGGTAGCGCCTGTTGCCACTGCTTCTTTAATCATGTGCTTCCTCCATGTTTTTTACTAACTGAATATTTTCTTTTATGGATTTTTCCTTGGATTTTCTGACTTTTGTTTCCTCTACCATTGCTTTTGCAATAACCTTTTTAGGCTCATATATCTTGTTGAGAACAATAGTCTGAATAAAGCCCAGAATGCTGTTTACAGCCCAATATATACCGATACCGATAGGGAACTGGAATGTAAGCCACAGAGACATGAGAGGCATCATCATAAACATACATCCCATGCTCATGTTGTTTGCCATATCCGGATTGGACTTCTTCTGCATAATCATGGTGTAAATCGACTGAATGAGAGCAGCCAGAAACGCCGCAACCGGTACAATAAGAATTGCCGGTGTAGCTTTCCATATATTTTGAGGAATTGAACCAAGGTCAAATCCAAATGCTGTGAAGTTAAAATTTTGTATCTTGTCAAATACCTCTGACGGTATGTCAGGTAATGCGGCACGAAGTTCGTCTACGTGCGAAAGTACATTGATTTCCTGAAGAGTGGATCTTTTTGCAGAGGATCCGAGAAGCTCGGCAACGGCTGTTTTGAGCTCTTCAATGTACTTATTGTCAATTCTTATGATATAAGAAAGAGGACGGTAGATAGCTCCGTAAAGTCCCATGATTATCGGAAACTGAATGAGTAATGTACCGCAACCGCCGGTCATTGAACCAAAGCCTTCTTTTTCGTAGTAATTCTGAAGCTCTGCATTCATTCTTGCCTGATCACCGGCATACTTTTTCTTTATTTTTTCTATTTTTGATCTTGTGCGTAAATTTTTTGCCTGACTTTTCTGTGTACTTATAGAAGTCGGCAAAAGCAACAACTTTGCTATAAGTGTAAAAGCAATAAGCGCGAGCGCGTAGTTATTATCAAATACATGATAAAGTAACCACAGAATCCAACCAAACGGATAAGAAAAAACAGCATACAATTTATCCATTTTTTTCCTCCTGTTTACTTTTAATAATACTCTTTTATTTCAGGAACCGGATCATAACCTCCACTGGTTAGGGGACTGCACCTTATAAGTCTCCAAATCGTCAAAAGAGATCCCTTGAATGCGCCGAATCTCTCAATCGCCGTCAATCCGTATTCTGAACAGGTCGGATAAAACTTACAGGTAGGTGGAAATTTCGGAGATATATGCTTTCTGTAAAATCTGATGATAGAAATAAGTATATCTTTCATAACAGTAAAATCTGAATTATTTAATAATTCCTACTTCTTTTAATCCTGAAATCATGATTTTTTCAATTTCTGTACTTTTTTTAAAACGAGTTTTTACTCTGCAAACAAAAATAAAATCATATCCGCGAAGGTCTTCCGAATATTTTTTGAAAACCTCTCTGAATGCCGCCCTTACAAGTCTTCGTGATTTATTTCTTTCCACGGCATTTCCGATCTTTTTTCCGGATGTTATTCCTATACGACAAATTCCCGCACGGTTTTTCATAAAATATATAACCAGTGCAGGATTTGTATAGACTTTTCCTCTTTTATAGAGTCTCCTAAAGTCACTATTACGATTTATGATTATTGTTTCAGACAAATTAATCGTCCTTTACTCAGGCAGTAAGACTCTTTCTTCCCTTTGCTCTGCGGCGAGCGAGAACTTTACGTCCGTTTCTGTCTGCCATTCTTGCACGGAAACCGTGAACTTTACTTCTGTGACGCTTTTTAGGCTGGAATGTTCTTTTCACTTGTCTTCCCTCCATTCAATACAACTTGCAGAGGGTTATTATATAATAAAGATGTATAATATGTCAAGATAAAAATACTACCTCTTATTATCAACAATCCTCTCATTTATTGTTGAAAACTTATGTGTGATATGATAAAATTTATTAGTTATTATGTATTATATATATCTAATTATATTTACCTATTAAATTCTCTTTATATAAATACATTCATACACCACTTTTAAGGAGGAAATTTTTCTTTTATGGAGTCTTATTCTGAAGTATGGTCTCTTGCGAAAGAATATTGCAGAGAAAAGTGTTCCGAAACAATTTACAATCTCTGGATTGACCCTCTTACAATGAAATCTTTCAAGGATAATAAAATTGAGCTTTTAACAAGTGAATTCAAAGCGAATATCGTAAAAAGCAAATTTCTCGGTCTTTTATCAGAAGCACTTGAAAAAACAATGGGTTTCCCCGTTGAGATTGAAATAATATCACAGTCTGTTTCAAAAAAAGAAGACATTGAAATAAAAGAAAAAAATATTCAGGAAAATCTCAATAAATACGATTTTACCTTTGATACCTTTATCGTAGGCTCTTCAAATAAGTTTGCATACGCGGCATCGCAGGCCGTTGCGGCAACTCCGGGACAGGCTTATAACCCTCTTTTCATATACGGCAACTCCGGTCTCGGAAAAACTCATCTTCTGAATGCCATATGTACTGAGATAAAAAAGAATAATCCCGACGCAAAAATCATTTATACAGGCGGAGAAGACTTCACCAACGAGCTTATTCTTTCAATCGAAAAAAAGACAATGCCCGATTTTCATAACAAATACAGAACAATAGACGTTCTTTTGGTAGATGACATACAGTTTATCGCCGGAAAGGCTTCGACACAGGAGGAATTTTTCCATACCTTTAACGCTCTTATTCAGGACAATAAACAAATTGTTCTTACGTCTGACAGACCACCGAAGGAAATTTCTCTTCTTGAGGACCGAATAAAAACAAGATTTGAATGGGGTCTTCTTGCCGACATACAGCCGCCGGATATTGAAACAAGGATAGCGATTATCAAAAGAAAAGCTGCTCTTATGTCATTTGAACTTCCGGATGAGGTTGTACAGTATATCGCGGAAAAGATTAAAAACAATGTACGTCAGCTTGAAGGAGCGGTAAAAAAAATAAATGCTCTGTGTACCATAAGCGGACATGAGCCCTCAATCATTATCGCACAAAAGGCCATAAAGGATATTCTTTCGGATAATCAGCCTCTCCCGGTTACCATAACAAAGATACTTGATGAGGTTGCGAGAACCTACGGAACCACAACGGAAAATATTCTTTCAAAAAAGAGAAACGCAAACATTTCCGAAGCACGCCAGGCTGCCATGTACATAGTAAGAGAGGTTACATCGCTGCCCATGGAGAAAATAGGCGAAGAATTCGGAGGCAAGCATCATTCAACCGTTATTTATAACATATCTCAGATGGAAGAAAAAATGAATTCAAACGCAACCACCAGAGCTACCATTCAGGGAATCATAAATAACATAAATGATAAAGCCACAAGTTTTTAACAATTTACTGTTGAAAAACTAAAACTTTTTAACATTTTAAACACGCAGAGCTCTGTTTTCCTTATTTTTAACAAAAACTACGAAATTTTTTCTGCCGGATTTTTTAAAATCTTTTTCCTTTACTACGCGCTTTTTCGGAGTTTTTATAAATTTTAACAGACTCTATTACTATTACTTGAATTAAAATACTTTCTTTTATGAAAACGGAGGAAAAAAAATGAAAATTGTATGTAACACAGAACTTTTAAGTGAGACATGTCAAAACGTTCAGAGAGTTGTTTCTACAAAAACCTCAATTCCGGCAATTGAGGGTATTTACCTTAAAGCTCTCGGTAACGAGCTTATGCTGACAGGTTATGACCTTGAAGTAGGAATAAATACATCTATTGAGGCAAGAGTTGAAGAGCCGGGCTCAATAATTCTCAATGCAAGGATTCTTTGTGATATTCTCAGAAGACTTCCCTCTGAAAAGGTAATTATTGAAGCTGATGAAAGACAGCTCTGTATCATAAGATGCGGAGATGTTGAGTATAAGCTTGTGGGTATTGCAGCAGAGGAATATCCGGAGCTTCCGACTGTTACCGGCGGCTATCCCATAATCATTGAAAGTGACATCTTAAGAGATATGATAAGGCAAACTATTTTTGCGGTTTCAAAAAACGACACAAAAATAGTTCATACGGGAATTAAGTTTGAAATAAAGAGAGGACAGATAAGACTTATTGCCGTTGACGGATTCCGTCTTGCCATAAGAACGGAGCAGATAAAATATACCGGAGATGAGATGTCCTTTATAGTTCCGGCAAAGACTCTTAACGAGGTTATTAAGCTTATTGATAATTGTGATGTCGTTTCAATGAATATTGCAAGAAGACACATAATTTTTGAAATAGGAAATTACAGTATTATTTCACGTTTGCTTGACGGAGAATTCCTTGATTATAATGCTGCAATTCCGAAAAATCTTACAACAGAGGTAAAGGTAGACGTAAGATCCTTTATTGACAGTATTGAAAGAACATCTCTCCTTATAACCGACAGACTTAAGAGTCCTCTTCGCTGTATATTTGATGAAAACAGCATAAGGATTTCTACGGTTACGTCTCTCGGTACGGCAAATGACAGACTTTCATGTATAACCGAAGGAAAAAGAGTGGAAATAGGCTTTAACAATATCTTTCTTCTTGATGCGCTTAAGGCTTGCAGCATTGATGAGGTAAAAATCACACTGAACGGACCTTTGTCACCGATAACAATTGTTCCGCCTGAGGGTGACAACTTCCTCTTCCTTGTTCTTCCCGTAAGACTTAAAAATGAAGGTTAAGGTAAAAATAAAAAAGAAAGAAAATCAATCTGTTTTTATACATACGGAGTATATAACTCTCGACAGTGCTTTAAAGGTTGCCGGAATAGCCGGAACGGGCGGTCAGGCAAAGATACTCATAAAGAGTGATGAGATAAAGGTCAACGGAGAGATATGTAACGTTGTAAGAAAAAAACTTTATGTCGGTGATTGTTTTTCTTTTGAAGGAAAGCTTTTTGAAATAAAAAACGAAGGAACCGTGTAAATGAAGATTAATTCTCTGAAAGTTCAAAATTACAGAAACATAGAGAATATTGAAATAATCCCGTCGGACGGGGTAAATATCATTTACGGTAACAATGCTCAGGGAAAAACAAATTTACTCGAGGCGATGTGGCTTTTTACCGGTTGCCGTTCCTTCAGGGGATCAAAAGAAAAAGAGCTTATAAGATTCGGTTGTGATTTTTCAAAAACAGAGATGAATTTTTTTGATGAAATGAGAAATCGAACCGCTGTTATCACAATAGATGAAAAAAAACATCTTGAGCTTGACGGAGTTAATTTTTCGTCATGTTCAGAACTTTTCGGAGAATTTTTTGGAATTATCTTTACCCCGGATCATTTGAATCTTGTAAAGGGAGGACCGGCGGAGAGAAGAAAATTTATAAATACGGCATTATGTCAGTTAAAACCGAAATATTCAAACGTTCTCGGTAAGTACAACAAAATTCTTGAGCAGAGAAATACGCTTCTTAAAGATATTTCTTATCACAGCGAGCTTACGGAAACCCTGGATATCTGGGATGAAAAGTTCAGCTTTTACAGCGCGGTGATAATAAGTCAAAGACTCAGATATCTTGATGAGATAAAACCTTTTCTTGAAAACATATATGAGGGTATTTCAAGCGGCAAGGAAAAGATTTCTCTTGAGTATGATTCCCCGTTTTCGTATGAAGAAAAGGATAATGAAAAGCTTCGTGAGAAAATTCTTTACGAGCTTAAAAAATGCAGAGATGAAGATATCAGAAACGGGATAACCTCTCTCGGTCCGCATAAGGATGACATTCTTATAAAACTTGACGGTATTTCCGCAAAGGCGTTTGCCTCGCAGGGACAGAAGAGATCCTGTGCTCTTTCTTTAAAATTATCCGAAGCTGCGGTTATGAAAAAAATAACCGGCAGGCAGCCAATCGCTTTTTTGGATGATGTTATGAGCGAACTTGATGACAGCAGACAGGATTATCTTTTGAATCACATAGATGACTGGCAGGTTTTCATAACCTGCTGCGAGCCGTCTTCCATACTGAAAACAAAAAACGGAAAAATATTTGAAATGTGCGGAGGAAAGATATGTTCCTGCACCTAGGCCAATACACAGTAGTGAGAACAGATGAAATAGTCGGAATATTTGATATCGACAACACAACCGTTTCAAAGCATACAAGAAAGTATCTTGCAGAAGCGGAAAAACAGAAAAAAGTGGTCAATGTATCAACCGAGCTTCCGAAATCATTTGTTGTTTGCAATAAAAACGGAAATGAAAAAGTTTATATATCTCAGTTGTCACCGACAACTTTAATAAAACGTTTTTCAACCAAATCTTTAGATGGAGGTTTTTAATTTGGATATTGAAAACACAAATCCGGAGCTTTTAGACACGGAGGAAACAGCAGAAACTTCCGAGGAAAAAAGCGCAGAAATCCTTGCTGAGGAAAAAGAGACTTTGTTGGAGGCTCAAATAGGGGAATTTGACGACGTTGAAACAATGGATACCGTTGTTACCGAAGAATACGGTGCGGATCAGATTCAGGTCCTTGAAGGACTTGAGGCTGTTCGTAAACGTCCGGGTATGTACATAGGTTCAACAGGACCGAAGGGTCTTCATCACCTTGTTTACGAAATTGTGGATAACTCAATAGATGAAGCTCTTGCCGGCTACTGTACACATATCGAAGTCAATATCTTACCGGGAAACATAATTGAAGTAAGGGATAACGGACGTGGTATTCCGGTTGGAATAAATGAAAAAATGGGTGTGTCCACTGTCACGATTGTCCTTACGGTTCTCCATGCCGGCGGAAAATTCGGCGGTTCGGGCTATAAAGTATCCGGAGGTCTTCACGGCGTAGGCTCGTCTGTCGTAAATGCTCTTTCGGAGTGGTTTGAAGTAGAAGTTTCGCAGGCGGGACACGTACATTATCAAAAATTTGAGATGGGTGTTCCTGTAGACGACCTTAAAATAACAGGAGATACAGAAGAAACAGGTACTCTCATTCGTTTCAAGGCATCTCCCGAGATATTCCAGGAAACTACGGAGTATGAATTTGACGTTCTTGAAAAAAGACTTCGCGAGCAGGCTTTCCTCAATGCCGGACTTAAGATTACACTTACGGACAGCAGAGAAGAGGAAGAACACAGGGAGGTTTATTGCTATGAGGGCGGTATAACCTCTTTTGTTGAACACATCATAGCAGGACGCGGCTTTACTCCGCTCCATGATACTCCCATCTCGTTTAATTCCGTTAAGGGTGACAGAGAAGTAGATATTTCTCTTGCTTATAACGACAGCTACAATGAAATAATTTATAGCTTTGCGAATAACGTTCGTACCATCGACGGAGGTACCCACGAAACAGGCTTTAAAACTGCGCTTACCCGTGTCTTCAATGACTACGGAAAGAAATACAATATTTTAAAAGACGGTGACAAAAAGCTTTCCGGTGAAGATGTCCGTGAAGGCCTCGTTGCTGTTATTTCCGTAAAGCTTACGGAGGCGGAGTTTGAGGGACAGACAAAGGGAAAACTCGGAAATACCGAGATGACCCCGCTCGTTTCAAAAACTGTCTATGACAAGCTCATGGAGTATTTTGAAGAAAATCCATCTGTTGCAAGAGCTATTTTCTCAAAAGCACTCGACGCATCGCGTGCCAGAGAGGCAGCAAGAAAAGCAAGAGACCTTGCAAGAAGAAAAACGGCACTTGAAGGAAATTCACTTCCCGGAAAGCTTGCGGATTGTCTGGATAAGGATGCCGAGCTTACGGAATTGTATATCGTCGAGGGAGATTCCGCCGGCGGTTCCGCAAAGGAAGGCAGAGAAAGACAGTATCAGGCTATCCTTCCTCTTTGGGGAAAGATGCTGAACGTTGAAAAAGCAAGACTTGACAAGGTTATAGGAAATGATAAGCTTACACCGGTTGTTACGGCGCTCGGCACCGGAATCGGAGAGGATTTTGACCTTTCAAAGCTTCGTTACAATAAGATAGTCCTTATGGCGGATGCCGACGTAGATGGTGCCCATATCAGGACTCTTCTTCTCACGTTCTTTTTCCGTTATATGAGGCCTCTTATTGAGGAAGGGCACGTGTATATCGCACAGCCTCCTCTTTACAAGGTTTCAAAGGGAAAGAAATTTTTCTATGCCTTTTCCGATGAGGAAAGAGATGAAAAAATCTCCGAGCTGGGCGGCTCCTGTGATATACAGAGGTACAAGGGTCTCGGTGAGATGGACCCGGAACAGCTGTGGGAAACAACAATGGATCCGAAAACACGTATAATGCTTAAGGTTCATCTTGAAGACGCGATGGAAGCGGACGAAACTTTTTCAATTCTTATGGGAGATAAGGTTGAGCCACGTCGTGAATTCATTGAAAAGAACGCAAAATACGTACAGAATCTTGATGTCTGAGAGGAGGGGAAAGAAAAATGTCTCTTAAAAAAATGTCTGCTGAGATGCAGAAGAAAAAAGAACAGGAATTTCGTGAAAATCTCGAAACGTCCAAGGTCGTTGCAGTAGATCTCAACAATGAAATGAGAAAATCTTTCCTCGACTACTCGATGTCGGTTATCATACAGCGAGCGCTTCCGGACGTAAGAGACGGACTTAAGCCTGTACACAGAAGAATTCTTTATACTATGTTTGAAAACGGCCTTTCTCCGGACAAGCCGTACAGAAAATGCGCCGACACGGTAGGCTCCGTTCTCGGTAGATACCATCCGCACGGTGACTCGTCCGTATACGATGCCATGGTACGTCTCGCTCAGTCGTTTTCGATGAGATACACTCTTGTTGACGGACACGGTAACTTCGGTTCTATCGACGGAGATCCGCCGGCTGCATACCGTTATACTGAGTCAAGGATGAGTAAGATATCTCTCCGTATGCTACAGGATATCGATAAGGACACAGTTGACTTTATGTCAAACTATGATGACCGTCTTAAGGAACCGACGGTCCTGCCCTCGCGTTATCCGAACCTGCTTGTAAACGGATCAATGGGTATCGCCGTAGGTATGGCTACAAATATTCCGCCGCACAATCTCCGTGAGGTTATCAGCGGAATGTGTGCAGTCATAGATAATCCGGATATTGGGCTTCCCGAGCTTATGGAGCATATCCCCGGACCGGACTTCCCGACTTCGGGTATTATAATGGGACGCTCCGGAATAAGGGCGGCGTACGGAACAGGCAGAGGAAAAATAACTGTCCGCGCTCGTACGGAAATCGTTGAAAAGCCAAACGGACGCTATGAGATAAAGGTCACGGAAATTCCGTATACCGTAAACAAGGCAAGACTTATTGAAAGTATTGCGGACCTTGTTAAGGAAAAAAGGATAGAGGGTATTGCCGACGTAAACGACTATTCGTCCATGCACGGCATGTATATCTCGATAGACCTGAAGAGAGACGCAAATCCGAACGTTATTCTCAATCAGTTATTTCAGTATACGCAGCTGCAATCCTCGTTCGGTGTAATCAATCTCGCAATTGTTGACGGGCAGCCGAAAATCCTTACTCTTAAGGAAATCCTTGAGCAGTATATTGACTTCCAGAAAGAAATAATAACCAGGCGCACAAGGTTTGACCTCAAAAAAGCGGTCGAGCGCGCACATATTCTGGAAGGTCTTGCAAAGGCAATAGATATTGTCGATGAAATAATCGACACAATAAGACATACAAAGGGCGGAAAAGCGGAGGCAAAGCTCGCCCTTATAGAAAAGTATGGATTTGATGATCCGCAGGCAACGGCAATTGTAAATTTCCAGCTCGGTCAGCTTGCCGGACTTGAAATCAAAAAAATCATGGATGAGCTTGAAAATCTCCATGAAAAAATTGCGGAATTTGAAGATATTCTCGCAGATGAGTCAAAGGTTCTCACCCTCATAAAAGAGGAAGCACAGGCAATCGCAGATAAATACGGCGATGATCGCCGCACGGAGATCTGCAATGTATCCGGTGAAGTGGATATCGAAGACCTTATCCCCGAAGAGGCATGCGTTATGACTCTTACGCACATGGGATATATCAAGAGAATGGTGACAACAGAGTATCAGACACAGCACAGAGGCGGACGCGGTATTTCCGGTATGACGCAGAAGGAAGACGATGTAACGGAAACCATGTTTACGTGTTCCACCCATGACTTTGTCATGTTCTTTACAAATCTCGGACGTACCTACAGAATAAAGGGATATGAGATTCCGGAGGCGTCAAGACAGAGTAAGGGAACCAACATCGTAAATGTTCTTCCTCTCATGCCGGGCGAAAAAGTAACCTCAATGCTCCGTGTACCTGAGGTTGAGGGCGAAGAATATCTTTGCATGATGACAAAGAAGGGTATAATAAAACGTACACCTCTTGTTGACTATAAAAATGTAAGAAAGAGCGGCCTTATCGCCATAAACCTCGATGAAGACGACGAGCTTTCGTGGGTAAGACTTACAAGCGGTTCGGATGACCTTATTGTCGCAACCAAGGAGGGCATGAGTATTCGCTTTAATGAAACGGACGCCAGAACTCTCGGCCGTACGGCACGCGGTGTTAAGTCAATCACGCTCAAGAAAGAAAATGATGAGGTTGTAGGCTTTGACGTCATAAAGGAGAATGCCACAATTCTCACTGTTTCCGAAACAGGATACGGTCGCAGAAGTGTTCCGTCGGATTATAAAGTACAAAAGCGCGGCGGTTCGGGGCTTCTCAACTACAGGGTAAACAAATACGGCAAGGTAGCGGCCATTCGTGTTGTTGAACCGGAGGATGAAATAATTATGATTTCCTCAAGCGGAATAATCATAAGAATTGCCTCCGAGGAGATAAATTGTGTAGCAAGACCCGCAAAGGGAGTTAAGGTAATGAGAATTACGGGAGAAGATAAGCTCATTACGCTTGCTTCCATAAGAGAAGAATGGGAAAAGCAGGAGATTGTTACAACGGAGAACAATGAAGAAAGCAGCGAAGAAGAAAAAGCCGGGGAATAAATGACTTACTCTTTATAGATTGGTGTGATAAGTAAATTCCTATGAATAAGAAACAAAGAAATGAAGATGAGATTGATTTCAGCATATACCTTGAAGCATTAAATGAAGAAGAAAATGATGATAAAAGGCAGGATATAACGCCGGACGAAGAAAATATCTCTACAGCGGAACAGGAGCAATTTTTTGAGGATATTTCCGACAGTAGTTCCGATGAAGTTTTTGACGAAAAATCCGACGATACCGAAAAAGAGAAGCTTCCTCTCTCAAGCCGCATAAAGAACTGGTGGGCGAGAAGAGGAAAGGCTCAGAAGGTTATTATCATCATTGTAGCCGTTATTCTGGTTCTTGCGATAATCACGGGCGTGTTTGTCTGGTCAAAGCTTTCCCTTATAAAAAGAGACGACTTTGACGGAGACGAGGGTATAACATACGAAGATATCAACATAGAGGATATGGACAGTATCACGGATGCTACATCGCTCAATGACTATCTTAAAAAATGGGCTACAAACGGCGGCAAGAAGATGTCCGCGAGTTATGTCAAAAATGTTCTTCTTGTGGGACAGAGAGACGGACTTACGGACTCAATGATGCTTATTTCCGTGAACGAAAAAGCAAAGACCGTTTCCATGGTGTCCTTCTACAGGGACAGCTGGACGTATATCTCTCCGAACGGGAAGAAGGAGAGCTTCGGAAAGCTTAACTGGGCATACGGAAAAGGCGGAGTCAAGTGTCTTGTTGAAACTATCGAAAACGATTATAAGATTAAAATTGACGATTATGTTATGGTTGATACCGATTCATTTCCGCTGCTTATAGATGCGCTCGGCGGAGTTGACGTTAACGTTACCGAAAAAGAGGCAACATATCTCAACAACACATGGCGTGAGTGGACGTTTACGGGAAACCCCGTAAGCTTCAAAGCCGGAATGAATCATCTTAACGGCGAAAAAGCTCTTATGTTTTGTCGCATAAGGAAGCTTGACTCTGACGTCGGAAGAACCGAGCGCCAAAGAAGAGTTATATCGGCAGTTATGACGAGTTTTAAGGACGCCGGGGTTTCAAAGGTAAATAACGCAATCAATACACTTTTACCGAACGTAAAGACAAGCATGAGCAATTCGGAAATGCTGGGCTTTGCATCAAAGGCTGTTTCAAACGGCTGGCTTAAGTTCCCGATTTCTCAGGAGACCATGCCCACCGAAAGTACCGGAAAAATCGGAACGGCGGGTAACGGACAGTCCGTATGGCTCATTGACTATGAGGCGGCGGCTCATGAGCTCCAGATACTTCTTTACGGAAAATCAAATATCAATCTCTCGGAGGAGAGAAGCTCTCCGATTTCTTTGAAGAGTACGGCTTCACAGCCGCAGGGCAACAGCTACTCATATACGGGAAGCGCGACAAAGAAGAGCAATTATTCTCAAAACGTAAAACCTGCTCCGAGCACAGAGCCTCCTACAGAGGCTCCGAGTGAGAGCACGGAGACTACGGCGACATCTGATACGAGTCAGCCGACCGAAAGTGCGACTTTACCTCAAACTCCCGGTGAAACTAAGCCCGAAGAGAAAGTCGAACAAAATTAAATGCTATAAAAAATGAAAACTCCTTTTACCGCATAAGCAGGTAAAAGGAGTTTTTAAAATGAAATATTCGTTTGTAGGTGTGCTTCAGACATTTTCTTCACGGAAATCTATCACAATTTCATCACGGACACCCTCAAGCTTTTTATAGCTCACTCCCGCAGAATCAAGAATTCTCTTTGAAGCAATGTTTCCGGGGGTTCCGTTGTATTTGTCGGAAAGGTATATGATTTCCTTTATACCGCACTGAGCGATTGCCTTTGCACATTCATTGCAGGGAAAAAGAGCAACGTAAATTTTTGCACCCTCAAGATTTCTGCCGGAGTTGTTCAAAATAGCATTGAGCTCAGCGTGACAAACGTAGGGGTATTTGGTATCGTATTCGTCGTCACCGTCGCGGTTCCACGGAAAAATATCATCATTACAGCCAACAGGGAATCCGTTATAGCCTACGGACAGAATCTTGTTCTTATCATTTACAATACATGCGCCGACCTGCGTGTTAGGGTCCTTGCTTCTCATTGCGGAGAGCATGGATATGCCCATAAAATATTCATCCCAGGATATGTAATCTTCTCTTTTGCCCAAAACAACTCATCCTTTCAAAAATCTTCATGAAAAGATTTTAACAAAATATATAACTCATTGCAATAAGGCTTTTTTTAATGAAGAAAGTGTGATAATATTAAGCGGAGAGAAAAAGAAAAACTGGGGGAAAAGAAATGAATACAACAGAATTTCTTAACAGGGAGAACATGAAAAAAATTCTTATCCTGTGTTTTTGTGTAATCCTTATGTTTGTGGCATTTGAGAAAATAGAAGGAATTTTTTCGATAATCGGAAAGTTTATTGATCTTATTTTTCCGTTTATTCTCGGAGGATGCATCGCCTTCGTTTTCAACGTACCGCTGAAAAAAATTGAAGGAACTCTTTTCAAAAACAAGCCGGACTTTAAAGGAAAAAGAGCGATATCATATATCCTGTCTCTTCTTATTGTTATAGCTGTTTTGGGGCTTGCTACCTTTGTAATTGTTCCGGAGCTTATCGAAACCACAAAACAGTTGACCGATCAGGTCCCTGCTATTATAAAACAGGCGCAGGTTTTTATAACGGAATTTACGGAGAAAAATCCGGAGATTGAAAAGCTCACAAAGGACATCAATTTCGATTATGAGGAGCTTTACAAAAAGGTTATAACCGTTCTTACCGGTGCGACCGGGGTTCTTTCGTCAACGGTAGACTTCGTAGGCGGAATAGTAAGTGGATTTGCGACCTTCTTTATCGGTTTTGCTTTTTCGATTTATATCCTTTTCAGGAAAGAGGATCTTATAAGACAGTTTAAAAAGATTTTTTATGCGGTTTTTCCCGAAAAAGTTGTCGAAAGAATTATTTATATCTGCGAACTGTCAAACCGCACATTTTCAAATTTTATTACGGGGCAGTGCCTTGAGGCATGTATACTGGGCTTTATGTTCTTCTTAACAATGAGCATTTTCGGTATGCCGTATACGGTGCTTATAAGCGTTCTCATTTCCCTTACCGCACTCATCCCGATTTTCGGAGCGTTTATAGGATGTGCGGTGGGAGCGTTGCTTATACTCACGCAAAGTCCTAAGCAGGCTCTTATCTTTATTATCATGTTCCTTGTTTTACAGCAGATAGAGGGAAACCTCATCTATCCGCATGTTGTAGGCGGCTCTGTGGGGCTTCCGTCCATATGGGTACTGGTTGCGATAACCATAGGCGGAGACCTTATGGGAATTGCGGGAATGCTTGTTTTCATCCCACTTTGCTCTGTTCTTTATTCCTTGTTCCGTGACTTTATCAACGGAAAGATTGATAAAAGGGGAATTCCCAAAGAAAAATATGAGGAAAAGAAGCTTGTTCCTAAAACGGAAACCGCAGAGAGTGAAACATAAGAAGGCTTTAACAGAAAAACCGTGATTTCGAGGAGAAATCACGGTTTTTATTTATAAATGTTTCGGAGCTTGCGCACCGGGTTTTGCGTACACGGTTTGGCTTAAACCGTTTTTATTTCATTGCTTCCTCAATGGCAACTGCGCAGGCAACTGTTGCACCGACCATCGGGTTGTTACCCATACCGATAAGACCCATCATTTCAACGTGAGCCGGAACGGATGAGGAGCCTGCAAACTGAGCGTCGGAATGCATACGTCCCATGGTATCCGTCATACCGTAAGAAGAAGGACCTGCAGCCATGTTATCAGGATGAAGTGTACGTCCTGTACCGCCGCCGGATGCAACTGAAAAATACTTAACTCCGTTTTCAACGCACCACTTTTTGTATGTGCCTGCAACGGGATGCTGGAATCTTGTCGGGTTAGTTGAGTTACCTGTGATAGAAACTCCGACATTTTCAAGCTTCATTATTGCAACGCCCTCGGGTACATTGTCAGCGCCATAGCAGCGTACGTCGGCACGTGGACCGTCCGAATATGCGGTTTTTGAAACAACCTTTACGGTTTCTGAGTACGGATCAAACTCTGTCTTGCAATATGTGAAGCCGTTTATTCTTGAAATAATCATTGCAGCGTCTTTTCCGAGGCCGTTGAGAATAACCTGAAGAGGCTTTGTTCTTACCTTGTTTGCGTTAAGGGCGATTTTGATGGCACCCTCGGCTGCCGCAAAGCTCTCGTGACCGGCAAGGAAGCAGAAGCATTCGGTTTCTTCTGAAAGGAGCATCTTTCCGAGGTTGCCGTGTCCGAGACCTACCTGTCTGTTATCTGCAACAGAGCCCGGAATACAGAATGACTGTAAGCCGATACCTATTGCGGCGGCAGCGTCGGCTGCTTTTGTGCAACCGGATTTGATTGCTATAGCCGAGCCTACGGTATAAGCCCAAACAGCGTTTTCAAAGCAGATAGGCTGTGTGCCTCTTACGATTTTGTCAACATCAATACCCTTTTCGAGAGTGATTTCCCTGCACTCCTCAATAGAAGAAATGCCGTATTCTTTAAGAACACCGTTGATTTTATCAACGCGTCTTTCATAGTTTTCAAATAATGCCATTTAAGATTTCCTCCTTCCCGAATTATTCTTTTCTTGGGTCAATGTACTTCTTGGCATCTGCGAATCTGCCGTAGGTACCGATTGACTTGTTGTATGCGTCGTTAGGTGTGTCGCCGTTCTTGATGAAATCTGTCATCTTTCCGAGAGACACAAACTCGTATCCGATTACCTCGTTGTTTTCATCAAGAGCGAGTCTTGTTACATAGCCCTCAGCCATTTCAAGATAACGAACACCCTTGAGTCTTGTTCCGTACATGGTTCCTACCTGTGAACGGAGGCCTTTACCGAGGTCCTCGAGACCGGCGCCGACAGACAATCCATCGTCGGAAAATGCCGACTGAGAACGGCCGTATACTATTTGAAGGAAGAGCTCACGCATAGCGGTGTTGATAGCATCACAAACAAGGTCTGTGTTAAGAGCTTCGAGGATAGTCTTTCCCGGGAGAATTTCCGATGCCATAGCAGCGGAGTGTGTCATGCCCGAGCAACCGATTGTTTCAACAAGAGCTTCTTCGATGATACCGTTTTTGATATTGAGTGAAAGCTTACATGCACCCTGCTGAGGAGCACACCAGCCTACACCGTGTGTGAAACCAGAGATATCCTTGATTTCATACGCCTTAACCCACTTTCCCTCTTCGGGAATAGGAGCCGGACCGTGGTTGGGACCTTTTGCAACCACGCACATGTTCTGAACTTCTGACGTGTAATTCATAAAGTCAAAATCCCCTTTCATCAATAATCATTAAAACTAAATATAATATTAATGAGTTACAATAAGATTATACATATAAAAAGGAGTTTGTCAAACAATTGACAAACTCCAGACGGATATTTTTAATTTACAAAATGAGTATCTGAAATCTTTTTTTCCACAAAGTCAAGAACCGTGGAATAAATCTTGCTTCCTTCCTCTATAAAACGAGGCTCATCTTCTTTTCTGCAAAGCATGGCAAAGGCTTCACCGATATCCTTTGGGATATCCGATCCCCCTTTTCGAACACTGAGATAATAGAAAGAAAAGGCAGGACTGTTAACAATGGAATCATAAAAATCCAGTTTTTTATGACTGAGTGACTCATGAAGAGAGTTTATCGCAATAGTTGACAGCTGCTGTGACGGAAGATAATAGTTGAGTGCGGCTTCCGTTGAGAAAAGAACCAATGCGCACACCTGATGAAAGAATTCATCTGACAGGAAGCTTTCTTCGATTCTTTCCCGAAGCTCGCTCTCAAAAGATATGTCCGCAAGCCTCATGCCGAGCTCTTTTGCCTTTTCAACATTTCCGTTTTGTCTGTGATAATTCATACCCTCAACGAAGGAGAGGATATCACAGTCGTTACATGAGTTGTTTGCAGGTCTGAAAATTTTGATGTCACTGTCTTCTCTGTTGTTCGGCAAGCTTATTCTCCTTACTTTTTGCGTTACTTATTTTTCGCTTTCCTTTGCCGCTTCCTTTGCAGCAGCTTTTTTCCTTGCTCTCCTCTGCTTTGCCTGATAACCCATAAGGGCTGTAAGATTTTCCTCGGGTGTAACATAGTCGGCAAGGTGATTGATTTTTGAACCGTACATGCCGTGGAAGTCCGAGCCGCCGGTTGTAAGCAAAGAGTGCTTCTTTGCAATAGCCAGAAGTTTTTCAACGTCCTCTTCACTGTTCCTAGGATGCCATACTTCAACACCGTCAAGCCCCTTTTCAATAAGAGCGGGCAGTATGTCGAAGTTATCATATGCGCCGGGATGTGCGAGCACGGCTATTCCGCCGGCCTCGTGGATGGCTTCAAGAACTTCAAGAGGCTCAGGGAACTTAGGCTGCACAATGATGTTGTCGGGATTGTCCTTACTGAAAAGGTCGGTGTACATGTTTCCGAAGATCTCAGTAGAATATCCGCACTCCATAAGTGCATGCAGGATATGTTGTTTGTAAATGTTAGTTGAGCCTGCCGCACATTTGAGAACAAGCTCCGAAGAAATCGGATAGCGTTGAGCCGCTTTTACAACCATAAGCTGACTTGCTTTTCTTCTTGCAAGAGAGTTACGTCTGCAAAGGCCCTCAAGTCTGTCCGGATTTTCCACAAGGTAGCAAAGAATATGTACCTTTTTTTCATGTTCTGCATCAAAAGCAGAAATCTCTACACCAGGTACTACTGTTATACCGTGGCGCTCTCCGATAATTTTACCCCTGACAGTACCGGCAAGGCAATCGTGGTCTGTAATTGCAATGGTATCGACACCGCTGCGCTTAGCGAGAAGAATAAGGTCTTCAATACCAAGTGAGCCGTCGGAAAGTCGGGTATGACAATGTAAATCTGCCGGCAAAAAAATTCCCCCATCTAAAATAAAGTCAATTTATACAAAATTATTATACTATATTTGTTAGATATAATGCAAGAAAAATCTATTGCATATGCAGAAGATATGTGATACAATTTGCGTTTATAAAAAAACAGAGACCTTATCGGGAAAAAATACCCGTAGGTTTCTGTTTGTTTACGGTGATTTTATTGTTGTTAACAGGAAGCTTTCGTCTTATACAGATGTGGTTTCAATGGGAATGCGGAGACCGCGCGGCCTGTTTGCCCATACGGTTATACCGATTAAAACAGAGAGAATACCTGTAATCAAAACAGACAAAACCGAGAGAATTACAGTAAATTTTTTCAAAACAAACACCCTCCTTTTGATAACATATTTTATCATAATACAGGATAAATTGCACCACAATATTATTTTGTTATCCGAAATTTTTTAATTTGTAAAAAAAGTTCTTGCATTTGATTTGGTGTGGTGTTATAATTCCATTTGTCGCAAGTCGGTGTTTATAACAGTGAGGGTCCACCCGTTCCCATCCCGAACACGGTAGTTAAGCTCACTAGTGCCGAAAATACTTGGAGGGCAGCCTCCCGGGAAAATAGGTCGATGCCGACACAAAGAAGACCGAAAGAAAGCTTTCGGTCTTTTTTCAAATGTGCACCATTAGCTCAGATGGTAGAGCACCTGACTCTTAATCAGGGTGTCCAGGGTTCGAGTCCCTGATGGTGTACCATTTCTTTTACAACAATAAGGCCCGTTGGTCAAGTGGCCTAAGACTCCGGCCTCTCACGCCGGCAACACGAGTTCGAATCTCGTACGGGTCACCAAAATGCCTTAATAGCTCAGTCGGTAGAGCACGCGGCTGTTAACCGCGGTGTCACAGGTTCGAGTCCTGTTTGAGGCGCCAAATAATAGAGACGTTCAAATGAACGTCTCTATTATTTTTGTCTGAAAATAGACTTCGAACCTGCCACACCGCAGTGAGTTACTGTGTGCTCTACCGACAGGTACAATTGAATGAGCACGCGCTGTTAACTGGGTCAGGTACTGCCGCTGCCGGTGGCAGATGAAGGCAGTGCCTGAGCAGGAAGAAACAAGGAGTAATGCGAAGCGCTGCAAGCGAGCAGTACGACTATGTTTCTGACCGAGAAGCAGGGAAGATAACCTGTTTGAGGCGTACAAAACATATAAGACATTTTGTTTTATATGTTTTTGTGCTATAATCAACTGGAAAATTTGATTGGTTATTTGAAGGATACGGTTATGAGAGATAAGGTTTTATATATAACTCAAATTATTACATCGCTGGCTGGGACGCTTTTTTTATGTGTCATACTCACGAAACAGGATTCTGTTATGGCAAAAGTGATTATATTGCCTTTTATTTTATTTGCATTGTCGGAAACACTTATGTGTGTGTTTGTACTTACGGATAGGCTTAATTTGTTTGAAATTTTCAAAAAGGTGCAAAATATTTCATTCATAGTTTTTTGGTTTGGCTTCCTGATCTTTTTTTGCTATAAGATATGTGAATCGTCTGATAAAATGATGCTGCTTGCAACGATTCCGTTCTGGGGAGCCGGAGCTTATTTGGTCTACAAATGTTTCTTTAAGGATTTAATAAAAAAGGATTGAGCATATGGTATTATATTTTACGGGAACCGGAAATAGCGGATATGTTGCAAAAAGGATTGCATCGGCTCTTAATGATGAGCTTTTCTGTATGAATGATGCAATAAAATTCGGAGAATCCGTCGGTGAAAAAGATTATAAAAGGCTTATATTTGTAACGCCCACTTATGCATGGCGAGTTCCACGTATTGTAAGCGATTTGATTGAAAAAACAGAATTCAAAGGTAATATACCCGTGTGGTTCGTTATGACATGCGGCGGAGAGGTAGGAAATGCGGCGAAGTACAACATAAGGCTTTGTAAGGATAAAGCCTTTAAGTATATGGGTACGGCGGAGATTGTTATGCCGGAGAATTATATCGCCATGTTTGATGTGCCGTCAAATACGGAAGCGAAAAAAATTGTTGAACAGGCGGAGCAGGATATTCTGAAAACAATCGACTTTCTGGAAAGTGACCGCGCTTTTTTACCCATGAGGAACAACCTTTATGACAGGTTTTTGAGCGGACCGGTAAATCCCGTGTTTTATTCTCTCTGTGTCAAGTCGGATAAATTTTATGCCGGCAAGGATTGTATAGGGTGCGGCAGATGTGCGGAGCTTTGTCCGCTTAATAACATCAAAATTGAAAATAATAAACCTGTATGGGGCAAGACTTGTACCCATTGTATGGCGTGCATTTGTTACTGTCCGACGTCTGCGATTGAATACGGAAAGAAAAGCGTCGGAAAGCCCAGATACCATATTGAAGCTGTAGTAAAATAACTGTAATTGGGGGCAGTTTTATGAATAAGAAAAAGAAAATAATAATCATTGCCGTTGTAGCGGCGCTTGTTGTTTTGGCAGTTGCGGGAGGAATTCTTCTCTACGGTAATAGCAGGCACGTAAAGGTGTTCAAGGCTACGGGCAGCGAGTGGAATACGGTGGAGGTTACATGGAAAGCATCAAAGGAAGATATAAAAGCCGCCATAGTATATTCCTCCTCAAAGTTCGAAGCATCTGACGCAGACAAGGCACTTTCGAATCCGGATGAGTCAAAGACTCTGACGGTAAAAGAGGGAATAAACCTTAAAAACGGAAAGTGCAAAATCGAGGGATTGCACCCGGACACGGAATATTATGTAACCATTGCCGAAAAGGACAAAAACGGTTATCACAAGGCTCTTGAACCGGTTGTCGTACATACCGGGGAATTGTCGGAACTTGGGGATATCCTGAAAATTGACAAGACCTCGGCAGATTCCGTAACTCTTAATTGGGACAGTTGCGGTTTATCTGATAACAGCGCAAAGAACGGCGATATATCCATAACATACAGTATTCAGGTTTCGTCATTCGACAAGGATAACAACGTAAAAGACGTAAAGGAAACGGTATATACCGTAACGGGACTCACTCCGCTTACAAAGTATACATTTAAGCTTACGGCAACAGTGACCATCGGTGACAAAACCTTTGAAACAAAGCCGTCAAAGGCTGTTGAGGTCATAACACTTCCGTCTGCGATAACCGGACTTACGGCGTCTGCAAAGGACGGAAACTCCATAAGTGTAAAATGGGATAAGCTTAAGGATACACTTTCGGACGGAGCAAAGGTTACATATCAGCTTTATGGCTCTGACAAAAAGGACGGCGAATATACGGCTCTTTCCGACAGCCTTTCTGAGACTGCGTACACGGAGACAAAGCTTAAGACCGGAACGACAAGATTTTATTACGTTACGGTGACGGTTGCTTTCGGCGAGAATGAAAAGGTTGTAAGCGAAAAGTGTGAGACGGTAAGCGCAAAGGCAGAAATTAAGCAGTCTGCGGGCAATTCCGCCGACAGAAACACGGTAAACAAAAACAATAATCAAAATACCTACACTCCGACTAAAAAATACAAAAACCAGCCGGGCAATGCAACTCCTGAACTCAACGCACAGGCACGTGTTATTGCCCAGAAAATTGCAAATGAGATAAAAGCGGATGCAAGCCTTGACACAGATCTTAAGAAGGTTACAAGGGCTGCACAAAGAGTTGCGGAATATGCAAGCAAATGCAGATACACTATGGAGGGCGATTACTATGCCTCCGCATACGGTGTATTTATAAAAGGAGAGTACTCATGTGCCGGAACCGCACGTGCACTCGGTATGGTTCTCGAGTGCATGGGTTATTCATGGCAACATGTAAACGAAAACGGATATACGCACCAGTGGGTTGAACTCACCATGGACGGACAGCACGGCTGGGCGGATGGATTTCCTACACTCGGCGGAGCGGCCGGGTACGGAAAATATCCGTTTGCCTGAAAAAATAATTTTAAAGACCGTTGACAGAACGATATCAGAATGATATCATATACATAGCAAATAAGACTTAAAAAATCAAGTGGGAGGTTTGTCTTATGGAAGAAAAAGTATTAAACAAAAACAAAATCGGTATGCTCGTGCTGCTTGTTTCGATTGCGCTTTATATCGCCGCGGTGTTCGGAGTTATTAGCGCATCAAGTTCGGGAAACGGCGCTTTATTGATTATTTCCGTTGTTTATCTTTCAATCGGATGGATTGTCTGGCCGGGTCTTAAGGTGTTGAAGCCGCAGGAGGCTCTTGTTCTCACTCTCTTCGGAAAGTATGTCGGAACGCTCAAGGACGCGGGTTTTTATTTTGTAAATCCTTTCTGCACGGCTGTAAATCCGGCTGCGTCGACAAAGCTCAATCAGAGCGGAGATGTTGGCTCGGACGCGCTCAGCTTGGTTTCAGGCTCGTCAGAGGGAGTTCAAATGGGCGCAAATAAGAAGATATCACTTAAAATAATGACTCTTAACAATTCAAGACAGAAGGTAAACGACTGTCTCGGAAATCCTGTCGAGATAGGAATTGCGGTTATGTGGAGAGTAACAGATACCGCAAAAGCTGTTTTCAATGTAGACAATTACAAGGAGTACCTTTCTCTCCAGTGTGACAGCGCTCTTCGTAATGTTGTACGCGTTTATCCTTATGATGTCGCTGAAAATGTTGATACCACAGGCGACGGAGAGCCTGATGAGGGCAGCCTTCGCGGCTCATCCGAGGTCGTTACCGAGAGGATAAGAAAAGAGATTCAGAGTAAGGTTGAGGAAGCCGGAATTGAAGTTATAGAGGCTCGTATCACATACCTTGCGTATGCTCCCGAAATCGCGGCTGTTATGCTTCAAAGACAGCAGGCTTCAGCTATCGTCGACGCAAGAAAGATGATAGTTGACGGTGCGGTTGGAATGGTTGAAATGGCACTTGAAAAGCTTTCGGAGAATGAGATTGTAAATCTTGACGAAGAACGTAAGGCGGCGATGGTGTCGAATCTCCTTGTTGTCCTTTGCGGAAACAGAGATGCTCAACCGATAGTGAATTCAGGCTCGCTTTACTGATAAGAAAATTCGGTAAAAACCTGAAAAATTATTTGACGGAAGGTAAAAAGATGGCTGATAACGCAAAAAAACAGGTTCCCCTCAGACTGTCACCGAAGCTCTACGACGCTGTTGCTTCGTGGGCGGAAGATGATTTCAGATCTGTAAACGGTCAGATTGAATATCTTCTCACAGAATGTGTCAAACAAAGAAAGAAAAACGGTGCTCCCGTGCCTCATGAACTTGATGTTCCGCCCGAATTTGATATTGAGTAAACTCTCGGAATATGATAAAATGCATACAGATGAGTTTATCGGTAACTTTGAGGAGGAAAATCAACGTGAAAAAATATCTCAGGATGGCGGGAGCCACCATAGGCGCTCTTGCTTTTGTAGGGCTTGCAGTATTTATTCTTTTACTTTACCTGTTCTTCGGTGTTCTTATGCCTTATTACAATGTACCGAATGACAATAAGGCTGTTTATGCTTATAATCCGGATTCGGGACTTGTTTCCGAAGAAACCTACACTGCTCTTATGGCAAGTGAAAAATCCGAAAAATTCGAGCTTGGTATAAACAAGGACGGTAAGGTTGTATTTGTTCATCCGTACAAGGCGTTCGGAAGGGCAAAGAAGGAGTATAAGGCTGTTTGGCAGCCTATCGACAGACACGCAGATGACGACAAGCTCGGAATTACGGAAAAGGATGTCAATCATCTTTCAAGAACATTCTACATACAGTATATCGACCTGCTTCCGATGTTTGCGGAGAAAAATCCTGACCTCGCAACCGATGCAAAGGTATATGCGGAGATTTTACAGATTTACGCAAACAGTTATAACAAACACAGGTAACAAATGAGGCCTTTTGCCTCAGCGTTTGTGACTTTTATACGGAGGGGGACTTGACAATGACGACGAACGGTATGAAAATTCCTGTCGGCTCGGCTCGGCTCGGCTCGGCTCGGCTCGGCTCGGCTCGGCTCGGCTCGGCTCGGC
>OIWU01000327.1_pt1 | contig 63210 bp, 68 predicted proteins | sample 1587711 | NCBI WGS metagenome assembly OIWU01 (sample SAMEA3888909, study PRJEB22519) | human gut metagenome | biome: human gut; feature: human-associated habitat; material: faeces | place: Denmark | collected 2010 | reverse complement strand
TCGAAATGACGATACGAGAACATCATAGTCTAAAAATTGCGGCGAAGCCGCCACCTTCATTCCTAATTTCTCATTTCTCATTCCTCATTCGTGCAGAGCTTTCATTCGCACTCAAGGAGACAGCCCCCGCTAGCCTCACTCCACATAATCCTTCATTTTCACGGTAATGAGGCTCGAGACGCCCTTCTCTGCCATGGTGACGCCCTGCAGGGTGTCGGCAAATTCCATCGTCTTTTTTCTGTGTGAGATGACGATGAACTGTGTTTTCTTTTTATACTCGCCGATCATGCGGCTGTAGCGTTCGACATTCGCATCGTCCAAGGCTGCGTCGATCTCATCGACGAAGCAGAAGGGCGCGGGGCGATACGCCATGAAAGAGATCAGAAGAGCGATGACTGTCAGCGCTCTTTCGCCGCCGGACATGAGAGAAAGCGGCTGACGCTTCTTGCCGGGAAGCTGCAGGTACATCTCGACACCGCCCTCCAAAGGATGTGCCTCATCGGTGAGTTCGAGACGCGCCTTACCGCCGCGGAACATGAGCTGCATGATGCGGCCAAATTCTTCATTGATCTTGCGGAAGGCTTCGGTGAACCGGCTCTCCATCGTCCGGTCGATATCGCTGATGATGGTCTCAAGCCCCTTTCTCGCTTCTGCGAGATCGGCCACCTGCCCCTCATAGAATTTCCTTCGTGCGAGCTGACGAGCGTACTCCTCCTCGCCCTCCGGATTCACACTGCCCAGCTCAGCCATGCGGCGGGCGAGGTCCTTTCCCTGCCGCTCCATATCCTCCATAGAGCCGGAAAGTCGGAGCGCTTCCGCCTGCTGACGGGTCATGTGCCATGCCTCGAACTGGCGCAGCACGTCCTCCTCCTCGGCTTTGAACTGCGCGATCCTCACGGCAAGCTCTGCTCTGTCTCGCTCGATCTTCGCTGAAGCGGCCTGCGCTTTCTTCCACGCCTCATCTGCCTCGCGCTGACGGATGGCAAATCCATCTGCATCGTCAGACAGGCTTTCCTGGTGGGCGCGGGTCTTTTTCCAGTGCGCCTCTGCGTCACTGAAAGCAGCCTTCAAAGAAATAAGCTCTTTCTCAAGTGCCTGCCGTTCTGCTTCATTGTCACGCTCAGCTTTTTCAAGAGCGACTCTGTCTGCTGCCAGCTCTTCTTTAGCGCGGCTGCGTTCCTCGAGCATGCGTTTCCCGAAGCTCACGCTCTCTTCCGCCTTGGTCAGGGCGACGTGGGAGGCGAGAAGAGCTTCCTGCTTCTCCTCCAAGGCCTTCCTCAGACGCTTGCTCTCTTCATTGCCTGCCGCTGCCGGAAGATCAGGAAAGGCAGACAGTGCCTCCTCCAAGCCTTCCGCCTGCGACCTTGTCTCCGAGAGCCGGCCCCGCTCCTCTCCGAGCTGCTTCTTGGCCATAGAAAGGCGGCTCCGTCTTTCGGTCATCGATCGCTCCGCCCCTTCACGGCGCGCAGAGAGAGTGGCTAGAGCGACCTTGAGCGCCTGCCATTCTTCCCGTTCACGGCTGACCTCTTCTGCGAGCGCATCGCAGTGGACCTCCTGCTCCTTCCTCCGCGTACGGCAGAGTGCGAGAGCCTTCTCGCCCTCCGCTTCACGCGCATAGAGATCTGCGATCTCTTTTCTGCGGCCGAAATACGTATTCTCCTTTTTCTTCATCGAGCCGCCCGTCATGGAGCCGCCTGCATTGACAAGCTGCCCGTCCCGCGTCACGATGCGCAGACGGTAGCCATACTTTTTGGCGACCCGCCGCGCCGCGTCCAGGTCTTCTGCGATGAGAGTGCGCCCGAGAAGCGTATCGAGGAGATCCTGATACATCGGCTGGCAGGAGAAAAGGTGAGAGGCGATACCGCAGATCCCAGGCTCCTTCGACGCCATCACTTCCGTCCCGTTGTTGTAGCGCGGATGCATGGACTCCAAGGGATAGAAGGTCGTGCGGCCTAAATGCTTCTCCGAAAGCCAGCGGATGATCTCTCCCGCTGCCTTCGTTGTATCCGTCACGATATAGGAGATCTGTCCGCCGAGCGCTGCTTCCGCGGCTTCCGTATATTCGTCCGGCACACGGATGAGCTCTCCGAGCGCTCCATGGATGGCGTCACCGAAACGGTCTGCCTGCTCCATGATCGTCTTCGTCACACGGGAAAAGCTCGCGTATTCCTTTTCCGCCCGTTCCAGATACGCCTTCTGCGAACGGATCGACGAAAGCAGCGACTCCTGCTTCCGTTCTTCACCGCCCAGACGAAAACGCAGCTCCTCCGCCTCTCGCAGTGCTTCGCTGTGCTGCTTGCCCTTCTCCGAAAGAGCGGTGAGGCGCTCCGTCTTCTCCTTCTCTTCACGAAGAAGCTCGGACAGCTCGCGCGAGGCTGCTTCTTCCTCCTCGGCGAGGGATGCCTCCTCCTTCTCATGATGATCGATCTCCGCCGCCAGACGCTCGATGTCTTCTCTTGCATGCACAAGCTGCTGGCTCACCTTCTCCTTTTCCTGCGAAAGAGCCAGCGCTCTCACATAGGCGGTCTCCGCCTCTGCCAGCGCTTTTGAGAGAGACTCCTTCTCCTCTGCTTTCGCGGAAACAGCTTCCTTTGCCGCCTGCAGGGACGCCTCCGCACACGAGAGCTCCTCCTTCGCACCAGCGATCTCTTCTGCGATCTCCTTCTCTGCTTCCGTCTGATCCTCTGCGGATACGGTGAGCTCTTCCCATTTCTCCTTCGCATGGGAGAGCGCCTCTTCCTTCACGCGGTAATCGCCACGCAGCCGCTCCATCTCCCGCTGGGCATCCGCCATCGCGTCCCCCGCTTCGCGCAGCTTCTCCTGATGCGCGAGACGGTCCTTTTCCAGCGTTTCCTTAGCCAGGCTCGCCTGCGAGAGCTTCGTCTGCCACAGAGAGCCTTCATCCTGGAGCTTCAGCGTTTCATTTTCATAGCGTGCCGTCATACGTCCGGAGGATGTCAGCTTCAGGAGCCCCATCGTCGCATCGATCGCCCGCTTCTCCTGCGTAAGGCTCTTGTACCTTCTTGCTCTCTCTGCCCCTTCCTTCAAAGGCACGAGCTGCTCATCGAGAAGCGCCATCATATCCTTCACGCGCTCCATATTCTCCGCCGTCTTCTCGAGCTTTCGGAGTCCTTCCGTCTTCCGCATGCGGTACAGGCTGATTCCTGCCACATCCTCGAAGATCACGCGCCGTTCATCCGCATGTGCCGTCAGCACCTGATCCACCCGGTTCTGTCCGATGATCGCCATCGAGCCCTTACCGAGCCCGGTCGGTGCCAGAAGCTCCTGAATATCCTTCAGGCGACAGCTTCGCTTATTCAGGTAGAAATCACTATCCCCATTCCTAAGGAGCCTTCGCGTGATCGCGACCTCTACAGTATCGAGCGGCAGCTCGCCTCCGCTGTTATCAAGGACGAGCGTGACCTCCGCCCCATTCTTTTCCCGGCGCGTCTCTGAGCCGGAAAAGATCATATCCTCTGCCTTCTGCCCACGGATCTGGCGCACATTCTGCTCCCCCAGCACCCAGCGGACCGCATCGGAAATATTGCTCTTCCCGCATCCATTCGGCCCCACGATGACCGTCATGCCGTCAGAAAAATCGATCGTAGTCTTATCTGCGAAGGACTTGAAGCCCTGCAGTGTCAATCGGAGTAGTTTCATGAGTTCTCCTTCTTTGCATAATATCGTCCTTATTAGCAGACATACGGTATTTACTGTATCTTTTATGGATAATGCTACTATCGGGCTACTACCTCTTCTAATTAAAATCTAATCTTGTAACTTGCTTGAAATCCATCAACTTTGTTGTCTTTAACATTCAGTTGAAAAGACACCCCTTTATTGTACCCAAAATTCCTTTGTACTTCAATTGGAACGTACCATTCATTAGACACCCTTCCTATCCCAGTACCCACTTCCCACTTGCGCTTCTTTTCGTAGTCTTTGAAGATGGGTGTGAGGTCTAGCGTTTGATCGACACGTGCAGTGGTGGGAGTGGAAGTAGTAGAGGATGAAGGAGAAAGAGGTGTGTCTTTTAATGTTTCTTTAATGTGCTTATCTTTGACTGGTATCTGAATGTCATTACCATTGATGACTGCATGATAGTGGTTATTCAGAATCAAATCTGGATCAGACGTATTGGTTTTACTTGCTGCTGTTATTTCAGTAGTCAAAGAGGGTGAAGTATAGGAATCTGTAGTTGTAGTTGTTTTTGTTGTTCCTTCTTTATACCCTTTATCATACCCATAATGGTAAATCATTGTTGTTGTTCCAATAAAGAAAATCATCAGAATAATAACAATAAAGATATTTCTTTTATTTATACCATTAAAATCAATCACTTTAGAATCACCTATTTTCATTCTCAATACTGTAATAAAGGATGTAGACCTTCGGTGTGTCACATTGAAAGTTCTAATAGTTTACACACATAGTGATTCACATGCTATACCTAGTGTAGGAAACATATATCTCTTATTTCATAGAGTTCCAAGTTACAGAAACAAGAGATACATGTATATAATATAGATTCCCTCAGTCTCCCTTTCTACGTGCCACAATTAGAACTTTGTATATATGTGCCACAATTAGGCTTTCTTTAGGTCTTTCCTAAACTAGAGTTGTCTTTTATATGAAACTTTCTCCGCTGTGTTTAGATCCTTTAACATTGCCAGTTTCACCTTGCTATAGTTCTCTCTGCCAACAGGTCTAGGGTTTGTCTGATTCAGTTCTGGAATATAGAAGATACCTCTGTCTGGGTCATCCCATTGTTCAAGTAACTCATCCAGTTGTTCGTCCATCCCTGTTTGATAATCCCTATCCATCGAATTAGCAAAGAACTCTACAGCCATAGTGACAGCATCCAATCTATCATCATGAGCAAGTGCCCCTCTTTCATTGGTGAGCCGTGTCATTTGATAGATTAAAGAATAGTTAGGACTAGATTCATACGTCTTATAGTCAGCAGTGATTACCCCTTTATTGACAATGAGCTTGTGTCTCATCATAACAGGTTCAAGGGTGTCTATAATACGCTGTTCCTTCTGTGCCTTACTTCTGATTTCTTCCAAAGCACATGGATATATTCTGGTAAAGATAGGAGCAAGAAGTTTGCCAAACATACCATCACCAAAGTTAGATTCATAGACAACTGTATTAACCTTCCAGAACTTAGCTTTGTTAGCCAGTGTTTCCAGTGTGTTATCACTGTAACCAGAGGTATAACCACCACTTTCCATCAAGAACAAATAGCCATTAAGGTATTTGATGATTGCATATGCCGTTTCATCCTTACCACGTCCAGATGGGTCAATAGCCATAACTGTTCCAGTGTATTCAGATGTCTCTGGGGACTGTAGGAGAGGAGAATAGAAGTAATCCCCTTTCAGAGCTACAGACGCTACATCCTTCCATCTCTTTGTAGGATCAGCAGTCCAAGACCATTTAAGACTAGCTTCATTCATATCCAGATCCGCTACAATCAAGTCCTGTACTTTAAGTGGATACTTCTCTTGATCCGACAAGTTGGTATTAAGCATGAACTGTAAAGCAAACCCAGCTTTGCCATAAGACAACTCTCGCTCTGCAATGTCCTGTGCATTGAATCGTTTTGGGTCAGTTGGCTCTCCCTTATGCGCTTCCCAGTTATCAAGAATAAACGGAGCAAGGGTGTCTCCGTAATCTTCGAGCTGTTTCTTGTCCTCTGGATAACGTACTGTCCAGATACGACAGTGATACCCACGTTTCTGAAGTTCAGTATAGAGAGACATTTCATTCTGAGGTGTACCCAGATAGATGATTTGTCCCCCAGGTTTAATAACAGAATCAAATTCTTTTACTGCTTCGCCTAGCTTATCACGTTGTGTCTGGGTGCCAGAGTTACCTGGAACTTCTACGTCATCTGCAATTAGAAGGTCTGCACGAGAGCCAGTAATCTGTCCAGTGATACCTACAGACTTTACAGACGGAGAAATATCTGGGATAGCCAAGCCTACGTCAAAGAGATTCTGGGTGTTTCTCTGTCCTTCTTTTGTTTTTAATTCAGAAAGGAAAGGAAGCAGCATAATGATACGCCGTACAAAGACAGCGTTCGCATCTGCTCTATCTTTAGACGCAGACACAATCAGTACTTTAATCTGCGGTTCATTCCAAAGTTTCCATACGGCATATGCACACGTCAAATACGATTTAGCAACACCACGGAATCCTTCTATAATGAATCGTTTACTGGGATATGTCATAAGGTGTTTAGCAATATCATACTGAATCGGTGTTGGTTCTGGTAATCCCAAATCATGCCAAAGCATATAGACAAACACCCTAAAATCAGTTTTGGCTTTTTGAATCTGGGTGTTTGTCCAACATGCACCTGTAAAATCAGTTAAGTCGATCAATATCTACACCGTCTTTCACATCATCAAAAATTGGGATGTGCTGGCGTTCAATCTGCTGCTGTATGTCTGCAACACCCTTAGTGCGAGGGGAGACAATCAAATCATTGTCTTTCAAGAATTTTCTTACACGGTCAAGGAAACGTGGGTCTTTCCGCATTTCTGGGTCAGCAAGCCCTTCACGAATCGCTTGTACTTCACCCTGTGCAATTTCATCCAAAAGTGTAGGATCAATTTCAAACATCTTCATCACCCCATCCATCATATCTATCAAGATCATTTGCTCTAATCGTAGACAGCACCTTGTCTGCATAGTCAGGGTCAGTTGCATAAATCGGTGCAAGAGTGCGTACAAAGTCTTCTACAGACCAAGTACTTTCCCACGCTTCTACAACTTCAGCATATTTGTAGTCTTCAGTAATAAGGATACACCAGTCTCTAATGGCTTCTTCCAGTGTTTCATAAGACTGGAATTTGTCATAGATAGTTATATAGTGTCCATTTTCATATTCAGTAGTCTGCTGCCGTACATAATTACCCCAGCCATTCCATTTACGTCCAAAGTAGTTGTACTGTCCAATGCAGTACCTGCCCCAACCACTTTCAAGAATAGCCTGTGCAATGCACACAGATGCAGGAAGATTATATTCTGCACAGACATCACCAGCAGTATCTCCAATCATTTCAATAAATTCATCTGGGGTCATATGGGAATCTCCTTCCATTTTCTTTCTTTACTTCATCAGGCACCCCATCTTTATCTGCATCATAAAGCCACCTGCTAAGCAAAGTTACAGTGGCTGTCATCCCAATCACGACAATAATGAACTGTCTAAATTCTGGGATATTAGGGTGTCCTGTCATAATCCATTCATATGCTGTCATTGTCAAATAAATAAAAAGACAAAGAATTAAAAAATTGACATTGAACTTAATCAATGTCATGGATTCTTTGTCTCGTCTCTTTGGTTTGAATGTAGACAACACTTTGATTAGTTTTGATTTAATTTGTCCCACATATCCTCCATACGTGCAATACGATCATTGTTAATACGATGTGCCATTTCCATAGCTGTCATCCTAGCATCTAATGCACGTCTGTCTGCTGCACTCATTTCTACTTCTCTTTTCAGCTCAGATAAAACCTTAGTGTTCATGTCAATCGTCTTCTGAATAGGGCGGATTACAAGATAATTGAACCCACTACTCACCAGTGTTGCGATGGTCAGAACAGAAACGATACTGTCTAAGAAGTTCATGCTTCCCTCACATACAAAAAAAAACAGCACTTATCTAGTGCTGTGCAAAATCATAATAATTTGAACAATACAAGAAGTATACCTACTATAGGAGAAACAACGAAAGAGAGAAATACAAAAACAATCATACATGCTCCTGCATATGATATTCCTTCTTTTTCTCCTACAATAGCAGCAGCAATAAAGAAAGCAATAACAGCTAATGTTGCAATCATATTTATCCCTTCTTTCTGCCTATAGTATAACATGTTTAATATAAATATAATAGGGGTGCCCAAAGACACCCCCACCATATTTAACTTCCGACTAACTTATTACTAAGTAGTAGGGGTAGTTGTACCTGTAGATGCCAAAGGATTTGGAACTACGAAAGCAGGAACAGGAGCAGGGCGAAGTCTCTGTACGAGATCTGCCGTCTGTGCTGTCTGACCATTCAGGATATTCGCTGCCATGAGCTGTCTATCCCTTTCTTCCAGTTTAGCCTTTAGTTCTGCCATCTGGTATGCAGAGAACATTGCTCTCTGGAAGCGTGGATCACTACCTATCAATGACATAAGAGCTGTTTCAATGTTAGTGTTCATGATTAGTCTCCTTTGCTTTTAGCAATCAATGTATCTACTTTTTCTTCAAGTGTCTTTAACCTTTCATTCAAACTTTCTTCCTGTCCTTTTGCTTTTTCGTATACTTCAATAACAGGAAGACCACTAAGATCAATGTACTTTACATAGACCCTGTTTTCTTTTTTAGAAATGAAGAAAGTGAGAGAGCCACAAGGGTCTACTCTAGCTCTCCTTACTTCCTCTACATCATTTACTTCACCTCCGAAGCTATTGATAGCTGGTGGTGCTGGTGGATAAGCGAACATGATAATCACCTTTCCTTTTAGTTAATAATCAGTTATTGTAGGTGTTTCCTTGTTAATTTCAGCAGACCAAGAAAGAGTAAAGTAAGAGGCGGCAAAATTCCATACTACATTAGCGTGTGCAAGCCGATATAACGTGTTATCGGGATAAGGGGGTACACCTTGTCTTTTTACACTTACTATAAGTTTATATGTTTTCCCTGAGGTTACACCTATATACCGTGATTCTGCACTTGCATTATTTGCTGTCACCTTAATTACAGTAATGTTCTTAGGAACAGTAAATTGCTGAGGATTACCTTCAATACTATCAATAGTAAAATTCCCTGCTGTTATAGACACATATTCTTTCTTTACCTGAAAGACCCCTCCATCACTCTTTTTGACATAGCAAGGTACATCTCCACTACCCTTAGCTTCGAGCTTAATGTATGCTGGAGACCCCTTAAATTTGATCTTCAAGTTCGGTTCAGGACACTCATCAATAGTCGTATAGGCATGCGCATCATACTGCACCCCTGCCTTTTTGACATGAAAAATTGCACCTAAGTCACTCATTCTATCCACAGCTCCGATCCGTTAATAACAAGGTGTCCGTTGCTGATTACTGCAAAGCCACTATCATTGGTTAGCTGAGAAGTCTTTGTAGGAATACTAGCTTCAATAGATGCTCTTGCGGATGAAATTGCTGTGTGTACATAAGTTGTAGTAGCATACTGACTTAAATCAATATTACTGATCTTATTGTCAACTTCTACTCTAGTGTAAGTTTCTGTCTTCGTATAGTAGCTAGAAGGGTCAAACTTAGCAGCATCAATAGCACTCTGAGCTGCTGCTGCTGCACTAGAGGCTGCTTTAGTTTCACTCATCTTTGCATTAGAAGCACTTGTAGATGCATTAGAAGCACTAGAAGAGGCTGCCGATGCACTATTAGCACTTGATAATGCACTTTGCTTTGCTGCATTTGCACTAGAAGAAGCAGTAGTTGCATAGGATGCACTGGAATCTGCACTAGACTGAGACGCACTAGCGGAAGCAGCTGCATTACTAGCAGATGCCTTAGCCTCCCTTGCCCAACCAATAGAGGACTTACTTCCATACTCCCCATTAGGGCTATCCTCAGCTTCTGCCCACTTTTGAGCAAGATCTGCACTATTGTTAGCTTCAGTAGCTTTAGTAGTAGTAGCATCTCTTAAAGTGGTCATAGTGCTAACGTAAGAGTTCCCAGTAGTCACCAAACGAGTATTCTGGGTATCTCCTGTAGTGGTCAATCGGGTATTCTGATTGTCTCCTGTAGATACCAAACGAGCATTCTGCGTATCCCCAGTAGCTACAATAGAGCTATTCTGTGTTGCCCCTGTGTTTTTAAGCTGATTTAAGAGACTGTCCTGATTAGCTTTAATGTATCTAAGAGTTACAACATCTCCATCCTCAATCGGATCAAGAGCATTGATAATTCTTTTATACTGTCCATCCCAGCAATTAGGGTTATCATACGCAGTAGACATCCCAGAATCAAAGACCTTATCAGCTGTTTCTTCCGCAAGATGCAAGAGCTGTACTTCCTGTAAAGACAAGTCTGCACTTCTAAGTACAGAAGCATCCTGCCATTCTACCAGAGGAGCAGTAGTTGTCTCACGATAAATCTTAACAGAATGCCCAAGTGGAATCCCTTTTACAAGTCGTACCTGTTTGTCTTCCACCGTATAATCTACACCCATAGTAAGCTCTGTAATATTGGTATAGATGTCTTCTACTTTTACAAACTTCTTCCGTAAATAATCAAAAGGGAATGCATAGACAAGCTGACTAGCATTCCCTTCATACATTACAGAAGCCTTTCTTTCTTTAGCCAAAGTTAAGCTCCTTTACTATTTAACATTCATGATTGAAGAAATATCAGAATTTGCATTGCGATTGTTCCCAGAATCAGCACCAATCTTATAGCGGTTCTTGCGTTCACGCTGCTTCTTCTCCTTATTCATCTCTTTTCGTTTCTTTACACCGCTGGCATCTCTAATTTCAGATGCAAGAAGTGTCATGCCCCAGAATCCATTGAATGGGATAGTCTTCATAATATTTGCCATATCTTCCTGTGATATGCCATCCCCCACTGTAGAGTTATAGACACTTTCTCCAACCCCTAAAATCGGATTGATAGTAGAAGAGACAGCTGGCATCTGGTCTACTGCACGCCCTGCAATAGAACCTGCTTTCATATCTTTCCCTGTCCCTGAGGTCTTAGAAGAGTTATCTACTGTAGTACGCATCATAGGCGTACCAGTCAGAATCTCATAGATGTCTGAACCAAAGGAAGGGATAGAGCCAGTGATAGCCCCACGCGAGAAAGCAGCCCATGCAAGTCTACCTGGGGTAAGCTGTTTAGCAATGTACTCTTTTCTTCCTTCTGGATCGTTAGGATATTTCACCAATGCTCTAAGATATACCAACCCCATATAAGACATACAGTTCGTTCCCATTGAAGCCAGTGCAGCCAGTGCATCATCCATCTGGCGAGAAGACAAAGCTCTGAGTGTCTGTTCATTAACAGCACGAAGAGAATAATCTTTGAACTGGAACAACAGCTTAGTAAACCAGTTCTTTTCCTTCAAGAGAGGTGTATTCCCGATAGACATCTGCTGAATACTACGCTTACTGTAGTTATCAAGCAAATTTCTAAATTCAAAGTAAGTCTGATGGTCTTCTTTTCTCCATTTGTCAAAGACATCTGGATCAAATTTGCCACTATCAAGATATTTTTTGATGTGTGCTTTCAGCTTGTCTACATCCTGCACATGTGCTGCATCCAATAAGTATTTGCTGAATGGATCGCGTGTACTGGAAATCTTTTCTCCTCTAGCCCATTTGATAGCATCAATGAAGCCACTTTCTCTAGTCTGTCTAATCATCCAGTCTGTCAGTTTAGGAAGCTGATTTAGAGTAGATGTAACATTGGAGAATATCTCCATTGTCTCCTGTGCCTTATCAAGTCTCTTTCCCCAGACACTAGAATAACCAAGGGCGTCTCTAAAAGACCGTGCTTCGTAATCAGAGTTCCTATCCCAGAATCTAGTATTCAGTTCTCTTCCATACAATCTTACCTGTGCTTCTTTTGCAAAATCTTCCAGTTCTTTTTCAGATGCAGAGAGCATAGCACGTCTCATCTGTCTAAGGATTGGGATTGCCTTATACAGAACACGAGTTCCTGCATATGCCATTGCAGAACCAAATTCACCAAGCTGTGCCATGAACATCTGTCCACCAACGTCTGCATAGGATTTAGTTCTGAACAATTCAGAGAAAGCATCCCAGAGAGTTTTAGGCTTTGTGTCTACATGTGTAGAGAGCAATCTAGACATCCCTTCTGTCAAGGCATCTTTCTGTTCCTGTGCTGCTGACTTAGTAATCTTACCTGCTTTAATGCCTAATTCAAGCTGTTTTGCCACATCATCAAGCACACCAGTTTGCCTCCAATTTCCGATGGAATCAAAGACAGCCACTTCACCACAGACACGATCAATGTAGGAATTGATGATTCTGTCTGTATTCACATCGCGAAGATGAGAATCAAATGAGAAATCAAGTGTTGTTCCTGCTTTGTTCGAGATAGGCATGCGTACTGTCGTATCCATAGGAAGTCTGGATTTCAAGAACTGAGGAATCCCTACACCATATTTACCACCAGAGAAGCATGTCTCACTGGCGTTCTGGTCAATAACACCTCTAGCCCAAGCCTTACACCTCTTATCAATCTCTTCCTCAACCATAGCCTTCGTAACCTTTTCAAGCTGAGGTTCTTCTGGAATAGTAGAAGTGTCTAGTTCCAGTTGCTTTCCTACTGTCTTTTGATAGCCAGCGTCTTTAAGAGCTTTACCCTGTTTAGACCGTTTATTTGTCTCATTAAATTCTGGTTTAGGTACACGCCCACTAAACATGCGTTCTTCCCATTCTTTATGAGCTTTGAGGTAGCGTCTCTTTGCATCTGCTTCCATCTGCTTTCTGACAACATCCCTCTTACATGCCATCTGAGCATATTCATACATCTTTTTCATGCATGTCTCAGTGTCACCATCCATAAAGTCCACAAGGCGTGTCAGCATCTCATTGTCTACTTTACGAGTAAATTCAAGATCAAGCGGTTTCCAGTCTTTATCAATATAACTACCGTAACCCCCACCCCCATGAAACTGGGAATCTTCCTGCATCATTTCCAGACACCCTTCTCTGATCTTTTTAAGAGTATCTGCTGCTTTGATGACCTCTGGCTCCCAAATCATTTCATTCGGAGACAACCCAGCTTTGTTTCCTGCATACTGTGCATTGAAACACTGCTGTACCTGTCTATCAAATTCCAGTCTATACTGCCCCTGAAATTTATAGAATTTATTTTTCTGCAACCAAGCATTTCTAGCATCATAATAATCATTGAGCATTGGTTTTACCCGTTGCTGTAAATATTGTTTAATACGTTCACCGACAACAGGATTAGCTCGTGTTGCAATTCTTCCTCGTGTTGGTTCAAAGAGAAAATCATTCAAGCTACGAACTGCAAGAAGTCTTGAATGCCCAAGTACGCCATAGATTGTCTTAAACAGCCCACCTGCTTCCAGATGTTTCCCCAGCCGTGTAGGGAACCAGTGAGGTAATGAACGCTGCATCCAGTCATCCACTTCTTTCTGCTCAGCATCCCACACCATCTCAGCATGGAAGTTGACAGGGCTATCTTTATCAAAAGCAGTATCATAGATGTATGCTGTCCCATCGGGAGATACCTTGATAGGGGTGTCTCTATACTTCTGTTCATATGCAGAAGCCTTTACCCACTTCAAGAGTGTCGCATCTTTGGGCTTTTTCGTCTTAATACCACGTAACGCATAGATATTTGCTCTAGCGAGACTTAAAACTTTGCGTACTGTATAGTTGTGTAAATCCCAGTTCTTATCTTCCAAAAGGTCATAGATACTGGTTCTGCTATTTACATTTACTTTCTTATCTCTAAGAATCTCATTGTAAGCAGAACCAATAACATCTCTTAACCCTGTTGTCATAGTGTGCATATCTCTAACTACATCTGCAAGGGCACGTTTAGACGCTACTCTGTCCCCGATGATAACATACTGTCCTGTACCTGGAACTGTGAAAGCTGTTTGTCTATTAGTAATCTTGATACCATGTTTAGTCGCAAAAGCTGTTGCCTGATTGCTAGACAGAATAAAGCAATTTTTCCCTACATCATTCAGCCCCATCTCTTTCATTTCTTTCACTTTGAGCTTCAAACGGCGTCTCATTGTATCAATAGGTTTAGCTGCCTTCGCTTTAACGCCATAGGACGGCATTGTCTCTTCTGTCACTTTGCCAGTCAGTTTCAGATTATCTTTCTTTGCCTTGTTCTCTTTTGCTTCTTTACCAGACAGCTTCACATCTTCCAGTTCCGTAGATTCACTGATCTGTTTCAGTTCAGTATTGACACGCTTCTTTATGGTGTCTGTTGATTGCATACCAAAAGCCCCAGTAAGCATGTTGTCTTCACTACGGTTCAAGTGCCCATATACTTTTTGAAGAGTTTTAGATTTAGGTAATACTCCCTTAACAGTACGCATCGCATCAAACGCATTGCCAAGGATTGCTGCCTGTACCATGTATTGTGCATAGTTTGCTTCAAATCCCCCATACTTGTTAGACAACGCTCTGTCTAACCCCATCATAGACGCACCTGTAGCTGCATTAGCTGCCATTCGTGCTACCTTAGATTTAGCAAACATAGAGAGTTTGTCTGCATTAGTACCAAACATTCTTGCAAGCTGTCCTACCATAGTATCAGCAGTGACGCCACCAAGATACTTAGCACCGATACCACCTGCCACGGATTTGATACCTTTTGCAATGAGCGCCCCCTCGCTAAGTCCTGTAGCCATGAGAGCAAGGTTCACTGGTTCAAGCATCCCACCAGCTAAAGAACCTGCAATGCCAGCAATGTTATACCCCTGCATATGTTCATCCTGTGCGAGACGAACTGCCCGATCATAATCCTGTTTCTTCATGGCAGCCAACATAAACAGGTGGTCTTGCGAATATGAATTAGTCAGTACAAAGTTCTGTGCAGTAGGATCATTAGGCATCAGCTTCTTTACATAGTCAATTTCCTCATCACTGGGTGTATAAGGGGTACTAAACCCCGGTATAGACACACTTCCTCTGACAGCTGGGTTAATCCATGACCAAAGGTAACGAAGAGAAGATGTGACACCACTATCAAGAATTGCATCATCAGCAGCATCAACAAATCTGGAAATGGGGTCACGTTCTTCCATAGGAGCAGGAGCATCTGGAATATATTCATGACCATACCTAGAATGCCCCTGTCTGTCTACAGAAATAGAGCCAACAGCAGTGATAGGAGAATACTCTTCACCAAGTTTAGCCTTTACTCCATCATAATATTTGTTATCTTCATTGTCCTTATCTGTAAAATAGTTTCCTGCATATAATGCATCTAAGTAAGAATCTATGTCATGCGCTTCCCCAATTCCATATGGAGCATATTTTGCAAGATAATGCCCCATATACTCTGCATACTCTTCTGGAGAATCAAATATCTTAAAGTATAGATTAGTCCCCTTCAATCTATTTTCTTCCCCATTAGGTTCTTTCTGAGTAACCCCACCATAGTTATTGTTTTCTTTTGCTAAGTCAGAAGTAAAATCTGATGATTCAAAACGCCACTGTGCATAGATATAGTGGGGATCAATGTTATTTGTGCCTAGGATTTCATTGGCAACTTGTGCTGCTCTCTCTGCTAATTCATAATAAGTCAATGTCACTTCTCCTTTCTTTTAATCCTCTGGCATAGCCGTTGAATTATACTCAGATGTCATTTCTCTTTCTGCACTTAAATTATCTGTAATTCACTACACTATAAACTTCTGTTGGGTTATCTTCCACTTCATCATCAGTAATCCAGTGGTGTCTTTCTTCATACTGTTCCTGCTCTTCTGCTACAAGGTTATCCATTTCAGACACACCTGTATCTGGGTCTGGGGTAAGAAGTTCATTCACATAAGCAGAAAATTCATCTGGAGAGAAATACTTCTGTTCCTGTGTACTGCTGTTCATAAACCCAAGCACATTAGTAGATGGATCATAGACAACATTCACACTGTCTGTGCCACCCAAAGTATCAATTAGGTGCGTGATTGCCTGACGTGCAGATCTTCCCTTATTTACATAGTCTTCCTGATCTACCCCTGTAAAGAAATCCTTAGGAACGATACAGTCTATCCCTCTTTCATGATAATCAAAGTATTGCCCTCTAATCTGGTCAGATGCCTGTTTTACTGCTTCGTCTCCGTCCATACCATTGTATATATAGACTTTTGCCAGATTTCTGATTTTCCCACGAAGACTAGGGTCATTGATACCATAGACACCATTGAAGATAAGTGAACCATCTGCATTTGTTCCCATCGTCTCTATCTGCATTGCTGTATTATCTGCATTAGACATAGCATCATTAAGGCGTGTCTCCATAATGTCTTTTGTGTCTTCGTTATGCTCCTGCTGATACACATTCCCATAGAGTTGCATTGCCTTCTTTAACCCATCAAATCCCTCTTCAGAATGATAGGAAATCCCATCTTCTACCTGTGACAAGGAAGACAAGGCTGAAATGTCACGTAAAGTGCTACTATTAAATACAGAACCTGCCAGTGCTGGGTTTGCATGATAGATATCAAGAGCAGTCTGGATATTCTGCAATGCTGGCGTATCATACGTTGCTGTATCCCAATCAATATTCATGGCATCCATAAGAGAAGAGTTGACAGCAAAATTCAAACTATTCTTAAATGCTTTCATCTGCGGAGCAGTAAGAAGTTTGCCTTCCTGTCTAACACATTCATTCAGATCAATTTCTCCATTAGAAAATGAAGAGAGAATCCCTTTCAAGAGTGTCTGCCCTGCCCCAATGACTTCCTGCTCTGTCAGTGCTTTCTTAGACACACTTCCATCTGCATTCTGCACACTCTTCATCAAGGGTGCAGTGATAGGAGAACCACCACCATAAGAATTGCCTTTGCATAAAGCACTAAACCATTGAGAAATGTTCTGCTGTGTTGCACTGTCCAATACTACGGCAGCTGCCTTCCCTACTGCTCCAGAGCGTCCAGAAGATCTTACTCTGCTCTGGTATTCGATTTCTCGCTTCTTATCTCCACGCATAGAGGTAAACAGCCCCTTTTGTGCCATGACAGCAGCAATATGAGGATTGTCTTTCTTAATCTGCTCTACCTTTTTGTCAAACTCATCCAGAGATGTACATTTCTGTAGACCATCAACAATATCTGCCATGTACTTTTCTCTAAGCGCACCGTCCATAGCAATTCCAGAACCATGGAAATCTTCATAAGGCAGAAGTTCTTTCAGCTTCCATTCTTTTCCATTCACGTCTGTATAGACACTCGCTTCAAAGATTTTGTCTAAATCCTTACCGCCATTGTTCGCAATACGTTCATCAATAGCCTTAGACAACATGGGAAGCATAGCATAGAAAGAACCCCCAGCATTTTCATAATCAGTACATGCCTGTTTGAGTTCTTCTACCTGTGTCTCAATAGGGGTCTGAGACACATGTTCTGCACTTCCTATGTCTGACAGTTTGGCAGTAAACGAAGCAGAGCGAATCGCTTCTCTATTCTTCCCTGCTTCTGCCATCTGTCTATTGATATTGTTCTGGGTGTAGGTGTCCATATTTTCATAGAACCCAAGAGCAAAGAACTTAGAATCTCCATTGTGCTGAAAACTGGAAATAGGTTTGATACTTCCCAGAGCAGAGGCACTGTTAGGAGCAGAATCCCCTGTGACCTGTGCGTCTTCATTTGCCTTTTCCCAGTCTTCACCAATGTTATATTCACGTCTATGTGCTTCTACAAAGTTCAGCCATCGTGCGTTTTCTTCCCCTGCTGTCTGACATTCACCCTCTTTGGCTACAACGTCCTGATCGTATCTGTTACGAATATCACGAATTGCATTTTCGCCACGATACTTATCTAGGGCAGCCATAGTATAGGGATTGTCTAACAACTCTTTGTGATTAGAGTTAGCAAGCATCTGCTGAGAAGAAGTCAGAATCTTTCCTGCATTGTTCGGGTCATTCTTAATCACTTCTGCCATGAATTTGCCATACTTTTCATCTCTAGCATCCTGTTGTGACATGTGACTAAGGATAGTATCTCCCAGCACCCCAAGTGCTTTTGCAAGACTTGCTGCTTTAGATCCTGCACCTGCTGTCGTACTTCCAGAAGGAACAATAAGCTGCTTCTGGTATGTATCTCGTACCTGAGGTGCAAACTGTCTCTGTGTACCTACGGCATTCGCTACATTTGTTGCCATTACTTCTGTCCCCCTGTCTTACGATTTATTTTTACATTCTGATATGCATCATATGCCTGTAGTCCTGCTCCCATCAAAGACAGGATGTCTGCCTTCTTATTCGGTTTAGCAGCTTCCTTATAAGATGCAACAGTTCGCTGCGTAGACTTCAATGTAGTCAGTTTGTTCAAATCAATCTCATTGCTCTTTCGTAAATAGTTATCCTGAATAGAAGCTATATTTCTAGCAGTATCTCCAACTGTACTCCGCATGATCTGGTCAGCTGTTCTACCACCGCCAGCCATGTCTTCATTTACTGCTGCCTGTACCTGTGAATTAAGCTGTAATGCATTCTGCTGAGTTTTCATAATAGAAGTAACAGCTTCATCATATGCATCCTGTCTTTCCTGCTCATAGTTCACCAGACTGCCATTCATCTGATAAATAGCATCATTTGCTTGCGCCTGATATGCCAGTGCATTAGCTTTATTCTGTTGCCTAATCTGCAAGCCTTTCAAACCCACCATTGCAGCAGCCATTCCTGCAAATCCACACATTACTTACTTTCATCTCCTTTTAACTCAAAAACAGAAAAATCATCATCTAGCTTTGTCCATGTAGCACCAAGCCAATCCAGATATTCTACATGCGTTGTGTTCTTTGTCCAAACTACGTTTGTTAAGACACCATATGCTTTCAAAAGTCTAGGCAGTAATTGCTTTGAGAATCGTAAGAAGCTGAGTTTGTGTCTAGCATACTCTGGGGTAAAACAGAGCCAAATCACGCCTTTTCCTCTATATTTGTACAGACCGCCAATCCCAACTGCCTTGTCTTTATATGTAATCTTGTAAACTGGATGTTCATAATGCACTACGAGATCAACAATGCACATATCATAAGAAGTACGGTTACTACTCATCATGATTTCTTTCTTGTCTTCTCTTCGTAGTTCCTTACAAATATCCCAGATTTCTTTTGTTCCGATTGCTTTGATTTTCCAGTCAGAATTACACTCTAGTAGCTCTCTTATAGTAAACACCTTCCCACCCTGCACCAATCAATGCTACAGGCATAGGAAGTTCTGTTTCTATACTAATAGAGCAATTAGAACTCAAAGACTGTACAGGGAACTTAAACTGTCCTGTCTCTAATGCTGTAAGTCCAATTTTATTTCTACCAGAACCTAAAAGCCGTGCAGTCATTACATATTCATACGTTTCTTTGTCAAAACATTCAACAATGGCTTTGATATATCCGCAATTCTCATAGTTCACCCAGAAATTCCTAAGCTGCAATCTTCCTTCTGTGTATGCAGTAACACCATTGTCATCCTGTTTACGAATCATAACCTCAGAGAACTTTGCCTTGAATTTATACAGTTCTCCTTCAATGAAACGACTGCCTACCCAGTTTCCTTGTAGCCAGACATACCTTCCATCTTCCATTTCTTCTGGTGTCCATTTTCGGAAAAAGCCTTTGCTGTCTACCAGTCCGTAAGACACACCTGCTTTCAGAGTGTCTCCATACATGGTTTTCATATCTACCTTAGTCCGTCCTTCAATATCATCATAAGCATCTGAAGTAATGGCAGGTAAAACAACCTTTCTATCCATAAAGACACGATATGGTTCATACTCTTCATAGTCCTTCGTGTTATAAGTAAAGGAGACACTTTCAAGAGTAATCATCCCTTGTCTATCAAACACAAGGTACAATGTAGAATTGATAAATCCACCACCAAGAATGCGGGCACCATTGAACTCCCAGTAAGACCAAGAGGACTGTAATCTGCTATTATCTACAAACAAATATTTGTAAATGTATACTTTTGATTCAGCACCAATAGTAAAGAACCCTAAAACATTCTCTGTATTGGAAGACACAATTTTATACACACCATTCGGGATAAAAGAAGGCACATGAGACGTTACATCCTGTGCATCTTTCAAATTGGTGGTGTCTTCAATCGTGAAATATTCTTTGATCGTAGTAAACTCTGCACGTTCTGTAGGAAAATAGACACGTCTTCCTGCTCCTACTGGACGCACATATGGATTGCAAGTAAACTCTGTGACTTCTGTGATAGAGCAATTCTTAGGAGACAATACGCCATCTGCTCTGAGTAAGAACTGTGTATCATTAGAGAAGAGAAGCAACTCTTCATCAAATGGAACAGCATGATAGAGGATAGATACACTGTTATGGGATACTGCTAAATCAATAGGATCAGTGTCCTGCATGTCTACTACAGAAGCGAACCAGAAATTAAAGAAAGATGCAGACCTAGACAGGATGACATTCTCTCCTGAAATAAGCCCAAGCCTGTTTCTGTAAAAGAAAATATCATTGATAGTTGCGCCAACGAAAGAAGGTTCTGGGTTAGAATCTTCATCACCTACATCTCTATCATCCCACTCCAAAGGTTTAAGGGTGAAAGACATGTCTGCATTTCTTACCAGTCCCTGAGGCATGGTAGAAGAATCAAGCGTAGTAGGTGTTTCTGGTCTTGCACATTCTGTCCAGAGCTGTGTGTCTCCGTCATATCTGACATAATAATCATCAGCTGCATTCGTTGCCCCTTTTACCTGTACTGTAAATCCATCAGGAGCAGAACGTGGCAGATTGTTAAAGTTCTGTACAGCATGATAAATACCAAACATAGACATACCATTGTACCCATCTTTAATCTTAACGGTCTTAATGGTAGTCCCTGCTTTCTTTACATATAACCAGCTATCCCCAGTTTCTACTGTCCACCCATTGCTTTTTGCAGAAGTGGCAAGCTGTTCAGCAATCCAGTTTACGTCTACCTTCGTACTATCAGAAGCATTAGATCCATCCGGTGTCGTGTAAGTGGCAATCGTTACATCATTGATAATACAAGCATATGTTCTGCCATACTGCCCACTCTTAACATTAAAGAGTGCGCCCTGTGTGTCTTTCCATCTGCCAGAATCCCAGACCTTCCCTGTCATTGCTACTTTCTTTTTTGTATTAACAATAAAAGTATAGTCTGCAATGGTAATGCATTTAAGATACTTTCTGGGGTCTACACCACTAAGGTATGATGCAGATTTAGCATCAATGGTTACTTTGTATTCTTTGCCGTCTTCATCATAAATCTTACAGCTACCATTTCCATCAAAAATCATGATGTACTTTTCTTCTTCATCTCTCTTTACTACATGTACAAGAGGACGATAAGTAGAAGAGGGAGCAACAAATAAATTCTTGATATGCACTGTAGGTGCCCTCTTTTGAAGACCACCTACTTCTGTGCTATACCCATTGATCTGTTCTTCAAGCTGCTCTGGTAAACGAAGAATAGCTGGCTGCTGACTGATACCAGACACAATGTTTTTGATGGTCTGGCTGTATAAGTTTGTAGCCATTAGTTACCTCTTTCAAGAATTGTCTGCACACCAGTTACATTCAGCATATTGAAGTTATTAGAATCAAGTTCATATTCCATCAAAGCTGCCCATGCTTCCTGCTCATCTCTGAGAAGCTCTTCACCAAGGGAGCTGTCCCCTAAGTAGCGTGTCTGAAAAGTTGTAGCTGCCTTCGCTGTGATATAGCTTCTCATTGGATCTGGCATGTCTTCAAAATCCACAAGGAAAATAATTGTGCAATCAATACTATTGTTAAAAATATCTGTCTGTTCTTCCCAATCAAAAAGGTAATCCCCTTTTTTCGTGTACTTCTTATTGTCTGTACCAACAACGTACAGAAGATTAGACAACCATCTAATTTTGTGCGTAGAAGCATCGGGGTTCAACGTATAAGAATCAATTTTATTGAACGTCCATCCTTTACTCTGCACACGTCTATTTACGTTCCTAAGGATACGCAAGCAGTTAATGACATCTACATTTGTTGGATTCTCAATCGTGTTTACAGGAGATTCACCAATACTTGCAAGAATTTCATTGACTGCTTCCAGTTCTGTCAACGGAGTTAAAGTCATTGCTATTTATCCTTTCTAAACAAATCAAAATAAGGTATGGTGTCTCTTTAAGGACTTGAACCTTAAACCTTCTGGGCATGAACCAGACGCTCTAACCATTGAGCTAAAGAGACATGGTGGGAAGATATGCAGTTGCGTTGAGAGGAGGGTATCATGGCGTTCATGATTTTATATGCATATCTTCCCTATAAGAAAGGAGGAATCGAGAGGTGTGAGAATTGCACTCACAACAATAGGAAACCCGTAGATCAGTCCTACCCCATGGTAAGACCTATACCAAGTTCCCTTCCATATGTGCCTAGCCCTCTCATAAAGTGCCTGCCGTAGCAAGCACTAAATAGCCTAGTCCTCAGACATCGGCTGTTCGCTTCTTAGACTGTAGAAGAAATAGTACCCATGTAAGCAGCTTCTGGACGAAGACCACCATGTCCCATAGCATAAGACGCTACGAGCATGTCTGCCTGATATTCAGCACGCCGCGCACGTTCGATAGCAAGGTCTTTCAGTTTAACAGTACCTACTGCTGTACGATGTGCTGCAATAAAGACAGTGTTGTCTACATACTCAGTAGGGAACACATGACCAGCACCCTGAATTACACCGTCATTTACTGTTGCACCACCACGAGTAAGGTGGGGGGTTTCAATGATGTCAAATCCAGCAACACGAAGAACATTGCCTTCCGTGATTGTAGCTACTGCACCATAATCATGATTGATTGCGACCAGAGAAGCTACAAGAGCGTTCACGCCAGTCGGGGTCATGAATACATAACGGTCATTTGCTGGAACATAGTTTTCAGACATTTTGGTCTTAACATTGAGAAGCATTTCCACAAGTTTAAGCCCCATTTTCTGAGTAACACCAATGTCTTCTCCTGCAAGAGTACCTTTGAGGATTTCACCTTTACCAAGACCAGTAATGTTCTCTTTGTTCGCGACAACCATCTTTGCAATTTCTGCAAGTACGGCACCATCTGCTGCGTATGCAAGAGCTTCACCCATCTGACGGGAATATTCACCACGCACGTCAAAGTGAGACAGTGCTTCATCCAGATCAGAAATGAGCTGAGAAGTAGTCAGAAGACCATCAATCTGAATGATTTTCTCTTCGCCAGGAATGTTTTCACGCAGGTCATCCAGAGACTTACCAGATTTCAGATAAGCGGCTGTAGCACGACCAAATACAGGGAACTGTGCAGATTTACCGCTCGCAATGGATCGAACAATATGACGTCCATTGGTTACAGAAGCACGTTCAAATGCCGTGATGGTTTCTCCTGCAAATACTTTCAGATAGCGGGCAAGAGCATCAGTACCACCCTGATTAAGCCCTGGCTGTGCGATTGTTACGTCTGCCAAAATAAACTCTCCTTTACATTGAAAAATAGAAATGAATGAATATATGAAACAACAAAAAGACACACACCTGCTTAGATGTGTGTTTGAATATATTTTTGTTTTGCGATTTACATTTTGTATTTTTTTTTTTTACCAGCGTTTCTATAAAAATAATAAGCCAGTGTGTCTTTTCATTGTTGTCATAACAAAATTAACCAATAAAAGAACTGTTCATGGTTTTGTCCTGTACTTCTTTAGTGTATGAAGGGTCACGAAGATACCGTGGATCAGACATTGCCTTCACCATTTCTCCTCTGTTAGCAAACCCCATGTTGCCAGCATTGTTGCCAGCGTTACTAGACCGACCAAGAATAGAACGACCAGTGTAGCCGTTAGCAGCGTGCATACGAGCCTTAAAGCCATCAAGAGCCAGTCTAATACCAGCCATATCCCCTTTTTCAACAAGGTCATTAAAGCGTTCTGCACTTCCGTCATTCTGCTTGCTAATGAAGTCAGCAATCTTTTCATACTCTTCCTGTCCCCCTGCATGCTGATAGACATCCGCTACAAACTGCTTTGCTGTTGCTTCAAGCCCAGTAATGTATGCATCAATAACAGACTTCGGATAACCTGCCTTTTCAAGCTGGTCATAGGACTTTTCAGACAACCCCCCATCTGCATAATACTCATCAGCAAGGGCATCAAAGTCAATTCCTTTTTTTCCTAATTCATCCTGTAGCGTCTGGTCTGCTTCCACTGCTTTAGACACACGAGTTTCAATAGGCTCTTCTTCACTCTGGGGCTTGTCTTCATTATCTTTGGTTTCTGCCTGCTCTTCTGTTTTCGGTACAGCTTCTTCTGTCTTTTCAGTTTCCTGTGCTTCTTCAGACGGGTCTTTCGTCTCAATCTTTTCTGTACTTGTCGATCTGATTTCAACGTCTCTTCCCTGTAAAGCATCTTCTGCACCACCTGTCACTGCCCCTTCTGGATATAAAGATTCAGTATTTTCTTCCAATTTACTACATGCCTCCCATCTGGTTATTCATGCCATCCATTGCTCCTTTTGCTAATTGAGGAGCTGCTTTCTCTGCCATATTAGACATCATAGACTGCTGCTGTTCTTGCTGTAGCTGTTCATCAGTCTTTATGAGTTCTTCTGTATCAATGCCTAATGCTGTTGCTTCCATAATCATGATCTTCTGCCAATTCAGATATGTCTGTGCTGCAGGATTCATCTGCTGCAATTCCAAGAACTGTGCTAATTTATTAAGATCATGTCCTCGCCCGATTGCTTCTACACCTGTGATGACTTCCATGTCCACTAAGTCTGGTGGAAGGTCTGGAATCTGCCCACCTGAAGAGAGCTGTGCTACCAGTCGGCGTGCTAATGGTAACTGAAGTTCCTGAGACAACAAAGAGTAAATTCCACCCAGTGTGTCTTCCAGTTCCCCAGCCACATATCTAATCTCTTCTGCGGTTACACGTTCTCCGTTTCTCTGCACTGCACTATTCAGCAAAAAGGCAAAAGACAACCTAGATTCAATATTCGCAGCGGTCTGTTGTGCTACATTCAGATCATTATATTTATCCAACTGTAACACCGTAATGTCTTCAGCTCTGCCTGGAATAAAAGCTCCTGTTTCTGCTTTAGACAATCTATTCACTCTTGTAATGCCATTCGGATTCACAAGGAAATAAACAGACGCACAAATAGAACTAAGTTCTACAATAGCTTTACTGAGATTTTCAAGAGAACGAATATCACCCAGATATTCCTCTACAAAAGAACGTCCGTAAGATTCACCATCCATCTTTACCATGCGAAGCGGAATCCATGGTGCACTATCAGCAGGAAATGCCTGTGCTGTCCCATCAATCACTTCCCCATTGACTTCCTGATAAGAGATATACTGTCCATTCTGTAACTGAATATCTGTATAAATCTCTACCTCATCAGATGGCTTATGCTCTTCCGTGTTGTCTCCTGTCTTAGAAATCATGTTCTGTACATCTTCTGGAAGAGACGCCCATGCTACTTTGTCTAAGGTAATCAGTCTGTACCATGTCCCCAGTGCATCACGTACAACGACATAATCATTGAGACGATACATTTTGATACCGCCTTCCTGAGGTGGTAAATAAAGACAGGCATTTCCTGCGACAATCAGCATTTTCAGAGCTTCTGTAATGGTCACTCTGATCTGGTGTGTCTCTACATATTTCATGCAAATATTTTCAATTCGCATGAGCTGCTGCTGAACTTCCGTTACCATGTTATCCCCAGACTGCTCCAACTCTTGCTTTGTGTCCTGTGAAGGATTCAAAGTAAAGAAAGGACTATTCGGGGGCATAAGAGCTAAGGCAAGTTTAGATGTCAGATTATTGACTGCTCTTGCACCAAAACTCTGATATGGTGTACTGAAAGTAGTAGAAGCATTAGAACCATTCTGAGGAAACAGAGAAGGAATTGTGTATTTAGCGCAATCTTCCGCACGAGTGATATACATGTTTCTATCATTAGACAGACGTTCATATGCACTCTTCGCTGTTTCTTCACGGTTCTTGATAATATCATTCATGCTGTTCTGCTGTGCCATGTTTGTCTCCTATCATTAGAGATTAAGACCAGTACCTGTCGTACCCCCAGAACCAGCTGAACCACCACTATCAATCATTAAGGCTCGCTTCCCTTTATTTGTTCGCTTTCGCTTATTAGACACCAGATCAGATTCTTGCTGCCCCTGCGTAGATTCTGGTGCAGCTACAGCAGGGGCAGAAATCTGCGGTGAAGCAACTTCCTGGGTATCATATCCACCACCAATAAGCCCACCTACAATATTAGAGACACCCTTTGCTACTCCACGTACTAATGAACTTACTGCATGTCCTACTGCCTTAAATGGTTTTGTAATTGCGTGTGTAACTTTATGCCACCATCCCATATTTCTCATTCTCCTTTAATTTACAAATTGTAATTTACACCTGTATCATTAGTTGCCTTATTCAGTGTGTCTTTCTTAACAGTAAGAGCTGCCACACCTTTCTTTTTGCTTGCTACTTCCCAATTTTTTGTTCCACCATAGACAGCATTTTCTGGATTCTGTGCAGTGTTGTTTGTCTGCTGTAGCTGTGCTGGTGTCATGCTAGGAATAGTAATCTTAGGCATCTTATTCCATAAACACATATCATTTACCTGCATTCATTCTCTGGCATGCTAAAAGAGAATCAATCACATCCTGTACACCCTTGATGTACCCAAGACGCATTGATTCACTTCCAACATCTTTAGCCAGTAAATAGGAAATATCAAAATTCTTACGAAGATACTCCATAACTTCTGCTGAAATATATGGACGTTTCATCTCTGCACGTAAAGAATCATAATCATCCTGTACTTTAATCAAGGACTACACCTCTCTTTCCTGCATGGTATTTGAATAAGATTAGGATACCATGGGATAATCTCTCCTGTCTTGCTATCGTAGTTTTCATCTCTAAGAATCCGTGCTACCTGTGCCTGTGACAATGCATAGGATTCAGACAACCCCTTCTTCTTAAATGCTTCAACTACCGTTTCCCACGACACACCCTTATCTGCAAAGAGTTTCTGGGCAGTCTTTGCCCCAATGCCAGGACATCCAGTGTAATTGTCTGCTGTGTCTCCCATGAGTGTCTGCATAAGATGGAAGTAATCAGCTTCTCCTTCTGATATGACGTACAACTCACGTTTCATAAAATTATAAAAGACACTCGGGATACACTTGAAATCTTTATCCGCAGATATGATGACAGTGTGTCCCTTATGTCTTGTCGCTAAGATACCACAAAGATCATCAGCTTCCAGTGTAGGTCTTGTGATACTTTCATAATTCCTTTTGCACCAATCAACAATGGCATGATAACAAACAGGTTTTCTCTTCCCTACTCTGTTTTGCTTATAAAGTGGATAGATCTTCTTTCTGAAATTATCTTCTCCACTGAAACAAAGGATGATTTTATACTCACCTTCATAATTGAGTTTGTCTAACACCGCAGCAGTGATTTCTGCAATACGAGCGTCCACTTCACCTTTAGCATCAGCAGCATCTGCCCATAATGTCCAGACATCCCCATACCAGTTGACTTCATGCTCTACTACGGCACATGCCTGAAAGCAAATCATGTCTCCATCAAACACGAGCATCAGTGGGGATTTCACAAGATCCTGCTTTTGCACATTTAGCCTCCAGACCTTCAGCAATTCCATACTTCTTTTTCACTTCATCTACTTCCAGTTCCGCTTCTCTAACGTGTCTATATGCAAATACAAGCGCACATACAGCGTCATTAAAATCCTTTACTTCCTGCATAGTTGCAAGCTGACCATAGCAGTCAGAAACATAAAATTCAATAGAATCAAGTGCTGCATAGATGCTCTTTCTTACAGCTGCATTATCAATTTTTTCAAGAGATGTCTTTTCCTGTTCCATTTATTTCTTCTCCTCTTTTGGAAGGTAATGTTTCACTACTTCAATATTGGCTTTTGCTGCATGAATAATAGAAGCATTAGCGTTAAACACTTCATTCAGAATTGTACGAAGTCTAGCAACAATAAAGTTATTTTCATCTGTCGTGTCACACTGGCTTGCGAGATCTTTCACTAACGCAGTATATTTCAGAAGGCGAACACTCATGTCTTCTGCTTTACGATGCGCTTCATCTTCTTCATCCAACTTGTCATTATAGAAAGCAATAATGTCTTTCTGACGCTTATCCATATATGCGACAAGCTCCTTCTCTCCCTTAATAGCTGCTTCCCCTGCTTTATGAAATTCATCATAGTCAACAGGAATATTGTACGTTTTATCAATATTCAGTTTAGAAGCTGGGTGTCTTGCATACCAAGTAAGATTGTCTCTAGCCATTTCCAGAGGAGACAATGTGCCCATATCTACTTCCTCATCCATATCTGGAGACACAACTCTTGCTCTTTCAAGAAATGGATCAATAGATGCAATTCGTACAAAATCAAGAGCGCCATTTGCTTTTCTGACACTGACTGCCTGATCCAGACAAAACATAACTCCATCTTCCATCATGTGACATACACATTCTTTAGACATAATTTGTACTTCCTTTCTTATAAACAAAGAGAAATAAAAGTGTTCTCTTCCCCTTCTACGTGCCACAATTAGAAATCAGTGACAATCGTACCAATTTTTGCCAATAATACCTTCTGTATCTAACTGCACTCTAAAGTTGTAATGTGCCTGTGTGTCTCGCATTGCAACCTGTGCTTCTTCAACAACAATCTTTGCAACATCAAGATCTCTGCATGCTATCTGCTGTTCATCATGCACCCATGCCATCAATGCAAAATCTCCATCCCATCCATGCTTTAATCCTCTAGCAAGCAGTCGCTCTTCTGTCCGTACAATCCAGTACTTACAGACAAGCGCACCTGCACTCTGCAACAAAAGATTCAAAGCAGAATGAATAGATCTTACATGCAACTTTCTTCCATCCAAGCCTTTGAGCCAGTGTCTTTTCCACTTCAAAATGCCCCCACGGAAATCTGTTTCCACAAGAGCATCTTTTACAGCCTTACGTAAAGAACGAATAGCAGGGACTTTCTTCAAGAATCTAGCCTTAACTGCTCTCCCTGCTTTTTCATCTCCACCAATAAGACCACCCATCTTTTTATCACCTGCACCATAGAGAAAGGCATAGATAAATCGCTTCGCTTCATCACGAGTAGCAAGACCTGCTGCCTTCTGGTTCAGTGTATGAATATCACCATTTACAACAACATCTGCGTATTCTCCCCCATCATAAGGTGCAAGAAAATGTGCAAGACAACGAAGTTCAAGACCACATGCATCTATCCCTGCCTGATACCATCCTTCTGGAACGCCAAACAAACTTCTACATTCTTTCCCATAAGGACTAGCATTGTGAGGAACTTGTGTGACATTAGGATTTGCGTGTGTCGCTCTCCCACTAACTGCTCCACAAGGATTCACTCTTCCATGCATACAGCCATCATTCTTCACTAGTTTAAGCCATGCCTGTGCCCCATCTGAAAGCTGTCCAAGTCTCTTCACAATCATCAAGTATTCCTCAATGATAGGAGACAAGGTTCTTACTTCTTCAGGGGCATCTGGATCAGTAGACATAAAATGGAATGTGTCTTCATCCACCTTCAATCTTTCTTCCTCATACAGGTCTGGATTGTCGGGTGAATAATGATAATGTTCAGTCACTAACCATTCAATCTGCTGTCTGCTCTTAGGATTAAAATCTTTGTAGCGTTGAATTGGAACGCCAGTCTTATATCCTAATCTTTTGTTGTCCCTCTTAGGAACGAAAACTTTGTCTGGAATACGAGGTGCCAGTTTCATCAACTCTGTTGCTAAGACACACTGCCTTTTCCGTAATACCTTTTCCAGCTCTTCTGCTGCTTCGGTATTAAACGGAAACCCATTCTGCTCCTGCTTAAACATTAGCCATTGTGCTGCGTGTTCAAGCTGAATAGCCTTTTCAGAATATGGGTGTCTTGTCAGAAAGTCATAGAGCTTCTGGGTAACAACTACATCCTGCCTGTTATACATCAGCATGTCTTCGCTAAAAGTAGCCCATGCATCTTCTGTCTCTTCCGCATACGTTCCTTTCAGCTCTCCCAGACGATACCCCCATGCTTTCAGAGACTGTGAGCCAATAAGTTTACCAGCCAATCTTCCTTTTTTGAACAAATCATAATCATAGTCTTTAATGTTTCCATAGATCAGACGTGCCATAACTAGAGTGTCTCTCACATATTGTCTCTGCTCCCTAGACACATGAAAGATTGCTGGGTAGAGCTTTTCAAGACAAGGAATATCAAAATCAATGATGTTATGTCCGCAGATAGTTTCTCCATTATCCAGTGCATCCTGTAGCATATGAACACCTACTTCAATGTTAGAAGGAGAGAAGCTATGCATTGTTTCTCCATCAAAGATCGCCATACAATGAACCTTTGTAGATTCTTCAAGCAATCCGTTACTTTCAATATCAAAAGTCAACATCGTCTTCCTCTCCTTCCTCATCAATATAGTCACTGAGCTTGTCTACTGCCTGCAAAGTATCATGCTCTTTGTCATAGAACAAATAACCACCAATGCCTGTCTCTCCTGTCCATCGGCATTTCAAGACACGCACTCTTACTAAGTTCTTTTTCTTTCCTTCTGCCTGCTGATTTCTTTCAAGACCAAGCACTGTGTCTGCTAACTGCCCGATAGCACCTGAGCCACGAAGCTGGGAAAGAGAGACACACCCACCTTCTTCAAATGCGATGCTACCCACTGCATTGTTACGTCTGAGATGGGATATGATAATAAGACCAACACCTGTCTCTTCAGCTAAAGAACGGAGCTGCGTCATAAGTATGTCAATCATCTTACGTTCGTTGTCCCCTTCAAGTCCAGAAATAGCGATAGAAATATGGTCAAGAATGATGAAATCACACTCTTCACTCACTGCCATATATCTGATCTTATCCATCAGATTGTCTCCATCCAATGAACCAAAATGCTCATACAATACATAACGTCCAGTACCTAAAGTTTCATCAAAGGCTTTTCTGTACTCTTCCTCAGAAACAGCATGCCTATTAAGATACAGACGTTTCCCGACATGAAGAGACATTAACCCTGTAGCAGTGCGTTTCGGGTTTTCTTCCAACATCAGCATGCCAATCTTCAGCTTCTTTACTACACCAAAGTCATAGGCAATCTGTCTTACGAAAGTTGTCTTACCTACCCCTGTACCAGCGGTCAAGACACAAAGCTCTCCCTTGCGAAGCCCCATAATCATCTTATTCAATGTTAAGTTCTCCCAAGGCAGATTGTATCCATCATTCTTCACATCCTCAGAAACAGCATCCCATAGATCTTTTCCGTTCACAATGCCATCTGGGGTATATTCTTTCGCATTCCAGATTGCATCAATGACAACTTCGGGATGCCCGTTCTGCAAACATTCATTCGGGTCTTTGTAAGGAAGAGTACCAATATACAGCTTCCCAGGTTTCAATAGCCCCTCAATGTCTTTAATTCCTTTTCGTCCTGCTTCATCCATGTCGAAGAATACAATCACTTTATCAAAGGAATTAAGCCATTCAGACTGGGCTTTGAATACCTTTTTTGCACTGCCAGCCCCAGCAGGTATAGAGACACAAGGGTATTTGTTGTCGTTGATCTGAGAAACAGTCAAGCAATCAATTTCCCCTTCTGTCACTACTAACATCTTGCGGTGCCCATTTGCCCATAAGTTCTGCCCAAAGAAACGATTAGAGAACTTTGAACCTTTTGTCTCAAACCTTTTGTCTTTGTACCTAACCTTCTGTCCAATGAGTACCCCATGGTCATCATAATAGCAAGCCACCTGTGCAGGTTCATCATGAATAACTGTCTTGAAATATCCGTATTTTTCGCATGTGTCTTTTCTAATCCCTCTGGCTCTTAGAGTATCTGCCACCATATCGGTAAGAGGAATACAGCCTTTACATCCATGTCTGTGTTCTGTCTTGTCTTCCATTTCTTCTGCATCTCCTTCATAATGATACGTATCACATGAAAAGCAGTAAGTATGTCCATCAGAATACAGACACAAGGCGTCATGCGATCCACAATCAGCGCACGGTAAATGCGCTTGTACAAGCGTACTCTGCATAATTCACTGGAATATACTCTCCCTTAATTCGTACTACCTCAGCTCCCTTGAAATCTACTTTTAACTTATCCAGTACATGTCTAAGAGCTGCCTGTGCTGCGTCTGATTCTTTGCCCTCTTTAGTGGTATCCACAAAAATGATGACAGACACTTCATAAGGATCCACATGCAAGCCACCCACAGTCTTCGGATCTCTTCCTACCTCTGTGTGTCCATCACGGTGAATGACGTAATGAAAATCCACGTCAAATTCCCCTCTGCGTCTAGCATCCTTAAACAATCTGTCTGCCCTCTTATTTTCAAGGTCAATATCAGCAACAATGATGAAGTCCGTTCTTTCTCTTTCACGGAATTTGATTCTATTTATTTTTCTCACCTCTTCTGTAAATATCTTTTTCACTCATCCCTTTCTTTTCTTCAGACAACCAGTCTAAAGGTATGTACTTATCTGCATAGACAAAGCCGTGCTTCTTACACCAATCTCCATAAGAGGTATTGCTCCCTTTACGAATCTTTGTCCGTGAATTGGAAAAAACAAACCTAATATCAAGATCTGGATGCTGTTTCTTAATCAGTAGATGCTTCTGTCTATCTGCTACAGAAAACAACCCCTTTGTCTCTACAATAATCCCATTCCCTAAGACAAAATCGGGGGTGTAATGATGCAGAACGGGTGCAGAAGTGTAGTCAATCCTATGCTTTTCATAAGAATACTCAGCTCCTGCATTGTTCAACTCATCAATCACTCGCTCTTCCAGTCCAGATCTGTAGGATTCATTAACTTTTCTGCTCCACCCTCCATGTCTGCTGAAATAGGGCAATTAGAAATCTCCCTCTTCATCAAATGGAACATCATCCTCTTTTACTGCTGGGGAATTAGACGTAGTAGTATCTTTGTCATATTCACCATCAACTGTAGAATCATATCCTTCTTCATTCGTATTAAAACCCAAAGACGCTGCATCTGTTCCACCATATGGAATATATTTAAGAACCTGTACTCCACGAAGATAGCATGCAAGCCCATTGTTATTGTTACTCATCCAATACGGAGATAACGAAAAGGCAACACGGATGATAGAGCCATTGTCCAGATTGGATGCTTTGATAGGATGTCCCTTTGCATCGACAACTGGAATGGTTCTAGTCATTTCTTCCCCTGCTTTTGTCTTGTAAGTCTTCTTCGCCTTGAACTTAAACGTGATAGTCCCATCATTCAGTTCATGAATACCAAGAGATGGTTCAGAACTCCATTTCTTTCCAGGTTTCAGTTCATAAGATTCTTTAGCTTTTTCAAATTCCTGTTCCAGATATGCTTTGAACTCTTTCGTTGTCTTTGCATCAAATGTAATCTGGATAGAATAACCAAGTTCCTGTCCTTCATATGTTTCTACTTTACGCAGAAAAGCATAGCGTGCTTCGCCTTTCGGTGTAACACCATTCACAAACTGTCTTTTTACGTTAGCCATAATTTTTCTCCTTAATCAAATTCATTTACAACAGCATTATCGGAAATTTTAATAAGTACTCCCATAGCGACTGCTTCACCTGCATAAATTCTACGAAGCTCTGGGGAAGTATTTGTACAGAAGACACCCAACTGTGCTGCCCCTACCACGGATGTAGGAGAGACAATCAGTAACTTCTTCTCCATCAGTCTTGCCCCATTCAGCATAAGAGCGTACCCAGCAGGAACTCTCACTCTGCCAAAATGGACGTAAGCGTTTGCATCAATCGTCATTGTCTGTGTTGCTTTGAAGATGACTGCACCATTCACAAGTTCTACAACGACTTCTTTACCTACTTCAAGATGGGGAATACGTGATACTCTAGGTTTCTTTGTTACGACTTTCTTTTCTTTTGTCTCTGTCATAATCAACAGCTCCTTTCTCTTCATCGTGCCACAATTAAAAATGACTTTGCGTTAGGGCACTGTGACAGGATTTCTGTACAAAATGCTCTCCACTCGGGTAACTTGTGATTGTGTCTCTGTTTAAGGATCGTTTTAAGCTGTCTATAGTTAGTAGTAACTCGTGCAGTCAATTCAAGACCAACAGGGCAGGAATAAATCAACTGCAAAAATGAAGATTCACTCTGTTCCTCTCTAAACTGCTTCTGCAATTCTTCCAGTCTCTTGATAATCTGCGGATCAGTATAGGGTGTAAACGCCGTATCAAGCTGCATCTTAGACAACCTGTGCATAGTGGACTGACTAGACACAATCTGTGCAAAGTGATAACGTTCAAACTCCGTCCACATCTTAATCGTGCATGTCAAATCAAAAGACACGACAATTCCACTTAGAAAATTGTCGTGTCCTTCACTGCTTTCTCTGCTTGCTAATGAAGCAGCTCGCTTCCAATCAAGGTCATCAATGTAGCGATGCTGCGAATTAAATTCCAATCTTTCTTTCATGGGATAACCACTAGCACGAATAGAATTGTGCATATCGTACACTTGTAAATTTGTGATTCTCATTCTATTTTTCTCCTCTTCACATATCACTCAATTTCTATAATAATTTGGGGCTTTACGTACAGCGAGGGAATATCGTTATTAAACACATATTCTTCACTACACTGTACGCACGCACATGGATAAATACTGCTTACATCCATGTTTTTTACCTGATCTTCAGTGAGCTTATGCCGGAATGCAAAGCGTACAATAGCGCCATATTTATAATCGATAACTCCGTGTCGCTGCTCTCCGAACCTCGCAAGAACGATTTTACATTCATCAAGAATGTAGTTAAGTAAATCAATCAGCTTCATTCGCTTTCACACTCCTCAAGTTCTTTCAACTTAGTAGCATACCATGCGATTTTACCTGCTGTCTCTGCCTTGTCACCTTTACGCCCATATCTATAGGCATACTTAATGATATTGCCCCAATAGAACCCTTCAAGCTGCTCTCTATGCATCAAATGGTTCATAATCTCATGGGCTTCTGGAAGACCCTTGACCTTGTAATGCGGTGGGTTAATAACATTTGCAATCTGGTCCACTTCTTTTTCCTCCTCTTTTTTTACTATAGTGAGCTTATCATCATCATCTATCATACTTACTACCATAAGACCCTCTGGAGTAAAGCTGCTAATATCCTGACACAGTGGGTTATTGTCCCATTTGACTTCAATCGGATAGACACGCCCATCATTGTGATCTGCAATTACCGTCCCCAAGCCATGATGAGGAAATGAGACTCTATCACCTACATGAAATTTGCTGCCACCTTCAAGTGCTTTGCCTACCTGAGTGATTCTTGTCCAATCTCTCTTATCCCCATAAAATAAAAAACCATCTGGAGTAAAGGTGCTAATATCGTCACCAAACTTGTAACGACTTACTTCCCATTTCACTTCAATCGGATATGTGTCATCATTAGTGATCTTTGTCACAACACCATAATCATGAAAGGGTGCATATACCCTATCTCCTACTTTGAATTTAGATACAGTCATCTTCTATTAACTCCTTTCATCTATTTGCTTCAAAGAATGCTTTTGCAAATCCAGGGGGTGTCATTGCCCTAAATTCTGCATCTGTTTCAGGCTTATGGAATTGTAGCTGCGGAATCTTGTTCCATGCACTTTTGTGTAAATATGCAAAATTAGGCTTACTCCTGTTCCGTCTAGTGTATAAGTCAATCTTTGGAACATCATCCCAGCTTTCAAATTTCCTTTTGGGAATATTGAAATTCCCCCAAATATCCGTTGCTTTCGTCCACGGATCACCATAAAACCACGGTTGAAAATTCAACTTTGGCATACCAAGATATTTCCTCAAATGCCCTCGTGGATTTTCCAATGCCCAAAAATGCGGATTGCACTGATTGATGATTTGCAAACAAGCGTTTACAATTTCCATCCCTGCTGCTTCATTGCGTTTTCGTGGTTCAGCTTTACAATTTAGAAGTGAAAATTCTGTACATGGTGGTGCTGCAAGGATCCCGTAAACATTGTCAGGTGGGATATAGGTTCTTACATCATAGTCTGGCAAAGTGATAATACGTACATCATACCCTGCTTCTTGATACGGTTTAGACCATGATCCAGTTCCTCCGCACAAGTCCAAAATAATACGTATGTCTGTCATATCTTGCTTTCTCTTACCTTCTTTTTGTAAAATCTTCCATTTTTGAATTTCTCCTTTTGCCAATCAACTAATTTGTAATTGATCTTCGTCACAATAGCAGTGCAGTCAGGGCAACAGAGCTTATATACATTTCCGTATGTAGACACACTCGGTTTATATGGCGTGCTGCAATACCTGCAATGTCGTATCCCCTGCTTCTGTTCTTTTTCCCAATATTTGTTTGAACAATCAACACAACAAAAATGGGAAGTTGATTCAAATCCTTTGTACGGATGAAACAGCTTCCCACATTCCCAGCATTTCCATAAGCATGTTTTGTTTCTGACTTGATTCGTGTATTTCTTCCACTCAAGTTCATTTGAAATTACAACTCTCAATAGACACCCCCTCCTTTTGTTGGTAGACACAACCTTGTTTAGGAAAGACAAAACAGAAATGGTGTCTTCTCTCTGTTTTGTGCCACAATTAAAAATCAGGATCTTAGTAATGATGATGATAATTAAAAACAATAAAAAAGTTCCCATATAAGTAATACCTTTAGGATTAAACTATAGGTATTATTTATATGGGAACAATTAACAATTAACAATTTAAGTGCATCACTAGGTATCTAAGAAAATACTTTAGGTATCTAATAGAATACTTTAAGTATCTCTCTTCCCCTTCTACGTGCCACAATTAAATTTTGGTTATGTACCACAATTACATTTTATTCAATTTGTCTTTGTTCTTGATACAAAAAGTATGAATCAGATCTCTTAATACTTGTGAAGGATTAACACCATGATGTTCACATACTGTATACAATCTATTTTTCTCTCTTTCTGTAATGCGGATTTTAATCTCTGCATTTTTATAGGAACCATCGTCCATTCTTTTTCTCTTTCTCCTTTCACAATAAATTCTTCTTTCCCTCATTGTTTTCACAAAATTCTTCAATAAGTTTTCTGATTACTTTTGATGGTGTCATGCCCATGTTCTGACAAATCTGATAAAAATTTTGCTTATCTTTATCATTTATCCTAACGCGCACGGAACACTCTTTAAGATCTTTGTCTTCAATTTTCTGCATGTTTTCCTCCTTTGGCAACATAAACACACATATATTGTAGCATAGGTGTGTTGCCGTGTCAATATGTTCCTACATCAATGAAACACATAAAGACTATTAAGTACCTGTCTTATGTCTAAGCTCCCTTTCTTTGGGGGCGTGGGCATGTCTACATTTTCTTCAGATACAGAAGTCTTCATTTCTTCATAGAAGTTCAAAAGTACATCATTCTCTTCATACATTTTCACGAATGCTTCTCTGACAGTGTGAAAGAGTGTGTCTGCCTGTGCAGGTGATGTCGCATAGGAATCATGGATCATGCTGAAATGATGAATCCCTTTGTCAAGACACATGTTGATAGACAACTGTAGATGACTAGCATCCATGGAATGAATAAAGTTCGGTGCAATCCCTTGTGACTGCTTTCTCTTTGCAATATTTCCTGTTACCTCAGGAACATAAAAGTTCTTAGTAACATTCAGAAATCGCATTTTAACCTTCTTGACAGCCATTTCCATGTAGTTCTGCTGAATCGGCAAGCCCATTGGTGTTGTCCATGTCACGACATCCCCTTCTTTGCAGATGACATTAGACACTTTCTGTAGCCACTCCATTCCTGCAAAAGCCTTAACGACTGTTTGAGACGCTGCTGTCCAAATCAGTTTAGCAAGATAAAGTGCCAAAGCGTTCTTCCCTGCCGTAAACATGCTTCCTTTGTCAGTTCCGTACACTTCATTTAGAGTATCTTCTAAAATCTGCTCTTTGAACCCGAACTGTTTAGCACCATAAGCGAGTGTCATAACGCATCTTTTTGTCACTTTTCTGTTGACGCCAAATGCTAACCACTGCTGTGCTAAGGTTTTTGTCCCCCATTTCAGCGTTTTCTCCCCAAATTTGTTGGTGATATAGGCATCAGAAGTACCGTTTAAGGCGTTTTCTCTAAGTACAACGTTCACTTTTTCAGCGACTTCACCGTATATATCCCTAGGTTTATCACCTGGAATCAGATTGACTGATTTTCCCCCAATCTCATCCCTAAGAGCTGCGGAAAAATGCTGCAATCCAGAGCATGTACCATCGAATGCTACAGGGATACCGCATGCCCACCCGATTACAGAACCGTTGTGCTTGTCTTTGTAATCAAGCATGTCTCTGAACTCAAAGCACCATCCTAAGAACTCTATCGGGCAATCTGAATTAGCCCAAAATCCCTTGTCTTTCCCCAATGGGTCAGACGTTACAGACAAGATAGCTTCTTCATTGTCCTTTGTCCACTGAATCTGATCGTCAAAAGACACCTTATCATTGCCGTAAAATTCGCAACCTGCAACACGCATCCAGTATTCTGCCTTTTCGTTCGTTGCTGCAGGTGTGTCTGCCAACAATAAAAGTCCTTTTGTCAAATCATCCCCTTGAAATGAGAAAGACGGAATCGGGTAGACACGCCCTCTGAAATCCATATTGCATGGAAAATAGATTCTCTTGTATGGTGCATACTCTTTAGCTATTGCAATCATAGACAAACATCTCAGTGCCTTCCCTTTGCGAGAGTTCTCACGATGAATTAACTCCACTGCTAACTTCTTGTGTTCTTTCAGTTCTTCCTCTGCATAATCTCCCTCTAATCTAGGCAACTTGTCGTAAGGCTGAAACTTTGGAATACCTGCTAAATCCCCACCATTCTTGATAATAGTTTTTACAACATCAAGAACTTTGGTGTTGATTTTCCATGGTGTTGCCTGTACTGCATTGATTGCACGTAAGACATGGGCAAGATCTGCCTGTTTCAATCTGTTCATGTATGTCTGAAAAAAGATTGTCTTATTTCTGTGTAATCTTAACAGTTTGAAATACTTGCTAAGCTCGCTGTAGTACCCACCATGATTGTAGTCTTTCCACTCAATAGGTGGAAGGATGGTAGGAATAGCATGAAAAGCATTCTTCATGAAAACGCTTTCATTGATATTCCATACGTCAATGAAAAGCTGCGTAGGAAGAACTCTGTCCATACTATTCTTGCCCTTCCCATGGTTCTGCTGTATGACTTCAAATAAGTTTGTGTCTTTTACTAAACACTCCATCAGCTTTGCTGCGAGCTTCTGACGTGCGGAACTATCCCATGCGTTCCAGACAAACCCTGCTTCTGGCATGCACTTGTGCTTCAGAAAGTAAACTTTGAAATGTTCGTTTACTCTCTTTTTCAATCCAGTTTCAAACTCTTTCAAATTGTCAGGCTGACTTTTAACATATGCTTGATAACTTGTGTCTGTCTCAATCGCATTGCCAATTTGTGCGATAATGTCATTCATTTCATTCTTTTTCTTGAAAATGCAATTCAAGGTGCAGGAAATGGTACTGAGAGAAAGGACGGCGATCAAATGAACTTTATCTTCATAGACGTTATTCATCTGCATAAGAATGTCATGATATGCTGCCTGTACCCCTCTTTTGGGCGTCAATTCATACTCTACAAAGTCCTTAACACTAGAGCTGAACTTGTCATAAGCATAGTTCAGCATTCCTTTTCCAACCTGAGTTTCCGTTGTCACACCTTTTGCACAGCTGTTCTCTAAGACACGCCGTGCTGCTTCTTCTGCCAGTGTCTTTGCACGCCTTTCCAGTTCAAGTTCATCTTTGAGAGTGATGTTTTCATAGTCCATGATATTCGTCCTTTCTCTTCTCTGAAAAAAAAACACATAAGAAAAAGAGAGAACTAAAATGTTCTCTCCCTCTCTATGTGCCACAATTAGCTTACTTGTCTATTTTGTACAAAATCCTACTGCCACATGCATAATAACATCCATCATACTTATGGATACATTCAGGAAAACTTGCGGTGTCTTCTTCAAGTAAGTACAATTCATAACCGTCCATCAGCTTATTTCCTAATTCTTCGTTGTCAATACAATCAAGGAACATAGACGGGATATCTTTGAATGCATCTTTTTCGATAAGGAAGGCTGCTAATTCTGCGGGGTTTCTGATATAGGTGTAGTTCTCATTCCTTCCACGCTGTACCCATCCGATCTGCCATGTCCTTGCTAAGATAAGGGAATCAAAAATACCTGCTTCTGCTACGTCATCATAAACAAATGCAGCTTCAATCTGCATTGCCGTCATATCTATAAGTTTATGCAGAAACTTGATAATCATGTCTGCTTCCCAATCATCAATAGAGATGATATAGGAAGTATCATCATCCATTCCGATACGTTCATGCGGAAGATAGACAGTCAGGTATTCCCCTCTCTTGTCCGTTCTTACCCTAGCCCCACTGAATGGGAGCGTAAAATCAAAGCTATCTGTATCTAACATGATTATCATCCTTCCTTGTCTAAAAATCCGTTCCATCTGCCAGGAACTCATAGCTTCCTTCTGCTAATTCTGTACGAATGTAGTTATCACACGTATAGTATTCATAGTCAGCTTGTGCTTCTTCATAAAGCCGTTCACATTCTTCTTTTCGCCATTCTTCAAGGGCATCAATGAAATAGGCGTACTTCTCATCTTCTTCCATAGGGATGCCATCAATCAGTAATTCAATGTATGTATTCCACGAACGTGGATTAGAGCTAATCCATGAATACTTCGCTACACGAACTTCCCCATACTTTCTGATTTCATCAAGTACGGATGCTTTAATGCATCCTTTTGTATCAAAGTTTTTAGCTACGTTGATTGCCATCTGTGCCGTTTCAAATTCTCCAGTGAACCCTGCCCCTGCTTCCGCATCATACATGGAAAAAGACACACTGTCTTTATCTACATTGAACCCGTGGTCAGAAAACATGATGTCCGTGAAATCTTCACTTGTGTACTCTTCCCAATCAAGGGAATCTACCCATGTATATCTGTACCTTTCCATTACTTCTTCCTGTACTTTCTTTTCCAGTTCATTGAATTTGTAAACTTTCTGTACTATTTCTCTCATGATAATTCCTTCCTTTCAAAACTGATCCCACTTACTGTGCAATTTCCAAGAAACCAAAGTCACATTCGATGAACCCATCATCCATAAGGGCATCTGCTACCTTGTCATAGTCCAGATAATCTTCTAATTTATCAAAGCTATCCCCCCAATAGCCTTCCACCCCTAACTCTTTGATTAAGTCTTCCCAATCCATTTCTTCTCGCCACCAAATTGAGTGATTTGCAAGTTTTTCCAGTGCTTCTTCCAAGTCATCTTGTACGTACTTGAGATACTGCTCCACGATGATTTGTTCATATTCTTCCAAGTCATCCAGTTCATCCTGTACTTCATCCGCTTTGAGATACGCCCAATACTTATCATCCACCGTGATTTCTTGATGATACTTGTTGATTTTGTTAAGAATATACTTATACATAGCCATTGCCATTCCACCCTTTCTTTAATCCTAGCCTGTCTCATCAGCATGGGTAGGCTATCTCCCATGGACTAGACACACCCTCTCTTGTGTGCCTAGTTTCGACTTTATGCAATGAGTTCACCTGTCGTGATATCCACTACCTGCGCATGTAGTACGTCCAGCCTGTAGTTTTTGTTGCTTACCGCCCTCTTTACAAGGGTAAATGGAATAATTTCATGTGTTCTACAGTGTTCATCAATGAACCATCGAATGTGTCGCCGTGTTGTCATGCTGTACAGCCCCGTGATTTCAAGACTATCCAGTGTGCCCTTGATTACAAGGGTATTGTAAGAGTACATTTCATATTCTGTAGGCACATTGTCCTTGTTTGTGTCTACCCATACCGTGTAATTTTTTGTTGTGTGCTTGCCTTTTTCGATGTTGAACCATTTAAGCATTTTCATCATCCTCGCTTTCTTCTTCATCTTCTGAGATACCTAATGTCTCAAAAATCCAGTCCGAATCAAACCACATGATATCGTTCAGTTCAGTTCTTCCAATTCCATCGGGATAGAGTTCTTCAATCATGTCACAAAATTCATCCCCTTTGCCCTCTCTTTCAATACGTTCTGCCGTATCTACAGCCCCACTCCATGCCGTTCTTCTAATGTCATTAAAATCCATTTCATCAAATACCTTCATAATAATTCCATCCTTTCTTTTTAATCCTGTAGCCTGTCTCATCAGAACGTGGGCGGCTATCCCACATTGACTAGACACACCCTCTCTTGTGTGCCTAGTTTCGACTTTTACTTGCTTTTCTTCACAAGCACAATTTTCAATTTATATGCCGTGTCTAAATGGTCGATATGGGTAACATCATCAAAGCAATATGCAACTAAGTTACCTGCATAGTCACAACGTACCTTGAGAGTGCGCCCTGCATAAAGGCACACAGCACCTTGTGCAATATCAGGTGAATCGTAACTACTGAATTTTTCAAGAATTTTGATTTCAATGCATTCCCATTTACCGTGTTCATAGCCTTCTTGCATTGCTATGAAATTTGAAATGCTCCCTTTAATCCTGCCGATAGCAAATTCATCAAACATAATCAGCCCATTGTCTTTAGTCCATGTGTTCATGCCCCATGCCGTGATTTCTTTTCTTTCCATGATTGACCTTCCTCTCTGAATGTGTTCCGTTGTTCCTACACGCTTAACAAAAAAATTTTGATACCCCATCTCTTGATGGTTGGAATACCACTGTTTAGTACAATGGTTTAGAGACTAGATACAGCATGATTTCACTACCTTTCACCTACACCGTTTCATTTCATCGTCTGCGCTTGCCCCGTCATCACAAGATACCTTGCTAGACGTTGTAAGCACACACTCTATGAGACTGTCCACTACTCAGCCCTGCCGTATATCGCAAGCTACTTTCATGACTTTTCAGTGTGTATCTTCACTGTCATGTTGCCACCGCTTTTCCCGATGACTTTCTTTTTTTCGTATGGTGTGAATTGATACTACGCATGCAGTAAGTTCACCATTCGCATTTTTCAGCTATTCAGTTTTCAAAGAACCCCGATGATGTTTTGAGGTATCCCATCACGTCACCGTCAATCAATCATTCTCAGTGGTATCACTTCCTTTCGTTCGTTCACTGTGCCTTTATTGTAGCACGTTGTTCCTACGTCGTCAAGAGGCTTTTTCTTCCAGTTCTCTCTGTCGGCTTACCATTCAGCCGTGAATCTGTTACCAGTCGCGTTCTCAATGTGCGGTGTTCTGAGTTCTTCCACCACGCTATCCGTACATGTTCTACAGATAGCTTTTTCAGAATCGGGGCGGTGCGCCTGGTGGCGTTCCGTCCGTGTCATCCTTGACTGTCCATATTGTATCACGATGTTCCTACGCCGTCAAGCTCAAATTTGAAATTCTTTGGGGAGAAATTTTGTTCGCATGGTATACCCTACCCCCGTAGGGTATACCATGATTGTCAACCATGGCTCGCTTGTAGCCCGTTAGTAGTAAGAGATTAAATCTTACAAGTACATATATAGGCAAACACGGCTTGCCCGCCCTGTTTCGTTTAAGTATAATAATATTATACTAATACATTCCACCCTGCCCCGGCGATAACGGCGAGCGCGTGGAGGGTACGGGGGAAAACAGCCAGGGCAATTTTAATGAATACCCTTTCGCAATTTTTACAATTTTTTGTTTTAAGAAGGAGGAACATCATCATGAAAAGACAAAGGGCACCACGAGGGCAAGGAAGTATCACACCATACGGAGATGGAAAATTCAAAGGCATCATCACCATTGGATACAAACTAGATCCAGTGACGAAGAAGAATAAACGTCTCACCAAAACCTTTACAGGAAAGACAAGGAAAGAAGTCCAAGCAAAGATCACTGAATATCAGTACAAGGTAAATGCAGGGAAGATCAATCCATTAGCAGCTCCCCTTACATTCAAACAGTATAGTGAACGCTGGCTTATGATGAAGAAGGCAACTCTTAAACCACAAACCTATATCAACTATGAGAGTAATATGCAGTGTCTTGATTTTGGCAACAAAGTAATGAAAGACATAACAGTTTCAGACGTCAACACGTTGCTCCTAACATTGCTACAGACACTCTCCCCTGCCACTGTACGAGGAAGACACGCCCTATTGAAAAGTGTCTTTGAAGGAGCAAGAAAAGAAAAACTCATTATAGAGAATCCTGTAGAAGACAGCATGCGTATCAAGGCACAGGTAGATCACACTGTGACAGAAATGCATGTCTTAACGAAAGAAGAGAGTACAAATGTTCTATTAAAAGCTAAGGAGATGAAAGCTCCCATATGGTTCTACCCTCTGATACGTACTGCCTTAGAGACAGGGATGAGAAAAGGAGAGCTGCGTGCCTTACAGTACAAAGCACTGGGTAAAGACACCATCTATATAAAAGCAAGTGTAGAAGACAGTGCAGGTAAAGGGGCAACTCTCACAACACCTAAGACACGTGCTTCTATAAGGAGAATACATGTGTCTACATCACTCATTGAGATACTACAGGCTCTTCCCCATAAAGATGAAAACAGTTTTGTCTTTCACACTAAGAATGAGACTTTAATTGCTAATAGTGATATACAGTACTACTTTAATGCGTTAAAGAAAGTAAGTAACATAGACAAACCACTTCACTTCCACGATCTAAGACACACCCATGCCACCCTTCTTATCATGGCAGGTGTGAACATCAAGACCGTCTCTACTCGCCTAGGTCACGCATCTGTATCCATCACGTTAAACAGGTACACACACGCCCTTCCGCAGCAAGATAAAGAAGCTAGTGAAATGATTTGTAGTATGCTACTATCGGATACTACGATGAAAGACAATCAGTAATAAATGCCCTAGATACCTCTATAGAATGTAATTGTGGTACGTATATACATCTAAATACCGTATGACATAATATCGTCCTTATTATAACATAGAGAAAAGGTTCGGGGTTCACCCATGGAGCGTGCCGTCCCTTAATTACGACCGGAAAAGGTTCTCGGGTTCTATAGGTTCAAAGGGAAAGGTGCGGCGCATAACAATCAACGATATCCCGCCCTCTTCCTCTTGCATTTCATCGCGGCACGCTCCATAATAGGGGCAATGCATGTATCATCTATTTCCAAAAGTTTGAAATCAGGGATGAGTGGCTAGTGGCTAGTGACTGGTGACTAGGAATTAGGTTTACGATATGAGAAAATCGCTCATTTCAAATCTCCGCGGCGCTTCTGATTTTTTTTGCGCCGCACCACCATTTCTCATTTCTCATTTCTCATTTCTCATTCAAGAGAGGCATTCATCCGCAATCCATGGGCGCCACGCCCCGGGCTAACCCTGAACCCTATCCTAAGGAGCCTTCATGACAAAAGATCTCGATTTTACCCAAGGCAGCATCTCGAAAAAGATACTGCTTTTTTCTCTGCCCCTCATGGCCGGCAATATCTTTCAGCAGCTCTACAATGTCGTCGATACATTGATCGTCGGACGATTCCTCGGCGAAGCGCCTCTCGCCGCTGTCGGGAGCGCCTACACGCTCATGATCTTCATCACCTCCATCCTGATCGGCCTCACGATGGGGAGCGGCGTCTACTTCTCCATCTGCCACGGACAAAAGAACACCGCACGTATGAAGCAGTCCATTTATATTTCCTTCCTTTCCATCGGCGCGCTCTCGCTCTTTCTGAATGCCATCTCCTATATATTTCTGGAAGAGATCATCCGCTTCATGCAGATCCCCGCAGACGTCGCTTCTTACTTCCGTGACTATCTCCTATGGATCTTCTCCGGCATCATCGCCGTCTTCCTCTACAACTACTTTGCCGCCCTCCTGCGCGCCGTGGGAAACTCACTCATCCCGCTCGTCTTCCTCATCGTCTCCGCCCTCCTAAATATCGCGCTCGACCTTCTCTTCATCCTGGTCTTCCAGCAAGGCGTCGTCGGCGCGGCCAAGGCGACCGTCATCGCTGAGTACGCTTCCGGTCTCGGCATCCTTTGCTACTGCCTTTTCTATCGAAAAGATCTTCTGGTAGAAAAGAAATACCGCCGCTGGGACCCATCCATCTTCCGCGACATCTCCCGACTCTCGCTTCTGACCAGCCTCCAGCAGTCCATCATGAATTTCGGTATCCTTCTCGTGCAGGGGCTTGTGAACAGCTTCGGCACCATCGTCATGGCTGCCTTCGCTGCCGGCGTCAAGATCGACACCCTGGCCTACTCCCCCCTCATGGACTTCGGGAATGCCTTCTCGACAGCCATCGCGCAGAACTATGGCGCCGGAGATCAAAAGCGCATCAGAGAGTGCGTCATCGCCTCAGCAAAAATGGTCGTCTCTTTCGCTCTCCTCACGAGCGTCATCATCTATGCCTTCGCCCCCGAGCTGATGGCCTTCTTCGTCCCAGAGACGGCGACAGAAACCATCGCGATCGGCGCAGGCTACCTTCGTATCGAAGGGGCCTGCTACATCGGCATCGGTATCCTCTCTATGCTGTATGCCTACTATCGCGCCATCAAAGAGCCTGGTATGAGCGTCATCCTGACCATCCTCTCTCTCGGAAGCCGCGTCATTCTTGCCTATGCCCTCTCCGCCCTCCCCTTCTTCGGCGTCACCGGCATCTGGCTCTCCATCCCTATCGGCTGGACGATCGCAGATGTGTATGGGGTGTGGAAAGGTGTGCGGGGAAGATGACAGACCCCGTCCGTATCTTCTGCCCGCCGGCCTACCCATGCCTTCCCGATACGTTTCCCAGTCCCCTCTAGCTATTTCCTATTCGCCTATAGTATAATAGAAAATATTTTGACGTAAGAGAATGGGGGAGCGCAGGAATGAAGAAATACGTGGTCATGATCCTGATCGCGATCGTGCTGATCATTGGCGGCGGTACATTTGCCTATTTCCACTTTGCCAATGGCGGACCATGGCAGGGGACATGGTGGGGCGTGCAGGACGCCGGCGTAAACTGGTCCGGCGATCACATACGAAATCTTGAGACCGTCACCTTCACCCAGAATGACGACAAGACCATCACCGTAGACCATAAGGTCCAGCAGGGCAGCCGTGAAGTACCGGGCAGCCTCACCGGCACCGGCCGCATCGATGGCGGTCGTCTGGTCATCACGCCGAAAAACGGCGGCAAGGAGCTGGCTCTCTCCTACAGCGCGGTTTCCAGATCCATGGATACCCCTTTCACGAATGCGGACAAGAGTACCGTCACACTGAAGGCGCTCGCCCCGGAAAACAATGAGGAGATGGAATCTATACGAAGCGAGATCGTCCAGATCTCTCAAAAGCCGGAAAATAAAATCGATACGACTTTATCGAAAGCAAAAAGCTAAAAAAAGCGTGCATGTCGTTCTCTGACAAACGACATGCACGCTTTTTATGTTGCCGGGTGCTACTTCCCATGGGATCGCGTCGATGGCAGCGGCTTTCCGCCGATCTATGCCCCGATATCCGAAGGTCGTATTTCGACCTTTCGTGAAACGGCAGGGGCTGCTCCCTACTCCTTGCTCTTCGCTTCGATCGCCGCCGTCTCTGCTTCTTCTTCCATGGCCTGCTTGGCTTCCTTGAGCGCCGCCTCTCTCACGGCCTCCTGCTTTTCCTTTTTCTTGGTGAAATGGGAGATGACCTCCGGGACCATGTTTAGCACCTTATCGATGGTGCCATTCGGCCCTGCATTCTTGATAGAGAAAAGCTCGACGCGTTCCCCCTTCATGATGAGGACGGCGGTCGGTGTCACCTTGCCGCCGCCGGCGCCCCCTACGGCATTCGTGCCCTGACTGCCGGTGCCGAAGCCGAAGGAAATATCCACAAAGGGCACGATGGTCGCATCGCCCAGATAGATGGGCTGTCCCACCACGGACTCGGTGGTGATCATTTTCTTGAAATCTTCAAAGATCTGCTTTCTAACTTCATCATCCATGGTTCTTTTCCTCTTTTCTGAAATGCCAGAACTCTCTGGCGGGTCTCGACAGGAGAAGCCTGCCGGCTATATAGATCATAGTCAAAGGAATGATCCGCCCCTTTGCCTCCCCCGACAGGGTATTCACGGGCTGTAGATAATTCCATCGGATCTCTTTTGTCTCTTGGGCAAGGAACGCCATCGCCATACCGCAGGCAATGCCCGTCGTCATAGGATCGCCTGTCCCGAAGTCTCCCCGAATGCGGCACCTGCGTGGAAAGCTGTGCGACAGGAGATTTCCTGCCGCATGGAGGACACGCTCCACGAGCCCATTTCCCATGGCGAAACGGATCTCTCGCCAAAGGGAGACCCCCTTCTTCTCCGCGCGCGCACTCTCTGCTTGCCCCTCGGCAGCATCCGGCAGCCTCTCATGTACTTCTGCCTTCTCTTCTGCCTGTGCGAGCGCTTCTTCCATCCAGTCCATGGGAGGCTCTTCTGTCATTTCCACTGGAGGCGAGGGCTCTTCCCCGGCAGGCGGAAGCTCGATCTCCTTTCTCCAAAGACCCAAAAGCACGGAGACCGACAGGGTGAGCCTCCAGCGCACGAGCGTCACGGTATAACGGATGGGGATCAGGAGAAGTATAAGAACAGCGGCGAGGAGAAAGGCAAGCATGCCTATGATCATAGGCCGTAGAGGCGCGCCAGGCTCTGGGCTGCCTCCTTCACCTCCCGCACCAGGTACGACGGAGAGAGCACCTTGACGAGCGGTGCCTTCTTCAGAGCCCAGGCTTTCATGGCGGCTTGGGGGAGCGTCACTTCCATGGTCACCTTATCCGGGCTCGCAGAAATGAGACGGGCCCTCTTGCCGAAATCCGTCTGAATGTCTGTCAGAAGGCGCACATCTGCCTCGAAGGTGATCTCTACGGGATTTCCTGTATAAATATCCCGATCTGCCACCAGAAGCTCATCGAGCTTCGCGGAGGCATCGGCGCCTGCGAGGCTTTTCTGTCCCCGCGCCGGCGCAGAAAGGAGCATGATGTCTGCCATACGGTCTACGAAAAAATAGGAAATATCCTCCCGTCCTTCCACATTGCAGAGAAGACAGTACCGATCATCCGATGCGATCACCTGAAAAGGATGTACGATATAGCAGCGCGCCTCTCCTGACGGGCTCACACCGTGATGCCGTTTGCCGTCCACTTCATAGTGGTCATAGTAAAAGGAGATCTGCCTCTTTTCGCAAAGTGCCTGCGAGAGCAGGACGAGCGTCTCCCTCACGTCCGGGAGATTCTGCGGAAGCGGCAGGTTCCGTATGCCTTCCTTCCCGTCCTCAAAAGAACGGCACTGCAGTCTCTTCAGCTTCTCTGCGAGCTGGCGGATCTGTCCCGTCGGAAGATGCGAGAAATAGAGGAGATCGATCACCGTCTTCAGATCCTGTGGCGAGAGCACATGATCCCAGTACCAGTCAAGCGAAAGCGGCGCTTCCTTCCCATTCACCATGCGCGGCACCTCGCGGCACATCACAGGCAGCCCCGCCTCCTTCAGGCGGAGCAGATTTCTGGATATAGACTTGCGGCTCACGACCATCCCATACTTGCTCTCCATAAGACGAAGAATGTCCTGCTGAGACAACGGGTGATCCTTGTCCGACTCGCGCAAAAGGACCTGCACGATGCGGATGATAGAGAGCTTGCTGCCCGTCTCACTGCTTGCCATAGGATCACCTCCTTAGAAAAATGAGGGATGCGGATACGAAAAAGCTGGCGGTGACACATCCCCGCTCACTTTCTCGAGAATACCCAGTCACTCACCGCCGAGCCGAAATTCGCGAGCGCAACAAGAGTTGCCGCAAAAGGCGCTGCGTGGATCAGCCGATGCACGAGCCCCGCGATGGTGACACCGCCCAAAAGATCCGTCGGATAATGCACACCGGCGAAAATACGGGAAAATGCAAGAAGCCCGGCAAAGGCCGCCAACAGCTGCGCCCCCGGCATGTGCATGCGGAGAAGCTCCATGACGACGATGGCCCCATTCATCGTGTGATTGCTGGGAAAAGAGGCATTGGCCTTATGCCCAGTGAAATTCCAGATGCGCCAGTCGCATACAAAAGGCCTTCTCCGTCTCCACACCCTGCCGATGGCAAAGGAAAGAAGAGATGCGGCCACGACCCCCGCGAAGGACAGCACGCAGCAGAGCCGGCGCGCCTTCCGTCCTTCCCCGGGTGCAAACCAAAGGAGAAGTCCATAGATCACAAAAGCCCAGTGTCCGTAGCGTGTGACAAGGTCCATGAACAGACTCGCCTTGCGCGAGACGGATGTGGCTTCATTCACCTTTCTTACGATATAGAGATCCGGATTCATCAGCTTCCTCCTTTGCCGCTTGTTGCTTCTCATTTTAGCATAAGGAAGGGAATTTGACAAAAGCGGGGACGCGGAGAGGACAAGTAAAAAAGAGCCGCGCGGCCCTTTTTATACGTTCTTCTTTTTTTCTTCCGCTTCCTTCTTCTTTTTCTCTACCGTTTCCAGGTAGCCGCTCCGCCGAAGCACCATAGACAAAATGGCGACCAGCGAGCCTAGAAGGATGAAAATATTCATCGTCGTGAATCCCTCGCCCCAGCCGATACGAAAGATCGCATAAGCAAGTACGACAAAAAGCAGTGAATCTTGAAATTTACCAAACATCGCGTTCCCTCCCGTCTTTTCTCCTACAATAGCGGAAAGCATGATCCCCGTCAAGTAAAAACTTTTCATGTGCATGGAGGAGAGATGGGGCTAGTGACTGGTGACTGGTGACTGGTGACTGGTGACTGGTGACTGGTGACTAGTGACTGGTGACTAGTAGCTAGGGATTAGGAGCCTCAAGTGACTTGTGACTAGTGACTTGAAAGTTGCTTTCGAGCATCGCCCCATCCATACTCTGCGGCGCTTCTATATTTTTATGCGCCGCACCACCCCCGCTGAACCCTCTGAACCAGTAGAACCCGCTCCCCCTCTTTCGCAAACAATCAAGGGGATAGGCAGCACGCCCACGGTCTAACCCAAAAAGCAGTCCCTCACGGGACTGCTTTTCATCAGCATGTATGACATTCGTCATAGAGCCCTTCCTTTTTCAAGAGCTCGATGACCGTCTCACCGATATGCGCTACCGTTTCTGCGACAGGGATCCCCACCGCATTCAGCGCAGCGATCTTTTCTACCGCAGTCCCCTTGCCGCCGGAAATGATGGCGCCGGCATGACCCATGCGCTTTCCTGGAGGTGCCATGCGGCCGGCAATGAAGGCAGCGACAGGCTTCTTCATATTGTCATGGATCCATTTCGCAGCCTGTTCCTCTGCCGTACCACCGATCTCGCCGATCATGAGGACCGCCTTGGTATCCGGGTCGTCATTGAAAAGCTTCAGTGCATCGATGAAGTCCGTGCCTTTGATCGGGTCGCCGCCGATGCCGATCGCACTCGTCTGTCCGATGCCTGCATTAGTCAGCTGGAAGGTCGCCTCGTAAGTCAGCGTGCCGGAACGGGAAACCACGCCCACGTGGCCTTTTTTATAGATCTGCCCCGGGATGATGCCGATATTCGCTTCATCGACAGAAATGAGACCCGGGCAGTTCGGTCCGATGAGGCGGGTCTTCTTGCCCACCATGTAGCGGTGCACCTTGACCATGTCTTCGACCGGGATATGTTCCGTGATGCAGACGACGAGCTCCAAGCCTGCTTCGACTGCTTCAAGGATGGCATCGGCTGCAAAGGCAGCCGGTACGAAAATGACCGAGGTCGTGGCTTTGGTGACAGCGACGGCATCTCTCACGGTATTGAAGACCGGTACGCCGCAGCAGACTTCACCGGCTCTTCCCGGTGCCGTGCCGCCTACGATATTTGTGCCATACTTCTGCATCTGTTCGGTATGGAAACGGGCTGCCTTGCCCGTGATGCCCTGCACAATAACTTTGGTATCTTTATGAATTAAAACGCTCATGGGTACATCCTCCTGAGGTTAAATGAGAGGTTAAATGATAAGTATTTGTTCGTAGTCAAACATAGCAGACCGAACCATATGACAAGGGTTAGCCCATGGGGCGTGCTACCCCTTGATTGCGTGCGAAAGCCTCGCTTGAATGAAAAATTAGAAATGAGAAATGTGAAATGGTGGTGCGGCGCATAAAAATACAGAAGCGCCGCGGAGGTTTGAAACTAGCGGTTTTCTCGTATCGCAAACCTAATCCCTAGTCACCAGTCACTAGCTACTCATTCCTGCTTTCAAACTTTGGGTTGATAGGCTCTGGTAGCGGCGCACAATTCATAAAGCGCCGCCGCTTCTCACAACGTCTGAAACCTTGAACCCGCCAACCTGAACCCGTCAACCTTTATTTTTACTTCTTCTCTCTCGTTTCTTTTGCGAGACGAATGGCGAGTTTCGCACCTTCATCCATGGAAGAAGCCGGATACAGATTCTTGATATCCGCTTTGGCCAGGATCTCGCGTCCGCGCTCTACATTGCGTCCCTCGAGACGAACCACGACAGAGATCGGGAATTCCTCTTTGCCGCCGGAAAGAAGCGCAGCCGCTTCGACAATGCCCGTCGCGATGACATCGCACTTATTGATGCCGCCGAAAATATTGATCAGAATGCCGTCGACCTGATCGTCTTCAAGCATGATCCTGAAGGCTGCCACGATCTTTTCCGGCGTAGAGTCCCCGCCGACATCAAGGAAGTTGGCCGGTTCACCACCGTTTTCCTTGATGATATCGACAGTCGCCATGGCAAGACCTGCCCCGTTGACCATGCAGGCTACGTCGCCGCCGAGATTGACATAGTTCAATCCCTCCGCTGCGGCTTCTCTTTCCTTCTGGTCCTCTTCCGTGATGTCGCGCAGTGCTACGATCTCCGGATGACGGGAAAGCGTGCTGTCATCGAAGTTCAGCTTCGCATCGAGCGCCATGACGTCGCCTTCTTCGGTGACGACCAGCGGATTGACTTCCGCCAGCGAGCAGTCCTTATCCACAAAGACATTGTAGAGGTACTTCATGAAGGTCGCTGCTTTTCTGATGGTCGGCTTTTCGAAATGAAGCGCATACGCCATGCGCTGTGCCTGGAAATCGGCCAGACCGATGACCGGGTCGATGTACTCTTTGATGATCTTTTCCGGATTTTCTGCTGCCACGTCCTCGATGGACATGCCGCCGGACTCCGAACCCATCATGACGACGCATTCCGCCTGACGATCCACGACAAAGGAGAGATAGTACTCTTTCTTGATATGGCAGCCGGCTTCGATCAGAAGACGATTCACCGTCTTGCCCTGCGGGCCGGTCTGGCGGGTGACGAGCACCTTGCCTAGAAGCTCCTTCGCATATTTTCTGACTTCATCCAGAGAACGGGCGAGCTTGACACCGCCCGCCTCCCCGCGGCCGCCTGCATGGATCTGCGCCTTTACGACCACGACCGGCGTGTCAAGGCGCTTCGCATTTTCCAGCGCATCTTCGACTGTGAATGCCGGATAGCCTTCCGGAACATGGATGCCATACTCACGCATGATCTGCTTACTCTGGTATTCATGGATATTCATACTTCATTCTCCCTTCCATGAGAAGATCACCCCTCATGAAAAAAATGAAAGCGCCTGGCGCTTTCGCTGTCATTTTCTCTTTTGGCTATCTTTTTACAGCCTTTTCTTGAAATCATGTACAAATTACAGAAATAATTGTATCACTATCAAACATTTTTGAAAAGAAGTATGCATAATTGGACACAAGAAAAGATAAGCTATGCATTTCAGTCATAGCTTTGCTATAATTTATGACATACATATCCCAATGAAAGGAAGCATTCATCATGAACCATACCCTCCCCTTCGCCTCCGACTACATGGAAGGCTGCCATCCGAATATTCTCCGTCGTCTTTCTGAAACAAACCACCTGCCCTCTGCCGGCTACGGGCTAGATGACATCTCTGACTCCGCCCGCAAACGCATCAGAAAAGCATGCGCCGCGCCGCAGGCAGAGGTGAAATTCCTCGTCGGCGGCACCCAGACCAATGCCACCGTGATCAACTGCGTCCTCCGCCCTTATGAAGGCGTCATCGCCGCCGACAGCGGCCACGTGAATGTCCATGAAGCCGGCGCCATCGAGTGGGGTGGTCACAAAGTGCTCGCCCTTCCTTCCGAGGAAGGCAAGCTGACCGCCACCGCGATCGATCACTACGTCTCCGATTTCTTTGCCGACGACAACTGGGAACACATGGTACATCCAGGCATGATCTACATTTCCCAGCCGACCGAATGGGGCACCCTCTATTCCAAGAAAGAGCTGACAGACATTTCTGCCGTCTGCCGCAGGCACCACCTTCCCCTCTTCATCGATGGAGCCCGCCTCGCCTACGCCCTCGGAAGCGCCGCAAATGACGTCACCCTCGAAGACCTTGCTCGCCTCGCAGACGTCTTCTATATCGGCGGCACGAAATGCGGCGCACTCTTCGGCGAAGCCGTCGTGATCCCTGACCCGCACCTCATCTTGCACTTCTTCCCCATGATCAAACAGCATGGCGCACTCCTCGCCAAAGGCTGGCTCCTCGGCATCCAGTTTGACGAGCTTTTCAAAGATGACCTCTATGTGCAGATGGGGCGCACCGCCGACCTCTATGCAGAAGAGATCAAAAAAGCACTCACCGCCAAAGGGATCCCCCTCTACTTCGACTCCCCTACGAACCAGATCTTCTTCACCATAGAAAACAGCCGGATGGAAAAGCTCAAGGAGACCGTTGCTTTCGGCTTTGGCTGCAAAGCCGACGACAGCCACAGCGTCATCCGCCTCTGCACCAGCTGGGCGACAAAGGAAGAAGATGTGACAGCTCTCATCCGTGTGATCGAAACTTTGTGACTGGTGACTAGTAGCTAGTGACTAGGGATTAGGAGACTGAGAGAAATCAGACATCAGACTTCTGATTTCAGACTTCTGTTGTCTGACTTCTGACCTCTGACTTCTGACCTGTAAAGTCTAAAGTCTCCTGGTTCCCTAGTCCCCTAGTCCCTAAGTCTCAAGCGGGCATCGCCCCGTTTCGTCATCCTGAGCGGCGAGAAACGTCGTATGTGAGATAACGAATGCCAGAACAGCTGCGACCTGAGCCGAAGGATCTCGGCGAAGCCGCCACCTTCATTCCTAATTCCTAATTCCTCATTCCTAATTCGAGCAGAGCTTTCATCCGCAGTCAAAGGATGAAACGCCCTAAGAACTAGCCCCTTCCCCATTTTCCAAATGCCCGCTTGAAAAATTCAAGTACCCCTAAAAAATATGCTCGTGGATACTTGAATTTCTCCTTCCGATATTTTACAATAGCATATATCATACAAGTCGTATTGTATCAGCCATTGTGAAAGAGGAACCCCATGGATCGCAGACAGCAGAAGACCAGAGCCGCTATATTCGAAGCATTCAGCGCTCTGTTATCAGAAAAACCATATTCAAAAATCACCATCCAGAATATCATCGATCGTGCCAATATCGGCCGCAGCACATTCTATGCCCATTTCCAGACCAAGGACAGCCTTTTAGAGGACATGTGTCAGGAACTCTTCGAGCATATCGTAGACGGTGTCATGAATGACAACCACCCCTCTGACGATCACCAGCATACCGGCCTTCCGGATCCTGTCTTCTGCCACCTCTTAGAGCATATCGCAGAGAACACGAACCACCTGCGTGACCTGCTCATCTCTGAAAGCTCCGACTTCTTCCTGCGCTACTTCAAGGCGAGCCTCTCCCGCCTCATCGCCTCCTATCTCCTGAATCACCACAAGGAAATCCCTGTCCCCGAAGATTTCCTCCTGAATCACATCTCCGGCAGCTTCGTCGAAATGGTTCAGTGGTGGGTACGCAAAAACAAAATGCAGGCGACGCCCAAAGAGCTGAATGCCTACTTCCAGACCGTGATCGAGCCGCTGCTCTAGGGAAACGCTAATTAAATCGCTTAATCAGTGTTTCCCTAACGACCGTGCAGGGATGAGACTAGGAGACTGGGAGACATCAGACTTTAGACTTCTGACCGCTGACCTCTGCCTTCCAAAGTCTCAAACGGACATCGCAGAGGCGCATCCTCTCGCCCCTTCCTCTGGAAGGGGCAGCCGAGCGGAGCGAGGCGGGGTTGGCCCCCACGTATGTTAGACCGCAGGGATTAGAGCTCACGAGTGACTTGCATACCACGTTCGGGCATCGCCCCGTTTCGTCATCCTGAGCGGCGAGAAACGTCGTATGTGAGATAACGAATGCCAGAACAGCTGCGACCTCGTCATCGATCTCGGCGAAGCCGCTACCCTCATTCCTCATTCGGGTCGAGCTTTCGCAAACAATCAAGGGGCGATACGCCTCGTGGGCTGCCCCTGAACTTGACAACCCATCTCATAAAACTCTCACAAACTCCGCCTATCCAAGGCGGAGTTTTTACGCTATAATAGTATAAATACATAGGTCACGGGAAAAAACGCTTGACCGAATACGAGTAAAGAGGTATAGTAAGTTAATTTATTTTCATCTTTTTACTCTATTTTTATTTAAGGAGGAAATAATGGCAACCTACATCAATGAACCGGCTCATACCTTTAATGAATATCTGCTCATTCCCGGATATTCTGACTGCAGCTGCATCCCGGCGAACGTCTCTCTGAAGACCCCGCTGGTCAGATACAAAAAAGGGGAAACACCGGCCATCACATTAAACATTCCAATGGTTTCTGCTATCATGCAGGCCGTCTCCGGTGAAAAGCTCGCTGTCGAACTCGCAAGAAACGGCGGCGTTTCCTTCATCTACGGATCCCAGACCCCTGAAGAAGAAGCAGCCATGGTTGCCAGAGTCAAAGCACAGAAAGCAGGCTTTGTTCCTTCCGATTCGAACCTGTCGCCGGAAGCAACCTTAGCTGATGTCCTCGCCCTCAAGGCAAAGACAGGCCACTCCACCATCGCCATCACGGAAGACGGCACTTCCAACGGCAAAATGGTAGGTATCGTTTCCTCCAGAGACTACCGTGTAAGCCGCATGGACAAGAGCGAAAAGGTCAAGAACTTCATGACCCCTGTCGAAAAACTTGTCAAAGCCAATTACGGCATCACCCTTTCCGAAGCCAATGACATCATCTGGGACAACAAGATCAATTCCCTGCCGGTCCTCTATGAAGACGGCCGTCTCTACGGCTTCGTATTCCGCAAGGACTATGACTCCCATCAGGAAAACCCGAATGAAATGCTCGATGCACAGAAACGCTTCTTCGTCGGCGCCGGCATCAATTCCCGAGACTACGCGGAACGCGTACCGCTCCTCGTAGACGCAGGTGCAGATGTCCTCTGCATCGACTCCTCTGAAGGCTTCTCCGAATGGCAGAAGATCACCATCAACTGGATCCGTGAACGCTACGGCGAAAAAGTCAAGGTCGGCGCAGGCAATGTCGTCGACAGAGAAGGCTTCCTCTTCCTCGCAGAAGCAGGCGCTGACTTCGTCAAGGTCGGCATCGGCGGCGGCTCCATCTGCATCACCCGTGAGACCAAGGGCATCGGCCGCGGTCAGGCAACGGCTCTCATCGAAGTATGCCAGGCCAGAGATGAATACTACAAGAGAACCGGCATCTACGTACCGGTCTGCTCCGACGGCGGCATCGTTTACGACCACCACATCACACTGGCTCTTGCCATGGGCGCTGACTTCGTCATGCTCGGCCGCTACTTTGCCCGCTTCGACGAATCCCCGACACAGAAGAGAACGGTCGGCGGCACCATCGTCAAGGAATACTGGGGCGAAGGTTCCAACCGTGCCAGAAACTGGGGCCGTTATGACCTCGATGGTTCCAAGAAGCTCGCTTTCGAAGAAGGCGTAGACTCCTATGTCCCATATGCCGGTCCGCTGAAAGAAAACGTCGAAAAGACCTGCGCTAAGATCAAAGCCACCATGTGCAACTGCGGCGCTATCACCATCCCGCAGCTTCAGGAAAAGGCGAAGCTGACTCTCGTCTCTGCGACTTCCATCGTAGAAGGCGGCGCTCACGACGTCATCCGCAAAGAAAAAGACGGCTCGGATAGATAAGTCGCCAATAAAAAAGACTGCCCTTTCCGGCAGTCTTTTTTTACATGCGGAAGATATCGGCATGTGAGCCTGTGTCAATCAACGTCAGTGTGAGAATATCATCCTCAATCAAGTAAACCAGAAGCCAGTCCGGCTTCACATGACATTCCCGAAATCCTTGAAAACGTCCTGATAATCTATGGTCGCGATACCGAGAATCAAGTGTAGCCCCCTGCATCAAAGTTTCTACCACTTCATCCAAAAGTGAGACGTCGAACCCACGTTTTCGCATCAGCTTGTAGCTTTTCTTGTATGCTGAAGTGAATTTGACAAGGTACATGTTACTCCTGCTCCAATGCTTTTTTCAAATCAGCCATATTCGTATAGCCTTTAACACTCGGATCACGAGCAATTCGTCGTCCCTCCTCCATTGCGGCTAATGCTTCCTGATTATATCGCGGCATTTCCACTGCAAAAGGAAGTCCTCCACGAAGAACGCACTGACGAAGAAACAGGTTCACTGCGCCAGACATATCGAGTCCCAACTGACTGAAAAGTGCTGCCGCCTGTCGTTTCGTATCCGCATCAATTCGGATCTGTGTAGCTGCTGTTGCCATAAGACCACCGCCTTTCATCCTCATTCTATCCATTTCGGTACACAATGTCAAGCATTACGCATTCATACTCTTGCCATAAGGAACTGCGATAAAAAACATGGGCCGCATCAACCTCGTTAAGGTTCTTGAACTTCAAGCTCACCATTCATTTTTATGCTATAATAAATCCAGCACTGCAAACAAAGAATGACTTCCAGTCATCCATTCACGAAAGAGAGTGATTACTATGAAAAAAATGATGATCGCCCTGGCAGCTGTCGCTGCCATCGCTGCCGGCTCTATGTCCGTTTCCGCAGAAAGCCTCTGGAAATATAACGACACCATCACAATCGACATGCAGGAGACCAGTATCAAGAAGACCACAAACGGTCATGAGATCCTGAACTTCGTCGCCGTCGAAGCCATCGAAGGCGGCACCTGCACTTACACCTATGCTTACGACCGCACCGCCGGCACCATCCAGGTCGTCGAAATGGAAAAGGAAACGAAGAAGCTCCACTACAAGAGCAACTTCACCCCGACCTCCGTCAATTCTTCGAACCCGGTCATCCGTGCCCGTGCCCAGATGGCAGAAGACGTATATCAGAAAAAAGTAGGACATAAGAAATAATGGAACAGCCGATCACCGCAGATGATATCAGCCGCGACCTCATCCATTTCATCGCCAAGTCGCCCTCCACCTTCCACGCCGTCCGCGGCATCAAGGCGGCGCTCCTCTACGCAGGCTTCACAGAGATCCGCGAAGAAGACACCTGGCAGATCGAGAAGGGCGGCAAGTACGTCGTCACCAGAAATGGCAGCGCCCTCATGGCCTTCACTGTGCCGGAAGAAGGCGCAGAAGCCTTCCATATCACAGCCTCGCACTGCGACTCTCCGACCTTCAAGATCAAAGAGAATCCGGAGATCGCAGACGGCCCCTATGTGAAGCTCAATGTCGAGGGCTACGGCGGCATGATCATGTCGACCTGGCTCGACCGTCCCCTCTCCGTCGCAGGACGTCTCCTCGTCACGGAGAATGGCCACCTCGCAGAGAAGCTCGTCGCGATCGACGGCGCCATGCTCGTCATCCCCTCTGTCGCGATCCATATGGACCGCAGCGTGAACCAGCATAAAGAGTGGAAAGTCCAGAAGGACATGCTCCCTCTCTATGGCATGACCGGCGCCAAGACCCCTTTCATGGATGTCATCGCCGCCTCTGCCAAGGTGAAGGCAGAGGACATCCTTGCTCATGACCTCACCCTCTACAGCCGCGTCCCCGCCGCCATCTGGGGCGAAGAGAGAGAATTCATCTCCTCACCGAAGCTCGATGACCTGCAGTGCGCCTTCGCCTGCTTCCGCGGCTTCACGCAGGGACAGAAGGAGAAATACATCTCCGTCTACGCCCTCTTCGATAATGAAGAAGTCGGCAGCGCCACCTCACAGGGCGCCGGCTCCACCTTCCTTGCGAATACACTTGAGCGTCTCGCTCGCTCCCTCGGATACAGCTATGATGAGACCATGGCCATGATCGCGAGAAGCTTCATGATCTCCGCTGACAACGCCCACAGCGTCCACCCGAACCATCCGGAATATGCGGATCCTGTGAACCGTCCCGTCATCAATGGCGGCATCGTCATCAAGTACAGCGCCGCACAGAAATATGCGACCAATGCCTTCTCTGCCGCCTACTTCAAGAAGCTGTGCAAGGACCATGACATCCCCACACAGACCTTCACGAATCACAGTGACAACCCCGGCGGCTCCACGCTCGGCAATATTTCAAACACCGTCATCGCCATGCCGACCGTAGACATCGGTCTCCCCCAGCTCGCCATGCACTCCTCCTATGAGACGGCCGGCGTCAAGGATACTGCCTACCTCGTCGATGCTGTGACGAAGTTCTATGAATGATAAGTGACTGGGAACTGGGGATTAGGGATTAGGGTGATACGGGAAATCAGATCCACTCATTCCTTGCCTCCACAGAGCTGCCCCTCTGCCTTCGGCAGCTCCCCCGACGGGGAGCCAGGACGTTTTGCCGCTTAACTTAATAGTATTGTTCACAGATTCATACATCATGACACACAAAAAGCACGTTTGAGATTTTCTCAGACGTGCTTTTTGCGTGAGGTTTAGGGTCTAGGGAAACGCTGATTCCCAAAAGAATTATTAGGAGTGAAGGTACGACGCACAAAATTTAGAAGCGTCGCCAAGTTTTTATATAAGTTATTGCACAGACAACTTTATAAAATGGGGTATTGGGGCGCCATATGAATTGTGCGCCCCTTCTACCACTCCTCACTCCTAATTCCTCACTCCTCACTTTCTATCGAGGTGCATTCAATTAAATGCAAGATGAAATACTAGTCACTACGGTTTATCCCGCGCACCGCTATTTTGCATTTCTAATCAGAAAGCATATCGCGCAGACAGCGTGAAGGTGCGGCCATCACCGATGTAGTAGTGGTTTGTCGAAATATCTTCATCGAAATATTCTCGATCGAGGACATTCTCGATGGCAAACTGCATGGAGAAATTCTTGTTGAACTGGTAGTTTGTATTGAGGTTCAGGAGGAAGTACGCATCGCGTGCTTTGAAGTGACCGCTCATCATTCCCGCTTCCGTGCGGTCCGAGATGAACATGCCGTCGACGTTCACCGTCCATGGATCCTTGTGGAAGGTCGTGCCGAGATGGAGCAGGTGACGCGGGATATCATAGTTCTTATCGCCATCGATCTTGCCCGTCTGCCAGGTGTAATTGATATAGGAAGTCCAGTTGTCGCTGTGCTTCTGGTTCACCGCGATCTCGAAACCGTGCGTCTTGGCTTCGCCGACGTTCTGGTACTGCTTGCCACCCTGATAGGCGACCGCTTTAATGTAGTCATCCGTCTTGGCATGGAAGAGCGAAGCATTCACTTCCGTTTTTTCAGAAAGCTTTGTCTTTGCCCCCAGTTCCCATGTATCTGTGGTCTCCGGATCCAGCTCGGGGTTCTGATGATAAATGGTTCCCTTTTCCGTGTAACGGTAGACCTGATACAGGATCGGCGGGTTGAAGGATCTGCCATAGGATACATACAGATTCAGCGAATCATTGGCCGCATAATCGAGTGACAGCTTAGGAGAGAATTTATTGTAAGAAGCCGAGTCGAAGGTCTTCCTTTCCTGATCTACATACTGGCTATAGCCATCATACTTTTTATAGTGGTCGTAGCGGCCGCCGATATATGCATTCCACTTCGGGGCAAATGACCATTTATCCTGCAGATACAGCGCCCAGTTCTTATCTTTACCGCCTAAGAATTGATCTTTCACATTCTTCTTATAAGCACTGTCCCAAGATTTCCAGTCGGAGATGTTATTGTAAATGGTCTGATCAAACTGATCCTGTCCATAGGATCCCCCCAGCAGAATGGTATGATCCCCAAGATTCCAGCGTTTATTGATATCGAAATCCCATGACTTTGACGGATAAGAAGATCTCTTGCCGCTTCCATCGAAATTGCTGTTAAGAGTCCCCTTAGCAGAGCCCGGCTGCGTGTACCCATCCTTGGTATAATTCGTCATACCCAAGTGTGCATGCACTTTATTCTTCTGATCATTGTACGTCAGAGAATGCATATCGTAGGAACGCCAGCCCTTTGTGCCGTAGAAGCTAGACATGGAGGAATCCGAAAAATCAACGGCCGGCCAAAGCGTCTTTCCATCTTTCTTGACCCAGGAGATCGGGTCGTTGTATTTCCAGGTATAATTGGCATGCGTATACTTGTAGGTCAATTTCTGATCTTCATTGAAGGCATAGCCCAGATGGAAGCCATAATTTTCAGACATGACTTCTTTACTGCCGCGTTCCCCCATCAGCTTATTTCCTTTAGCATCCGTCAGATCTGAGGTGATCGTATGACCGGAAGAAGTCGCACCTTTCACTGCGGACGGCGTATAATCCCTCCATCCATTCGTGCTCTTGCTCTCATAGAATGTCCCCCATGACAGCTTGTCCTTCTTCCCATGCACGGCATACGCCTGCTTCACCGTAGCGTGGCTGCCGTAGCTGACGACCGCGGAGCCGTGGACGCCGTCCCGCTTCTCGCTCTTCGTCATGATATTGATGACGCCGCCGACCGCACGACCGCCGTAGAGAGCGGACTGACCGCCGGAGACGACCTCGATCTTACGGATATTCTCGACAGGGATCATATTCCAGTCGACGTCGCCGTCCCATGCGGTATTCATCTGCTGTCCATCGACAAGGACAAGGATGTTCTTCGAGTTATAGCCGCGAAGGTTCACCGTACCTTCGACAGAGTTCGATGCAGAAACGCCCGTCGCCATCGCAACAGCATCAGAAGCAGTCTGTACATTGCGCAGCTTGATATCCTTCTCGGTGATGACCTGTACACTTGCCGGTACATCCTTCAGGCTTTCTGCCTGACGGTTCGCAGTGACGGTGATGCCCTTCAGGGCATACATCGGAGCGGCCTCTGCCGCACTTGCGCTGCCCATGCCGAGAAGCGCCATAGCCGCCAGAAGAGCCGCTGTTTTTTTCATGTCTTTCATGTTCAATTCCCCTTTTCTGATTCTTTCCTCTCTCTAAAAGAAAAGATATCACTCATTACTTATTGGTAGAAAACAGATATTTCTATGGAAAGTCTGAGCCATATGTATGTATTACCATACCATATTTTAAGTCATTTGTTAAGGGAAGAAAAGCAAGGACGTAAGTGTCAAGTTTTCCTCGGTAATTCATTTGACTGTCGATAATTACTATCTC
>OIWU01000316.1_pt1 | contig 64266 bp, 45 predicted proteins | sample 1587711 | NCBI WGS metagenome assembly OIWU01 (sample SAMEA3888909, study PRJEB22519) | human gut metagenome | biome: human gut; feature: human-associated habitat; material: faeces | place: Denmark | collected 2010 | reverse complement strand
CAGCGACCACACGCCCCCCAGACGTGTACGCTAACCAACTGCGCTACATCCCGTTGCTCTGTAAAAGCGGTGCAAAGGTACACACAATGTGCGATATATGCAAATTAATTTGAAGTTTTTTTTTCAAATAAACTCTTTTTCCATGGAAATGTATTGAAAAAACGAATGGGAAATCGTCGGTTTTCAAACAAGGCTTCTTTTGATTGTAAACAAGGCTTGTTTTTGATACAAACAAGGCTTCTTTTTGATGCAAACAAGGCTTCTTTTCAAGTGTAAAAAGCTGTTGTTGTGAAGTGCTGGTGCAATTGTTTGTAAATGAACGTGTTACGGTTGTCCGACGGCGATGCGTGGCTTCGGCGCGCGCCGTGGTTTGCGTTTCTTGCAGAATAGCAGCTGTGGGGCGGAAAATGATAAACTATGTAAAGTGGTGTCATTCAAACTTAACTTATTTGTAAGTAAAATTTTATTTCATTATCTTTGTACTCGGAAAGCCGTCGCCGCATGAACGGCGGCTTTCCGCTACAAAAACAATGACGAAAATGCAATACAGAATAACTGCGCCAGACACGTTTGACACGGCGGTGAACCTGCCGCCCTCGAAGAGTGTGAGCAACCGTGCGCTGGTGATACACGCCCTGTCGCACGGCGACATCATTCCGCAGAACCTCTCGGAGTGCGACGATACGGAGGTGATGATTAATGCCCTGAACGGCAATGACACGGTGGTGGACATCAAGGCGGCGGGCACTGCCATGCGCTTCCTCACCGCCTACTACGCCGCTACGCCCGGCGAGCACATCCTTACGGGTACGCCACGCATGAAGCAACGCCCCATTGCGCTGCTCGTGGATGCGCTGCGCTACCTCGGTGCCGACATTGAGTATATGGAGAACGAGGGTTTCCCTCCGCTGCGCATCAAGGGCAGGCCGCTTGAAGGCGGCTACATTGAGATTCCGGGCAACGTGAGTTCGCAGTACATCTCGGCTCTGCTGATGATAGGTCCGGTGCTGAAGAATGGTCTGCAACTGCGCATGACGGGCGAAGTGGTGTCGAAACCCTACATCGACCTGACGCTTTGGACTATGAGGGAGTTTGGCGCTGATGCCGACTGGACCGATGCCGATGTCGTGAGCGTGGGCGCGAAGCCTTACAGTCAGCGCCGCTACACGATAGAAAGCGACTGGAGCGCAGCGTCCTACTGGTATGAAATGATGGCTCTCTGCCCCGACCGCGAGGCGCATCTCGGCTTCAAGGGTCTGCATGATGCGTCGAAACAGGGCGATTCGGTGGTGAAATACATCTTCTCGCTGCTTGGCGTGAAGACACGTTTCGACCGTCGCGACGGCGACGAGGCGGTGGCTGTGAAGCTGAAGAAGCAGCCCACTTTCCTGCCACGCCTTGACTACGACTTCATAGGCTCGCCCGACTTGGCGCAGACAGTGGTGGTGACATGCTGCCTCATGAACATACCCTTCCGCTTCACGGGGCTTGCGAGTCTGCGCATAAAGGAGACCGACCGCATCGAGGCATTGAAGCGTGAGATGAAGAAGCTGGGCTATGTGCTGCACGACGAGAACGGCGACACGCTCGTCTGGGACGGCGAACAGTGCGACGCCAGGCTGCTGCCCATCGATACCTACGACGACCATCGCATGGCGATGGCCTTCGCTCCGGCGGCATTCAGGTTTCCGGGGCTTGTGATCAACAATCCGCAGGTGGTGACGAAGTCGTACCCACAGTATTGGGAGCACTTGCGTCTGGCGGGATTCAAGGTCGAGGAAGTCGGCGTACAGGAGGCCTGACCATGTGGATACTTGTAGCAGCGATAGTGGTGCTGGGCGTGGTCGTGGCAGTGGCGGAGCTGCTTATGCGCCGCCGTGGAGCCGAACCTGCCGAGGCGGTGCAGCCCGAAGCCACCTGTGCCACATGCACCGGCGGCAACGACAAGTGCGAGCAGGAGTGCATGATGGAGGCAGCCACGAAGGAAATAGAATATTACGACGACGAGGAACTCGACGCCTTCCGGGGCCGTCCCTCGTCGGAATACACCGACGATGAGGCCGAACAGTTCGGCTACATCCTCTCCACCATGCGCGGAGAGGAGGTGGCAGGGTGGTGCCGGAGCCTCAATCTGCGCGGAATAGAACTGCCCGACCAGATAAAGGACGAGGTGGTAATGATAGTGAGCGATGGACATTCTTGAATACACATTCTTCCAAAACGCCCTTCTGGGAGCGTTTCTTGCAAGCATCGTGTGCGCCTTTGTCGGCACATACATAGTGGTGCGGCGGCTGGTGTTCATCAGCGGCGGCATCACCCACGCCTCGTTCGGCGGCATAGGCATCGGCGTCTATATGGGATTCAATCCCGTCGCGTCGGCAATGGCGTTCTCGGTGCTCTCGGCTTTCGGCATACAGTGGATGTCGCGGCGCGGCAATGTGCGTGAAGACTCGGCTATCGCCATGTTCTGGACGCTCGGAATGAGCATCGGCATACTGTGCAGCTTCCTCACGCCGGGTTTTGCCACCGACCTGCCCTCGTTCCTTTTCGGCAGCATCCTCACCATAAGCACCGCCGACCTTGTGCTGCTTGCCGTCGTGACGGTGGTTGTGACGGTGGCGTTCGCGCTGCTCTACCGGCCGCTTCTCAGCATAGCCTTCGACCCCGTCTTCGCACGGTCGCAGCGTCTGCCCGTCAGTTTCATCGAGTATTTCATGATGGCTCTCATCGCTGTCACCATAGTAAGCACATTGCGCATAGTGGGCGTTGTGCTCGCACTGAGTCTGCTCACGGTGCCGCAGATGACCGCCAACCTCTTCACCTACAGCTTCAGGTGCATCATAGCATGGAGCATCGTGATAGGATGGGTGGACAGTCTGGCAGGACTTGCCTTGTCGTATTGGCTCAATGTGCCGTCGGGTGCGTCGATAATTTTCGCAAGTATTCTCATTTACCTTGCGGCAAAGACAATAAAAACCGTTCATAGTGAGTTAAATAAAGAGTGAGATTACTTAAGACACGACATATTGTCCCCATGATGGTTGTAGCCGTACTGTTGGCCGCAACCGGCTGCTCCACGCAGAAAAACACCGCCAAGACACGCCGCTGGCACGCTTTCAAGGCGAGGTACAACACTTATTATAATGGTACACTTGCATACATCGACGGTTCGCTTGAGAAGGAAGACAACAACAAGGACAACTTCACCGAGATGATTCCGCTCTATACCGTGGGCAACAAGGACAACCGCGAGACGGGAAAAAGCAACTTCGACCGCGCCATAGAGAAATGCCAGAAGACGATAAAGCTGCACAGCATAAAGCGCAGACCCGTGTGGAACAAGCGTCGGCGCAAGACTGAAAAAGACATAGAATGGCTCAACCGCAGAGAGTACAACCCGTTCCTCTGGAAAGCATGGATGCTCATGGGACGCTCACAATTCTATAAAGGCGCGTTCGACGAGGCCGCTTCCACATTCTCTTATATGAGCCGTCTCTACCAGACACAGCCCGCCATCTACGGAAAGGCACGCGCATGGCTCGCAAAATGCTATGTGGAGGAGGGCTGGATGTACGATGCCGAAGATGTGATACGCAACATGGAGCGCGACTCAATACACTGGAGTGCGCGCAAGGAATGGGACTATACCTACGCCGACTACTACATACACGCCGGCGATTATGCAAAGGCGATACCTTATCTGCGCCGTGTCATCAAGCACGAAATGCGCAAGAAGCAGCGTGCCCGTGAGTGGTATCTCATGGGACAGCTGCATGCCGCACTCGGAAACAACGAACAGGCAATGAAAGCCTACCGCCGCGTGATACGTCAGAATCCGCCTTACGAGGTGGAGTTCAACGCACGCATAGCCATGACCGAGGTCATGTCGCAGGGACAGTCGAAGAAGATGATAAGCCGACTAAAGCGTATGGCGGCGTCGGACAAGAACAAGGATTACCTCGACCAAGTGTACTACGCCATCGGAAACATATACCTCAGCCAGAAGGACACGGCTCAGGCCATCACCGCCTACGAGCGCGGCAACACCAAGGCAACGCGTACCGGCATAGAGAAGGGAGTGCTTCTGCTGCGCCTCGGCGACCTGTATTGGGAGAAGGAACGCTTCTCCGACGCCCGCCGCTGCTATGGCGAGGCGATAGGCATGCTCGACAAGGACCGCAAGGACTATGCGCAGCTCTCGCGACGCTCCTCCGTCCTTGACGAACTGGTGCCTTTCACCGATGCCATACACTTGCAGGATTCGTTGCAGACACTTGCCAAAATGGACGAAAAGGACCGTAATGCCGCCATCGACCGTGTGATAGAAGCACTCAAAAAGAAGGAGAAAGAGGAGCAGAAGAAGCAGGCCGAACTCAATGCGCAGGAGACAATATCGAAGAACGGAGGCGAGTTGTCGATGAATACCAATGCTCGTAACAGCCTGACTCTGAATCAAAACGCTAACAATAAAGGCAACGCCGCATGGTATTTCTATAATCCCGTCACCGTAAGCCAAGGTAAAGCTGCGTTCCAAAAACAATGGGGAAAGCGCGAAAACATTGACGACTGGCAGCGTGTGAACAAGACTGTGGTGGCGTTTGCCGATACACAAGAACTCTCGGAAGCCCAACTCGACTCCATAGCACAAGTTGAAGCCGAGCGAGACTCGCTCGAACAGCTCACCGATAGTGCGCAGAACGATCCGCATCGCCGTGAGTATTACATGGCGCAGATACCTTTCACCGAGGACCAAGTGAAGGCAAGTAACGAGATAATAGAGGATGGACTCTTCAATGCGGGAGTGATATTCAAAGACAAACTCGATAATCTTCCGCTCAGCGAGAAGCATCTCCGCCGGCTCACCGACAGTTATCCCGACTACGGGAAGATGCCCGATGTGTTCTATCACCTCTTCCTTCTCTATTCGCGCAAGGGCGAGTTTGGTGTCGCCGACACTTATGTGAGCAAATTGAAAAGTGATTATCCCGACAATGCGTGGACCATATTGCTCTCCGACCCCTACTTCAAGGAGAACGCAAAGTTTGGCGTTCATATTGAAGACTCGCTCTATGCCAGCACTTACGAAGCCTTCAAGGCGGCGCGATACGGCGAGGTGAAGGGCAATGTACACGTTTCCGAGACCCGTTTCCCGTTGGGAGCCAACCGCGACAGGTTCATCTTTGTGGGCGGATTGGGCAAGCTTAATGAAGGCGATGCCGACGGATGCCTTGCCGATATGAAGACCGTCGTGGAGAAATATCCGCAGAGTAAAGTCAGCGAAATGGCGGGAATGATAGTGAAGGGAGTGCAGTCGGGCAGGCGTCTGCGCGGCGGTCACTTCGATTTGGGCAACATCTGGGAACGCCGTACGGCGGTGCTCAACGACAGCGACAGCATCAATGCACGCCAGTTCTCGCCCGAACGCAATGCCGACTTCGTGTTCATGATAGCCTACAAACCAGATTCCGTGGATGAAAACAAGATGCTCTTTGAGTTGGCACGATACAACTTCACCAGCTACATGGTGCGCAATTTCGACATAGAGATAGAGGATGCCGCCGGCATCCACCGCATGATTGTGAAGGGATTCCGCAACTACGACGAGGCGTTGCAGTATGCACGGCAGTTCCATTCGCAGGTATCGCTTGCAAGACTCATGGGCGACAGCCGCACAATCATAATCAGCGAGCAGAACCTTCCGTTGCTCGGCGAGCAGTTCAGCTACGACGATTACGCCGCATTCTACGCGAAACACTTCGCCCCATTGAAGGTAAGTACGGTGGAACTCCTTGACGAACCGGGCGAAATCACCATAGAGAAACGTAGGGAAGAAGATTTGCCTGACGACGGATTCGACGACGATGAGGGTGGAGGCAACTACTTTGACGAAGGCACTGAGGTCGTACCCGACGAGGGTGAAAGCACTGTCGTGCCTGAGACAGAGACTCCTGCCGCCGGCAATGAGGGAGGCAATGTGCTCGTACCTGAGGCAGAACCGTCGGCAACATCGTCGGAAAACGGGTCGCATACCACCATCGCCGAACCCGAACCGAGCCTTGACGAGCCTGCCGGCACCACTGTGATAGAGGACGAAGCTCCTGCCACCGCACCCGTGCAACAGCCGGGAGAGACGATAATCGACGATGCTCCTGCCACCGATGTTCCCGCCGCTCCGTCGCAACCGGCACCGAAACCACAGCCTGTGAAACCGCAACCGACCGCACCCGCGCCCGAACCTGAGGAGAAGAGCACGAAGAATCTTGAGGAAGAGTTCTATTTCGACGATGACACTCCGGCGGCTTCCAAGGGCAAGAGCAGCGCGAAAAACAGCAAGACGACACTTCCTCCTGCCCAGAAGGACGATGATGAGTATTACGATCTGGACGGTTTCTGACCCTCCGCAATGCCTCACCAGACAAAAAGCAACGCTTATGAGTAATGGATTTTTACTGTGGGTGGACGACGAGATAGAGTTGCTCCGCGCCCACATACTGTTTCTTGAAAAGAAAGGCTACACCGTGACCACGGTGAGCAACGGCACCGACGCCATCGACCAATGCCGCCAGCACACGTTCGACCTCGTGTTGCTCGACGAGATGATGCCCGGCATTTCGGGTCTGGAAACCCTCCAGCGCATAAAGGAGATATCGCCCGCCACGCCCGTTGTCATGGTGACAAAGAGCGAGGAGGAGAACATTATGGACATGGCCATAGGCTCGAAGATAGCCGACTACCTTATAAAACCCGTCAATCCCAGTCAGATTCTGCTCACGTTGAAGAAGAATATCCACCGCCGGCAGATTGTCACTGAGGTGACACAGACGGGCTATCAGCAGAACTTCCAGAACATCGCCATGCAGATAATGGACTGTCGCACCATCGACGACTGGATGGAGGTGTACCGCCGTCTGGTGCACTGGGAACTCGAACTGAGCGGCACCGACAGTTCGATGACGGAGATGTTGCAGATGCAGAAAGAAGAGGCCAACCTCGGTTTCTGTAAGTTCGTGCGCAACAACTACCTCGACTGGGTGGCGCCGCAGCAGCGCAACCGACCCCTTATGAGCACCGACATATTCAAGACCAAGGTGTTTCCCGCCATCGATGCAGGCGAGAAAGTGTTCCTGATAGTAATCGACAACTTCCGCTACGACCAGTGGCGCGTGCTCTCAAAGGAAATCGGCGAGCTCTTCGACATCGACGAAGACATGTATGTCAGCATCCTCCCTACAGCCACACAATACGCCCGCAACGCCATATTCAGCGGACTTATGCCCAACCAGATAGCGCAGATGTTCCCCGAACTGTGGGTGGACGAGGATGAAGAGGAGGGCAAGAACATCAACGAGGAACCGCTCATACGCACACAGATAGAACGCTATCGCCGGCACGACACATTCTCCTACCACAAGGTGAACGACTCCGTGGGTGCCGACCGACTACTCGAACGCTTCAACACCTTGCGTGGAAACGACCTGAATGTGATTGTTGTGAACTTCATAGACATGCTCTCACATGCCAGAACAGAGTCGAAGATGGTGCGCGAACTCGCCAACAACGAGTCGGCATACCGCAGCATCACACTCAGTTGGTTCCGCCATTCGGTAATGGCAGAGCTTATAAAGGCACTTTCGCAGATGGATTGTAAGGTGATAATAACCACCGACCACGGCAGTATAAGGGCTTCGAAACCCATCAAAATAGTAGGCGACCGCAACACCAACACCAACCTGCGCTATAAACTCGGCAAGAACCTCAACTGCAACTCAAAGGAAGTGTTCACCATAAAGAACCCCTCACAGGCGCAGCTGCCGGCTCCCAACCTCAGCACGAGCTATGTGTTGGCAATGGGCAGTACCTTCTTCGCCTATCCCAACAACTACAATTACTATGTGTCATACTACAAGGACACGTTTCAGCACGGTGGCATTTCGCTTGAAGAAATGCTCATACCGCTCATAACTCTCACCTCACGCAAGCGCGGAGAGTGAGCAACGACAACGAATAAAAACATGGAATTATGGAAATAAGAATCAATTCTCTTACCGAAATCAACGATGCAGCAAAGCAGTTCATCGCTGCAATGGGCGACAGTAAGGTGTTCGCCTTCTACGGAAAAATGGGTGCCGGAAAGACGACTTTCGTCAAAGCCGTGTGCGAAGCTCTTGGGGTGGAGGACGTGATAACATCGCCTACGTTCGCAATAGTGAACGAATACCAGAGCGCGACGACCGGAGAGAGCATCTATCACTTCGACTTCTATCGCATAAAAAAACTCGAAGAGGTGTATGACATGGGTTATGAGGACTATTTTTACAGCGGCTGCCGCTGCTTCCTCGAATGGCCTGAACTCATAGAGGAACTTCTTCCTGAGGACGCCTGCAAGGTGACGATAGAGGAGACGGAGAACGGTGCACGCGTGGTGCGCTTCTGATTACGCCGCGCTTCGCCGGTACCTGTCAGACAGGCGTTATTCCATTGGTTTTCAATACAATTACAGTAGGTTTACAAACAAGGCTTCTTTGCATTCCAAAGAAGCCTTGTTTGCGTTGTAAAGAAGCCTTGTTTTGAATGCAAAGAAGCCTTGTTTTCAATGCGGGTGTTTTGACTTCGTCTTTTGTTGCTTGGATTGTTCGTTTGCCAAGCAGTTTTGTACGCTTCGTCCTGTGGCTTTCATGCTCGTTTGAAGAAGTCATGGATACAGGCGAGGCTGTGCGTCAAGGCACCCCGGTTGGTATCTTATAACCCGCTTGTTTCGATCTAATGGCCGGTTTCGGGTTAAAAGTCCTGCTCGTAGTCAGCGTCGTATTCCCACGGGTTGAGGTCGGTTTGCGACGGTGCGTATTTCTTTATGCTGCCGTCGCCAGGCCTTGGATTTCTGAAACCACCTTTTGTTGCCGTCTCGTTGAGTCCGTCGGAACTTGCTATTATGCTCATTGTCTCTATTTCCACTGCATTTGTTTCCGGGGCGATATATTGTTTTCTGTTCATTGTTTTTTAAGTTTGTTTGTGATTGAATGTTATGTGTGTCTATTTTACTACTACTTTCTTTCCGTTCTGTATGTAGATGCCTCGCTTGAGAGAGTTGAGCGAATTGCCCGCATATTGTCCCATAGTGTTGTAAACGGGGGCGTCGCTTCCTTCAGTGGCGAAGATGTGAGTGAGCGGAGTCAGACTGCCGTCGATGTTGGCGCGGAGCTTGTTTATGTCGGTGTTCTTGGGCACGATGAAGTAAGCGCGCATGCCGTCCATGGTGCAGGCATCGATGTCGCCTTCGACAGGATAGTAGAAAAGGTTGCCGTCGCCGAGGAAAAGTTCGGTCTTGTCGGTCTTCAACATTGTCTGGTTGTATATGCCCTTCATCTGGAATACCTTACTGTCGCCCACGGGCCACGGGTTGTTGTTGGAGTCGAGCGGTGACGCCACCATGCTGACGCCGGTGAATGTCGGGTTTTCCACGATGTCATTACCCGGCTTCATGATGTATGGTGTTCCTGCCTTCATACTATATGCGGGAACGAATGTGGCGATGTAGTTGCTGAATTCATTTCGGTATTCGCGGAGTTCCGTACCCTCTCCGAAGTATTTTTTCACTTCGTCAGAACTGAGATTGAACGGCAGGCATAACGTGTTCCAGTGGCTTGCGCTGAGACTTCGCTTTATGGTTACGTTGGCGTTTCTGTAGTTTTCGATGAGATTGTCGGTCTTTGTCTCGTCGATGGTGTAGGTCTTTAATGGCGGTATTTCGAGGGTTACGTCAATCTTCGTGACATAAACCTCGGATGAAGAGGTGAAAACGACTTTGGTAGCATAGCCGTCCCAGCATGCTTGAAGGGCGGTTTTGGTTAATGTTCCTTCCGTGCCTTCGTAATTAAACCATGTAAGTGGATGGGTATTGTCTTCCCCGTAGAACTCAATCTTTACGATTTTGCCAATACTGCATGATATGGTATGCTTGGTATTATAGAACGAGTACTTGTCGCTTTTGCTTAACTCTGCGTTCAGAGAATGAACCGTTACGTTACCGCTTGACATTTCAACTCCCATGCGTGACGATTCATGTCCTTTGTTATAACCCGGTGTGAAGCTGACGGGTCTTTCCGTTACCGAAATGCCGTGAGTCACTTGCAGAGTGCATGTGGCAGTTGCTTCTCTGTAAGTCTCGTTTGCTGCACCGGTTGCAGTGATGGTGTATGTGCCGCGTTTTTTGACGCGTACGACTCCATTCGTCTCGTCAATCGTGGCGTCATCGCTTGCGGGCGATATGGAATAGCTTACATTTAGGTTGTTGGGGTTGCAGAGAGCAGTCTTTGTATTGAATGTGGCAATGCCGTCGTCGGCACTTTCCAGAGCCACGGTATAACCTTTCCTGCCGAATATGAAGTCTGTATCTTCAACGGGTTGTCAATGTTTTCTACGGTGTAATAATCATAAGATTCTTTGTAACTGTCCGTTTTAATGAGCCTTGCTCTTATATATGCCGTTCCAAATTTGGTGTTGGTGAATGTCAGTTCGCCGGTTTTAGCGTCCACAGTTACAATCTCTGAATTAGAACTACTATATATAATGTGCTCAGTCAGGTCTTTTTGGCTGATGTCATTCTTTGCGGTAGCCCGTGGCCTGACAAACGTTTCAAGAACGCCGGCATTGAATGTGTATTTCTTTTTGGATTTGTAACCAAAGCTTGTGGTGGTGGGCTGGAGGGCATCGGGAATATATTTGTAAAAACTTATTCCGGTTGTTGTAGAACTGTTAGCGCACCATTCAGTTTTGTTATCAATGTCAATATATTTACTTAATCCGTTGATCAGGAGTTGATCAATCTTTACTGAACCGGAAGCAGATACTAATGTGAATGTTTTATAGCGTTTATAGCTTCCTACACCTAACTCAAAATTCATAACCTTATTGCAATAAAGCCAACTATTTTTATTGCCATTAGGGTGGAAAATGTAATAGCCGGAATAATTCTCTTTGTTCCATTTCAAGTCGTTTGTAACTTCACTTGAGATATAATTGCCGTCAGCAGTAAGGGTTATAGCGATAGCTTTAGGAAAAATACGATTATCGTTCGGAAGCGCATAAGTCTTGTCTGAGTTTTTTCCTACAATGACAAAGATGTCACTTGAAGTTAAATCTCTGATACTTACCTTTTCCCATACTTGGCAATACCCCCCCGTGAACACATGATTGTGACCACAAAGAGCATCAGAAAGCGTAAATGTTTAGTCATAAATAGTTGTATAATGTTTAAAATGTTGATAAGCTTGTTTTTTTGTTGTATGCTTTAGGTTGTGTGGTTGTGTGTCAGACGCATTTGTCTGATTGCAAAATTACAGCTATTTTTTGTATTGTTGCTGAAATAATGTTTAAATATTGTGAAAACGGAATTGGCTGGGTTATATCAGCAGGAAATGATAAATAGTTGGCAGTGTGATGTGCATTAATAAGAAAAAAACACTAACTTTGCAGCAACAAGCATGTTGTTTCGTCACGCATGAACTTGTGTTTGTATTAACGTTAAAACTCTGAATGTTATGATAGTACATGTTGCCAACCCGATTTACGACTCCGTGTTCAAGTACATAATGGAGGACGAGCGCATAGCAAAGACCATATTGTCGGCCCTATTGAAGAAAGAAGTGGTTCATGTGACTATTCGTCCGCATGAATACAGCAACACTACGCGCGACACACTGTCGATGTTCCGCATTGATTTCGCGGCTACGGTTCGCGAGCGCGAAGGCAATGAAACGAAGGACCGCATTGTTCTGATAGAGCTGCAGAAGACTTGGCTCAACACTGAGACATTGCGTTTCAGACAGTATCTTGGCGCGCAATACAACAACAAGAGCAACATACGCGAGGCTGACGAGAAGGGTTTTGCCTATCCGATGGTGGCTGTCTATCTCCTTGGACATAAGGTGGGCAACATCAAAGAGCCGATAGTGTATGTCAATCATGATGTCTTCGATTACAATGGAAATGTTGTGGAGGCAGGAAATACAGAGCCGTTTGTGGAGAGTCTCACGCATAACAGCATCATTGTGCAGATACCGCTACTGCAGGGTAATGTGAACAACCGTCTGGAGAAGGTGCTCAGCGTGTTCGACCAGACCAATGTGGAGGGCGACACGCAGCAGGTGTTGAAGATAGACGAGGACAAGTATGCCGACGACAACGACATGCTTTATGTGCTGCACAAGCTTACTGCGGCTGCGGCGAACTCCGAAATGCGGCAGGATATGAATGTTGAGGATGAATATTACAAGGCAATAGAGGACCGGGACACTGCGATTATGCAGCGGAATAAGATGCTTGAACAGATGGATAAGCAGCTTTCCCAGCAGAGTGAACAGTTGTTTCAGCAGAGTGAGCAGTTGTCTCAGCAGAGTGAACAGTTGTCCCAGCAGAGTGAGCAGTTGTCTCAGCAGAACAAGCAATTGAGGAATATGGCAAAGGCTTTGTCTGCAAACGGATTGACGGAAGAGCAGATTTCCAAGATGACAGGCATGAGTCTTGCAAGCGTCACAGAACTTCTGAAGTGACAGGAGAAGGGCGTGCCATAGCCGTGGAATGAATGAATTTGAATGACCGGCAGTGTGCTTCCCGGTCAAGTCGCATTTCATTCAATTTCAAAGACAATTACAGTAGGTTTACAAACAAGGCTTCTTTGGAATGCAAAGAAGCCTTGTTTGCGTTGTAAAGAAGCCTTGTTTGGAGGGCAAAGAAGCCTTGTTTTTAATGCAGGTGTTATATTTCTGGTTTTCAGGCTGTTATGGATACGGATTGATGGCGGTGACATGGAAAGTAAAAGGGGCTTGCCTTTGAGTCAGGCAAGCCCCTTTATGGTTGTCATTCTATTGTCAGTTCCACCGGACAGTGGTCGCTTCCGAACACCTCGGTGTGTATCGTTGCGCCGCTGACACGGCCCATCATCCGCTCGGACACTATGAAGTAGTCAATGCGCCAGCCTGCGTTCTTCTCGCGGGCATGGAAGCGGTAGGACCACCACGAGTAGGTCACGTCGTCGGGATGCAGCGTGCGGAACGTGTCGGCAAAGCCGTTTGCGAGCATTGTTGTCATGCGTTCGCGCTCCTCGTCGGTGAATCCGGCGTTGCGGCTGTTGGTCTTCGGGTTCTTGAGGTCTATCTCCTGGTGCGCCACATTGAGGTCGCCGCAGAGAATCACGGGCTTCTTTTCATCGAGTTTCTTGATGTAGTCGAGGAAGTCAGCCTCCCATTTCATGCGGTAGTCGAGGCGTCGCAAGCCGTCCTGCGAGTTTGGCGTGTAGCAGGTCACGAGGTAGAAGTCGTCCATTTCGAGCGTGATGACGCGCCCTTCGTGGTCGTGTTCGTCTATACCTATGCCGTAGGTCACTGCCAACGGTGTGTGGCGTGTGTATATGGCTGTGCCTGAATAGCCTTTTTTCTCGGCGTAGTTCCAGTAGGATGTGTAGCCAGGGAACTGCAGGTCGAGCTGTCCTGCCTGCATTTTCGTCTCCTGAAGGCAGAAGAAGTCGGCGTCGAGCTGTCGGAAACTATCCTCGAACCCTTTGCCGGTGCAGGCTCTGAGGCCATTGACATTCCATGAGATGAACTTCATAAGCTTGTGTTTTTGGAAGCGGTTGTTATCGTGCTTCGCAGGTGATGTAAATCTCTCTTATGTAGGGAGCTGTGGTGACGGTGTTCTCGCTATTTATTTCCGGTTTGTCGAAGCAGATGGCGTAGAGTCCCATCTGGTATTCGAATGTGCGCTTTGTGGGTGTCCAGATGCCGGCGAAGGAGTTGGGGTAGAACACGAAGTAGGCCTTCTTTGGCTTGCCTTCATAGTTGAATGTGGTCTCGGCGTACATGGGGTTCACATAGAACTGTATGTACTGCGATGTCACGGCCTGCTTGTTCGGGATGAAGAAGAACGACTTCAGTGTCACGTCGGGCATGCTTCTCATCTGGCTGTGAAGCTCTCTGAGGTACTTGCCCTTGTTGGTGATGTCGGTGCTCGGCACGGTGATTGCTGAGTCGAGCTTGCTCACCGGGAAGCGGTAGAGCGTTACGGTGGAGTCGTTTCTTGCCGTCCAGTAGGTGTCGGTGGAGTCGTATTTGGCGGGTTCTATGCCGATGCCGTTGTATTTTGCATAGTAGAAGCGCACTCTGCCGCCGTATTCTCCGGCCATCTCGTTCATGTACTTCTTGTAGGTCTGTTCGTCGATTGAATAGTCTTCCGATTCAACACACGAGTTGAACGAGACTGCTGCCACGATGCAGCACAATGCGATTGCGAAGATTTTTCCGATTTTTTTCATTGTCTTTTTCACTTTGATTTTATTTGTTTTATATGAGTTCTGCAATTTAAATGCGTGTCTTGCAGAATCATTGTATGCGGAAATCGTTTTTTTTAGAATTTTCTTGAGTCGGAATGTATGAGGTTCATGAACTCCTCTCGGGTCTTGGCCTGGTTGAACGCACCTGAGAAGTCGCTCGTGGTGGGGATGGAGTTCTGCTTCTCAACGCCCCGCATCTGCATGCACATGTGCTTTGCTTCCACCACTACCATCACTCCGAGTGGATGCAGCGTCTCCTCGATGCAGTCCTTTATCTGCTGCGTCAGACGCTCCTGCACTTGCAGACGGTGTGCGAAGATGTCCACTACGCGGGCTATCTTGCTAAGTCCCGTGATGTAGCCGTTGGGTATGTATGCCACATGCGCCTTGCCGTAGAATGGCAGTATGTGGTGCTCGCACATCGAGAAGAAGTCGATGTCCTTCACTATCACCATCTGGTTGTAGTCCTCTTTGAACAGCGCGTCGGTGAGGACTTTATGCGGATCCTGCGTGTATCCGCGTGTAAGCACCTGCATTGCCTTTGCCACGCGCATCGGAGTCTTCTGCAGTCCCTCCCGTTCGGGGTCTTCGCCGAGCAGTGAGAGGATGCCTTTGTAGTGTGCCGCGAGTTCGTCGAGGCCTTCGCGGTATTCTGGAGTTGTCATAAATGTTGGATGTTGGGTTTTGAATATAGGGTTGTTCCGGCTGCGGCTCGATGCCGCATGCCGTCAGGATGGCGCCGTGTCAGTATGCCACGGTAATCTTTCCGCTCACGATGCATGCCTGCTTGTAGCCAAGCTTCTGCACTTGTGAGAGCACGGAGTGGGCTTCCTGGTAGGTGCGGAAGTTGCCCATCCGGCATATCCAGCGCGGCGAATAGAAGTGTACATATACGGGGATGTCGGGGAAGACTGCCTTCAGCTGGTTGCCGATGTTCTGTGCTTTCACTTTGTTTTCGCGCGAGTTGCCTCCGGCGAACACCTGCACCCGGTAGCCGTTCACCTTGTAGCTGTTGCGCATTATCTTCTTGCGTGTGTCAGCGGTGGTGGTTTCTATGTCGTTATCGTCCTTTTCGGTCGATGGATTTTCGTGCTTGTGTGTGTCGGTCTTGGCTTTGTTTTCCGCCTCGGTCCTGGGGTGTTGTGGCAGTGTGGGTGTTGTGTTGTGCGGCCGGTCGGCATGCGTCTGTGTGCCTTGGTGGCCTTGGTTATGCTGTGTGGCAGGTGTTTTCGGCTGCTGTTTCGCCGCTGGCGCCTTTGCGCTTACGTCTGCCTCATTCACCAGTTTGTCTATCTCTTTGCTCTGTGTGACGGTCACTGTGGCCTGTCCCTGCTTCTCTTGCAGGTGTTCTGTGAATGTCTGTGCCCATGCGGCGGCATTCATGCAGAGAGCGGTGATGAACAGGATGATGATGCGTTTCATTTTTTTTTCTGCTGGTTTGCCTTGTCGTTTGTCCCGACAGGGGTTGTAGATAAAAAGGGAGTGAGCCTCCAAGTTGTCTGTGACACACTTGGAAGCTCACGTTGTTGTCGTTACCTGTTATTTCTTCCAAGCGTCGATGATGCCCTTGAAGTCAGCGCATTTCAGTGAAGCGCCGCCGATGAGGCCTCCGTCGATGTTGGGTTTTGAGAAGAGTTCAGGTGCGTTGCTTGCCTTGCAGCTGCCTCCGTAGAGGATTGATGTGTCTTCGGCTGCTTCCTGTCCGTACTTCTCTGCTACGATTGAGCGTATGTATGCGAGCATTTCCTCTGCCTGGTCGGATGTTGCGGTCTTGCCGGTTCCGATGGCCCAGATGGGTTCGTAGGCGATGATGATGTTCTTCCATGCCTCTGCATCGAGGTGGAATACGCTGCCTTCGAGTTCTGCCTTTACCACTTCGTTCTGCTTTTCAGCTTCGCGCTCTTCGAGTGTTTCGCCGCAGCAGAAGATTACCTTCAGGCCGTTCTTGAGTGCGAGGTCGGTCTTTTCCTTGAGAATTTCGGCTGTTTCTCCGTAGTACTGGCGACGCTCTGAGTGTCCGAGGATGACATACTGTGCGCCGGTGCTCTTCACCATTTCGGCAGAAACCTCGCCGGTGTAGGCTCCCTTTTCCTTGTCGGCGCAGTTTTCTGCACCGAGGCCTACTACTGTTGAGTCGAGAACGCCTGCTACAGAAGCGAGGTGTATGAACGGAGTGCAGATCACTACGTCGCAGTTTGGCTTGTCAGCTACAAGTGCCTCGTTGATTTCTTTTGCGAGGGCTACACCGTCTTGCAGGTTCATGTTCATCTTCCAGTTACCTGCTACAATTTTCTTTCTCATTTTCTTTTTTGTTTTAAAGAGTTTGTATATTCTGTTTGTATTCTGTTTTCCTTTTATCCATTTGGTCCATGCCCAGAGGCGGTCGGCTATTGTGAGGAGTGTGAGTGGCAGGAGGAACCACAGGAATATGCGCAGCAGTTGTCTTGATGTGCTGTCTTGTGGCATTCTGCCTATATCGAGTCTGTCGGGGCTTGCTTTCATTTCCGATGTGTCAGGCAGGTTGTTGTGGCTCCATTTGTTTATCACTTTGCCGTCTTTTATGAGCACGAGTCCGGGGTTGCTTCGTATTATTGTCTTGAGCGTTGTCTCGTCGGCAGTGGCGAACGGGTATTCGGCTCCGGTGATGTCGCGCCATCGTTCCATCGCTTCCTGTGAGCTTGCGGTGAGGCAATAGAACGGTATGCCGTACTCGTGGGCGTATTCGTAGAGCTGGTCGATGTCTCCGAAGTTGCTGTCGTCGGCTTTCTCCAGTTGTGGTGCAACAAGCAGGAAGGTGTAACCTTTGTCCTGAAGGATTTGGTCTGTTATGTCGTCTCCCGTCTCGTTGTCGGTGAGTGAGAAGTCGTGTATGGGCGGTTCGTATCCCGGTTTTGTCTGCACTGTCTTCGTTTCCACGAATTCCCATGTGGAGTCAGGGTAGTTGTCGAGTGTGAACTCTTTCTCCGTACCATTCTTTTTCAGTATGAATGTGGTCTTGAATTCGGGTTGTTCGGCGTCATCGGGTATTTCCATTCCTTTTCTTATGTCGGCTCCTATGTGGTAGGGACGGAAGTCGATGAATGGCAACAGGTACAGGCACAGTGTGCTTGTGACGAGGATGTAGATGACGGTAAAGTTGAATACTATCCACTGGTTGCTTTTCGATATGAGCCGTCCCATGCTCAGCGGCCAGCGCAGCATCACTATTGTGCATGCCAGCAGTATTATGTTCTTGAGCAGTGTCTGTCCGTTTGTGAGTGTCACTGCGTCGCCGAAGCATCCGCAGTCGCTCACGGGATCGGCGATATAAATCCATACTGTGAGTGCCGTCATGAATGCCATGACGAGTGTCATGAGTCTTGTCACGATGCGGCGGCGTATGGCGAAGAGCACCATGATGCCGAGTGTGAACTCGGTGGCTGCGAGGGCTACCGAGGCTGCGAGTGTGAGCCAGTCGGGGATGTAGCTGGCTATGTGCATTGCCGCGAGGTAGTCGTGCAGCTTGTATTGTGTGCCCAGGGGGTCGATGCCTTTGACATAGCCTGACACGATGAATGTGATTGCCGTGACGAGACGGCACAGGTTCACTGCTATGCCTTTGAGTCTGTTCATGCCTGCTGCTGTTGCTCCGTCAGCTTTATCACGCCGAAGACGGCATAGTTGATTATGTCCATGTAGTTGGCGTCGATTCCTTCCGACACGAGTGTGGCTCCGTTGAGGTCTTCTATCTCCTTTATGCGTTGCAGTTTGGTGAGTATGAAGTCGGTGTAGCTGCTTATCCGCATGCTGCGCCATGCCTCGTCGTAGTCGTGGTTCTTGCGTGTCATGAGCTCGAGGGCTTGCTGTGCGTGGGTGTCGTAGAGCTTCATTGCCTCGTCGGGGGTGATGTCTATGCTGTCGACGTAGCCTTTTTCGAGCTGTATGAGACCTATGATGCCGTAGTTTATCAGTGCGACAAATTCGGGGCGTATGCCTTCATCTACGAGTGCTTCGCCCTTTGTCTCTATGGAGCGTATGCGCTTCGCCTTGATGAAAAGCTGGTCGGTGAGCGACGACGGACGCAGTATGCGCCACGAGGCTCCGTAGTCGTGCAGCTTCTTCATGAAGAGGTTGCGGCACTCGCTCATTGTGCTTTTAAACTGTTCTTCTGTTTTTGTCGTGTCCATAATTCGGTGCAAAAATACTAAAATCTTGCGAAATGAGCAATAATATGTCGGAGTTTCTGACTTGGTGAATGTTAAGATGTTAAAGGACTTGGAGTGGTTGTGGCGCAGGTTGTGGTTTGGTGGTTTTGAAAAGAAGCCTTGTTTGCATCACAAACAAGGCTTCTTTGGCTCGCAAACAAGGCTTCTTTGCAGTGTAAACAAGGCTTGTTTTTAGGGTGTTGTAAATATGATTGAAAATCAATGCATTACGGTTTTGCTTCCGGCTTCTGCGCCTGCTTCTGCCGGGCATGGATCATCCTCACCACGCCGCACATGGCTTCGTAGCGTGCACGGAGCGAGTCGCAGCGCACACGCAGCATGTTCTTCTTGTAGAGGTCGGTATCGTTTTCCAGCTGTGTGGTGGCTTCCTGCAGCAGTCCGTCGGTCTTTGCCACATCGTCCTGCGCCATTTTCAGCGACGCGTCCTGCCATATTGTGAGTGCTTTCCGGCGTGCCTCCACAGCCTTGGGGAAGCGTTCGCGCAGCACTGTGATGGAGTCGAGCGTGGCTTTGTACTCGCCTTTTTCGTAGAGCGAGCTGATTTCGGCGAGCAGCGGTGCCGCCTTTTCGTCTTCTGTCGGGGCGCAACTTGCCGCGAGCAGGGCAAGTGCAAAAATTGCTGTATATTTCATTGCGACGGCAAAAGTACAACATTCCACGCCGATAGCGTTCACTTGTGTGCCGATTTTAATTATTATCGCATTGTTTTAATTATTTTTAAATCGAAACGTGGCTTTGTCGTTGGGCTGGATTTTGTCGTTGGCTTGCATTGGACCCCAATCGGTCATTAGCCCGAAACAAGCGTATTATCCCAAATCTAATGGCCGGTTTGGGTTGAAGTACAAACGGCAGACGAGGAGATTCGCCCTGCTGCCGGGCCGGTTTGCGACCGTTGCTGACAGTAAGGGCGAAGCTCCTCGTCGGTTTTGGAAGTGAAAGTGCGTCAGAAAGTTATGGGCGCCGTTGCCGTATGCTTCTCCGGCTGCCGTGACTTCCGTGTCTGTGCGCGACTTATATGAAGATGTATTTCATCACAAAGAGGATGGCGAGCACCCACATGGTGATGTTTATTTTCTTGAAGTTTCCGCAGAGAGCGTTGATGGCTACATAGCTGATGAGTCCGCAGAGGATACCGTCGGAGATGCTGTAAGCCAACGGCATCATGATGATGGTGATGAATGCGGGGATTGACTCGGCGTAGTCGTCGAGGTTGATGTCCTTGATTGGTGAGAGCATGAACAAGCCCACAATCACGAGCACCGGTGTCGTTGCGGCGGCAGGGATGCTGAGGAACAGCGGTGCGAAGAACAGTGCGATGATGAAGCATACGGCTGTTGCAAACGAGGTGAGTCCCGTGCGTCCGCCCTGTGCCACTCCGGCGGCACTCTCAACGTAGGTGGTTGTGGTGCTGGCACCGAGGCATGCGCCCGTCATCGTGGCTATGGCGTCGGCCATGAAGGCTTTGTTGAGTCCCGGAATCTTTCCGTCGGGACGCATCATGCCTGCCTTTGTGCACACTCCTACGAGTGTTCCCATGGTGTCAAACATGTCGATGAAGAGGAATGTGAACACCACTACGAGCATGTCGATGGTGAAGATGTTGTGGAATTCGAACTTGCAGAAGAGCGGATCGACCGAAGGCGGCACATCGACAAGTCCGGTGAAGTGGGCAAGACCCATGGGTATGCCGATGATGGCAGTGATGAGTATGCCGAGGAGAAGGCTTCCCGGCACCTTCTTTACGGTGAGCACGCTGGTGATGACGATGCCGATGACGCCGAGCAGTGCGCTGCCTTCGGTGAGTTTGCCTATGCTCACGAATGTGGCGGAGTTCTCGACGATGATGCCGGCGTTCTTGAGTCCGATGAAAGCGATGAAGAGTCCGATACCGCCTCCGATGGCTCTCTTGAGCGTTGTCGGGATGGCATCGACGATGAGGGTGCGTATCTTCGTCAGAGTCAGCACCACAAAGAGGAATCCTTCAATGAGGATTGCCGTGAGGGCGAACTGCCATGGGTAGCCCATGGTGAGGCAGACGGTGAACACGAAGAATGCGTTGAGACCCATGCCGGGTGCCAGTCCGAACGGCTTCTTGGCGTAGAGCGACATTATGAGAGTGCCCACGATGGCGGCAAGGGCTGTAGCTGTGAAGACGGCGTTGGTGTCCATGCCCATCGAGGCGAGGTTGCTGAAGATGCTGGGGTTTACTGCGAGGATGTAAGCCATGGTGAGAAAGGTGGTGATACCAGCCATTATCTCGGTCTTCACATTGTGTTTTGCGGGGTCGAACCCAAAGAGTTTCTGTAACATTGTTGTTTGTTTTGTTTGAAGAAGAATGGTTGTGGGATGTCGGGAGGGTGAGGTTTCTGAAGCTAAAAGTTTGGAAATCAGAAGTTAAGGAGTTGGAATCCAGAAGTTAAGGAGTTAAGAATTCAGAAGTTAAGCCGTATGCTTTGACTTGAAAAACATTTTGTTTGACTTCTGATTTCTTGACTTCTGTCTCCTTAAAGCATTTGGCTTGACTTCCGGATTCCTGACTCCTGTCTCCTTATTAATTCCTTGTTCTTATTTGTTCCTGCTTTTTAGAAATCCCATTTGAAACCAAGACACGGACGACACTTGAATCCGTCGGTGGAACCGAAGTTGTTGCTGAGCTCGATTTCAGTACCGATGCTGAGGTTTTCAACGCCGATGTGCTGTCCGACATTGTACCAAAGCTGCGGCTCTGTGATGAAGACAGTGCTCTTTTCCTTTGCGTTTCCGTTGTCGTCGAAGCAAGTGTGGTCCTCCCACCAGAAGTCGGCGAAACCGTCAAACTTGAGTCCTTTCACGCCGAAGAGGTCGTTCATGGCCCACACTGCGGTGAGCTGCATAGGCACATCCGATGATTTTTTTCTGATGGTCTTGTACAGAGCCTTGAGGTTAAGAGTGTTCTTGAAGTCCTTGCTGTGTATGAAATAGTCCACACCGAAGAGCCAAGCGTTGTTGATAGGGTAGGACTTTGTGATGCCGCCGTTATATTCCACCTGCAAAGAGAGGTTCTTGAGCGACGAGTTCTGCCAGAAGTTCAGGCAGCGGGCAATCTCGAAATAGGTGCCGCCGGGGGCGAGGTTGGGTCCCGGAACATGCTGGTCGTAGTTGAAGTCGTGGTCGATGAAGAAGTAGGTGTTACCCCATTTGTCCTGCTTGAACATCTCAAGTGTGAGGGTGACAAACTCTCTGTCCGAACCGAAATCGTAGAACAACTGGGCATTCACTTGTGCCTTTGCCTTCGTACCGCCCATGAAAAGCATGGCGAGCAAAGCCACGGTCATAACTAATTTGTTGGCTTTCATTGTAGTGATTGTAATTATTGAATGTGAAAAAATGTTTCTTTCTTTTGCCTTTGATAACCTAATGGAGTCTCGCAGAACTTTGTTTCGCCAAAAGCTTGACGCCGGTATGCGAAGCTGAAACGCCATATTAATATTTTGCAAATATATACATTTTTTGTGAAAGAGCTTGCATGACAGGCTCTCTTTTTGCTTATATGTGCATAAAACTGTATGAAAACGTAAAAAGGTGAAGCCTGCAATCAGACTTCACCTTAATATATATCCAAATTGTGCAAGTCCGGAAGTCGCCGTCGGATGCCTTTCTTCTTTGTCCGATGATGAAAGCGTCCGGTTTCGGTTAAAGCGATTTCTCCGGCATGTTCAGTTCCTTTTCTTGCGGAATCCCGCTTTGTCAGCGTTGCAACAGTTTCTTGCCTTTCATGATGACGATGCCCTTGTAGCCGGGTTTTACCTTCTGTCCCTGCACATTATATAATGTGGCAGAGCTGTTGGCGGCGGTGCTTTCGCTGATGTCGGTAATGCCGGAGGTGATGCCTTTGAACACCTCTTCGTTCATGTGACGGAAGTTCAGTGAGTACCAGGCCTTCATATATGCGCCCTCTTCGGTGAGGTTTTCCTTCAGAGGCACCGGATTTCCGTTCCAGGCGGCATACTCGCGCTCCCATGCTCCCGACTCGGTGAGGGTCTTGACATAACCGTTCACGCGTGAGATGAACCTTATTTCGGAGAGCGACGAAGTGCTGAGTTCCTTCCAGCGTTGTGCCACCCGCCACTTGTAGTCGTTGATATTGTTGTTCCACAACCTTCCGTAAATGCTTACGTTGAGCATGTCTTCGTTGTCAGCCACGCTGTTGTTGTAGATGTTGTTGGCTGTCCATCCGAGCGAAGTGTCAAGGTTTCCCGGTGTGATGAGCATCTGCTTGCCCTCGTTCAAGTCCTTTATGCTGAGGTAAGTCTTGTTCATCGCGTTGTCGTTCAAACCCTGTGCGAGGCAGAAAACGTGGTAGTCGATGAGGTTCTGCTCGTATATGTTGGCGGCAAGTCCGGCTTCAAAGTCCTTGTCGTATGCTGTGTTGCAGAACTCGATGAACTCCTTCAGCGGCGTGTATGAGGCTTCGCAGGGGTAGTCGTCGGGGTACTCCAGAGTCCATTCGTTCCATGATTCGCCGTCCATCGGTTCTGTTTCGTAGCCGCTTAGACGCGTCTGCGGACCCGCACCGTCGGCTTTGTACATCACTCCGTTGATTGTAGGATTGCCGTCATCACCCTTCTTTGCCTTCTTGAGTCCGAGGAGTTTGCGGTTCACTTTGTCCGTCAGACAGTACAGACCATGATAATCTCCGTTGATGAACACCTCCACCATGTAGCCTCTTGTGCCGTTGCGCTGGTTGTTGCCATTGTCGTACGGGGTGAACGAGAAACTGTTCCAGATGTCGGAGTTTATGCGGTTTCGCAAACGGGAAGGGTCGGTCTGCATTGCGTCGAGAATCCATGTGTCGTCCTCTCGTATGTTCATTATGTTTGTGTCGAGGCTCTTTCCGTTGTCGTTGAGGAGTTTTACGGTGAACGATTTCTTGTCGTATTTCAGCGATTTCTGTCCGTGATACTTTACCTTGCAGTTGAATTTCGCAATCTGGCTGCCTCCGGTACGTTTCAATGGGTCGTTTATTTCCATTGCGGCGTTGGTGTAGCTGTCGCCCGAAACATTGTCCTTTTCCACGGTAATGTTTACGAGTGGCAGCGATTGGGTGTTGAGTTTTTCGCCGATAGTCTCGTAGTCGCTTTTCTTTTCAACGATGTCTGTCGGTATGCCGGCAAACAGTTTGTCCCTCAGATTGTCGAAGTTCTCGCTGAACCATGTCTTTATGTAGCTCGCTTCGTCGTTGATATTCTGCTTCAGTTCCACCGGGTTGGCGTTCCAGGCGTTGTATTCCCGCTCCCATGCTCCCGACTCCTTGAACTGCTTTACATACGCATCCACTCTCGCATTGAATGCTTCTTTGGACAGAAGCGTCTTGCTGAGCGTGCGCCAACGGTCGGCGACGGCAGTCTGATACTTGTTCAGATTGCCTTTCCAGAGGCGTGCGTAGGGGCGCACTTTGAGTATGGCGTCGTTGTTGGCGACAACGTTATGGTAGGAACCCTCCCATTCTCCGCCGTACGAAGTGTCGAGGTCCCACGGCGTGATGAGCATCCGTGTCTCGCTGTTTATGTCGTTTATGCTCATGAACGAGTTCTTCATCGTGTTGTCGCGGAGTCCCACAGCGAGGTAGAACGTGTGGTAGTCGATGAGGTTCTGCATGTAGAAATGCGTGTCAAGTCCCTCTGTAAACTCCTCGTCGGAGGTCTTTGTGCAGTAGTCGATGAGGTTTTTCAGCGGCATGTATGCGGTTTCGCAGGGATAGTCGTCGGGGTAGTCGAGTTCCCATTCGTTCCATGATTCGCCGTTCATCGATTGCGAATAGTAACCGCTCAGGTATGCGGCGTCGGTCCATTGTGCGCATTTGTACATCACGCCGTTGATGGTTGTGTTGTTCTCCTTGTCGGTCTTTGCCTTCTTTACGTTGAGTAGTTTGCGGTTCACCTTGTCCGTCATGCAGTACAGACCGTGGTATTTGCCGTTGATGAACACCTCCACGAAGTAGCCTTTCGTGCCGTTTCTGCCGTTGTATTTTGTCTCGTACGGAATCTGCGACATGTCGTTCCAGATGTCGAAGCATAGGCGGTCGCGCATTCTTACGCGGTCGATGGCCATTGCGCCGAGTATCCATGAGTCGTCCTCGCGGTTGCCGAGCACGGGCGCATCGAGGCTCTTTCCGTTCTCGTCGAGCAGTTTCAGGTTGAACGACTTCTTGTTGTATCGCATCGAAGTGGCTCCGCGATATTTTATTTTGCAGTTGAAAGTCGTCACCACGTTGCCGTCGGTGCGTGCCAGCGGGTCGGCTATTTCGATGGTGGCTTTGGTGTAATTGGGTTTGGTCACGCTACCTATATCTACGGTAATATTGACGAGTGGCAGCGATTTCTCTGTGAGTTGCTGCTTCAGTTGCTCGTAAGTGGCGACATCGGCTGCGCTTACGACGACTGCCTGCACTATTAGCAGGAGGGCGATGATAGTTTTTTTCATAAAGTGTCGGATATGGTTTTTTGATTGTTGGTATTCTGAAAAGGCTGTTTCTGCCGCGTGTAAGAAGCGGCTGTTGTGCATTTTAGCACCTTGATTATGCAAAGATACTGTTTTATTGTGGTTTTACTGCCATTTTTTCTGAAAATCGTTTGTCCGGTTTTTACATTTTCTTTGTTTTACGTTGTGGTTGCGGTCGGTACTGTCTTATTTGTTGTTTTAATGGTTGTAAATATGTCTTGATGAATGTTTCAAATTGTTTTAATTTAACATCCGTTATCTTTTCTTCGCCTTTTTTGGTAGTAGTTGGAGCGCGTTGTGTGCGATAACAGCTACCTTTACACGCTGAAAAACGAGACAACAACCACTTGTCTGCTGCCGGCAGGCGTTGCCGGCTGATGAAACACGAACAATGGATAACTCAATAAAAACACAATAATAGGATTAAAATGAATAAAGAAGTAAGACGAATGTGGGCGTACGCAAAGAGTTGTGCGCTCGCAGTGGGTCTTTTGTTCGGCCTTGCCGGAGCGGCAGGGGCGCAGGACAGCGACGGAAAACAGACTTTCACCGTGTGTGCCTACAATGTTGATGGATTGCCAAACAGCATTGCCGGCATTGAAATAAACCCCGACGGCAAGGGCGAGGAAGGCGCCGCAGCCATAGGCAGCTATCTCAGCGAGAAGCAGTTTGATGTGGTTGCGCTCAGCGAGGACTTCAATTTCCACTCTTCGCTCGTGGCTCCTCTCGCAGCCGACTACACTGCTGGCACCTACCGCGGCGGCTTGAACGTGAGCGGATTCAATGCCAACATACGTTTCAACACCGACGGTCTGGAGTTCCTTACACGCACCCCCATCGTCTTCGGAAGCGAGAGTTGGACGGCATGGAAGAACAACTACGGCAAATTTGACAACGGTTCCGACGAACTCATAACCAAGGGTTTCCGCAGCTATACCGTGAGTGTGGGCGACGGAATCCTCATCGATTTCTACATTATGCACATGGATGCCGGCAGCACCGATGCCGACAATGCCGCCCGTGCCACCCAGTGGGAACAGCTCCGCGACGCCATTCTCGCCCGTAACTCCGGTCATCCCGTAATCGTTATGGGCGACACCAACAGCCGCTACACACGCGACGACATCGCCGGACTCTTCGTTGCGCCCCTCTCCGACGCCTACGATGTGAGCGATGTGTGGGTGGAGAAGTGTCTCGACGGCGTGGCTCCGACACTCGGCGGTGCGTCGCTCATGGTCGATGAACTGGGCTATGAGAAGGGCGAGATAGTGGACAAGGTGATTTATCTCAACCCCAAAGGCGGCTCCGTGCGCCTCTCCGCCACGGCGATGAACATCGATGCCGACTGCAGTCTGAGCGACCACAAGCCCCTCTCCGTCACTTTCGAGGCTACAGGCAAGACCTACGCCCCTGCCGAGGCGAACACTTGGTGGCGCGGCGAGGAGTGGACCGGCGACGGACAGAAGGTATATCTTTATAATGTGGGACAGAAATACTTCCTCTCCAACGAGTCGGCTCCAGGCGTGACAAGCATAGCGCAGGCTCCCGAATGGACCATTTCAGGCGGCGACGAATACACCGTCACCAACGACACGCACTCTCTCCGCATGAAAGGAATCAAGTCGATGCAGGGCGTTGTCGAAGGCTCTGGCGCCACAACGTTCAACAATCATGAGGCAGGCATCACCGAAGGCAGCCACCGCATAGGCTTGAAGGACCGCCTTGTGTTCTGGGATGCGAAGACACACTTCATGGGAATAACGGTGGAGAAGGGCGCCGCAAAATACGCAGGCACCACCACAAAGGACGAAAACATAGACTGGCTGCTCATCTCTTCTGAACAGAAACAGGCCTACGAGCGTTACAATGCCATTTACCGGACAGCGACCTCGCTCCTCGGCAACGCCTCGCTCAACCTGCCGGCAAGCATCGAGCAGCAGCTCACCGAGGCTCTTGCCGCCACCGCCGGCTCATGCTACACCACCTGCGACGCCGACACGACGGCGCTTCTCGCCGCTTGCAGTGCAGTGGAGGAGTGGCTTGTGCGCGACATCGACATCGACGCGACACGCGCCACATCGGTGTGCCTGCCCTGGAACGCCACTGTCCCTGAAGGCGTCAGCGTGTATTATGCCACGGAAATGCTTTCGCACAAGCATCTCGACGCAGTGCATCTCGTGAAGTATGAAGGCAGCGTGATTCCGGCAAACAACGGCTTCGTGGTGATAGCCGACGCCGACAACACCGCCGCTTCGCTCCGTTTCACCTACACTGCCGAACCTGCCTCGCTGCCCGAAGGCAACATCCTCAAGGGTACAGTCGATGGGATGGACAGTGAGAACCTCTCGTTTGCCGATTACACCTACATGACTGTCGGCTCCGACGACCTTGGCAACGGCTTCCGCGCACTTGCCGACGGCGCGTCAATTCCGGCTTGCTCGGCCTACCTGCAACTCCCCATCGACAAGGAGGGCACGGCTGCCGCACCCGTATTCGCACTCTTCGACTTCAACTACGAGACCGCCATACGCCCCGTTACAGCCACTGCCGCCGACGGCATGACGACAGTGTTCGGCATCAACGGCATGAGGAAGAACGCAATGACACGCGGCGTCAACATCGTAAAGACAGCCGACGGCAGCGTGCGTAAGGTGATGGTGCGGTAACCATCGGCAACCTGCCGGTTACGCTTTTGCAACCGTCTGATTAATAATATTTTACAACCGCAATAAAAAGAAGCCTTGTTTGTATCGTAAACAAGGCTTCTTTTGCCTGTAAACAAGGCTTGTTTGCAATGCAAGGAAGCCTTGTTTGCAGACGCGGCAAATAATGATGTGGTGGCAACGGCATTTACAAACTTGCAAAATCGCTTGCCACTACCATTTCTTTTTGCTAATTTTGCATGATATAAGCAGCGCCCATCCTTGGCGCAATCACGACAGACAGACAAGCATGAAGATTTATACCGATGCCGAACTGGCACAGATTCTCGATAAAGACATATTCCACAAGATAGGCGAAGTGGCCGACGAGTTGCAGATGGAATGCTATCTCGTGGGCGGCTATGTGCGTGACATTTTCCTCGAACGCCCCACCAACGACATCGACGTAGTGGTGGTGGGCAGCGGCATCGAGGTGGCAAAGGCGTTGCAGCAACGCCTGGGACGCAATACACGCACGGGTGCATGGAAGGCACACCTCGCCGTCTATCGCAACTTCGGCACCGCCCAGGTGAAGTATCACGACACCGAAGTGGAGTTCGTCGGGGCGCGTCGCGAGAGCTACACCCACGACTCGCGCAAACCGATAGTGGAGGACGGCACGCTGGAGGACGACCAGAACCGCCGCGACTTCACCATCAACGCCATGGCGGTGTGCCTGAACAGGGAGCGGTTCGGCGAACTCGTCGATCCGTTCGACGGCATTTTCGACCTTGAGGACGGCATAATACGCACGCCGCTCGACCCCGACATCACCTTCAGCGACGACCCTCTGCGCATGATGCGGTGCGTGCGATTCTCCACACAACTCAAGTTTTTCATCGACGACGAGACTTTCGAGGCCCTCGGGCGCAATGCCGAGCGCATCAAGATAATAAGCGGTGAGCGCATAGCCGACGAACTTAACAAGATAATGCTCGCCTCGCAGCCCAGCCGTGGGTTTGTGGAACTGCAACGCTGCGGGCTGCTTCAGCTCATAATGCCCGAACTTGCCGCACTCGACATAGTGGAGACGCGCAACGGAAGGGCGCACAAGAACAACTTCTACCACACGCTTGAGGTGCTCGACAATGTGGCTGAAAAGAGCGACAACCTATGGCTGCGCTGGGCTGCGCTGCTGCACGATGTGGGCAAGACGAAGTCGAAACGCTGGGAACCTGCCATAGGATGGACCTTCCACAACCACAACTTCATAGGCGCAAAGATGGTACCTGAGATGTTCCGGCGCATGAAACTGCCCATGGACATGAAGATGAAGTATGTGCAGAAACTCGTGGACCTGCACATGCGACCCATCGCCATCGCCGACGAGGAGGTGACCGACAGCGCCGTGCGCCGTCTGTTGAGCGACGCGGGCGACGACATCGACGACCTGATGACACTCTGCGAGGCTGACATCACAAGCAAGAACGCGTGTCGCAAACGCCAGTTCCTTGAGAACTTCCGCATGGTGCGCGAGAAAATCACCGACCTCAAGGAGCGCGACTACAAGCGGCTTCTGCAGCCGGTAATCGACGGCAACGAGATAATGGAGATGTTCCACCTGCGCCCCTGCCGCGAGGTGGGTACGCTGAAACAGACCCTCAAGGACGCAGTGCTCGACAATCGGGTGGCAAACGAGCGCGAGCCGCTCATGCAACTGCTCATGCAGAAGGCAAAGGATATGGGACTTGTGCAGGAGAACGCAGTTCCTTCCGACACTTGATTTTCCGCAGATTTCGAGAAAAATATTCGCTGTGTGTGCGGCACTATGCCATGACTCATTAATCGGAGCCGGCATAGTGTCGCATTCATGTTTTTGTATTGTTCTTTTTTTCTTATGCGAAACAAGGAACATGATTGTGGAGAAATAGGTAAAGTCTTGAATAAAAGTTGTTAAATATTTCTCATTGTTAGAACAACATATTAATAATGTTGGTAATTTTGCACACGAAAATTCCGAGTTATTGGTCGGGTTTTCGGTTTTTGAAATCGCTAAGGATAAACTATAAATACGAACAAAATAAATAATTTGTAGATACAGGTATGAAAAAAGCAAAGATTTTATTGGTTGCAGCCTTGGCTGTAGCACTCGCCTCTTGTGGCGGCAAAAAAAGTGGCGGAAAGCCTAACTTCGGCGACAACGAGTATGCCGTGCGCACATTGCAGGGCCAGGATGCCGAGTTGCAGACTACTTATCCTGCAACAATCAAGGGTGTGCAGGATGTAGAAATACGTCCGAAAGTGTCGGGATTCATCACAAAACTCTGCGTCAAGGAAGGCCAGCAGGTGAAGGCAGGACAGCTCCTCTTCGTCATCGACAACGTGACCTACGCTGCCGCAGTGCGTCAGGCAAGGGCCGCAGTGAATGCTGCAAAGGCACAGCTCAACACCGCCAAGCTCACTTACAACAACTCTGAGAAGCTCTTCAAGAACAACGTCATTGGTTCATACGAACTCCAATCGACAAAGAACGCAATGGAAAGTGCAGCTGCACAGCTTGCACAGGCCGAGGCGGCATACGTTTCTGCAAAGCAAAACCTCGACTTCTGCTATGTCACAAGCCCTGCAACGGGTGTCATAGGCGACCTGCCTTACCGTGTGGGAGCACTCGTGAGCGCATCAAACCAGCAGCCGCTCACCACCGTTTCAAACATCAGCACAATGCAGGTGTATTTCTCGGTGACTGAAAAGGACCTCCTCGAAATGTCGAAGACAGAGGGCGGCACACACGCTGCAATCAACAGTTTTCCTGCAGTGAAGCTGCAGCTCGCCGACGGAACTATCTATAACCATCCCGGAAAGGTGGCTACCGTGAGCGGAGTCATCGACCCGACGACAGGTACGGTAAGCATGCGTGCCGACTTCCCCAACCCCGAACAGCTGCTCAAGAGCGGTGCCTCAGGCTCAATCGTGGTGCCTCACGTTTCCGCTTCTGCCATCGTTGTTCCGCAGGATGCCGTTGCACAGGTGCAGGACAGATACTTCGTATATGTCGTAGGCAAGGACAACAAGGTGAAATACACCGCCGTTACCGTCAATCCCAACGACGACGGCAAGAACTATATCATCACTTCCGGTGTCAGCATAGGCGACCGTATCGTGGTGAACGGCATCTCTTCGCTCACCGACGGCATGGAAATCAAGCCCGTGACAGAGGCACAGTATGCTGAAAAGCTCAAGCAGACAGAGGCTATCGGCGCCGACCAGGGCGACCTCTCGAAGCTGAAAAAGCACTTCGGAAAGTAAAATTCAGCCGGAAAGCAAATGAAGTTCAGCAGCCGCCGGAATCGTGAACGGGCAGAAATGAAGCCCACACTGCAGGGCGGAACGCCGACTTCTTGGCATTTTTCACATTCTAAACAAGTAAAAGAAAATGAAATTAGATAGATTTATCAAGCGCCCGGTGCTCTCCACGGTGATTTCAATCCTCGTGGTAATCCTGGGTGTCATCGGCTTGGTGTCGCTGCCTATCGAGCAGTATCCTAACATCGCACCGCCGACAATCATGGTGCGTGCAGCCTACACGGGTGCCAATGCCGAGACCGTGATGAACTCAGTGCTCGCTCCGCTGGAGGAGCAAATCAACGGTGTGGAGGGCATGACATACATGACTTCAAGCGCCACCAACGACGGTTCGGCGTCAATCACCGTATTCTTCAAGCAGGGTATGAACGCCGACATGTGTCAGGTGAACGTTCAGAACCGTGTGTCGCAGGCTTCGGCACTGCTCCCTGCCGAGGTGACAAGAGCCGGTGTGCAGGTGATGAAACGACAGTCGTCAACGGTAATCCTATTCGGTCTTACCGCAACCGACGACCGTTACGACGACGAATTCCTCGCCAACTACGCCAACATCAACGTCGTTCCAGCCATCAAGCGTGTGAACGGTGTGGGTGAGTGTCAGTGCTTCTCGCAGAAGGACTACACCATGCGCCTCTGGATTGACCCCGTGAAGATGAAGAGCTACGGCTTGATTCCTTCCGACCTTACCGGTGTCCTCGCGCAGCAGAACATCGAAGCCGCTCCGGGTTCGGTGGGCGAGAACAGCGACAACCAGTATCAATACACCTTCAGATACAAAGGACGCCTCAAGACTCCGGAGGAGTTCGGCGACATGATAATCAAATCCACACAGGCAGGACAGACCATCCGCGTGAAGGATGTGGCTCGTGTGGAAATGGGAGCACTTGCCTATTCGGTGTCGTCACAGCTCAACGGCATGTCGTCAGTGACCATGATGGTGACACAGACCGCAGGTTCTAACGCTACGGAAATCGCAAGCAATGTCAAGAAACTGCTTGCCGAGCAGGAGAAGACACTCCCGCCGGGACTCCAGTTCGATGTGATGCAGGATGTGACGGAGTTCCTCTTCGCCTCAATCGAGGACCTTGTGAAGACTCTTCTTGAGGCCTTCCTGCTCGTGTTCATCGTGGTTTACGTCTTCTTGCAGGACACACGCTCCACGCTTATCCCGTTGATTGCCGTGCCGGTGTCGTTGATTGGTACGTTCTTCTTCCTCTATGTGTTCGGCTTCTCGCTCAACCTTCTCACGCTGGCAGCCCTTGTGCTTGCCATCGCCATCGTGGTGGATGATGCCATTGTGGTGGTCGAGGCGGTGCATGCCAAGCTCGACCTCGGCTACAAGTCGGCACGACAGGCGTCGATCGATGCCATGAACGAAATTTCGGGAGCCATCATCTCCATCACGCTTGTTATGTCGGCGGTGTTCGTTCCGGTGTCGTTCATCGGCGGAACATCAGGTACTTTCTATCGTGAGTTCGGTATAACGATGGCCATCTCCATCATCATCTCCGCCCTTAACGCCCTTACCCTCTCTCCGGCTCTGTGTGCAATCCTGCTGAAACCGAAGAACGAGGACGGCTCGGAACGTAAGATGTCGATCGTCGATCGCTTCCATGCTGCCTTCAATGCATCCTACGAAAAGGTGCAGGGACATTATAGGAATGGTGTACGTCGCCTTGTTGAGCGTCCCGTTCTGGCCATAGGTGCAGTCGTTTTGGGTATCGTTGCGATGGGATTGCTCATGACAACAACCAAGACAGGACTTGTGCCTGACGAGGATACAGGTACTGTTTTCTGTACGGTTTCAACACCTCCGGGTACCTCAATGAAGAAGACTCAGGATGTAATGGATGAAGTTGATCGTATGCTCGCAACCAATCCTGCCATTGAAAGCCGCATGCGCATCACCGGTTACAACTTCATTGCCGGTCAAGGTTCCAACCAGGGAACATTCATTGTCAAGCTGAAATCGTTCGAAGAGCGTCAGAAAATGGAGGGACCGCTGAAGTATATCGGCGTTCACAACCTTGGTTCAAGCATGGTGCTCGGTATGATTTACAAGCAGACGGCAGCCATAAAGGGTGCCCAGATTCTCGCCTTCCAGCCGCCTATGGTGCAGGGATTCTCCGCAACCAACGGTCTGACATTCTCCATGCAGGACCGCACCGGTGGCGATGTGAACAAGTTCTACGATGTAACCCAGAAGTTTATCGCCGAGCTTAACAAGCGTCCTGAAATCTCGAACGCCATGACTTCGTACAACACGAAGTACCCGCAGTACAAGATTGATGTTGATGTTGCGAAGTGTAAGCAAAGCGGTATCGACCCGTCGTCAGTACTTTCCACCATGCAGGGATATTACGGCGGTATGTATGCATCCAACTTCAACAGCTACGGAAAGCTTTACCGTGTGTATATCCAGGCTCCTCCGCAGTCCCGTGCCGACCTCAAGAGTCTCGACAACATCTATGTCCGCACCTCAGCGGGTGAGATGTCGCCCATCAAGGAGTATGTGAGTCTGAGCCGTGTATATGGTCCTCAGGAAATCGATCGCTTCAACCTCTTCACCTCTATCAATGTGAATGCATCGGCAGCTGACGGTTATTCCACCGGCGACGCCTTGAATGCGATGGCGGAAGTGGCCAAGACCGCTCTGCCGCAGGGCTACACTTACGAGTTCTCCGGCCTTACCCGTAACGAGCAGGAGTCGTCCAACTCCACAGCGATAATCTTCGTGCTCTGTCTGACATTCGTTTATCTGATTCTGTCGGCACAGTATGAGAGCTACCTTCTGCCTCTCTCCGTTATCCTTTCCATACCGTTCGGTCTGGCAGGAGCGTTCCTCTTCGCCAACCTCTTCGGCAAGAACAACGACATCTACATGCAGATTGCGCTCATCATGCTTATGGGTCTGTTGGCAAAGAACGCCATCCTTATCGTGCAGTTCGCCCTTGAACGCCGCCAGACGGGTATGGCTATCTCATGGTCGGCAGTGCTCGGTGCCACGGCACGTCTGCGTCCTATCCTCATGACCTCGTTGGCAATGATTATCGGTCTGTTGCCTATGCTTATGCCGTGGGGCGTAGGTTACAACGGAAACATGACTCTCGGTGCTGCCGCTATCGGTGGTATGCTCATTGGTATGCTTTGCCAAATCATGGTCGTTCCGGCTCTGTTCTACATCTTCCAGACCTTGCAGGAGAAGGTGAAGCCGATAGAATTCGAGGGCGACAATGCAAATGTTGATACCGAAATCAAGCAGTACACCAACCCGTACGTTGCCGGTGCGCTCCAGGAACAGATTGAAAAGAAAAACAAATAAGGATTCAGAAGTGAGGAAACCGGCTGCCGCTCCCGTCTGCCGGAATGCGAAAGGCGCACGACCCGGCTCCCGGTTGCCTCTATTTCTTAACTTATAAACGAAGAAACAATGAAACTCAAGAAAGCAATACTTTTCGCTTCTGCCGCCCTTCTGATGAGCAGTTGCGGAATATACACAAAATACGAGCGTCCGGAGGTGAATGCCAAAGGACTTGTGCGTGATGCCAAGAGCGACGCCGACACACTCGCTGTGGCCGACACCGCAAGCTTCGGCAACCTGCCTTGGCGCAGTGTCTTCACCGACCCGCAGCTGCAACAGCTCATCGAACAGGGCTTGAAGAACAACACGAACATGCTCAACGCCGCTCTCAACGTGAAGATGGTGGAGGATCAGCTCCTTATCGCCAAGCTTGCGTTTGTGCCCGGATTCACCTTCTCTCCGCAGGGAACCATCGCCTCATGGGACGGCAACAAGGCCACAAAGACCTACTCGCTGCCCGTCACTGCAAGCTGGAGCATCGACCTCTTCGGCAACCTTCTCAACCAGAAGCGTTCGGCACAGATGGCTCTTCTCGCCACAAAGGACTACCAACTCGTGGTCCAGACCAAGGTGATAAGCAACATTGCCAACATCTACTACACCCTGCTCATGCTCGACAAGCAGTTGCAGGTGGTGGATAATATGACAAAACTTACTGAAGAGACATGGAATATCATGAAGATTCAGAAGGAACTTGGTCGTGTGAAGGAGACAAGTGTGCAGAGTGCTGAGGCCAACATGTATTCGGTTAAGGCGCAGAGCACCGAACTGAAGCGGCAGATACGCGAGACGGAGAACTCCCTCTCGCTGCTCCTCGGACAGCAGGCCCAGCACATAAGCCGCGGCACTTTCGAGAACCAGTCGCTCCCCTCCGAGTTCTCAACGGGTGTAGGCTTGCAGCTTCTCTCCAACCGTCCCGACGTGCACTACGCCGAGATGTCGCTCGCACAGTGCTTCTATGATGTCAATACAGCGCGTTCGCGCTTCTATCCCAACATCACTATCTCCGGCACTGGAGCCTTCACCAACTCCGGTGGCGGCGGCATCACCAACCCCGGCAAGTGGCTTCTCTCGGCTGTCGGCAGCCTTACACAACCCATTTTCGCCCACGGCCAGCTCGTGGCAGGACTGAAAGTGGCAAAGTCCAAGCAGGAACAGGCCTACAACACTTGGCAGAACGCCGTGCTGTCGGCAGGCAGTGAGGTGAGCAACGCCCTCGTCCTCTACAACTCTTCGGCAGAGAAGAGCGAGCTTGAAGCAAAGCAAGTGGAGAGCTTGAAGAAGAATGTGGAGTACAACAAGATGTTGTTCAACGACGGTTCTGCCACATATCTTGAAGTAATCACCGCACAGCAGAGTCTGCTCAACGCCGAACTCTCCAAGGTGCAGGACGACTTCTACAAGATGCAGGCAGTCGTGAACCTCTACTATGCACTTGGAGGCGGAAGATATTAGAACCGGGAATTCCGTGTGTCGGGCTTCGGCATTGCAGCGTTTGCTGCTGCAGCCGGTCCGATAATCAAATTCAAATTTCAAAATTCAATATTATGATTAGCGAAAAAGCATACGTTGATCCGAAAGCGAAAATCGGCAAGAACGTGACAATATACCCGTTCGCCTATATCGAGGGCGATGTTGAAATCGGCGACGACTGCGTGATTTACCCCCATGTCAGCATTATGAACGGCACCCGTCTGGGCCGCGCCAACAAGGTTTTCCAAGGCACTGTGCTCGGTGCCGAGCCTCAGGACTTCAACTATAAAGGCGATGCCACACGCCTTGTGATTGGCGATGAGAACATATTCCGTGAGAACGTGGTAGTGAACCGTGCGACATTCTCCGACGGAGAGACCCGCATCGGCAACCGCAACTTCTTCATGGAGGGCGTACACATCTCCCACGACACCAAGGTGGACGACTATGTCACCTTCGGTTACGGTACGAAGATTGCCGGCGACTGTGAGGTTCACAGTGCCGTTATATTCTCGTCGGGTGTCATTGTCAATTCCAATGTGCGCATCGGCGGTGCATCTATGGTTACGGGCGGTGTGCGCATCTCGCGCGACGTGCCTCCGTTCATTGTCGCCACCGACAACCCCGTGCGCTATGCCGGCGTGAACGAGACGCTGCTCAAGTCGTCGGGAACATCGGAAAAGGTCATCAACCATATCGCAAACGCCTACCGTCTGGTGTTCCACGGACAGACAAGCGTCTTCGATGCCGTCATACAGATTAAGGAGCAGGTGCCTGATAGCAAGGAAATCAGGGCCATTGTGGACTTTATCAAGGATACGAAACTCGGCATCATAGGTAAGATGTAGTTATTCATTTCATACCTTTTATATATTAGTGTTGTTAATTGAAGCGGCATGGCAGACGGTGATGTCTCCCATGTCGCTATATTTTTGCGGAAAGGTCTGCTTTTGTTGATGTTAGTGTAGGGAGTCAGGAGTTAAGAATACAGAAGTTAAGCCATTGGTTTCGGGGAGTCAGGAGTTAAGAATACAGAAGTTAAGCCATTGGTTTCGGGGAGTCAGAAGTTAAGAATTCAGGAGTTAAGCCATTACCGATGCTCCTTCATTCCCTTTTCAATCCGGCAAAGCATTTGGCTTAACTTCTGTATTCTTAACTTCTGACTCCTTCAAAAACATCTTCTGACTCCTTCAAAAACATCTTCTTCCTCCTTGCTCCTTTCCTCCTTAAACTCCTATAACTTCTGCTCTCGCTAAACTTAAAGAATATAAAAAACTCCTCCCGACACACCGAAAAGTGTTATCTTTGTGGTTACCATGAAAATGGCGGAGCAAAAAAAAACAATTCACGGCTATGAAAAGACTACTCTCACTGATGCTCGGCATCATCATTGCCACAACCCTGGCAAGGGCGCAATACGACTACATACGCCCCGTGACGGATGAAATCCCAGGCGGCTACAACTTCTGGGTATATACCCCCACCGACTATTACTACACCTACGAGAACACGCCGGTCATCATCTTCCTGCACGGGCAGAGCCTCTGCGGGCGCGACATCAACCGTGTGCGCCGCTACGGACCGCTCGACGCCATCGTGCGCGGGCGCGAGATTCCGGCACTCGTCATCGTGCCGCAGAACCCCGGCGGAGCATGGAACCCTGCCAAAATCAACGATGTGCTGGAGTGGACGAAGCACAACTATCCGTGCGACTCCACGCGCGTCTATGTCATGGGCATGAGTCTCGGCGGCTACGGCACGATGGACTTCGCCGGCACCTACCCCGACAAAGTGGCGGCGGCAATGGCTCTCTGCGGCGGCAGCACCCTCAAGGACAAGAGCGGACTGGGCAGAATGCCCTTCTGGATAATACACGGCACGGCGGACAGGGCGGTGCCGGTGAAACACTCGCAGAGCGTGGTGAAGGAGCTGAAGGACTCCGGCAACGACACACGCCTGCGCTACGACTGGCTCGCAGGAGCATCGCACGGAGCCTTGGCACGCATCCTCTACATGAAGAAGACCTATGAATGGCTCTTCTCACACTCGCTCACCGACCCCGACCGGCCCGTGCGCCGCGACATAACCATCGACAAGGCTGACCTCACACGCGCCTACAACGACATGAAGAAGGGGTTGCCCAACCCCGAAGTGATATACGACAAGACCATCACTGGCGATGAGGATGATTAGCCGTATGCATCCCTTTGATTTTCAACGATATACATACCCCTTTCAAAACAAGGCTTCTTTGCACTCCAAAGAAGCCTTGTTTGCGTTGTAAAGAAGCCTTGTTTGGAGTGCAAAGAAGGCTTGTTTTGAAATGAAGGAAAATGATGTGGTGTCTCAGCAACTTTCGCTTCTCGGAAAAACACAGTTTTTTTACTGTTCAAATGTTAATTTATCTTGAATAAGTGTATAATCACACTAAATGATAAAATTATTTCCTTATTCTCTTTGTCATATTGATTTTTAAGTGTAATTTTACACCCATAAAATAAACCTCACCTAAAAACCGCAAAAAGAAATGAATTGGAATTCAAATGAATTTGTCTGGCTCGACTGGGCAGTGTTGTCGGTTGGCATTCTTGCGATCGTCTATGCCGTCTATCGTGCCATCAAGAAAGACAAGGAAAAGATGAAAGGTGCCGACAGTCAGGACTACCTCTTCGGCAAAGGCGAACCTTGGTATATCATCGGTGCAGCCATCTTTGCTGCCAACATCGGTTCCGAACACCTTGTGGGTCTTGCCGGAACCGGCGCAAAGGACGGCGTGGGCATGGCGCATTGGGAGATGCAGGGCTGGATGATTCTCATCCTCGGCTGGCTCTTCGTGCCGTTCTATCAGTTGCTCAACAACAAGATGGGCAAGATCATCACCATGCCCGACTTCCTCAAGTTCCGCTACACCCGTCGCACAGGCTCATGGCTCAGCATCATCACCCTCATTGCCTACGTGCTCACCAAAGTGTCGGTGACAGCCTTCACGGGCGGCATCTTCTTCGAGTATCTGTTGGGTCTGCCGTTCTGGTACGGCGCCATCGGGCTCATAGCCATTACCGCCGTCTTCACCGTCTTCGGCGGAATGAAGGGCGTGATGACCCTCTCCGCCATCCAGACACCCATCCTTATTATAGGTTCTTTCCTCGTTCTCTTCCTCGGACTCAACATGCTCGGCGACGGAAGCATCGTTGCCGGATGGTCGCAGATGATGGATGTGTGCAACAAGGCACACGACGGATTCGGCACGACACACATGTTCCACACCGACAGTGCCGACCCCATGTATCCGCAGTTCCCCGGTTATGTAGTGTTCCTTGGTGCTTCAATCATCGGCTTCTGGTACTGGTGTACCGACCAGCACATCGTGCAGCGTGTGCTCGGACAGACCAAAGGCGAGGACAACGGAGTGGTGATGCGCCGCGCACGCCGTGGCACTATCGCCGCAGGCTACTTCAAGCTGCTCCCCGTGTTCATGTTCCTCATTCCGGGAATGGTGGCATACGCCCTCTCGCAGAAGGCCGGCAGCGGCATCGTTATGGACATAGCCAACACGCACGACACTGACGGCGCCTTCGCCATGATGGTGAAGAACATCCTCCCCGCAGGCGTCAAGGGCATCGTCACCATAGGTTTCGTGTGCGCACTCGTGGCTTCATTGGCAGCGTTCTTCAACAGCTGCGCCACACTCTTCACCGAAGATTTCTACAAACCCATGAAGAAAGGCATGAGCGAGGCACACTATGTCATGGTGGGACGCGTTGCCACTGTCGTTGTGGTGCTGCTCGGACTGGCATGGATGCCTATCATGATGGGCATGGGAAACCTCTATTCCTACCTGCAGGACATACAGTCGCTCATCGCTCCGGCAATGGTGGCTGTCTTCACGCTCGGCATCTTCTCCAAGCGCATCACGCCCAAGGCAGGCGAATGGGGACTCATCGGCGGCTTCCTCATAGGTATGCTCCGACTTGTGACAAATGTCGTGACAGAGTCGGGAAAGGCGGCTATGAGCGGCGCGTTCTGGGACAATACGGCATGGTTCTGGCAGACCAACTGGCTCATCTTCGAGTGCTGGCTGCTCGTGTTCATCGTCGTAATGATGTATGTCATATCCATGTTCACCGCCAAACCCACTGCCGAACAGGTGGCAGCGATAACGTTCAGCTCCGATTACAGGAAGGTTATCCGCGAGAGCTGGAACATCTGGGACATAGTGGCTACACTCGGTGTCGTGGCACTCTGTGCAGCGTTCTACTGCTACTTCTGGTAGAAGGTGGCAGCGGCACGGCTTGATACCCTAAAACAGGCGACTCGTTTTCCGCAGGTTTCCGCCTGCCGTCTGCCGGCAGGGAACCGTGACGGGACTCATATATTAAGACAGAATAGTTAGAGCAGTTTTTCATTTCATTTGGTTTTGGAAGGTTAAAGCCGGACGCCCTGATGATTATGGATTACGAAATAATGATTATGGTCGTCGGACAGCGTCTGGCTTTGACATCTTAAACTCCTCTGGCTGTCATGTCGCTACACTCGCAAATGTAATAATGATAAGATCAACGAAACAATGAAATACTACTCTGAACATCCCAAAATGTACGTCGCCGTCGATTGCATCATCTTCGGTTTCGACAAAGGCGAGCTGCGGGTGCTCATGGGCAGACGCAAGATGGACCCCGGACGGGGTGAGTGGTCGCTCTACGGCGGCTTTGTGGATACCGACGAAAGCGTGGAGGATGCAGCACGCCGCGTGCTCTACGGACTCACGGGACTTAAGGGGCTTTACCTCAAGCAGGTGGGCGTCTTCGGCGATGTGGACCGCGACCCGGGCGAACGCGTGGTGTCAGTGGCATACTATTCCATGATAAACGTTGCCGACTACGACCCGGCACAGCAGGAACTCCACGGTGTGGAATGGGTGAATATCAACGAACTTCCCGAAATGTTCTCCGACCATCGCAAGATGATAAAGAAGGCACGGCGCATCATGCGCGACGCCATCTCGCACGAACCGATAAGCTTCAACCTCCTGCCGGAGCTGTTCACGCTCGCGCAGTTGCAGAGCGTCTATGAGGCAGTGTGCGGCGAAACGGTGGACAAGCGCAACTTCCGCAAGCGCATCAAGGACATGGATTTCATCGAAAAGACGACACACATCGACAAACTCACATCGAAACGCGGAGCCTACCTCTACCGATTCAACGAAAAAGCATACAACGAAGAAGATACAAACTTTAAACTGTAACGATAAAAATGACAGACATTGAACAACTTAAGGAAAAGGTGTTCCGCGCCAATCTCGATTTGGTGAAGCACCACCTCGTGATTTTCACATGGGGCAACGTGTCGGCAATCGACCGTGAGCGCGGTCTTGTCGTAATCAAACCGTCGGGTGTCAGCTACGACACGATGAAGGCTTCCGACATGGTGGTGGTCGATCTGAACACCGGAAAGGTGGTCGATGGCGACCTCAACCCCTCGTCCGACACTCCCACACACCTCGCTCTCTACCGCGCTTTCCCCGAAATCGGAGGCATAGTGCACACACATTCCACCTACGCCACAGCATGGGCGCAGGCAGGAAAGGACATACCCAACATCGGAACGACACACGCCGACTATTTCCACGACTGCATTCCGTGCACCGACGATATGACCGAAGCGCAGGTGAAAGGTGAGTATGAACTCGAAACGGGCAACGTCATCATCGAGCGTTTCCGTCGCGGCGGCATCAATCCCGTTCACACTCCGGGCGTACTGGTGAAGAATCACGGCCCGTTCTCATGGGGAACCGACGCCGACAACGCCGTCTATAACGCCGTGGTAATGGAGCAGGTGGCAAAGATGGCGTTCGTCTCGTTCGCCGTCAATCCCGCCACTACGATGAATCCGCTCCTCATCGAGAAGCATTTCAGCCGCAAGCACGGTCCCAACGCCTACTACGGTCAGGCGAAAAAACAGGCTCATTAAAGCGCGGAAGCACGCTCTTTTGAAAGAAACGACAATTGCTTCAAACAAAAAACAAGAATAAAACAACAATCAACTAAAAACTGAAATTATGGTTAAGGCATTTGAGAATTTTGAGATTTGGTTTGTCACCGGTGCACAACTTCTTTATGGAGGCGACGCAGTGGTGCAGGTAGATAATCACTCCAAAGAGATGGTTGCCGGCTTGAACGAGTCGGGACGCCTCCCGATAAAGGTGGTATATAAAGGCACTGCCAACAACACCCACGAAGTGGCAGATGTTATGGCGGCAGCAAACAACGACCGCCGTTGTGTGGGCGTAATCACTTGGATGCACACTTTCTCACCCGCCAAGATGTGGATACACGGACTTCAGATTCTGCGCAAGCCGCTTCTGCACCTCCACACACAGTACAACCAGCACATTCCATACGAGACTATGGACATGGACTTCATGAATCTCAACCAGAGCGCACACGGCGACCGTGAGTATGCACACATCCTCAGCCGCATGCGCAAGCCCCGCAAGACGGTCATCGGCTACTGGAAGGACGAGAAAACACAGCAGCACATCGCTGTCTGGGAGCGCGTCTGCGCCGCTTGGGCAGATGCCCAGGACTGCCTGATACTGCGCTTTGGCGACCAGATGAACAATGTTGCCGTGACCGACGGCGACAAGGTTGCTGCCGAACAGGTGCTTGGTTATCATGTCGATTACTGTCCGTTCTCCACCGTTATGCAGTATTTCGACAAGGTGAACGATGCCGATGTCACCGCACTTGTGCACGATGTCTATTTCAAGCAATACACCGTCAAGGACGAACTCAAGGACGAATCGTCGCTCGCCTACAAGAAGATTTGGAACGCAGCAAAGGCAGAACTCACTCTGCGCCTCGTACTTGAGGCATTCGGAGCCAAAGGTTTCACAACCAACTTCGACGACCTCGGCGACTATAACGTGGAGGAAACAGGTCGCGGATTCGACCAGATTCCGGGTCTGGCATCACAGCGTCTGATGCACGACGGCTACGGATTCGGCGCCGAAGGCGACTGGAAGAGCGCGGCTCTCTACCGTTCCGTGTGGTTCATGAGCCAGGGACTGGAGGGCGGAACATCGTTCCTTGAGGACTATACTCTCAACTTCGACGGCGACAATACATCGATTCTTGAGTCGCACATGCTCGAAATCAACCCCGACATATCGGAGGAAGAGAAGCCACGCCTTGAAGTTCACTTCCTCGGCATAGGTATCCGCAAGAGCCAGACGGCCCGTCTTGTGTTCACGACAAAGCAGGGTCACGGCACGACGGGTACCATAGTCGATATGGGCAACCGCTTCCGTCTCATCGTAAACGATGTGAACCTCATCAAGTCGAAGCCTCTGCCGAAGCTCCCCGTAGCCTCCGCTCTCTGGATTCCGGAACCTACTTTCGAGGTGGGCGTAGGTTGCTGGATGGAAGCCGGCGGTACACACCACTCTTGTTTCAGCTTCGGAATGACCGACGAATACTGGCGCGACTACGCCGAGATAGCCGGAATAGAGTGCTGCATCATCAACAACGACACCGACTACGAACGTTTCCGCCAGGATTTGCGCACCAACGAGGTGTACTATATGCTCAATAAAGCCCTGCGATAAGTCGCACACAGAAAAACATACAATTCTTACATCTACGGAAACAATATGAATGCAAGACAAACAATAGAGCAAGGCAGGGCGGTGCTCGGCATTGAGTTCGGCTCCACACGCATCAAGGCTGTGCTCATCGACGCCACCAACCGCCCCATAGCGCAGGGTTCGCACGAGTGGGAGAACCAGCTCGTTGACCGCCTCTGGACTTACAGTATCGATGCCATCTGGCACGGACTGCAGGACTGTTACGCCGACCTTCGCCGCAATGTGAACGAGCAGTACGGCGTGGAGATAGAGCATCTGGCGTCAATAGGTGTGAGTGCCATGATGCACGGCTACATGGCTTTCGGCAAGGACGGCGGCATTCTCGTGCCGTTCCGCACATGGCGCAACACCAATACTGCCAAGGCGGCTGCCGAACTGTCGAAGCTTTTCAACTTCAACATACCTCTGCGTTGGAGCATTTCGCATGTCTATCAGTGCATTCTCGACGGCGAATCGCATGTGAAGGACATCGATTTCCTCACCACTCTTGCCGGCTACATACACTGGCAGCTTACGGGTGAGCGCGTGATAGGTATCGGCGACGCATCGGGCATGCTCCCCATCGACTCCGCCACCAACGACTATGATGCCCAGATGGTGCGCAAGTTCGACGACCTTATAGCTCCCAAGCGTCTCGGTTGGCACATTCTCGACATTCTTCCCAAGGTGCTTCTCGCCGGAGCTGATGCCGGTAGGCTCACCGATGAGGCTGCACGCCGCATCGATGTGTCGGGACATCTGCACGGAGGAGCCGCCGTCTGCCCTCCGGAGGGCGATGCCGGCACCGGAATGGTGGCTACAAACGCCGTGCGTCAGCGCACGGGCAACGTGAGTGCAGGCACATCTTCGTTCTCGATGATTGTGCTTGAGAAGCCGCTGAGCCGTCCTTACGAGGTCATCGACATGGTGACGACACCGTGTGGAAGCCCCGTCGCCATGGTGCACTGCAACAACTGCACAAGCGACCTCAACGCATGGGTGGGCCTGTTCAAGGAGTATCAGCAGCTGCTCGGCGTGGAGACTGACATGGGCGAAGTGTTCGGCAGACTCTACAACCACGCTCTTGAGGGCGATGCCGACTGTGGCGGACTCCTTGCCTACAACTACTTCTCAGGCGAACCCGTCACGGGTCTTGCCGAAGGTCGCCCGCTCTTTGTGCGCTCCGCCAACGACTCTTTCAGCCTTGCCAACTTCATGCGTGCGCAGTTGTACGCTTCGGTGGCGGTGCTGAAGATAGGCAACGACGTGCTCTTCAAGGACGAACACGTCCAGGTGGACCGCATAACCGGACACGGCGGACTCTTCAAGACGAAGGGAGTGGGGCAGCGCATCCTCGCTGCTGCCATCGATTCGCCCATCTCGGTGATGGCTACTGCCGGCGAAGGCGGTGCCTGGGGCATAGCGTTGCTTGCTTCCTACCTTGTGAACAATGAGCGGAAACTGACGCTTGCCGACTGGCTCGACGCTGAAGTCTTCGCCGGACACACGGGCGTGGAGATTGCTCCCGATCCGGCAGATGTCGCCGGTTTCGATACATACATCGAGGCTTACCGCCGCGGACTTGCCATAGAACAGGCCGCTGTGGATAACAAGAAATAATGCGACCGACTTCCCTGAAGAGGGGAAGCCGTAGGAGTCGGGAAACCGGGAATTCAGAAACCAAGCCGAATGCTTTGCTAATTCTTGACTTCTCGACTCCTAACCCTCACTCTTTCCCGTTTCCCTTGCTTTCCAAGCGTGTGGGGCAGGGCTGAAACACGCCTTTTTACAACAGTTAATCCTAATAAAAATTATCAACCGAATCATTATGAAAAAAAGATTTGCAGCATTCGCTCTTGCGGCAGGCATGGCTCTCGGAGCCGTGGCGCAGGACGCGACAGTGACCGTGAACGCCCGTCAGGGCACACATAAGATATACAAGGAAATCTACGGACAGTTTGCCGAACACCTCGGTTCGTGCATCTACGGCGGTCTGTGGGTGGGCGAAGACTCGCCTATTCCCAACATCAACGGCTACCGCAAGGATGTGTTCGGCGCACTCAAGGACCTGCATGTGCCGGTGCTCAGATGGCCTGGTGGCTGTTTTGCCGACGAGTATCACTGGATGGACGGCATAGGTCCGCGCAGCCAGCGACCCAAGATGCAGAACAACAACTGGGGCGGAACCATTGAGGACAACTCCTTCGGTACGCACGAATTCCTCAACCTCTGCGAGATGCTCGGATGCGAACCCTACATCAGCGGCAACGTGGGCAGCGGCACGGTGGAGGAACTTGCCAAATGGGTGGAGTACATGACGAGCGACGGCGACACCCCTATGGCGAAACTGCGCCGGCAGAACGGACGCGAAAAGGCATGGAAGGTGAAGTTCCTCGGCGTGGGCAACGAGAGTTGGGGATGCGGTGGCAACATGAAGCCGGAGTATTACGCCGACCTCTACCGACGCTATTCCACCTACTGCCGCAACTACGACGGCAACCGGCTCTACAAGATTGCGAGCGGCGCCAGCGACTACGATTGGAACTGGACAAAGGTGCTCATGGAGAGCGTGGGCAACCGTATGGACGGCATTTCGCTGCACTACTACACCGTTATGGGATGGAACGGAAGCAAAGGCTCTGCCACAAAGTTCAGCAACGACGACTACTACTGGACGCTCGGCAAATGCCTTGAAATAGAGGATGTGATAAACCACCACTCCGAAATAATGGACAAGGCCGACCCGGAGAAGCGCATCGGACTGCTCGTCGATGAGTGGGGAACATGGTGGGACGAGGAACCCGGCACCATAAGCGGACACCTCTACCAGCAGAACTCCATGCGCGACGCTTTCGTGGCAGCCCTCTCGCTCAACGTGTTCCACCGCCATACCGACCGTGTGCGCATGGCCAACATAGCACAGGTGGTGAATGTGTTGCAGTCGATGATTCTCACCGACCAGAAAGGCACGGGACACATGGTGCTCACGCCCACCTATCATGTGTTCAAGATGTACCGCGACTTCCAGGAAGCCACCTGTCTGCCGCTCAGCGTGAAGTGCGACTCCATGCAGGTGCGCGGCGACGACCGTGCCCGTACCGGACGCAAGATACCTCTGCTGAGCACTTCGGCAGCCCGTACAACCGACGGCAAGGTAGTGGTTTCGCTCGTGAACGTGAGCCTCGACAAGGCGCAGAACGTGACGGTGAACATCGACGGAACTGACGCAAAGACCGTGGAAGGCACCATCCTCACCTGCAAGAACATTGCCGACTACAACGACTTCAGTCATCCCGACGTAGTGGCTCCGGCAGCATTCAAGGGCGCAAAATACAGGAAAGGTGTGCTCACAGCCAAAATACCGGCACGCTCGATAGTCGTGCTTGAGGTGAAGTGACATGGCAGTCGCTTGACCTCTTGGTTTTCAAGTTGATTTAATGTTTAAAAAAAGAAGCCTTGTTTGTCTTTCAAACAAGGCTTCTTTGCTGTCAAAACAAGGCTTCTTTTGTCTGTAAACAAGACTTCTTTTTAATCGGGGTAGGGCGTGGTTGTTGTGCAGTCGGCGTATTGCGCTGACACATAGCCGGTTTGGAATTTTTCACTTATCGGCAGGAAACTTTTTTGCAGACAAATGAAAAAATATTCGTTGAAAAGTTTGGTGGAAAGAGAAAAAACATTTACCTTTGCACTCGCAATTCAGAAATGGTGCTTCGGTAAGACAATACCAACTGCCAGTATGGAAGTTTGGGTGAGTGGCTGAAACCAGCAGTTTGCTAAACTGCCGTACGGGTAACCGTACCGGGGGTTCGAATCCCCCAGCTTCCGCATTGTTTCTGAGAGCACCGATGGTGGATTCATCTAACGGTTAGGATACAAGATTCTCAATCTTGGCATAGGGGTTCGATTCCCCTATCCACTACAAAAGGACAGGTTTAAAGCCTGTCCTTTTTTTATGTTTTTAATTATTCCTGCAATAAATTTGGGTTTGTTGTGAAAAAATGTATATCTTTGTAAATGGTAAGCAAATAAGTGGGAAGAGGGAATATATGTCTTGCAAAAAAATGTTTGTAATCCGCATCTTTTGAAAAGAGAAATATCCTCGTTGCTTGTCTGTTTTGCTGAAAACATGTCGGAGACATGATAAACTTAAATAAAAGACAAAAGAAATAGAAAAATACACATACATGGTCCATACAAACAATCATTTGGTGATAATGGCAGGTGGCATAGGCAGCAGGTTCTGGCCCATGAGCACTGACGAACGCCCAAAGCAATTCATTGACATTCTCGGTGTAGGCAGGACATTGTTACAGCTTGCTTACGACCGCTTTGAGGGCTTGTGTCCGTTGGAGAATGTCTGGGTGGTTACCAACAGAAAGTATGAAACACTCGTAAGGGAGCAGTTGCCCGATATTCGTCCCGACCACATCTTGCTGGAACCGTGCCGGCGCAACACCGCACCGTGTATAGCATATGTCAGCTGGCGCATCAAGGCCATCGACCCGAAGGCCAACATCGTGGTGACACCGAGCGACCATATCGTTGCCGACACGGCAGAATTCCGCCGTGTGGTGGCTTCGTGCATGAAGTTTACAGCCGAGACCGACGCCATTGTCACACTCGGAATGGCTCCGACACGGCCGGAGACGGGTTACGGATATATCCAGGCCGACCTCAGTTCGAGTTCGCCACGCAACAAGGAGATCTTCCGAATCGACTCGTTCCGTGAGAAACCCGACCTTGCAACAGCACAGGAATACATAAGCCAGAAGAACTACTTCTGGAACGCCGGCATATTCATCTGGAGTGTCAGCACCATTGTCAATGCCTTCAGAGTGTATTCACCTGCCATAAGCAAGGTGTTTGAAAGTATGCTGAGCGTGTATGGCACAGATCAGGAACAGGCACTTATTGACAAGCGTTATCCTGAGTGTGAGAGCATTTCCGTGGATTATGCCATCATGGAGAAGGCCGAAGAGATATTCGTCTGTCCCGCCAGTTTCGGATGGAGCGACCTTGGCACATGGGGTTCGCTGCTTGCGCAGGTGAAGCACGACCTTTACGGTAACGCCAAGATAGGGCAGAACATACTGACATACGACTCGCACAACTGCATAATACATACGACACAAGAGAAGAAGGTGGTGGTGCAGGGACTTGACAACTGCATCGTCGCAGAGAAGGACGGCACGCTTCTCATCTGCAGACTGTCAGAAGAGCAGCGCATACGCCAGTTCTCGGAGGAGTAGGAATGTTTTTTCGTGGCAAAGGGAAAGTCTTGCACGGTGTGCGGCTTTCCCTTTGCTGCTTTTATCGCAGTATGTGCAGCAGCGGCAACGCACGCCGGCTGGCATCTTGAACGAATGGCGTATGGGCATAGTAGTGAAACTTTTGGATAGTCTTGTCGATTTCTTTCTGCCACGGCAGTGTGAGATATGCGGCAACCGTCTGGCGTTGTGCGAGAACGTTATATGTACCACCTGCAACATGATGCTACCACGGACGCATCAGTGCAAGGACGCCTATGACAACCGTATGGTGCGCCTGTTCTGGGGAAGGGTGCGTGTGGAGCGCGGTGCGGCGTTCGTTCATTACCAGCCGCATTCGCCGGTTTCGCGTCTGTTCTATCAGCTGAAGTATCACGACCGCCCAGATATCGGCGTGCAGATGGGGCGGCTTGCCGCACTGGAGTTTGACAAGTACGGATTCTTCGAAGGTATTGACATGCTGATACCGTTGCCGCTTTCACGGCAGCGTGAACGTAGGCGTGGCTACAACCAGTGCCATGAGATAGCGCGGGGAATAGCACAGGTGAAGGGCATCCCCGTTGTATGCAATGCCGTGCGACGCATAAAGGAGACAAATACACAGACTGACAAGAACGCAGCGGAGCGTATTGAAAACGTGTCGCATGCCTTTTGTTGTGAGCGTCCCGAACTCCTGGACGGCAAGCATGTGCTGCTGATTGACGATATCGTGACTACGGGCGCGTCGCTTCTGAGTTGTGCCGAGGAGATGCAGAAGAAGTGCAATGTGCTCATAAGCATCCTTACTCTTGGGCAGACGGAATTCTGATACGGGGAAATTCTCTTATGGCACGCTCGTTTTGGTCTGATGACCGATTTGGGATCATATTGCTGCCGACGACAAAAAACAATGCGCCCGGAAGATGCTGGCGGCTTTGTCTTCAAAGTCTTTGCTTCTTCCGGGCGCAGTGTTTGCGTTTGGTTGCTGTCAAAACGGCTGCATTCGTCTGTCGGTTTGCAGCCTGTGCGGATGCGTCATTGTTTCTTCTTCTTGATGAAATGGCGCACTGCAAAATAGCAGGCGACAATGAGCACCAGTCCTATGATGCCCCATTTGAGGTATTCGCCGTACTTCAGGATTTCGTCGTGGAGCTGTTCCTCAGGCACGATGCTGTGCAGATACCATCCCAACGCTGCCAGAATACAGTTCCATGCACCAGCTCCAAGGGTGGTGTAGAGCAGGAAATTCCAGTAGTTCATCTTTGCCAATCCTGCCGGAATGGAAATGAGGTGGCGTATGCCGGGGATGAGTCGGCCGGTGATGGTAGCCACTTTGCCGTGGTTGTCGAAGTAGCGTTCGCTGTGTTCCACCTTCTCCTGGTTGAGAAGACACATCTTGCCCCATTTGCTGTTGGCAAACTTGTAGATGATGGGGCGACCGAGATAATAGCCTGCAGCGTAGTTGATTGATGCACCGACATCGGCTCCTATCGTTGCAAACAGGATGACAAGGAAAATGTCAATGTTGCCCGCTGCCGCATGATAGGCGGCTGGTGCTACAACCAACTCTGACGGAACGGGGATTACCGTGCTTTCAAGAAGCATGAGGAAAAATATTGTTCCGTAGTTGAGGTGGCCTAAAAGTGCTGTAATCCAATTCATGTCTTAGTGTGAATTTAGAGTCGTTGGTCGTTTGGTTTGTGAACTAAATGTTATGGTTTGATTCTTCTTCGTATCTGTAATACTGCTCCGGAGCAATCGTTTTCGGAAATTCCTCGGAGAAGACAATCTTCGTTTCCGTCGGGTTCTTGTCGCATGCCTGTTTCAGGTTATTCATGTATTCGGCCTTGTTGCCAAGTCGTTTGCAGCATGCTGCAAGGTAGGCGTAGCCCTCATCGTCGTTGCCGTAGTGCATGTCGGTGAACGCCTTGAACATCTTGTAGGCAACGTGCATATAGCCGCAATCGAAGATTGAAATGGAAATGCGGTAGAAGATGTCGGGCGAAAACTTTGATTCGTGGAGAGCGATAAGGAAGCTGTTTATGGCATCGTTGAGGTGCCCGTGTTCCAAAAGGATGTGTCCACGCACCACATTGATGTCCGACTTGTCGCAGACGGGCAGAGCCTCGGCCTTGTCAAGATAGTCTATCGCTTCCGTTTCACGCCCCATCTGCGAGAGAGTGAAAGCCAGATTCTGATAGGTTTCAACAAGATAGCGCGAGTCGGCACTCTTGTATTCCAACGCTTTGCGGTATTGCTCCTCGGCTTCATCAAGCCTGTTCATGTTGAGATAGGCATTGCCAAGGAACATGTATCCCGTGGATTCTTTGGGGCAGATGTTGATGAAACGCTTGTAATAGATGCACGCTTCGTCGAAATTGCCGAGACTGTACAGACCGTTTGCCTTGTTGAGCAGGGCCTCGTCGTCGTTGGGGTTGATGGCAATGGAAAACTCGCTGCTTGTAATGGCGTCGTTGATGTGGTTGCGCATGAACTGCGTTGATGCCAGACTGTTCCAGAAATGGTTTGAATAGGGGTCTTCGTCAAGCAGCGATTCAAATATGTGCTCGCTCTCTTCGTAGTTGCCTTTACTGAAAGCAATGCGTCCTTTCAGTTCCTTATAGTCGGCAAGGTCGGGCTCGTACGACTGTTTCAGCCAGTTGTTTGCCTTGTCGGAGAGATTGTAGTCCATGAAGAGTGTGGCTACATCAAGTACGTAATCCGGCACATCGTCCTCGTCGATGCGTTCCTTGCATTCGTACAGAAAACTGTCGGCATCTTCGCTCTTTCCCTCATTTATCATTATCTCGGCTTTGAGGTAAATGCAATCGAGGTCCAACTGGTCGTCAATCAGTTCATTGTAATGCTTCGCCTTTTCCGGATTCTTCTCGTCCAGAAGTGCCATGCGTCCTCTGAATACAAGCGGCAGAGCGGCTCCCGGATGTAGGGATATGGCATAGTCGAGCACTTCTACAGCCTGACTGTCATTGCCGGATTTGTAGTAATATTCGGCAATGTCGGTCAGTTCCTCTGATTCAAGATACACTTTGTCGCCGCGGGAGCATGCTTCCTCGTACTTTTTAAGCGCGTTCTTGAAGTCGGTGCTGTTGAAGTATTTTTCTCGTTCGGTCATTCTTTGTTATTTGTTCTGTTTTGCCCAAGTGTCCTTGAGGCCTACGGTCTTGTTGAACACAAGGTTTTCGGGCGTAGAATCAAGGTCGGCCATGAAGTAGCCGATGCGCTGGAACTGCAGATATTCGCCTGCCTTACGTTCGGCTGCGTAGTCCTCCACATAGCATTCGCTGATTGTTTTCAGACTCTCCGGATTGAGCAGCTCGCGGAAGTCACGCTCGTCGGCTGACGGATTCTCCACATTGAACAGACGGTCGTAAATGCGAACCTGTGCCTTGTGACACTTGTCGGCAGACACCCAGTGCAGTGTTCCTTTCACTTTGCGGTTGGCTCCTTCGAGTCCACTCTTGCTCATCGGGTCGTATTCGGCCTGTATCTCGGTGATGTTGCCGTCGGCATCCTTGGTGCAGCCGGTACACTTTACGATGTAGGCGTTCTTGAGTCGCACCTCTTTTCCGGGTGTCATACGGAAGAATTTCTTTGGAGCGTCTTCCATAAAGTCCTCGCGTTCAATCCAAAGATTCTTGGAGAATGTTATCGTGTGTGTTCCGTCGGCCTCGTTTTCCGGGTTGTTTATGGCTTCCATCTCTTCAAACTGTCCATCGGGATAGTTTGTTATTACGAGCTTGACGGGATTGAGTACGGCCGACACACGGATGGCACGCTTGTTCAAATCGTCGCGCACTGCCGCCTCAAGGAGTGCGAAGTCGTTGAGCGCGTCGAACTTGGTGTAACCTATCGACTTGATGAAGTTGCGTATGCTTTCGGGTGAATAGCCGCGACGGCGCATACCGCTGATGGTCGGCATTCGTGGGTCGTCCCATCCGTTCACTCTTCCTTCTGTTACAAGGGCGAGCAGTTTGCGCTTGCTCATCACTGTGTATGTGAGGTTGAGGCGGTTGAACTCTATCTGTCTCGGACGGAAATCGTGCAGGTTTTCCGTCTCGTTGCGCATCTCTTTGAGATAGTCTATGAACTTGTCGTAGAGCGGACGGTGAGGCACGAACTCCAAGGTACAAATGGAATGTGTCACACCTTCGAAGAAGTCGCTCTGTCCGTGGGCGAAGTCATACATAGGGTATGCGTTCCATTTTGTGCCTGTTCGGTGGTGCGGGGTGTGAATGATTCGATAGATAATCGGGTCGCGGAAATGCATGTTGGGGTTGGCCATGTCGAGCTTTGCACGCAGCACCATGCTTCCTTCTACGGCTTCCGGGGTGTTCATCTTGTTGAAGAGCTCAAGGCTTTCCTCTATCGGACGGTCGCGGAACGGCGATGCTGTACCGGGAGTGGTGGGTGTTCCTTTCTGCTTGGCAATGTCTTCTGCGGTCTGCTCATCAACGTATGCGTGACCGTTCTTTATCATCCAGATTGCGAAATCCCACAGTTTCTCGAAGTAGTCGGATGCGTAATATACATTTCCCCACTTGAATCCAAGCCATGAAATGTCGTTGAGGATGTTCTCAACATATTCGTTGTTTTCTTTTGTCGGGTTGGTATCGTCGAAGCGCAAGTTGCAGACTCCGTTGTATTTGTCGGCCACACCGAAGTCCATGCAGATGGCTTTTGCGTGTCCTATGTGCAAGTAGCCGTTTGGTTCTGGGGGGAAACGTGTCTGTATGCGTCCTGCGTTCTTACCCTCAGCCAAGTCCTGTTCCACGAGCTGTTCAACAAAACTCAGTGTCTTCTTTTCTTCGATTGGTTTTTCTTCTGTTGCCATATATTTTGTCTTGTTTTATTTTCTGATGTGCAAATTTAAATAAAATTCCCGAATTATATGCCTGTTATGTCAAAAAACGAAGTGTTAATTGGCATAAATGCATACGGGACATTGCCTTGGTTTGGCAATGTCCCGTGTGTGGCACTGTTTGTTTCTGGTTGCGGATTACTGTCCGTCATTGTTTTCTATGGCGAATTTCAGCTTTGCGGCGCCTTCGTCTTTGGTGATGACGATGCTGCTTCCGCTCTTGATTCCGTCCGATAACAGCAGTTCACACATCTCGTCTTCTATGTAAGTCTGTATTGCCCGCTTCAACGGGCGTGCACCGAATTGTGAGTCGTAACCTTTGGATGCGATGAAATCCTTTGCTTCTTCGCTTGTCGTAATGGTGTAACCCATGTTTGTAATGCGCTTGAACAGAATGCCTAACTCTATATCTACGATACGGCGGATGGCTTTGCTGTCAAGTTTGTCGAACATGATTATCTCGTCAAGTCGGTTGAGGAATTCCGGGGCGAACTGTCTGCTCAGACTTTTTTGTATTATGGAGCGTGCACGTTCCTTGTCCTGCTCTGTGCTGTCGGAACCTTGTGCAGTCTGCACACTGAATCCCACGCCATTGCCGAAGTCCTTCAGTTGGCGTGTTCCGGCATTCGATGTCATGATGATAATCGTGTTTCTGAAATCCACGATACGGCCGTTTCCGTCGGTCATACGACCCTCGTCAAGCACCTGTAGGAGCAGGTTGAACACATCGCCGTGGGCTTTTTCTATCTCGTCGAGCAGTACAATGGAGTAGGGATGGCGTCTTACTTTCTCGGTAAGTTGTCCGCCTTCTCCGTAGCCGACATATCCCGGAGGTGCACCTACGAGTCGTGATGTGTTGAACTTCTCTGAGTATTCGCTCATGTCGATTCTTATCAGCGCATCCTTTGAGCCGAACATGAGTTCCGCAAGACGCTGTGCCAGATAGGTTTTACCCACGCCTGTCGGACCGAGGAACATGAACACGCCTATCGGGTGGTTCGGGTCTTTCAGTCCAAGGCGGTTGCGCTGTATGCTCTTTGTTATTTTGTCGATGGCAGCCTCTTGTGCTATTACGCTGCTTTTCAGTTCGGAAGCCATGTTTTTCAGTCGTTCGCTTTCCGATTCAGTTATTCTCTGCAATGGTATTCCTGCCATTGTCGAGACCACATTTGCGACATCCGTCTCTGTCACAGTCTCACGCTGTCCGTCCTCGTTGGCTATCCATTCCTCGTTCAACTTCTTGAGTTGCTGTTCGAGCAGGCACTGCCTGTCACGATAGGTGGCAGCCATTTCAAAGTCCTGGTTGCTTACAGCGTCCTGCTTTTTGGCGTTCATGTCGTTTATTTCATTCTCCTTTTCGGTTATGGATGGGGGTACGACAGCATGCTGCAAGTGTACTTTTGCGCCCACTTCGTCGAGTGCATCGATGGCTTTGTCGGGGAAATGGCGTTCGGAGACATATCTTTCTGTGAGTCTGACACATGCCTGTATTGCTTCATCGGTGTATTTTACATGATGATGCTCTTCGTATCTTGCTTTGATGTTCTTGAGTATTTCAAGGGTCTCCTCCTTGGAAGTAGGTTCCACCAACACTTTCTGGAAACGGCGTTCGAGCGCTCCGTCTTTCTCGATGCTGTTGCGGTATTCGTCGAGTGTGGTTGCGCCAATGCACTGGATGGCACCTCTTGCGAGTGCCGGTTTCATTATATTGGCTGCGTCCATTGTGCCGGGAGTGCTTCCTGCACCAATGATTGTATGTATTTCGTCGATGAAAACGATGATGTTCGGGTTCTCTTCGAGTTCTTTGAGCAATGCCTGTATGCGCTCTTCAAACTGTCCGCGGTATTTTGTTCCGGCGACAATCGATGTCATGTCAAGCCGCACGATGCGCTTGTTGAACAGTATCGGCGATGTCTTTCGCTGGTCGATGAGCTGTGCCAGCCCTTCGGCTATTGCGCTTTTTCCCACTCCCGGCTCGCCAATCAGAATAGGATTGTTCTTCTTTCTGCGGCACAGAATTTCCGTGACACGCATTATTTCGTCCTTTCTTCCCACTACGGGGTCGAGCTTTCCTTCATTGGCAGCGAGTGTGAGGTCAGTGGAAAAGCGGTCGAGCACAGGTGTGTTGCTTTTCTGTCTTGTTCCGGTTTGTGCCGTGTCCTGTGCACTTCTTGTGCCGTTTCCGTTCTGCTTTCCGCTGTTCGGATCCATTTCTGTCAGGAATTCGTCCTCCGACAGTGATATTCCGTCCTTTGTCGTGCTTTTCGTCTGCAAGTATTTCTTTGTATTTTCGTAGTCTATGTTGTTCATTTCCAATACTTGTTTGGCACCGTTGTCGCTCTGGTCGTGCAGGATTGCCAGTATCACATGTTCCACATCGACAATTGCCGTGTGCTGTATTCTGGCTTCCAGGACAGCGAGCTTGAGCACGTTTCCTGCCTGTTCGTTGAGTGAAATGGCTTCAGGAGTAGTGCTTGCGAACGTGCTTTCGCTGTTCATGACTTTCTCTTCAAGTTGGTTCTTGACATCAGTTTGGCTGATATTCATACGCATGAGTAAATCAGTCAGGACATTTCCTTTCTCTCTCAGAATGCCGAGTAGCAGGTGTTCCGGCTTTATGGAAGCGCAAGCCAGACGCATTGCTTCGTCTTTGCTGAATGAAAGAACTTCAGATACTTTGGGTGAAAACTGGTTTGTCATTTGTACTTCGTATGTTTTTTATATGAAATTTAAGCTTCGCTTGTCTGTGGCATGCCCGTTGTAGGCGGACTGACGACCTATGAGCAGGGGGCTGTCCTGTTTGTGTTGCATGGCCGTTTGCCGACAGAAAGTCGGGAAACTTGTAAACTTCAATATGAAATATTCATTTTATCGCAAGAATATAAGGTGCAAACATCATGCCAACTATTTCTTTGTACTGTGGCAAATCATTGCAGAATCTATCTTGGCTATATTTTCTTTTTTGTCTGCTGTGTTGTTGAAGCGTTTGTAATAAAGTCTTGCACTGTTGTAAAACTCGTAAGCTGTGGCGGTGCTGTCCATCTTTTCGTAGCACGCTGCCATGCCGAACAGGGCGTCGCCTTTCTCGTTTTCGTAGCACACGTTGAGTGCACTTTCGTACAACGGTATGGCTTCGGCATACTTTTCGGTCATGAAAAGGCTCTGTGCCGCCATGTAATAATATACGGAACGCTCATGAGGGGCGAACGATTCCAGCTGCGGTATGGCCTCATTGAAGCATTTGCAGGCGTTGGGGTAGTCTGTTTCGTAGAAATAGCACACTCCCATGTATGCCTTGAAGCGTGGATTCAGGCGGTAACCTTTGTCCAGTTTTCCGAAAAGTAATATCGCTTCGTGATATTTTCCGCTCTGAAAATACTCCAATGCCATTCCCAGCCGGTCCTTGTCGCTTATTTCCGATGCCGGACGGGCGAACCCCGACAACAGCATGACGATGCCTCCTGTGAGCAGGGCTACGCCCGCTTTTTGCAGATTCTGTATTGTTGTCCTGTTTTTTAACAATGTCACTCAGTGTAGAATTTTATCAGATTTGTAAGGGCCCGTTGGCACACTTTACAGAATTCCGGGGTCTGGTTGCTGCGCATTCTGCAATCGGGAGCTGGGCGGTAAACGCCTTTCAGGCTGTATCCTGCACCTTCATACACACCGATTTCGTTGCTGTCCTTTTTCAATGGGGTAGGGATTTTCGTACCTTTCTTCAGCATGTCCTCCCATTTTCCGTGGAAGTCTTTGAGTGTGGTGAGGTTGGGTTCCCAGGGTTCTATGTCGTGCGGATACATCGGAATCTGTTCAAATTCGTATGCATACTCGTCTCCGAGTCCGGCAAAACTATGTCCGAATTCATGCGTTACAACCTGCTTAAACAGTTTGTGATGTGTCATCGACAGGTTATAGGAGTTGAGAATGCCGCCTCCACCATACTCTGAAGTGTTTACAAGGACGATGATGTGCTCGTATGGAGTGCCGGCAAGACAGTCGTGCAAGTCCTTAAGATTCAGTGTCGTAAGATACCTTTCGCTGTAGAATGTGTCGAAATGGCTTCCCAATGCAGTCCGTTTCCATATTCCTTTCGACGGTATGCTCGTGCCGCTGTCCTTTGACGGCGACTTGACGGCGATGACATTGAAGCGGTCCTTCATCGAGGCGAACGGCTCATGTGCGAATATTGCATCGTTGGCTGTGCGTGCGTCGTTGATGAAAGTCTCCATTTCTTCTGGCGTATAGCCCTCTGCGACATAGGCGATGTTGATACATTTCGTCGTGTCGGCGGCGTGTTGTAGGGTGATGTATGGTGTCACGTCGTTGAATCCTATGCGCTTTATCAGTATGTCGCCGGGCGAAACGGTGTGTGTGAAAGCAGCAATCACTTCCTTTCTGTTGTTGCGCAGTTCCACGGTTACATCCACGGTGTCCTTCGGCATGGGTATGAGAAACACGTTTTCAAAAGCCTTCCGTGTGGTTTTTGCCTCATCGTACGACAGCCATTCCTGGAAGAGTGTGGAGAAAGAGTTGCGGTAAACCACACGCTTCGTGCTGTGGTTCCTCACTGTTATCTGTCCGTTCCCTTCCACGGGAAGTTTGTCAAGGTTCTTTCTTTTGCCGTGCCATCCGGGTATGAGGTTCAGCTTTTCGGTGGAAATCTCCTGCGAATGGCAGTCGCCTGCGAATATATAGTCTATGCGTAACGTACTGTCGCAGAACAATTCATTGAACGACTGTGCGCTTCCTGCCAATGAAAATATCGTGAAAAGGGCTAATACTATTTTTCTCATCTCTTTTTATTCCTTTATATTGTTATTGGTTTCAGAATCTTTGTCTCATTTGTCCGTTTGCCTATCGGCGGCAGACTGATGACTTGCAGACTTCATTTTCAAGACCAAGTTCGTCGAGAAGAACCTTTATGTAAGGTCGTTCCCAGTCGTCGCCATGCAGCCTTTCTCCGTCGAACATGAGCAGGTCGAGGTCCATGCATACCACTCCTTCCTTCCTCAGGGCTTTTGTGTTGCCGCACTCCTCTTCAATTTCTTTCAGTATGCGGGTCGTCCGGTCGCTGTCGTGTGCCGTGGCAAATGAGGCGAGGGCATTGAGAAACATGTCCGAATCGAGTCCGATGGGCTTGGTCCATAGGGCTGACGAGAACTTCACATCCATGAACTTCTGTTCTATCAATGCCATTGCTTTCTCTGTATGCTCCTTCTGCCGGGTGTTGGAGCCTATGGCGATGATGGCTTTGTGCGGCTCAGTCATGTTGTGTGCCGGTTGTTTCTTTTTATTGCAGGGCTTCGGTCCGTTCTGTCTCTATTGTGCCGTAAGCGTAGCAGATGGCCATGTCAATCCAGAATATGATGTAGGTCATTACGAAGCACACCACGGTATTGGTGAGGAACGAGAGCCAAGGGAAGTATGACGGCAGTCCGGTCGGGTCGCCGTTCTCCACTCCGAAGTTGTCGGCTCTCGATGCTGTTGTCGTGATGAAAGCCGGCAGTGCCATGAAGATGCACACAATCGTCAGCACGAGGGCTGTTATTATGCCTATGACGAAGAGGAATCCGAAGCGTTTCATGCCGGTGTGGTAATTGTGCCCGAATATGTCCTTCGTCTTGCTGTCGTTCAGCAGATGCTTTGTTACGGAATAGGAAAACGGCAGATAGCAGCACAGGGTGATTATGCCGAATGCCGTGAAAATGCCCAGAATCACATTGTCTGCCGTTTCCGGCTGCACCTTGTGGGCGAACAGACTCTGCGCCGTGCTCACGCTTACGGCGGTTGCGAGGACAAGCACGGCGATGCTTGTTGCCAGCAGGATGAGCGATACTTTCAGGTGCTTGCTGAAGTTCTTTTTTATGGTGGCGCCGTTTATCAGGCTCAGGAACCCTGCTTTCGTGCGGCTGTTTGCCACAGTTGCGCAGAGGGTGAGCACTGCCATCTCCGCCAGAGCCACGAGCCACGGCATGGCGTTCACGCCGCCTTCTTCAGCAGGCAGGGTGGGGAAGGTGACGAAGGCGTACATTCCGCAGATTACGGACAGAAGCGTGGCATAGAGCCATGTCTTTTTGAAAATGGTTGCAAAGTTGTTGCACAGCAGGTCGAACGCTGCGCTGACGCATCCCGAGTAGCTTCTGATTTTATAGAAGTCGCTGGATGCCATATTGTCAGATGTCTTCTTTGTCATGTCTTATTGTTTTCTTCTGAATTCTGCACAAACTATTGCTGTTGCGACAGCTACGTTGAGGCTGTCGGCCGTTTCGCGTCCCGGCGGATAGTTGGGTATTCTTATTCCGCGGCTTATGAGTTGTCTTATTTCCGGCGAAATGCCTTTTCCCTCGTTGCCCATGACGATGAGTCCGTTTCCGGTCAGCTCTTGCGAGTAGATGTTTTCGCCTTCAAGCAGCGTGCCATACACCGGCGTACCGGCGGGAAGGGTGCTGATGAACTCTTTCAGGTCGGTGTAGAATGTCTTTATGCGTGCGATGCTTCCCATTGTCGATTGCACCACTTTCGGGTTGTATATGTCGGCAGTGTCGCGGCTGCACACCACAGAGGTTATCCCGAACCAGTCGGCTATGCGTATGATGGTGCCCAGGTTGCCGGGGTCCTGCACGCCGTCGAGAACCAGTATGAGGCTGTCGGCGAAGTGTTCGGTGTGCAGTTCGTCTCTTTCCTGGTCGAATATGGCGAGCACCTGCTGCGGGTGTTGCATGAAGCTGGCCTTGGCAAGTTCCTCGTCGCTCACCTCTATGGTTTCGCAGTCGCACGGTATTGCTTTTCCGTTGTGTTGCAGCCATTGTGCGGTGGCGGCTATCAGCTTCGGCTTGCGCAGCGCCATTATGTCCTCCACAACCTTCGGGCCTTCGGCTACGAATACGCGTTCTTTGTCGCGGTTCTTCTTGCTCTCAAGGGAGTGGATGTATTTTATCTTGTTTTTGCTGATCATTATCTTGGCGTTCATGAATAAAGCTGCTGCAAAGGTAGCAATATTTATCAAGATTTTTGTAACTTTGCATGGATTTTAAAGCATATTGATTATTATTAAAAACATATTGCATCAGTGCCTTAAAGGCGTATTGCAGAAGAGGGGAGCGTTTCTTTCTTCCGTCCTTGTCGTGCTGTTTTCGGGGTGTTCCGCTACAAAGTTTGTTCCTGACGGCGGCATGTTGTTGAAGTCGGTGAAGATAAAGTCGGAGAGCAAGTCGGTAGATGTGAATGCCCTCCAACCATATCTCAGCCAGCATCCCAACTCCAAATGGTTCTCAATGTTCAAGATTCCGCTGGGCGTATATAATATGTCGGGGCGCGATTCCACGAAGTGGGGCAACAAGGTGCTGCGCCGTTTGGGCGAGGCTCCCGTGGTCTATGACTCGCTGAAGACGCTGAAGTCGTGCCACGACATGACTGTCGCCATGCGCAACATGGGTTATATGCAGGCAGTGGTGGACTATGATGTGACGAAAAAGAAGCGCAAGGCACTGGTGACATACAGGCTCTCGCCGGGCAGAAAATACACCATCGACTCGGTGGAATATGTCGTTGATGACGCTGCCGTGGCTGCCTTGCTCAATGTAGATGATGCTGCCAGCCGTGGTTTGCGCAGGGGAATGGACTTCTCCAACGCCAACCTTGAAAACGAACGCAAGCGCATCACGCAGACGCTTACGGACAGCGGATACTTCAAGTTCAACCGCGACTTCATTCATTTCGTAGCCGATTCCGTGGGCAAGGACTGCAAGGTGGATGTGGAACTGCACCTCTCGCAGTATCGCCCCAACAACAACGCCCTGCCGGCACCCCACAGGAAATATTTCATCAACAGGATTTTTTATCGTGGAGCCGACTCCACCGGCACCCATCTGCGCCAGCGTGTGCTCGAGAACAACACCGCATTGCGTGAGGGCGAGGCTTACTCAGCTTCGGCATTGCAGCGTACATACAATAATTTCGCGCGTTTACAGGCGGTGCGTTATACCAACATACACTTCACGGAACTGCCTGACACCAATCTGCTCGACTGCAATATACAGTTGAGCACCAACAAACCCAACACCGTTTCCTTCCAACCTGAAGGTACAAACACCGCCGGCGACCTTGGCGCGGCAGCATCGCTGACTTACGAGAACCGCAACCTCTTCCGTGGAAGCGAGACCTTGAGCATACAGCTTCGCGCTGCCTTTGAGGCCATTACGGGGCTGGAAGGCTATCAGAACCAGAACTATGAGGAGTATGGTATTGAGGCGAAACTCATGTTTCCACGCATGATCGCGCCGTTCCTCTCGCGCTCGTTCAGAAGGCGTAGCAATGCACGTTCCGAACTCCTGTTCAGTTATAACCTGCAGAACCGCCCCGAATTCCACCGACGGGTTCTTACCTCGGCATGGCGTTACCATTGGAGCGAGCCTTACCGCAACTCCGCTTTCCGTCTCGACCTTATTGACATCGACTATGTGCACATGCCTTGGATTTCGCCGACATTCAAGAAAGATTATCTTGACGATGTGTCAAATCGCAACGCTATCCTGCGCTATAACTACGAGGACCTCTTCATATTGAAGACGGGATTCAACTTCAGTTACAACAACGGGCGTCATGCCTTGCGAACCAATTTTGAGGTGGGCGGCAACCTCCTTAACCTCCTTTCCCGCACGCTGGGGTCGAAACGGAACGCCGAAGGGCAGTACACCCTGTTCAACATAGCCTACGCCCAGTACATGAAGGCCGATTTCGACTACACCAAGCAGTTTGCTGTGGATTTGCGCAATGTCGTTGCTTTCCATTTTGGACTTGGTGTGGCGTGGCCGTACGGCAACAGCAAGGTGCTTCCTTTTGAGAAGCGTTACTTTTCAGGCGGAGCCAATTCCGTGAGAGGATGGAACGTGCGCGAGCTCGGTCCGGGCAAGTTCCGTGGCACCGACGGTCGTATAGACTTCATCAACCAGACGGGCGACATGAAGCTCGACATGAACGTGGAGTGGCGCACGCTGCTCTTCTGGAAGTTCAATGCCGCCTTCTTCATAGATGCCGGCAACATCTGGACTCTCAAAGACTATGCCGACCAACCCGGAGGACAGTTCAAGATAAACGAGTTCTACAAGCAGATAGCCGTGGCATACGGTCTTGGCATACGCCTGAACCTTGATTATTTTGTTATGCGTCTCGACCTTGGCATGAAGGCCGTCAATCCGGCTTACACCACCAACAAGGAGCATTACCCGTTCCTCCATCCCAAATTCGGCCGCGACCGCTCACTGCATTTCGCTGTCGGCCTACCGTTCTGATGAATGTTTGTCATAACGGGAGTTAACAGGAAGTTATCGGAAGGTAATCCGCCGGCGGCGAATGGAAGGTAACGGACATTACCTTTGCTAAACATAGGAGGTCGAGCGTCTCGCTCGACAACAGCATCCAAGCATTCCATAAACCACAATTCATGAAACCCGCTACGGATTACAAATAACCCGTCCACACCATTAAAAACACCTTTCCTTTTACATTCATAATCAGAAAATTGCGTACCTTTGCATCTGCACTTGCATTACATCTGCACAACATCCGCGCAGTGATTGTATATACGTGTATAATCCCGTGTGTTACAATTAGTATGTTCAAAATAGGGTTCAGCCAAAAAGGTTGGACATTTTCACCCAGAGTCGTACCTGACTTTCTCAGGCACGGCTCTTTTTGTTTTGGGCAATTTCTGATTTGGGAGGCTTTGCAGATGACCGTAATACGTCCGCCTTGACGCAATGATTACGCAATAGCAAGTCAAATACGCAAAAGGACGTATTGATTGCGTATTAGTTGTTGCTGGCTGAGTTAGCGGCAATACCTAATACGTCTTTATGCGTCCTTAATGCGCAATAAGGATGGTGATTTTATTGAAAAACCGCGCCGCGATCTATCAGCGGGAAGCCACTGAAATGCTGTATAACATCTCATTGTATCCCGGTCTGACCGAAGATCAGCTTTGCCGATTCTTTCCCGAAAAGGAAGCAACAGCAAAAGTTTTGCTTGCCCATATGCTGAAAAAAGGGCGCATCTTCTGCTCCGGGAATGGCCGCTACTACGCAAATCAAGAAGCACAAAACGGCACAGATAAAGACTTATCCCGCTGCGTCTGGGTTCTGCTCGATTTCATAGATCAGGTAGAATACCACACTGTTGGAGAATTTCCGGCAGCTATCCTCTGTTTTGCAAATGGAGAACTGTATGAAATCGTGCCTATCCCGCAGGGCAAGGAGACTATGATTTGCCAGCTTCTGCGACAGCCACAAAAAGATGCAGGCAAACGCATTGTGGTGGTCGATGATGCTGCCCAGATTGAGTTGCTGGATATTCCGCAGGTGACCGGTTTCTGCACGGTGGCCGAGGACGGCACCGTCAGCTACTACAAAAAGGAGGCCGCGCTTGAATCCTGACGTACTTTTGAATCGTATCCGCTTGGAGCAGCGCGGACTCATCGACATTCACAAAAAGCTGTACGAAATGGAGCATCTGCTGCCTGTGCCCGACCCGATGCAGTTTGCCAAAACTGCGGAGAGTGCGGCACTTCTCAGCGAGAAAAGCACGGCGCATCTGCGCAATATGTTCTTTTCCGTCTCCAATGAGCCGCCAATCTATTACTATCCCAAGGCAGCCGAGGTACAAGGCATCCGCGT
>OIWU01000313.1_pt1 | contig 64484 bp, 88 predicted proteins | sample 1587711 | NCBI WGS metagenome assembly OIWU01 (sample SAMEA3888909, study PRJEB22519) | human gut metagenome | biome: human gut; feature: human-associated habitat; material: faeces | place: Denmark | collected 2010 | reverse complement strand
ATATCTTGTGGTTGATTATGCACAGTTACACAATATATCGCCATGCTACGAGAAGCGCGAGATTTGCTGTCTCTCGTACGCTGTACATTTACCGGTGTAGTTTACCAGCCGCTTGCAAAACGTGCGACACAGCGCAACTCTCGCCGGCTCGCGCTATTCTACGCACAGCCGCCGTCGCAGTACAGCGCACAGCGCATGACACCGCATATTCGCTGAATTATGTGCAAATAGCACAAAAACAGGCTGAAAAATAGCAATTATTTTGTACAATTTTTTATGAGAAGTATGAATTTTTTCTTGCCACCACAATATATTGTGCTCAAACCGGCGAAAATGCGCTATTTTCAGCTGAAAAGCACAATATATTGTGCCGAGGCATAATTTGCATTTACTTCGAAAATAGTTTATCATGTGCGTAGCACAGCAAGCCACAGCACATACCCCACCAGCTTCGCTGTACTGCTCCGCCGCACAGCAAGCGCACAGCGCATTGTCTGCCGGCGTGTACCTTGCCAAGTAAACAACGCCCAGTTAAAGCCGCTCACCTGCACAGCAAGCGCACAACACCGCTGTCAGCGGGTGGAAGCTATAAGCCGGCACAGCACAGCGCACATACCACAGCAAACACTCATCGCAAGCGCATTTCAAAATCGTCGGTGGCGTACGAGGGCCAAGTTGAAAGGTAGGTACTGGTGTACCTTGAAAAGTAAACATAGAACAGCGAGGATACAGCTCCACCACCGCGTCACGGTAGTTTTACCAGCGCCGGCGGTCTAAAGGTGCAAAATGCACAGGCTGAAATACTGTCCGCGACTACGGGCAAGGAACGTAGCTGACCCACGAGGGTTGAGTGTAGTTGTCAGCACATAGCCACCATAACAAAAACATCTAAATTATATGGAGGTACTATTATGTCTATCAACTTCACTTCTAACATCAACGATTTCGCTTCCACCCAGTCCCGCGCCACTCGTGTGAAGAACTTCATGGAGTTCACCAGCAAAAAGAAGCTGGAAGACGCCGCTGTTCTCACCTCGGCTCAGCTGGAGGAAGTTAAGAAAATCAAAGGAACTTTCACCTTCGCTCTGCACAATGACGGCCGCTACATGGTTGTCACGCTGTATCACGCCAACGCCGAAAAGAAGTACCAGTTCATCATTCTGGACCTGGAAACTTTGCAGGTCGCGGAGTGCGACAGCGTGAAGAACGCAAAGGCAGCCGTCATGGAGCTTGTCAATGCCGCCGCAACTGCACCGCAGGAAGAGGCGGAGGAAGCGCACAGCGAGGAAGAGCAGAACACGGAAGAAGCTACGAAAAGCAAGAAGGGCAAGTGTTCTGCCAAGTAAAACCACCGAATATCAAGGAATTATCAAAGTCGCACATAGTCATCAGGCTATGTGCTGACACATACACTCAACCCGAACTTGGAACCCAGCTGTATGCCTTCGCTGAAATATCAAAGTGGAGGAATACAAAATGTCTAAACAGATTTACAATCTGAAACTCAACTGCGGAACCGTTGTGGCAGAAAATGAGGAAGAGGTGTACGACTATATCAACCACTTCCTCGACACCGATGACATCACTCCGCAGACCGTGACTTGCAAGATGATTGTAGAGCCCGAACTGACTGCGAAGTTGATGCGACTCTACAGATTCGCGAGCACGGAGACTGGTTTCACCTATGAGGAAGCGAGCGCGGCGATTCGTGCCCTCATTCCTGAGGAACTGAAGCAGTACGAAGAGGACATTGTGGACGCTGTCGCCATGTGGGCGGAGCGGACATACGACATGGACGATGAAGAATTCATGGACTGGCTGAGCAAGTAAAATCAACCCTCAGCGAAGGCATACACATGGGCTCCAAGCGTAGGAACTATTCACCGCTATACAGAGGTTTCATAGTGCGGATTTTTCCTTAAGAAACTTTTTATCGACAATGTCGATGAATACAAGGTGAAATCAAGGAGGAATACCACATGAAAACCACTCATTTCCGGTTTAGAACCCCGTGCCACGGTCGAATTTACGGCGATAGCGTATTTGAAGGAACGCCTTACGAGAATGAAGGGCAGGAAATCAGTGCTACCGCTATGGCTAGACTGTACGAAAGTTATCCACAGCTATCTGAGTTCCTTGAGAGGAACAAGGAGGAAATGACTCAGTATATCGATTCTGAGAACAAGCCTTTGGAGGACGTTGTTCGATTGGAATTGGGCGACTACGGAGTATTTGATGGGCAGTTCTGCCTCGTTCACCATGTGTGGATTAAAGGCCAGCCCGATGAAATCTCCGAGGAAGAGCTCCTCGCAGTCGAGGAATACATTATGGGTCAGCTGTCCGACGGATGGGGTGAAGGACTCGAACAACGTGAATGGCTGAACCACTACGTTGAGTGGAGTCACCCCTATTTTGACACAGACTCGGCACAGTTCGAGGAAGAGGAATTTAGAGACAACGTCAGCTATTACCTCGTTCCTTGGAAATCTGACATGGAAATTACTCAGTTAGATTCCGAGGAATGCGAACTCGACGTGTCTGCAGAACTCATCGCAACGATGGAACGCAAGGAAGACCGATTCACTCGGTACGTCATGTCCGTAAAGAATGAACTGGAGTTGAAGACGGTAGTCGAGGAACTTAAGGTGAAGAATCCGTATCGAATCGGAGAATGCGTAGGCAAGTATGGATATCCCATGCTTCTTGCCTTTAACAAATACTTCGACAACGAAGGAATGGACTTCACCTTCTGCGACAAGGCTTTCGCCGTTGACGGCCACTGCTACGAATACAAGTTCTATAAGAAGAACAATTATTCGGACGACCCTGTTAAGAACCTTCGCATCTACGATGCCGTTACGGAACTTCTCAAAGCATAACAAATCAGCATGGAGAAATCCGTGCTATGAAGCCTCTGTATAGGCTGGCGGTGGAATAGAGGACAACCTAGAAAGCGAGGAAACTATGTCTTTCAAAGTCAATGCAATGGTTCATTCTATCAAAGCTGTCAAGGAAGTTGAAATCATCGAAAAGAGAGGAGACAACGACTACCTGGCTAAGGTGGGCGATGTTGTCTGTACTGCTATTTTCAATCCGTTTGTCGGCCTCTACTATGTCGACGATGTGTACGGAGTGGTGAAGTCCAATGACTGAGCAAGAGATGAAAGAATACGTTGACTCTCTGGAAAGAGAGCTGGACGGTTATAGGAAACTTGGTACGCAGAGGAAGATAAAGGCTGCTCTGCGCCGGGATTCTAAGGCACGTCGCAGAAAAAACACCATCATTTGGTGTTTGAAGCAAATTCCGCTCGTACTCAGCATCCTCTTCACACTCTGGGTATTCTTCAGCTGGATGGAAGTCGTAATTCACAACTCCACTCCAGGATACGATTACTTCTTCTACAATTTTTTCAAAGTCATGTTCTAAATATCAAATAAGGTTGTCCTCTATTCTGCCGCCAGCTACCTTGCCATTATACAGGCTCTCGACTCAAGAAAGGAGAGAGTATGTTATACAAGGTGTACTACAAGAGTAGATATTTTCCCTTTGAAGGCACTTACAAGAAATTGGTAAGAGCGAACTCCCGTAAAGAGGTTAGAGCTAACTGGCCTGACATCATTCTAACGGACGAGTATCGAATCATCAAGATTGAGGAGGTACCTGAAAAGTGAACAAGAGAGAAGACGCTCTTGACCTGATTAGAAAGTTGTTCAACCTTGGAGACAAGGAAAAAAATAACTCAGACCAGGAAGCGGAGCTTGCGATACTCAAGGCACAGAAGTTGATGGCAAAGTACGACATCTCAATCGAAGAAATCAAAGAAGAGAAAGAACCCGAATATGCTCATGAGATGTGCGAACACAAGTGGAACTATGGATACAGAGTTCCTCTCGCGCAGGTACTCGCAAAGAATTTCAGATGCGAGTTGTACGAAAGAGGAAAGTCTATTGTATTCATGGGTCGAAAGGTGGACGCCGCTATCTGTAGACAGACATTTGAGTTTGCCTACAAGTACATCATGAAAAGAGGAAATCAAGAGTATAATAGAAGATACGAAATGGGTTATACAACTCGAGGAGTATTCAACTCTTATGCTCGAGGGTTCATTATCGGACTTAAGAAGAGTCTAGACGAACAATGCGTGGCTCTCGCTATTGTCACCCCTCCGGATGTCACAGCAAAATTCAAGGAAATGTCCGAAGGATGGAAAAAGAAGACCACAAAGATGGGAGAAGCAACAGACGTCGAAACTCTTCACAAGGGTATCAAAGATGGAGAACGGTTCTTGCAGAAGAACAAGTTACCTGAATAACAAATAACGAGTCGAGAGTCTATATAATGGCAAGGTCGGTGAGCCTACTTCCTGATTCAGGTGCTCGAAGGAAGGAGAACAATATGAATAACAATTATCCTGAACACATTCTTCGTGTTCTTCGCGAGCGCAACGACCTTGAAGAAGACGATACGAGCAGGGACGAAGAATTTCAAAACATGGCTCCGGCTCGTGTGCTCAAAGAGTGCTTAGAGTGGGAAGGCATCAGTGGATACGGCTCGTGGCTGATGGCCAGAATCTACGATATCTACGGAATCCATCTTGATGGGTTTAACTGCGTGGTAGACAAGGAAGACAAAGCCAAATTCGTACGAGGATTCGGTAACTTCATGCGTCATAACACAGGGATGAGAACTGAAATCATGGGCATGGAGATGGACGAACACGAAATCGTCACCATTCACTACGAAGGCGGAGGAACTCGCAAGGCAAACATCTATGCAGACAGCGAGCTCGCCGCACTTCGGGATATCCTTAAGAACGAGGGCTGATATATGCAGAATCATAACGCCATGCAGAAGAGCCCTGTCAAACTCACAGCCTATTTCGAAAAGTATGAACGGTTTGAAAACGGAGGACTGGTTATTCTACACGTCGCCCGAAAGAACGCCAAAGAGGCTGTGACGGCACTCATCAGTGAGATGGGTCTATACGCAAATGACTTCGAAGACTTGTTGATAGGCGCAGACGAAGGAATCACAGACCCTCTGCAAGTCTTAGGAAGTTATCTTCATAACAGCACAAACGGCGACGGATGCGATTTCGTCTACCTCATAAGAAATGACATAACAGGCGATATAATTTTCAAAGACGACGAGTTCTTCGAAGAAAGAACAGTATAACACAAATTCGATTGTCGAGCATCTGAATCAGGAAGTAGGTAAGTGTGTGATGATATGAGGGCTTCCCTAATGACAAATTAAGGAGGAACTTATAATGAGTGCAAATGTTGAGTCGATGTTTTCTGTGCGCGAGGTGCCTTGGCACGGTCTTGGAACTATCATTCAGGAAGCTCCGAATTCCGAAGCCGCTCTCAAGCTGGCTGGTCTGGATTGGTCTGTGAAGCAGGTTCCCGTCCTGTACGAAGGCCAGAAGACGGGCCACCAGTTCAACGTCCGTGAGTCGGATAACCGTGTTCTCGGAGTTGTCGGCGGAAGATATAAGCCTGTCCAGAATGCGGAAGCATTCGCATTCACAGACGAGCTTGTAGGCGGCGATGTTCGCTACGAGACGGCAGGAAGCCTGGCAGATGGTAAGCGTGTTTGGATGCTCGCCAAAATGCCGGACACTCGTGTCTTGGACGACGTCGTAGAGCCCTATCTGTGCCTGACAAATGGGCATGACGGATTCAGCTCTCTGAAAGTGTGCATGACTCCCGTCCGTGTCGTCTGCCAGAATACGCTGAACATAGCACTGAAAGGTGCGAAGCGTACCTGGACAGTTCGCCACAGCGGAAATATCAACGCAAAGATGGAAGAAGCTCAGCAGACTCTGGGACTTGCTCAGAACTACATGGAGAAGTTCACAGAGGAGGCGGAAGAGCTCTACTCCATCAAAGTCAGTCCTGTACAGTTCGATATCCTGAAAAACAACCTGTTCCCCATCACAGACGAGATGTCTCGTCGTAAGGAAGAGGCACAGTGGCTTCTTCAGTGCCAGCTGAAAGAAGCATGGGAGATGGACGACCTGGGCAATATCAAGGGCACGGGTTGGGGATTCATGAACGCCGTCAGCGATATGTCTACCCACCGTCCGCCGGCACGTAAAACTGCAAACTATCAGGAGAATATGTTCATCTACACCATCGACGCTCCTGCTCTTCTGGACCAGGCGTTGAAGATGGTTAAGGAGATTGTCTAATGATAGTTAAAGTTGGGCCTGTCACTCTTAGAGTGTCGTACCACCTTGTCAAAAAGGTGGGTGACACAGAAAACTACGGATTCGCAATCCAGCAAATCGTCAATACAAAGATAGCAAGAACCTGGACGGTACATGACCTGGAAGCCGTCAAAAATTTCATCAACCATCTTGTGGAAAAAGAACTCTTGAAAGAGTTCGACAACCTGTAAACAAACCATGGGAAGCCCCCATATCATCACACACCATAGTTAAAAGGAGGAGTGCAATATATGTTTGTATATGGGCCGTATAAAGGCGGTTTAGCCCTGTTATGGTGGTTAGAAGTTAAATTTTTCAAACTAATATTCTATTTCGCCATATATACGTTTAAGGTAGGCTGGTATATGTACAGCCGGCTCTTTCTCGCACTCATGTTGCTATTCTTATTCATTGGAAGAGGTATCGACTGTCTCATTCAAAGATGTTCAAAGCCTTTGAAGAAAACATATGACAAGCACACAGTCGAGACAGTTTTGGGCTTCCCATATAGACAACTTAGAAAATGGGGTCTCAACTGGCTGACTCCGTTCTTAAGTGAAATATTTATTGGATACAATATATATGACACAGAGGAAGACGAGTGCAAAGATGACGATGAAGAAGAATACACGGAAGAACTTCAATTCTGTCAGATATTTAGGCTGACTAAAAACAAAGACCTTCACATCATGAGAGTCGAGTATTGTCCAGACGAAACAGCATTTATAAGAGTCGTGTCTGATGATTCTTACACCAAGCCTTACAAGCGTAAGGTTCAAAGAGACAAACGAGGAGAAAGATTTATCTTATTCAATAATGAAAGATTTTATCTTGACCCCAATAAAACTCAGCCTAGAATGCCTGAGTAAACAATTATCCCCATCGGCCTTATGGTCGGTGGGGATTTTTTTTTGTGAATTCGTACTCCAGATTTTACAGTCTACAATACTGACCAGAATACTGTATCATAATTTATTCTTAGAACATTGGCGATTGAGCTCACTTTCCCTAGAGCTCTTCACCTCCTGGCAGTTGTAGTCACTCATTTTTCTAATGCGCCGAGTGCCAGTTCCAGCGCCACCTATCTGACCTATAGGCTAATCAGGAATGTCTTCTTCTCCGACGAACTGAACGACACAGCCGCCGTTCATATTCACGTTCGTCTGGTTAAGACCGTTCATCAGGTTAAGCTCTTTCACAGGAAGAATGATTGCATTCAGACGAGACATTGTGATTCTGTTACCCTTGATACCCTTATCAGGGTCACCATAAATCTCTTCCTCTGCCTGCTCCACGAGTTTCAGCAACTTCTTCTCTGCAACTTCCTTGGTCCACAGAGCCTTACCGGTGGCCTTGTCTCTCGCCTCTTCCATCAGAGCGTTGTAGTAGCTATACACATGAGGCAGGAAAAACATACTTTTGGCAGCACGAGAAATACGAGTTCTGGATTCGTCGTCCAGAGTTTCGCCATTCATTTGTGCGTATGCTTCCTCTCGAGTGAGGCCATTGTAAACGATGAGATGAATGAATTCACGCTGGCGAGGGAGAAGAGGACGAAGGTTAGGGTCTCTTGCCATACTTATTTCTCCTTCCTCAATAATTTTTGGTGACCCACCCGGTCTGTTCGACCGCGACGCTGGACACGCCGAGCCCATTGGGTGGGTCTATGGGCTTTATGAACATGGAGGACAACACGGAGGCCTCCATAGTTTATTATAAAGGTTTTTGCTCAGATTGTAAAGAGGAGATTTGAAAAAGTTTCTTTTGACCGCTCTCCGCCAGCCACTTGGCATAGCACACAGGACCCATACCGAGCTTTTGAGAGTCTAAAGACTTGAGACGCCTTCCACATCTTCTGCAGATGTGCTTTACTTCTTCCTTGTTCATACGCTTTCTCTCCGCTTGAAATCCCCGCACCGCGCACTTACCGCGACAGAGCACAGCTTACCAGACACCGCGCACGTCGCGCGGCCATCACCGTTCTTTTGGAGGTGCTCGCAACGTGTGCAGTTTTTCGCATTCGGGTTTCGCAGACAGGCGAGCTCGTGACGGTCCATCAGCGCACGAGTCTTCTTTAGCGTACCGCAGTATTTACATTCATACGCAAGAACTCTTGTAGCCATTATTTTATCACCTCTTTACAGAATATTCACCATGACATACTCCACAGCAACGTCATCCTCGATTAGCCCGGTCTTGATACCCTTCTCAGCAAATCGAATAATCTTAAGAGCGTTAATCAACTCTGCTATTGAATAGTGCCCCTGCTTTTCCTTGGCCATCTTTACCTGCCACGCCGTCAGCCCTGTCCGCTTGACAGGCTCCGACTGGTCTCTACCCAAGCCCTGAACCATGAGAATCTGTTTGAAGCCATTGTACAGAACAGAAAGAGTGAGAACAGAGGGTTCTGCCACAGCCTTTGCCTTGAGCAGATAATCAAACGCCTGTCTAATATTTCTTGTAAGAATGGCGTCTGTAAACTGAAAAGTAATATCTCCAATGGGCTTGTAGATTACGCCGCTGTCGACAAGATACTTCACAGCCTGTTCTGCTCCACACCCCGTCGCCGACATATAATGACGAACCTTATCTGCTTCCAGCTTGATTCGGCTGTAATCGCATTCACAAATCTCTGCAAACTCGACACAGCTTGCTGTCCTCATACCAGGAATCAGTCGGGCGACGTAGTTGGCTAAAATCGAGGAACTGAGTTTTTGGAACTCACAAAGCCTCTCCTGGTTCTGCTTGTAGAACTTGCTACGCTTGTCCATCTTAGAGTAGATAAGAACAAGGTAATCACTGCTGTTCTCTGCGGCGGAAAATACCTTGCCCCATTGCTTATCCGCCTTAAAAAACTCCGTGTCATCTCGCACGACTATCACGCGAGAGCCCGCTGTCATCTTGCGCTGTACGAGGCGCTGGTATGCGTCGCTGACCTTGTCGAGGAGCGTAGGCCTAACCTTTACAGCTTTGTAGAGATGAGAAAGATATTCGTCCATCACGGCTACTTCTTCTCCGTAGAGAATAATAACTCTGTCGATATCTCCTGAACGAATCTGCTTCTGAAACTCTTGTACTGTCATTTGACTGCCTCCCAATTCTTTGCCAGAGCCTCGGGCGAGTTATACGCACAAGATTTCGTTCCACGCTCTCCAGGAACAATCCAGCTAACCCGAATAGATTCACCTCGAGTGAAAACCTTCACCTCATACACCTGCCCGACTCGAAGATTTCTGGAACCGTCTCTACCGATATATCTAAGTAGCATTGTTCTTCCTCTCCTTTCTCGCTTGCTTGGCTCTTTCTTTTGCCTTCCAGTAATCGTGCTCTTTCTTCTTACGGAAGTGCCTGCAATCTTTTACAAGGCACCCTTTTTTTTTCATTTGCTTGACGGAAAGAGTAAATCTGTGTAGACAACACCAACCTACAGGATTCTTGCTACCGCCAAGGGGAACCCATTTACCCATCGTCGTCCTCCGTGGTATCACGGTCTTTCCCGTGCATGGTTGCAATCAGATATTGCCTCGTAAGAAGAGCAGCCTCCATTGTATCAGCGCCTGCGTCTCTTGTAGCCATGTAAAAAATCCATGCCATTTCTGCGACGGCTCCCACAGCATTGACTAACTCTTGTTTTTTACTCATTTTCTACCTCCCGCATTTCAAGAATCCACATATCCAAGGTGGCATCTTTCTTAACACCCACAAGAGTCAACTCCTGTGCATACTTAGAGCAGATACGAAGCATCTTGGCGTACACCCGACTATCAGAATACCCGTCGCTCTCCATGATTCTACGCATGAGAACGTGATTGAGCATCTGGAAAAACAGGTCGGGCTCGTACCCGTCTCCATCTTCCTTGATTTTGATTCTCTGCCCAATCTTGAAAGCGTTGACGCCTGTTACAACTCCAATCTTATCGACGACAAGGCTACAGAAGTCTAACAGTTCTTCCACGTCCATGGCGGCATATCGCTCTACCTGCCCAAGGTTGTCCGCGGCGCACACAATGAGCGAACGAGCTACTCCGTCAAGTGACTTGGCTGACTTTTCCAAGAGGCCGTCCAGGTACTCTTGACGCTGTTGCGTGGTATAAGGCGCCATAGGAATTACAGTACCGCGAGACCTAAGAGTTTCCAATGCGTTCTCCGCATTCTGCACCGTCAACACAAAGTAGGCCTGGCGCGGCGGCTCCTCTGTAACCTTTAGAAGAGCGTTTTTAGCGGCTGCGGACATACGGTCTGCATCTCTGAAGATGTACACAGTGTCTCCGGAACATTTATAGCAGTTCTTGACAACCTCTCTTACGGCGTCCACGGACAGTTCGGGCTCAACCAAGAATGCCTTCATCCGCTTGGTGAACCATTTTGCAAGAGTATATTTACCTGAGCCCTTCACACCCGTGAGTATTAAAAATCGAGGAACCGTGTTGAACTCAATCATCTCGCGCAACTGGCTCCTTACAGATTCTTGACCAATCATTTAATCACCTCAATTCTGGTGGATTAAAAAGGAATACGCTGGACTGAACAATCGCCTTAGGGTTAGACTCCCAGCGCAGACTGGAATTGAGCTCACGCACCCATTCCAGAACAGCAAGAGCCATATCCCGGTCGTCGTCTTCCATCTTCTGCTTATACTCAGGAAGAGCGGGGATGTTGACGTACTTGAAATCATGGAAGGTGCAGAACTTACAGACGTCAAGAACGAAATACTGAAACTGCTTGATGAACTGCTTCAGGTCTTTTCCACTATTGTACACATCTTCGATGAGCTTCACGGCCTTACCCTTGTTTCCACACTCCAGCTGGAACAGCAGGTCAAAATGTGTGCTGTAATCAACGGTTCCAAGAGCTCTTACAGCATCTTTGACGGTAACCGTGTCAGTGAGAGAAAGACACTTGTCCAGCATCGTGATGGCGTCTCGCATACCGCCGTCCGCGAGTTTGGCGATATACTGAATAGCTTCCTCTTCCACCTCGTATGCTCCATCAGGACCGCCGCTCTCCAGAACCTCATCGTTCTCGCAGGCGACGATGTATCGAAGACGATTGATGATAGAGTCCAGCGAAATCTTGCTGAAATTATACCGCTGAACACGACTTAGAATCGTGGCAGGAATCTTCTGCGGGTCCGTAGTACACATGATAAAGATTGCAGTCGCAGGCGGCTCCTCTAAGAGCTTGAGCATGGCATTCCACGCACCGATACTGAGCATATGACATTCATCAATGATGTACGTTTTGTAGTCGCAGTCCAGAGGTTTGCGACGGGCGCCGTCAATGATGTCACGCACATTGTCCACACCATTGTTAGACGCGGCATCCACCTCAATGGGTGAACCCTTACCTCCGTTGATGTCATTCGCGAAGATACGAGCCGCTGTGGTCTTTCCGCACCCAGCAGGCCCACAAAACAGATAGGAGTGCTGAAAAGTCCCTGTTTCAATCTGGTCCATCAATATATCCTTGATTGCGGACTGCTCAACCACATCGTCGAAAGTTGAAGGGCGGTACTTGACAGCGAGAGTTTGTCTTGCCATTACTTATTCCCTCCTCAAATAAGAGTCTTGATTTCCGGACGACGTCTTTTAGACACGTCCCTATTACGGCGACGCTCTTCTTTCACGGTGGCGTGAGGGAACACAACCACATCCAGCGCACGAATCGTCTTTCCCTGCCAATCGTATGTGTCGATTTTCATAAGACGGTTTTTCCACACACTCATCGTCTGCTCAATGTTGGGGTCAAACTGTGCGAACTTCTTAGCGCCTTCGATTGCCTGCAGAATTCGGGCTCTGAAAATCTCTTTCACGATGTTCACATCGTACATGGGTCTGTAATCCTTATTACCCGTGCCTCTGCCTCCGACCTTATTGAAGCGAACACCCTTCTTCTGAAGTGCCTGCTCCGACTCAACAGGCATATAGTATCTGTTCACTTCATGAAGCCGAGTCTTGTTGTTTGTCACCATGATGTTGTACAGACCGCCCATCAGGGTGTTGGGGTGAATACCTCCCATTCTGTCAAGAGCGGTTGCAAGGTCCTGACCGGGAAGAAGACCATTAGACACCAATGAGTCCAGAATGTCGATACCGGACACGAGTGTCTTCTGAATGATTCTGCCCTGCCCCATATCCACGGAAACGAGAATATGGGGAGACCTATCAATGTACTGAACTTTGTCTTTCACCTTGTTCATATGTTTATCCTCCTCATTGTTCAAATTTTAACTTCCAACCGCCGTTTTTTTTTGCGATTGTGAGTATCTTATTTACCTTCTTCCTCGGTCCGTTGAGTATGAAATCGTAAGATACTTCTATATACCCACCCGACTTCAACTCTATGCGGACACGAGGCCACGGTTTATAGTGAATCTTACCCATATCAGGTATTGTAGAATTTAGACGCCACCATGTCCGCAGTATGCGTCCAGAGCACATTGTTGAATCTACGAATAGCGACATCCAGATTGTCCCACTCGTCCTTTTCATACGCTCCCATGTGGTAGCGAATACAGGCAACCTCCTCAGGAGTCAACTGAATAAAGGTGCTCGCGATTGCGACACTCTTAGAGCCATGCCCGGGGCCCCACAAGGACGGAGTCTCACTGTGCTTATATTCTACGCACATCTTATCTCCGTCTTGCTGAAGACTCTTGACCTCGTACAGGTCTGTCTTACACAGGTCATGAAACAGGCCGATGATAACCGGACTGCACTTTCGCTCCCAGTCCAGATGAAGAGCATCGGTCAGCTTAAGAAGCTCAGTGGCGACACGATAGCTGTGGTCAAACAGACCGCCCTCGTAATCACCGTGAAATCGAGTGCTTGCGGGTTGAGTGAAAAACCCCATGTTATGTAACAGCTCAATTACTTCATCCATGCTCATAGCAACACCACTGGCGTATGTGAAGTTGACTCCAACACTTGAGCACAGGGTGGCAAACATTGTTTCGCGTTCAAACTCAGACATCATATGTTGTTCTCCTTTTCGATGTATTCAACCAACTCACGCATCACACGAGAGTCAATTACAAAGTAATCAGGCCCGTCAGGCTCAAACCGAAAAGCAAGAGACGACCTAAAAAACCCTTGCTCAAATGCCTGCTCTTTCATCTTCTCCATCCACGCCTTCTGAATAGAAAAAGACGACTGAGGCTTTGTAGGCAATTTGGCTTCTACGAAGAACGACTGAGTATGCACATCTCCTCCGCCGAATCTCGTACCACCTGAGTTACATTGAACTCGCCCACCTAGAAGTTTAGCTATCTCTTTTTCTTGGGCCGCCGAGAAGTCCTTTCCGAGGTTTCTGCTCAACCTTGGGTTCCTCCTTTCTATGTTCAATTTTCTTGGTTACTTCCGCCCTCGCAGGTGAATGACGTTTGGTTCTATAGAATTCCCACTCTGCTGGAGTTGAAGACACTCCATATTTGAGCTTGTGCAGGGCGTCTTTCGTCTCCGCCGACTCAGGCTGATGGGACAGAAGTCGATAAGCTATATTTACAATCTGCTCATCTCTGAACGGCAGGTTATACCCTGTACTTGCATCAAAATCTTTGAACTGCTCAGAAAAGATTACCGACTCTGCTTCTCTGGGGTGCTCTTTCTGCAACTTTACGAGTTCCACTCCCCACTCTGCCCATTGTGCGTCAGACACGAGATTCATATCCAGCTCGTAGTAAATCAAGGAATGAACAAGAATCTGGTATCTACGTCGCTGAATAAGCGCCGCAATCTCGTTATCATAGGTGACAGGTTTTTGCTCTTCCGGCTTCGGAATTTTAATAAGTGACATGACTCATCCTCTCAGTTTTTTTTTGAATTTGGCATAATAGGTTCTGGCTGTGGGCTCAGTGAGTCCGAACTTCGCCGCCGCCATCTTGGAGCCATCTGACTCGAAAATACTGCACAGGTCCTGCATAGAAGATACGCTCCACCTATTGTTTACTCTTTCAGGAAAAGGACACTCATCATACTCTGCATCGTGCCCCTCTAAACCAAGTTGAACTCGAAGAGCTCTGTCTGCCTGCTCCATCTGCCAGTCTTTCAGATAAGTTATCTTACTACCCAGTTCTTCTACAGGAATAGAAGTTACTTTATCTAAAAGAATTATGGACACTCCGCCGTTTATCACGACAGGTACCTGGGTAGGGTAGGCTTTTTTGACACTGGTGGTAAGAGGAGCAACTGTTATCACACCAGAATTAAGATTGCAGGTATTATTTGATACGACAAGAACAGGTCTTGTCTTGTTTAACAGATGGGGCCTATTATGAACAGGACAGTTCCACCAGTAGATATCTCCACGACTTATCATACAACATACCCCAGCTTTCTTAGGTCTTTGAGCACCTCGTTGAAAGTATCGCCGGACACCACAAACCTGCCGTTTACGAATGCCTCGTAATGCTCCATGACATGACGAATTTCAATCTTTTCTAACTCCATTGTTTACCTCCATGGCATATTCAATTCCGCTTTTTGCAACCCACCCGGACCACGTGATTTCGCTCAGCTTCTTGTCTACTTCCTCTACTGCTTCTCGTAGCTCTTGCTCAGTTTCAAAAGGATTGATATGAAAATGCTGTCCGCACTCAGGACCGAGTCCGTAGAGACGACTCACAGGGTGCGTCAAAGGTCTTCCGCATTTCATGCAGTAGTCTGTTCTAAGACGACGAGCCTTAAGGGACATATACACCATCCCTCGTGTCTCTTTTAGAACACGCCCAGCCATCACTCTAAAAGGCATGGCTTTTTTGTTATTCCAGTTGATGTTGAAATCCATTCCTTCCTGAGTCATCCAGTTCTTGACCCTGACAATATACTCCTTACCCACCCTTAAAGCAGTACCAGGGATATTATTAGGCGTGGCGGGTTTTGCGGCCTCTTCATTGACAACGGCTGCTCTATATACAACCTCCACCATTTGCCCATCAGGAGCTTCAAGTGCTTTTGCAACATCTTCAGACTCTCGCTCTATACTCTTCAATAACGCTTCCATAGTATTCACCTCTTTTCAAAATAAGCGCACAGCCGGTTGCCTGGCTATGCGCTTATTATACTACATATTGCGATTCTTGTAAAGAAGTTTTTTAAGAAAACGCCGCAAGCACTCGGTCGTTGAGCTCGTCCCTCCAGTCCTCATCTTCTTCTAAGAACTGGTGCAGTCGAGCTTTTCCCTGGAACTTAAGAGCCTCTCCTTCGTTGAGTGCCACCTTACCGTCTTCATCCATGATGCTGAACCAAGCTCCTGCGGCATTGATGATACCAGCACGAATAGAAAGGTCGATGATATCCGAGATATGGTCAATACCTGTGAGATACTTCAGGGTATAGAACCCGGTTTTTCTGTCAGACTTGAACACCTTGGATTTGACCACCGCAACCTTTACAAGATTGCCCGCAGGATTTTCAGAATTGCGAGGGATAGAGTTTCCCTTATCGTCGATATAGTCGCTCTTCTGAAAAGACATACGAACAGAGCAGTTGTGTCTCCACGCTCTACCACCCGTTGTAGTGGTACCGCCGTATGTGCTATTCATGTCCTCTCGAACCTGATTGATTCCAATCAGTGTGCAACCGGTGCGAGCACAAATGGGAATCATCTCCTTGCTGAACAGCGTGAGAGCCATTGAGATACCGCCGTATGTGCGGTCTTCAATAGTTTTGGCGTATGCTTGGGCGCTTACCATTGCCGCAAGAGAGTCCAGCACACACAGGCTGATATCGCCCGTTTCTACGATGGACTTAACAGCTTCAAAGACCTCTTCTGCTGTCTGCTCATCTGGGCTGAAAAGAATGAGGCTGTCGATGTCCACGCCCAGTTTCTGCGCCCACTCCGCATCGAGTGTTCTTTCGATATCGACATATAAAACCTGCTTATCCGGAAACATCTTCTGAGCGCCGGCCACAAGGTCAAGAGCAGTTGTAGTCTTTCCTCCGCCCTCCTCGCCTGCGAACTCAATGATTCTTCCTACGGGCATACCTCCATAGGTCATGTAGTTCATTCGGGGTGAGCTGAACGGAATTCTTCTGACTGCGTCAAAGCTCATGCCTTGCTTGCACACATCGGCCTTGAACTTCTTATTCACATCACGAAGTACATCTTCAAGTCTCTGACTCGACATACTCCACCTCCTGAAAGAATGGGCGGCACTTTTGATAACATTCTTCGCACATAACCACCGGGTCGCCATTATCGTCGATGGCTATATGCTCAGCGGAGCATTTACATCCGCATATCACGCATCTCTGCTCCATCATACACCTGACTGTTTCGTAAGGTCAATTTCTGCAATTCTCATACTGAGGACCTTCTTCACAGAGTTCAGCATCTCCCATGCGGCCTCTTCTTTAGACTTGATGGAAGAGCCTGCTCTCTGAAGAACGATTACAGAAATAGCCTCTGCTTGAGCGGCAAGGTCCGCGGCCGTATCCTTATCCGCAACCGTTCCTTGTGCTTTCTCACGCACACGATTGAAGACTTCTTTGTACACAGCCTTTGCGACGTCCTCTTTGATTCTGAGCTCCTCACGACGAGAGGCCGTCAAATACAAAAGAGACGGAAGATTCAATGTGAAGTCCTCCAGCTCATCGTCTGAAACGGGCGTGCCCTCATCGTTGGTTAAAATCTTATCGATTTGGCTCATATAGGAATCCAGCTCTCCGCAGGCCTCATTTACGAACGTCCTAACCATAGAGCGAACAACCTCAGAAAGATTTTCAACTCTATCGTTATTCTTACGAACAGCATCCAGGTCTACAGAAGAGGCGAGTGCAAGGTTCATATCAGCCATTAGAATCTCCTCCTACGAGCATACTCTGCAAGGAGCATAGCCTCCGCCATTCCGTCGCTGGGTTTACGACTTCTTGCGGTGGGAAGCAACGACACATGGGGAAACAGTTTACGACACACCTCAATGGAGGTGTTTTTGTCAGACGTGACACAGAATTCTTTCTTCCAGGTCTGCGGAGGTACAAGTTGATAAGGGATATCGAAGGCCTGCAATAGACCTTCGATGTATCCCAAATTGTGCCCAAAGTTAAACATAGACACAACTCCCTGACCGGGCATAGCACCCACCTTCTCCAAACAGCACACAGACGACGGGCCCGATGCAGCCTTGAGAATTGCGGTGTATGCGCTTTCGTGAAAGGGTACCACAGTACACTGGCCGTCCTCGGTGAGTAACGCGAGAGCGCCGCTCTTACCTGGGTCAATACCAATGTACGTTTTCATCACTTACTCGCTCTCCGCTGAATGGTTTCAATGGCCTTACGAGCCATAGCGGCCGACTGAATGGACTCAGCGGCAGCCTCTTCGGCGCGGTGCTTGATGACATTCAGGATATCCAGCTTCACCTTGTCCTCTTCGTTGTTCTTGACCATCGCAAAGAAGACATCCGTGAGATTGTCGACGTCGTCCATGGCACCAACAGCCTCGTCCACTTCCTCACGGAGCACCGCGTAGCTTTCGTGGTCCGAATTGTTCACGGCGCCGAATTTGACAGACGCACGACCATACTCTTCGCACTCAACGCACACAACATTCTTAATCAGTTCTTCCATAATTTACCTCCCGGCCTTCTTACAGGCTGTTTTATATTGACACCACCTACAAGGTTTTGTGTCGACGTGCATAGGGGGCGGAACCTGGCGCTCTACATAACTGTCGCACTCCAGAATCTTATCCACCCGAGCTTGTTTCATCTCCTGGGTGACATGATACACCTCAGGGCACTCAAGACTACAATTATCTCTGTTCTCGTACAGAACAAGTGCATCTTCCAGGTCCAGGCACATACAGTAGGTACAAACCTGGTCTTCATGAGCCGAATCTACATGATTCTTTGTGACGGCGGACGGGTCTTTATCGTCATGACCGTACTTGAACGAAATCTGGTTCTTGAACTCAAACAGGTAATCAGTACCCGTAGAAATTCTACGAACGATACCGTCGCACATGAACGAGATATTCAGAACCGTATGACGAAGAGAAGTTTCTACTCCTCTCTTGCCTCGAACTTCGATATCCAGGCATTTACCTTCCGCCCACTTTTTACGAAGATAGTCCTCGACATCCAGATACTGCCAGTCGTAGCCTAAAAGGGGCATCTGCATGAGTGCTTCCTGAATAGCTACGTGACGACGAGTACCTGTGTCTGCCATGCCCACAGAGCAGTAATCCGTCTTAGAATCATCAGGTGTTTCTCCGGTCACCTGAAAATACATCTGACGCAAACACACCATCGAAGAAGGTTTGTAGCTCTGGCTGGGTTTTCTTCTGCCCTTCTGGTCAATGACTTCGATGGCGGACATGACGTCCGCCAAGAAGGCCTTGTTGATAGGTTGCTTCTTGGCGGCCGCCTGTACCAGTAAACCCAGCTTTCGCCGAGAATTAGCCATTCGCAGTTTCCTCGTCCACCATGAGAGCCATGACCTGCGTAACCTTACCCGCGGTGAACTTGAAGCAGTCCTCGTCACCGTAGTAAAGCTCCACAGACTCCTCCGGGCAAGAGTCCACAAGGCTCTTGAGCATATTGATGTTGGCACAGCAATGGAACGGAGCGAAGGACTCACTCTGCTGATACGGAATCAGCTCATTGGAGCTGTTCTTCTTGCTCGCGACCTGAATGCCATCCTTGGTGAAGGTGAAGTATGCGCCGCCCTTATCGTAGGGCTCGATGAAGATTGCAAGACGGCTGATGACGTCCTGAATGGCAATCTTGGACAGCTTACAATGGCTAGGGAACTCAACTTCCAGATACTGAGAAACAGCGTCGGCGGGATACTCTTCCTTACCGTCGTACTCCACACCGTACAGAACCATATCCTCGGATTCGAAGAGGAATGCGCCGTCCTTGTACCACCAGTTGATTTTTTCCTGCTTGAACAGCGACAGCATATCCATCATCTCTGCAGACAGCAGGTACTCGCCGCCCAGAACATCCATGTCGTTGAAGCAGATACAATCCGCATCAGACGTGATGACACGCTTGCCCAGGAAATACCCACAGAGGGCGGGAGTATCGACCGTCTTGGCCAGACAAGGCTTATTGATGTCCAGAATGTTCTTCACAGAGGTCAGATTGATAATCTGGCCCTCCCCCTCTTTCGTGAAGCTGTACTCGGGGAACTGAACGACGCCGTCCTCGTCCACGCACAGGTCGATTTCATAGCGGCCGTTTGCATGAACAATCAGCTTATCCGTCATTTCCAGCGTGACAGAGTCACTGCTGATGCGGCTGATGAGGGCCGAAAACTTGGAAACCGGAACCACCGCGTACATATCCTCACCCTGAATCTTGTCCGCACGGACCTTCAGCGTGTTTGCGGTATCGGTGGTTGTGAGAGTCAGAACATTGTTCTTCATCTCGATGCACATCATGCTCGTAATCGGCAGGAGCTTGTTCTCCGAGGCGCCTTTCACAGAGCGTGCCACCATGTCCTGAAACTTGACAGCGGGGATTGTAATTTTCTTACTCATTGTTTTGTCCTCCTTAAATTATTTACCAGATGAAATTAGAATTTGCCATCTCACCATTATCTACCAGAAAATCCTGAGCAGTGGCACTCTTATTCACAGCCGTGATAAAGTAAATCCACTGAGCAATCTCTTCGGCAGATGCCCAACGATGAAGGATAGCCTCATTCAGGACTGCGTCCAGCTTAGTCTTGTCCTGAACGATATGCTCATTGATTGGCGTGTACACGCCGCCGGGGGAAATACTGTTGCACACCGCGCCGTATTTGGCCACTCTCAGTGCGAGATTCTTGGTGTACGCAACGACACCGCCCTTGCTGGCCGTGTACCGGGGAAACTCTGCGCCGCTGTGTGCGCTTGCAGATGCCACAGTACACACGGCCTGAATACAGGGCTGGTCTGCATAGGCTTCGCAGAAATTGATGAGTCCGACGAGGTTCACATCAATGCTGTCGTCATCTTCCTGAGTTCCGGCATTTGCGATTACAATTTCCGGAAATTCAATATCAGGAAGAGCGTCTCTGACATCCGCGATGTAGTGATGATAATTCGGAGCATGAATAAGGAAATCACTGTTCACAGGATTCTTATCAATTCCAAACACATCATACATCAGGTTACTGTGGTCATCTCTTACGAACGCAAACAGTTCCGCGACAGCTTTTCCAATGCCGCTTGACGTACCTGAGATAATTACTCGTGTCATCATACACCTCATTATACCCTCTCCAGGTAGGCCTTACCTACACCATCCTTTTCCCACTTCTTGCAGACTTTATAACCGATGGGGCTGAATACGACCTCACACAGCAACTCCGCGACACAGCCCGTGAGGGAGCAGAACACAACCTGCGTCATGGTCCACCCGAACAATACATGACTGACAATGATAGCAAATACGAAGTTATCCACAAATTGAGCTACCAGAGTAGACACATACGAACGAACAGCGTATTCCGTAAAGGTGCTATTTGCATACAGGCTACCGATACCGTAGTTGATAAACGCATTTACGATAGACGATACGATGAATGCGATTGTACTGCCCATGAGAACATACCAGGTACCACCGATTGTATTATTCAGTGCCTGATTTACAGCGACTTCGTTAAATGTGTAGAACTCGGACCAGTTACCCGGGATGAGGGACACCAGCTTCATAACCGCACACACAACCAGGTTCATCAGAGCCGCGAACAGTGACAACTGAATAGATGCTTTGGGCCCGAATCTCTTGGTAATCATGTCCATGCACAAAAAACTGAGCCACGATACCGTGAATCCGCAGTCCAACGCCAGCCACGACAGACCCGTCGCGATTTCCTTATTCGCGAGAAGGTTCATCAAGATGACCGACACGGTGAAGAAAGCCACTACCGCGGCCGGGACGGACTGCATGAGTCTCTTCCAGTCCCTGAGTTCCTTTTTTAAATCCATTGTTGATTTCTCCTTTTTATTTTTATTTTGAGAGAGGGTTTCAAAGGAATACAAAACTCTCTTGCTCAATCAAATGAGTGAACGCTGGCGAACCAGCACAGGCTTATACCGATAGTTCTTAGCCCAGTCCAGCAGAAAGTCGATATTGAATCTAATTCTTTCTGTATATTCTGTCCCGAGCTTGGACATATCGTAACCCTTAGACTCTACATAAGCCTGAATTTCACGCTGTGCGGCCTTGGGCATCATCGCAATATGCTGAGGGCTGTGACTACTCTTCTCACTGACGAGAACAGAACCGTATTTGGTCATGATAGACCCGTTTGCCCCGTTCATCAACCAGCTTGTAGAGTCTGCACTTGTGAACGGATACATCTCCAGCACATTTAGACTCGTCATACCGAAAGCATGAGTGCAGATATCCGGATTAGAGCTATGCTTGATGATATCAAAGCATTTATCGATGAACTTGATTTTGTCCTTGACGGGCTTATCATTGGCGGGGGAAATACCCATATACCAAATCTTGTCCCCTTCCGGACTCCTATAATCCAAAATATTGTGCAACCACTTGAAGTCTTCTCCCTGGTGAAAAATTGGAAGCAGTTTTTCCGGGCTTTTCAAGCGTTCTCTCATATAGAGATAGTTGTTCCAGCTCATCTCAGGCGCCTCTGCTAACTCTTCACGAGTTTTGGGGTGCCTAAACTTTCCCGGGATTTTGTCCACCTGAGCGAAGACATGAACATCATCATCGATACTATTGAGATACTCGATATATGCGTCCACGTCCACCTCAGCATCACGAGTGTGCGCTGAAAAGGCTCCGGAATCAATAAGCAGATATCCTCTGCACAGCCCTTCGTTTCTTCCTGCAATCCAACCATCAATGACGTTACGGTCAAGAAGCTGGCTCGCGAGACGATTTGCTCCTTTTCTCTTAAGGTCTTCTTCAAAAACCTTGTTCAAGCTACCTGCGAAATAGAGCTGAAATCCAGGTAACGGTGCAACGCGAGGTGGCGTCGTAGGTTTTGTGGGTTTTATTCCGATAAGCGACATAGTTTCACCTCAAAATAGTTTCTTCTTATTGTCCAGAACGACAGGTTTAAGTTTTCTTGAATCCATGTACTCCTCAATTTCAGGAATCCATGTACGAATACCCAAATCTTGGGCGGCGGCATTTAATCTTCTGAGCCACATCATTCTAGATTTGATGCTTTCCTCATCAATTTCGATACCGAATTCCACAGGACACCGTAACTTCCAGTTACGACCAAACTGGGATAGACCAATAGAAGTTGTTCTCGTGCTCTGAGAATAATAGAATCTACAATGCGGCATCCCGCAGGTAATAGACCGGACAGGGTGAATCAGACACCTGTAAGTCCCATCTTTCTCGAACAACCATCTACACCTGGGCTGAATATCTCTGTCGGGCCACCTTACATGAAGAGCTTCTTTAAGTTTGGGCTTGGGAACACAGTAGAACACGACGGGGTTTCCGTTGATAAGGTGGTGCTCCTCCCGGATTATAGTTTCCAGCTCACCCACAACTTCAAAACTCAACCCCCAAACCAAGAAATCTTCCGGGTTGGCTTTCAAGATTCTGTTCATGCCCTCCTGCGTCCAAGCATTGGTTTCCCAAGGGCAACACTTTCCACACATCTTACAGTCATCCTTGACAAAGAACGACTCATTCAACCTGATACTCGTAGGAGGAAGAACACCAAAAGGTTTGCCGTCCAACACAATAGGTTCACGAGCAACCTTGTTGATGTATTCCAGTAGCTTATAGGTACTATCTACAGACATATCACACCTCCAAAGGCTCGCCGTACCAGACTCTTGTGACTTCAGCGTCGCATTTCATAGGAACTCTGATTTTTTCTGCCGCGGCTCCCACCATCAAAGAAGACAGTAGTTCAGCGCATTCCTTGGCATTCGCCTCAGGACACTCGCAAATGACTTCGTCATGCACCTGAATAAGCAAATGGCAGTCCAGTTCCTTGAGTCTCGGATTATCGTTGATTGCAATCATGGCCAGCTTCGTCATATCAGCCGAGCTTCCCTGAATAATGCTGTTGACACATTGTCTTTCAGCATCGGCAATCTTACCACCGTTGTCGGTGATTTTGATGCCCTCTTCACGAGCTCGCATGATGATATCACGCTTTTCCTTACCGCCCCAGGTTTTCTCCAACTGCTTGATGTACTTCTTCTTGACAGCGGGGTCAACCTCTGCTTCGCCCTGGTCCTCTTCCCACGACAGCGGGTCAAATGTGGAAGGACCGCCTGCCATGAGTTCGAACTCATAAGGCTCAAGCTGTACATCTGGTAGACGACGCTTTCTACCCCAAGCGGTTTCTACATATCCGTATTCACGAGCGTGAGCAAGAACATCGTTCATCCACTTCTTGACCTTTGGAAATTCGGTGTAGAAGGTGTCTACGATTTTTTGAGCTTCCTTGGTGGAACAATTCAACTGCTCCGCGATAGCCTTTGCGCCTCGTCCATACATTATCACATAACCCAACATTACTGTTGGTGCGGACTATCTCTTCACCCTTTCGGGTGCCTTGCGCTTCCACCGGTAACTCATCTTCCGGCGTACAATTAGTCTCTACACCTTTTCATACTTCCAAACAAATCCATAACACGATTTTCGCTGTTCCACTCCTCTACAGCATTTGCTGATAGGAGTCTGACAAGATTTGTTGGTCGTTATACCTTCACCTATTAGGTAATCACGAGCCTCAACTAAACTATTAAAACTCTTGATTACCCTACCGTCCATATCACACATCAAGACAGCTTTACTGTTCGCTTCTGAAATACGAGCCTTTGTTTCCGGCGTATGGTGTTTTCCTCCAAAAGGATTATCCAGCCCTGTGTACTTTCCCTTTCGACCTTCGGATATAGCTTTTCTCCACGCCATATTCTTAGACCGTTTCGCGAAACAGTCATTCGCTCGCTGGCCTGCCTTTATCTTCTCAATGTCGTCAGCACTTCGCGTAGTATGAGAAAATTTTGCACTCAATAGTCGCTTGGTGGCCTCAGTGTGGCGATAGCCTCTGACACCCACTCCTCCTCGGCACATATTGTAGCCATTAGGAATAAGAGTATTATACCTCTGAATGCACATAATCTCTAATCTGTCCAGAGCATCATCTGGGATATTCTTAAGCACTCGACGAACGACAAAAGCGTCCTCACCGTACTTACGAATTGCTCGATGCAGATAAGACTGAGACTTACCAAGCCGGCTTTCTTGCAAATGTTGATTCCATCGATAAGATGTATGATATTTTGTCTGACCTACATATCGTCTGCCAGTGACGGTATTGGTTGCGATATATATTTCACCCATACAGACACCTCCTTGAGTACATTATAATACATGATACCAAGAAAGTAAAGGGTAAAATAATGAACTTGGCACGGTATTGCCCTGTTCGTACAGGGTTTCACCGTTAGCACGGCTCACGCCGCACACCCCTGAGTAATAGGGTTCACAAGGTTTGCACTACCCATTTCTGAATAGTGGGGCATAACTGTTGGTCTACCCAATATAATACTTTTAACGGAACTTCGTCTCTTCGCACCCTCCGGGTTCTTTGTACCGTCCGGTCTGAATTCCTTGCACTCCTCATACGGAACCTTGTAGATTTTCTCTGCAATCCAAGCATAAATATCCTTTCCGTCAATATATGCCTGAATGAGGTGCTCGTCATGGCTCATGTGTGCAAGAGTTCGGGGTTCCTGCTGAGAAAAGTCGCTGGATATGAGTACGAATCCATCCCGTCCTCGGAACATCTTTCGAATCTCCTTATTATGAGACGGAATATTCTGCATATTGGGGTCGCTGGAACTGAATCTTCCAGTTGCCGCACCGTACTGGTGGAAGCTACAATGGATTCTGCCTGTCTTGGGGTTAAGGATTGCAGGCATCTTGTCAACATAGGTGGACAACAGCTTCTGAGTCTCTCGATAGTCCAAAATCGCCTTAGACAACGGCGTGTCCAATCTGAGTAGAATGTCTTCACCTGTTCCTCTGGGCTTTTCCTTATCAGGAGATGTAAGACCCAGAATGTCATACAAGATGACCGCGAGTTGTTTGGGACTTCCGACGTTTACAGGGTCCGTGAGACAGGTTCCAGGGTTACGCATTCTAAAGTCTGCGATTTCCTCTGAATACATGGCAAGGACTTCGTCGATGTTCTTCTGCCTCTCAGCCATTTGTGCGTTATACTTGTCTGACAACTGTTTTGCGAACTCAAGGTCCAGACAAATTCCGCGGTCTTCCATGTCCGCCACCACCTTGATTATAGGCATCTCAATATGGCGGAACACATAGTAAGGACCAGGCAACTTTTCCTCTGTGAGGTACTTTTTCTGGAACTCCATCAGTTCCCACGTCTTGACGGCGTCACCCGCGGCATACAGATACGCGGTGGTGACGGGGATATGCGTGAAAGGAATACCTTCAAACAGCTTATCGTAGGTAAGAGATTCGTTATCCTGAGAATTACAATACTTAAGGTGAAGGTCTTTCAACCTATGGGATTCATTCTCATTCAAACAGCTACCTGCGAGCTGAGTATCCCAATATGCAGAAAGCTCTACTCCAAGTTGATTTCTACAAACTCGAATATCGAACTTTGCATTGTGGAACACCCACTTCACACCCGCATCTTCCGCACGTCTGAGCTCCGCCGCCATGTCTGGCATAGACACCTGATTAGACGACAGAACACCAGTCACATAACTCACATGATTCAGCGGTATGTAACAAGCCTTACGACCTGGAACGTACAAGCACACGCCAGCGATGGTTGTAGTTATGGGCTCCAATGACGATGTTTCTGTATCGATTGCTCCGTATCCGAACTTTATGATATCGTCCACATAAGCTCGGACGTCTTCCGCAGTCCTGAGAAGCTCATACTTTTCTTTGTACTTGCCCAACTTGGTGTTGACAACTGCAACGATAGTAGAGATTCTCTCGTACACGCTCTTTCCGCCCTTTACGGTAGGAGTAGCCACCACTGCCTTGGAGGCCCGTGAGACAGCGGTGGCATCTCCTGTACGAGTAGACCTTGGAGGGAGCTTCTTAAGAAGCCCCATTATTAGAAGGTCTCCTCAGGATTTACAGCGCGACGAGACCCACGACGGCCCTGAGGGGCGTCAGAAGAAGAATGCTGGGCGCGGCGGGAGCCGGACGATGTTGCCCCGGGCGTCGAGGTAGTAGCAGAAGTCTGACGACGAGGAGTGTACCCGGCGGCGTTGTCTGAAGTAGTCCCACGCCGACGAACAGGAGCGCCGTCCCCCTCCGAAGGGAACTCACCAGTCTCCAGATATTCGTTCATCTCGTCCACAGTCTTCTGAAGAACGAGGCTGCCCTCCAGTTCGGGCTTATCCATCTGACTGACGTCTTCTGCCTGCACATTGTCCACAGGATAGATTTCGTACTTGGTGGACTGGTCACCTGCTCGACCGTGACGCTCAATCTCAAAGACGTGCTCACTCAGCGGGCTGTAACGATTGATGAGTCCCTGGAGCTTAGAGATGAACTGACGGCCGCGCTCCCAAATCTTGACCTTCTGGTCATCCAGCTGATACATGAGAACGAAACGAGCGGCACGAGCGGGAATGCCGGCCTCGCACAGCGGGCACTTCTCGATAGGGTCACCCGGCATACGAAGGCAGTCCACCTGACGCTCCTTGTCACCCAGCTTGATACGATGAGTGGAAAAAGTGGGAATGTCTTCGATGCTGTCGAACATGAACTGAACACGAGCAACATCACCGTCGTTCTTCAACTGGAACCACTCACTGGAACCACCGCTGTAATACTTATCTGCCTGTTCGTTGGTAATACGAGCCATTTTTAATACCTCCTGAATGTTTTATAGTTTTTGAAGTTAAAAAGGGAGAGGGTTGAAACCCTCGACGTGGGCGTACTCAAAATCACCGACTGCACAACGCCGGTCTCGGTTGACCCACTTGGGGACATACACCTCGTATCCGCCGTTCGGCTTATACAGAATCTGCACCATAGACTTCGGATAGAAAGTCGTGATGGGCTCACCGTACAGCGTCTGTCCGATACGAACCTTGATGGCCTTATCGGTCTCACCCAGAATGTGCCGGTTATCGCAGACGCGAACAAGGTCGTTGTGACCTGCATTCTGCGGAATGTTTCTTAAACCACTCATGTTATCCTCCTCATATGTCTTCGGGTTTACGGTAGAATCAGTGGGTAATACACCCAACTCACGCCAGAGCGCATCAGATGCCCAGCCCATTAGTCTTCCACCTTTTCCACAATCTGCCGATAGTACAGACCATCGGTGATGATACAGCGAATAAGCGCCTTGGTCGTGTCGGTGAGCTCCGTGAACGTGTACTGAACAGACAGAGGCCATCCAAACTTGTCCGGATAGACCTTCGTTGCTCGAGACAGGTTATCCGCAGACAACGACTTCTTGTGGCACAGCACATTGATTCGACGCTTGCACACCGTAATCTCGAACACGTTACGGCCGTTGTACTTGACGATTACGATACGGCCATCCTTGCTGACCTTATACTCCAGGTCCTGGTTAGCATACTCACCAACTTCGAATCTGAAGTATTCGACGAGCTGAGCGCCGACGCCGGGAGAGCCTGCGGGGAACTTCATGCTCGTACTGGCCTTCTTCTTAGGCGCAGGCTTATCCTCATCTTCGGACGGAGCTTTCTCACAATCAGAAGTTTCGGGCTGAGGTGCTTCTTCTGCGGGCGATTCTTGGGGCTCTTCGTCTAAAAGACGATACCACCGCTTGAAAGTTGCGGGCGTCACAACCTTCACGGTCTTCTCATTGCCGTCGTTGAACTCCAGCGTGATTTGCAGACCGTCCTCCTTGACGACACGGCCCATAAGGCCTCTCTTCTTGTCATACACCTCGCGGCCCACAATTCCATTTTTTGTGGCCATAGTTGTTATCCTCCTTAAAAGTGTTTATGTCGAAGTGTGCCAGGCACCTTCAAAAGTATTGTACTACACGTGGCTCAATTTGTAAATAGTTATTTTAAGAAATTTTCAAAATACTTCTTGCAAATCAAGCACACCTGAGTCAAGGTCATTTATGTCTTTTCCCTCAGGTATGATATACTGCGTTATTAGCTTAGAAGTACCTACATTCTTACGAATCCGCTCCGCTCCCTTGTACCCCGCTTCATCAGGGTCGAGGCCTAATATCAACTTACGAACGGGTAATTTGCGAAGTATCTCATATTGCTCATGAGCACCGGTGCCCAAAAGAGCCACAGCAGGTATATTAAACTTCCAGCAAGTAAGGCAATTAAACACACTCTCACAAACAACTGCCCGTTTATATTTCTCAGGTTCTCTAAAAAATCGTTCTGCGGCGTAGACAGGTTTTTCAACGTCTCTTGGATAATTGAAGAACTTCGTCTTAACGGAACGGCGAGCAATGAAAGCAGGAGAACCATCAGCCCTAAAACAAGGGAAAGTAATTGAATCGGTATCAGCATCAAAACCAATATCAAACGCTTCAATGAGTTCATCTGTCAACCCTCTTTCGTACATATATGGATGAATATACCTGTATTTTGCAAGTTCCGCCTCCGTAAACGCTGGAATAACTATGCGTCGCCGCGAGACCTTGCGATACAGCGGCAAGTCAATGGGCTTCCGGGTTTCTATACTCAAAGACACAAAGTTGCGAGATAGCCACTTCTCGCCGTATGCACCGTCGTCGTCATAACCAAACACCTGAGATATCATCTGAGTTAAACTGCCCGCCCACCCACAAGCAAAACAGTGACATGACCCATCTATCTTAGATATACCAAATGACGGTTTACGCTCTTGACCACCTTTGTGAAAAGGGCACGTGGTCATTATGTCGGCATTTCCTGACAATCGAAACTTATGAAAAACATTTATACCTGAAAGTACACAATCATCTCTGAGCTTGTATAGCACCTGCAACTCGTCTTCCAGTATAGGATTTCCTCTAACTCTAAACATCAGAAGACCTCCGTCGCATCTTTATAATCGGTGCCTGCGTTCTTTTTGGCGGGCTTCTTCTCTTCCCAAGGGGGTGTATCTTCAGATTTCTTGCTCTCCGTATCATCAACTTCATCGTTTTCGACGTAGTTAAACACGCCCTTGTCGATGTCCCAGAGATAGTTCAACTTGGTGCCTGTTACACCATTTCTGTTCTTCTGAACACACAGTTCCGCTCGTGCGTCTTTCTGACGCATACTCACGACCACAGACGCATTATAGGCGATACCGTCTGAGTCTCTGATACTCTCCAGACCCGGAGCCTTATCTTCTTTTGCTCCATCACGATTAGACTGAACAACAACGAGAATAGGTATTCCGAGCTCAATGCTCATGTCCATAAGGTCTTCTGAAATATTTGTAAGCTGTGCGGTTACGCTGTCACCTCTTCTTGCTCGCTGGTCTGTAAGATAGCTTATACCATCGATGCCTAAAATGTCCAGATTGTTCGTCTTGACAAAAGACTTCAACTTCTGAACAGTGACTTTCCTTGCAAACTCTTTCGGGTGAGCTACGAAGAAAGGAGTCTTGTTTTTCTCAAGGTCTGAGATGTACTGCTCATATTCAGGCATTTCTTCGCCTCGAACCATTGACCTGTTAGACATATGGCCATACAGCGTATCAAAACGGTAACCTGTCTTGCTACCTGACATCTCCGGCTCAATCAAGCCCACTCTGTAACCCAGGCGCCATGCGTGTTCAAGCGTCTTTATGAGAACCCACGATTTACCTTGACCAGTTCTGGCGAAAATAACAACAAGCTCCTCGCCCCTATGCCAGCCACCTGTGATGTCGTCCAGCTGGTCAAACCCGGTAGAAATAGAGTAAATCTCCGGATGCTCTTTCATCTCCTGCCACTCATCGTATCTTTTACGAGCAGAAGAAATGATATCAACACCCTTGACAGCAGACTTGACTTGAAGATTATCAAGTTGGCTATTCAAATATTCAACGGCGGCCGTGGCATCTGTCTGCATGAGCTCCGCTATCTTCTGAACAACGGGAACAGCCTTAGAGTATAGATACTCTTCATTGAATGTATTTATCAGATACTCATCTGTCTCCGATACAGACACGATAGAAAAATCAGGAAACTTATGAATGAATGTTTCCTTATCAGGCACATTACCGTATTTCTGATAATGCTCCATGATAAATTGGTACTCATCTGGGTACGTTATGAAATAATCCGGTGTTATACTATTCAGCTCAAGTATAGACACACTCTTGTCATTCAAAACTTTTGAAAGAACCTGTAACTCTACCACTGTTACACCCCTCTTCTATCTTCTCCCACGAATTCAATTATGTCACTCGTGTTCCAAATTCTACTTGCGAGCCGCCCGCCCACAAAGTCCTTTAGACGTTCCTCGCCTAGATTACCTGTGAAGATGTTTGCTCTGTTTGCTATCACTCGAGCATCTACGAAGTTGAAGAAAGTTGCACTGGAGTAATCAGACATCTTAACGGACGACACATCGTCCCATATGACAAGGTCGCAGTCTAGAAGACTCTGCCTGATTCTCTTAAAATCCTCGTCTTCGTTGTTCATTCTTAGCCGCTCCCGGTCAAAGAATTCAGGAACAGAAATGAATATACCCCTTGTTCTAAAGCAGTTACCCCTCCACACTTGATTGAAATATGCGGACATGAGTTTCACAGCCCAGCTCGTCTTACCGTTACCAAAGGTTTCTGAAAACAGGTACAGGTTGTTTCCTTCGTTGACCCAGTTTCTTATGTCGTCCTTAATATCACGAAGGTACACAAACGAATCTCGGTCACCGTTACCTGGAACGAGCCTCTCTGGGTACCATCTGTACCTGGGTATATTAGACAGCTGAAATAAGTTTAGCATTTCAGCGTATCGTACGCAAGTGGGCCCACAGGCATCTCCTTTTAACCCGCAGACACCTTCGTACCAACATTTATCTACCATATTTGCCTCCTTAGAAAATATCCTCTTCAGGTACTCCCTCTAAAGGATTTCTTCTCTTTTCTTCCATGGTTTTAGCTCTAAAAGCATCAGGTCTTGCCGTATCCCAAGACGGAGTAGAACCCACCGTGCATTCTTTCGCTGAATACTGTAAGCTCTTCCATCCGTGACCCACGGTATCTTTGACGACGCTGACTCTATCGCGCTCTCGCACAGACGCGAGAATTTTCATTTGCTCCTCTATGGACTGCTCGGGCAGGAGGGAGCCGGAAGCTCCGAGCATTCTGAAATAGTTTTCGAGCTCTTTCAAAAGTTCTTGACTGAAATTGAACTTCGCTGAAACTCTCTCACACATTGTGATGAACGAGTTCGTTTTCTGAATAGAACTCTTCTTTGGAGTTTTCTTAGTATCGAAGAGTTTCCCTGAATGAGACGGTGATTTTGTAGGGGTCGCGGGTGAAACCCTATCTTGTTTACGTTCTTTATCTTTATTTACTTTATTTAGGGGTAGGTTTTCTAGGGGTAGGTTTCCACCGCCTTGAAACCGGGTGCTTGAATCGAGGTCTTTTTGCACCTCATCTTCAGAACATTCATTATCGTCTTCTGCGTACTGCGGTTCTTCGTACACGCAGTATTCATAGACGAAAATACCCTTTCCAGACTCACGAGGGTTCAGCTTTCGAACGACAAGATATCTGTTGTCTTTCAGTTCTTTCAGAGCCGCGTTGATAGCAGTTTGACCTTCTTTGCAGATTCTGCATAACCCTTCCACGGAGTAGTCCCAATCCTCAGGAAGAGAAAGCATTTTGCAAAGAAGGCCAATAGCTTTCAAAGACATATCTTTGTTCTTTAGAATATTGTTTGGTAAAATTGTGAAGTTATCACTCTTCTTGACTGTGAATTTAGACATGGATGTTTTCTCCTTTTCTATTTAAGCATAAAAAAGCTCTTGTGTTGTCGCACCCGAATTATCAAACGGTAGTTGAATGATGCCACTCAATCAACATAACAATTCCACTTCTAATAAATGATAATTCGGGTGCGACAACACAAGAGCTTTTATTTCATTGTGTAAGAAATGGAAATTGTTTACGTTGAGTGAGTGGCAAGTTTAAGTATAACACCCTCACGCACATAACGCAAGGGTGTTATAGTGGTTTCTTGAATTTTTACTGTATCAGCTGTGAAGAACGCTTTCCAGCTGGTTATCAACTTCAGCGTTCACCGCATCCCACAGGGCGGCCTTTTCTGCCTCAAGGTCTGCGCCTTCCGGAATGACTCGCTCTTCACTGAAAGTGAACTTGTAGTACGTTCCGTTGATTTCGCGAGTCAGGCCGCTGTCAGCACGAATGACAGTTGTTACGCCCTGCACCGGTACAGCGCCAGGGTCGGGCGTAGCTTGCGAGAGAGCGTCGTTCTCGTTGGTCTCTGCGGCTTCTTCAGCGGGTTCCTGCGGGCGCGGTTCGTATGCTTCGCACACGTCGGGCGCGAGATACGTTTCTCCCTTCTCTTTCACGTGAATTCCGTCGCATTTGGAGCAGTATTTGTCCTCAGGGTCTCCTGCGAACTTGCACTTGATGATTTCGGGTTCATTACTCATTTTTCATTCTCCTTATTTTTAGATTCCAGTTCTTTATTCCACTGGTTTATATCTATGCCGCGACGCTTGAGCATCTCGGTACATAGCCACACATCATCGTCGCTACTCATTTGATAACGATGTACCAGCGCGGTTATTTGTTCACCGAAGGTGTCGTGAAATCTACGAAGTCGCTTTTTACCGAAACCAAATTCAGTCATCAAGACATAGAGAACAGTCGCGTCAACTTCTTCCATGTTTTTTTTATCCATTTCAGCAAGCTGACGTCGTATTTCCATGTTCATTGCTTTCTTCTCAGCATTGGTTAAAGTTGCTCCGTATACTCTACCTCCAGCTTTCTTAATCTGCATGACCGGTTCCTTTCTCCCTACGAAGCTCAATCAAGGTCATTACAGAGTAGGTGGCCAGGTCCTTAAGAGTGTCTTCGATGCTCTCGTCCTGCACTCTCTGAGAAGAATTCTTAGTAAGAGAGCAGAGCCTATTCAGCTTATCCGTGAGTCTGATACAGGGCATTGGCATACCCCATTCTTCAAAACTCTTTCCGAAACTGTCACCGTAGTCCCAATTCTTCGCGGCGTAAAGGTCTGCCATCTCTCTACAAATTGAGACGAATTCTTTTACTTTCTTATCGTGGTCTTCCTTCGTGTACATTATCGAATCCTCCTCATGGCATTCTTCGCGTTTTCACAGGTACCGAGGGTGATTGTATGTGCATCCCACAGAAACGAATTCATGGCATCGTATGCGTAAGATGCGACTTCCTGCATCTGCGGGTGAGCGGCAGGGGACATACGAAGATTGAAAAAGTGGCACCACTCCATCAGGGGCGCGGTCATGATAAGTTCCGTTTTCAGGCTGTTGGGGAGTACGTCCCTCGCCTCCTGTGGAGTTCCGCCGTCTTCGAGAATTGCATTGTACGCAGTCTCGGCGCTCTCACAAGCAACAAACCAGTTGAGATACCTTGTGGAGTTCTCCTTGAAGAAACAGGGTTTGATTACCGTGATTTCCCCTCCGAATTTTCCGTTACTGTAATTGCAGTACCGAGTGGACTCCTGGCAGAAAGATGCCGGGCGATGCCTTACAATTTCATGAGTGACACCGCGGTCACAGATAAACTTCACAGACACATCTTCATGTACCAGCCGCTGATAGGTAGACACGAACTCATTCGCAGAAATCTGTCTGATACTCCATTTCCCTCCCTTGAGGTTAAATGGAAAGTCACTCTTGAATTCAGGAAACAGAATAGGGTTGGCTTCTACGAAGTCGTTCATGTAAGGCGGCACGCCCGCGAAGCAGAAAAAGTCTCTCCATGCTCTCACGTTACCGGATACAACGTATCCGTCAGAATCTGTGAATCTAAGATACATCTTCACTGGGTGACGATTTTCTACGAACATGACTTTCTCTCTGAGGTCTTCATACACGTTGTATGAAACCTGAAAGATGAACGATGCGTGTTCCAGCACAGCTTCGTGACCTCTATTGATGATGTTTGCCACAAACTTTCCAGCGGAATCTTCCGTGATTTTATCCTCGGACTTGTAGCACACACGACCGCATTTTTCGATTTTCTTGAGAGGGTCGTTCTCTACGAGGACAGATGCCTGAGCATTGATGATTTTCATTACTTTTTCACCTTTCCTAATCTCAGAGTGACAGTAGGGGCCTTGGGCGTGACAGCAGGTGCGAGAATCTCGGCATCTACCTCATGAGCGTAGACGAGTTTTTCCATCTCGTCATCGTCGATGTACTCACGAGTTTTGACCACCTTTGCAAACTGCTCAGGCGTCAACGCCTTACGAAGAATCTCAATTGCCTGCAACTCGTTGACCTCAGAGTTCTCAGTAACTGTGATGTACGCACGAATATCGCCTGCGATAAACTCCGTTTCATTACGGTTCTGCAGACCTTCCTTAATCTGAGTACCGTAATCCGACACAGCCTTTTTGACTGCTTTCTCAGATTCCTTGGCGTCCTTATACGCCAGAACAGCAGATTCCAGTTCTGCGTCCGTCATCTTTCCGATGTCCAGCTTTCTTCTTGTTGCCATTGTGTTGTCCTCCTCAATTAAATTGATGTTTTATGTCGGCTTTTGATAGCCCCTTATTTGTAAGAGCTCTGACTCCACGTTTGCCCCAAAGTCTTGCGGCATTGTATTCAGACATAGCTCCCTTATAAGGCCCTCTGATGTTGTCCCTGAAGGTGACCAGGTAATGGAGGTCTTCCTCCTTGATATACTTGGTCCTCTTTCTATCTAGATAATACAAGGGCGGTAGATACAGGCCTTCAGGTTTCTTGAGGTCTGAGTTCCACCAGTTGTACCATCTATACAGCGTATCTGTAGATATGTCAAGATACTGTGCCACCTTATTCGGGGGCCAATATCCTGCATTCAGAGTTTTCATTTATTCACCTCCTTAGCCGAAGCAGAAGTACATACCATCTTGCTCTGCGTATATATCGCCTTGAACGAATTCTGCTTGAAAAATAACACCTTCTGGGCATACAGGCTCATCTGATTCTAAGACTTCTTGAGCAATTTTATACGCTCTTTCTACCGCGTGTGCTTCTGCCGGTGAACTTGCTCTATCGGGCCATACAATACCTGTCCAGTATAATCTTCCATACTGTCGCTCCGCTGTCGCGACTTCGTAAAAACTATCTGGAAATCTTGAATCGTTCACACGGTTCAAAAATACCTGCGCTACAAGACGTCTTGTGTCGTCCGAAACTTTGTCCCCGCCCGCTTCTTGATAGACAATGAGTGCGAGTATATCCAGTTCTTCGTCTGTGTAGGTCTTATCAGGTAATGGGTCGATGTGTACAATAGATTCTTCCACAGTTTCCACAAGGTTTTCCACAGGCTCATGTACGGTAGGAGCGGGCTGTGCATACACAGGATTCTCTGCGGGAGTATTCTTAGGTTCAGATACCTGAGTACGAAACATGACCGCACCTGATAGAACAAAAATCAGCGATAACAGGAGAATTCCGGATATAAATTTCTTCATCTCAACCTCCAAAAGTTAATAGATACGAAAGAACATTGTCTACATTCTTTCCATCAACCTTGCCGTCTACGAGCAAGTCCGCCATTTTTCCTTTCTTCTGAACAAGATTGTAGACGCCCTCGTCTACTGTGTCTCGAGTCAAGATTGTAACTACACGAACCGTTCCTCTTGTACCGATTCGGTGTGCCCTGTCCTCAGCCTGGTCTTTGATTCCTCTGTTCCACGGCTCATCTACGAAGATTACAAGCTGTGCGGCGGTGAGTGTGAAACCAGTGCCCAGAGCGCCTATCGTGCCAATCATTACCTTACAGTTAGGGTCATTCTGAAATCTATCTTTTTCTTCCATTCGCTGAACAGAGCCTACCTCACCTGTAATATATGCGGGGTTGTACTTCTTGAGTTTATGCCGAATTACATTCGTCATCTCACTCCAGTTACTGAAGATGATTGCCTTTCCGCCTACGGATACTTCATCTTCCACGAGTTCTTCCATACGGTCCATCTTCGCAGATTTTGTAACCGTACTGGATAGAATGCCAGGGTATCCTGTGACCTGACGCAAGCGCAACATTTCAGACAGCGGGTCAGGGTGGACCTTAACCTTGTCGATGTTATCACGAACCTGGTCTCGCACATCTTTATACAGAGACTTCTGTTCAGGATAGGCGTCTACCCATTCGATGGTATGAACCTTAGGCGGCAGGTCAAGAACGTCTCCCTTAACCCTTCTAAGCATCACCTTAGACACCATTAAACGGAGTTCGTCTAGATTCTTATATCCGACGATTTCTTTTCCACCAAATCCGCCCATTGTGCAATAATGCTGTTTATAGGCGTAGAAACTATGCGTTTCAAATCCAGCCCACCTTAGAGGTAGATATAAGTCAAGAGGATTGTTTAATACGAAAGTACCGGACATTGGAATCTTAGGACCTTTGCAATCAATAGACAGAAGAGCCTTACCTTGCTGGCTATCAGGGTTCTTCGCCTTGTGAGCCTCATCAAAAGCAATCATTCCAATGATTCCTTTATCACACAATTCTTGAATTTTCTCTGCAATAGGGAATCTCATGACTGTGCGGTTTCCTTGCTTTTCTTTGAAGCTACCACCTCTAAGTGTCTCGATATTGGTAATCCAAAAGAACTGATGCGGGATATTGTTAAGGTCTTCCATCTTGTCTTTTGTGCTACCCTCAATCATCTTAATGGGCGGCCTTTTTGTGAATCGAGTGCCTAAAATCCACGAATCTTCTTTACTGTGAATCTTCACCTCGTCAGCCCAGTTATATTTGTTGCCGTTGATTCCGCAGATGATGAGACAATGTTTTAGACCGTCTGTCTGTTTTCTGCACATGGCGAGGTCGATTATTTCTTTTGTTTTACCTAAGCCCTGGTCATCGCCAAGCAGAAAACTTTCATGCTCAAGACCGTAGATTACACCCTCCATCTGGTGTTTGTAGGGCTTGGTGGTAAATACGAACCCCGAAGGCAGTTGTGCGTGAGACTCGGGCGTCTCGTGGCGCATCTCACCGCGTAACAGCACGTCATAGTCGTGTAGCCTGCTCATAAGCATTGGTACAGCGGACTCTGGTATTTCCCATGTCTTCTTGTCCGGAATGTAGACTCTTGTACCCATACTTTTGATAATGGACACGAGATTAGATTCGTATTCAAATGATACAAATGCAGAAAGTTTTGAAAGTGATGTAGGTTTCAATCTTTCCGGCTGGGCGATTTCAATATATACCATATCGCTCCTCCTTTCATCATAGTGTATTGTACTACATATTATTCTAAAATGCAAGCATTTCTTAAAAAAAAAGTGTGCGGCTCGCTGAATGAACCGCACACATATTTATATAGGCTCTAAATAGCCGGACTGTCTCTACTTTCTTCATCTGAACTAACGAAATTGCTCGCCTTTGCAGATTCGAAAGTTATTCCACCTCGCCTGTGGTCAGACTTTGCGAGAGATAGGTAACCATTTGCTCCTGCGATGATTACCGCTTCCCCGACTCCTGTCGCGGCTGTTAGCCAGGCAGCGGCAGCCGTGTAACCGCTCTTAATGCACATATACATCAAGAACAGGCATTCTTGAACGATGATGAACCCAAATACCATTGCGATAAGGCACACCATCTTACTCCATTGAATTTTCCGCTTTTTGCGCTTTGCGGTGGTGCGCCTTCCTCTTGCCATTACTTCAGTCCGAACTTTTCAGCAAATCTGCTGAGGACGGTTGCAAGCTGCTCACGAGTCAGGAAGTCCTGCCACATATAGTTCGGCTCACCGTTGGGAAGAGTAGACCCGCCCACGAGAATTCCGTTCTCTACGACGAACTTTCTTCCCTTCTCACTGTACTGGCCGCAGTCATTGTCCTGAAGCTCTGCGCGATAGGCAGCCATGGCCACCTTGAACATTTCGTTGAATTTATCCTGAGTCATTTCTTCTTCAATCTCCTCTCCTGCAAGACTCCAGTCAGGTCTACCATAGCCAGCAATATGGCTGTAACTCAGCTTGTAACTCTTGTTTCGTACGGCTCCACCGTTCGGAACGACACCAGGTGCGCTTGAGGTGTTGCCCTCAATCGTGTAGACTCTGCCGCCTTCCACCTTCTCCACAAGGCCAGTATGATAGGAGCTTGCGCCCTTATCATTCGTGAAGAAAATCTGGTCGCCGGGCTGAGGGTCCTTGAAAAAGTGTCCGGCCTTCTTGTAGTATCTCATGCTGTAGGTACAGCCCGCACCCTCGCCCTTCTTGGGCTGAAAAGTCATGGCCATACCCAGCTCAAGGCTGAATGTGTAGATGAAACAGTAGTCTACGAAGCAATCGCACCATGAATAACCGTTCTTCTTACCGTTGTAGACAACTCCAAGGTCGTCCAGAAAGGCGGCGAACTTATTCCAGTTATTGTAACCGGCGTTCGCGGTTTTGTCGTTGAGCTGAGAATTAGTAGCTTTTTCAAGGTACCCAATTTCAGCTCTTGCAGTTTCAATTACTCGGGTCTGCGGTGTCATGTTCGTCTTCCTCCTTGATTTTAACACGCTCATCAACATCAGGTGACTCTTCAAGTTCGACGGGCTCGGAGGGCGGAGTGGGGTTATTAGAACCGGGAGTTGTGGCTGTAAGCATATCTTTCAGTTTCTTAATAACGTCTACCGCGTAGGCTGTAAACGCGGCGAGCATCACAAGGGACACAGCCGTCATCAAATTGACTGTCTGCCCATCAATGTCTACAACCATGAGGTTTGGGTTAAGGTAGCCCGCGAAATAGACAGCGATGAGTGCGACAGCTACGACACCGCCCTTGATGCACCCATTACGGAATTTCACCTTATCCCAGTCACCCTCGATGATTGCACCCGTAGACCCGAGAGCAATATTGGCGAGGATGACAAGAATAAGACCCGCCGCAAGTCGAATGGCGGTCATATCCAAAATATTCATTGTTTTTCCTCCTCATACTTTCGATATAAGTTTACACAGGTTTCTAAGGTCTGCTTCTTCAGCGTCGTAAAACTTATTAGACCACAGCCAGAAGTCTTCAAAGTCTTTACGTCTGAATTCATTTGCCCAGGGGTCTTTCCACAAAATCTGCCAACGCTCTTTAACCTTGGGGTTATCGGGCGTAGGAAGACTCAGCAGTTTCAGAATGTCGTTGATTAGGTATGCTCGTTGAGACACATCAGGAGAATTTGCCTGTACAAGATAATCCTTCTGCATCTGACAATCGTCATTGCACAGAACATCATCTTTCCAGTAGATAATTCCATTGACGCACCTGAGCATCGTACCATAGGGAATATTTACTTTTTCCCCTGTTCGACTCAGAGCTCTGAGTCGTTTTCTTACCATGTACTGTCCGTCCATATTCAGGCCTCCGTATTATTCGGTTACTTCTGTCCAGCCGTAAACGCCAGGTTCCCAGACGTTCGACGCGACGTCGGACGTCCAATGTTTGTCCTTATGGCTTACCTTTGCACCTTTCTCGTAGGCGTCATGCGCTCCTACAGGCTGAGACCAGGCAGGCCACTCTTCAGCGGGGTCGCTGGTTTTGCTCCACAGACTGGCCGATGTGTCAGGTGTCCAGTTAGCTTGAGAAGTATGAGCCTGGACACACTTATAGAGAACTTCCTTATACCTGCGAATCTGACCCACCGTGTAAGCAACAGGGTATGCCCACTCACTGAACAAGTCAGCGTGTTCGGCTGCCGTAACAGGGTCAATGGACCCAGCCTCAGCCATCGTAACGAAAGTGATACCGTTGACAACCTGCGCCTTCTGAACTTCGGTGGCGGTGCACACTTCGCAGAATTGAACTTCTCGTGCATTCTCGATACCTCCGTTGGTACCAAGAGTGAAGGTCTCACCGTTGAAGGCAATTCCCTGTGCTTCGTCCTCTGCACACAGTACGAAGCAACCGTTATCGGCCTTTTTAATAAACGTGAGTTTATCAGCTACGCCGATTTCAGTTCCGTTTTCGAAGATTTTGAACATACCGTACCTCCTATGATGTTATAGTATAGACGATTTAATTTTAATACACGGTTATGGTCGTTATAACTCATGTAATATCCTCTTATTGAAGCATTATACCACTCAGCTACCTTATCCTTCGTCATTTTACCCTCTTTTATCTGTCGTGCGAAGAAGTGCATTTTATGACGAGTTCGTTTAAGACTGTCTCTGTTTCCTCTGCAAACAACCTTTCCGGTATCTGTCAAGAAGAATGTGGCCTTACAGTACTTGAACTTGCTTGTGAGTGGTATTATTTTACACTTGTTTCGGTTTATTTGCAACCCCTTATTTTGAAATCTATCGTGTACGTCTTCTATAAATGCCTTCGCTTGTTCTTTTGTCTCGAATATGGCGTAGTAGTCGTCCATATAATGAGCAAATTCTTTGACACCAAGTTGGCATTTCACATAGTTGTCTACGATAGATGGTAATGCGACCATTTCAGCTTGCGACGGCTCTACACCCAGCGGCATTCCTATAGAGGTACCCGACGTTCTTGCGAAGTCTGTAACCACCTGGTCGCATAAATTTCTTATTCTGCCGTCTTGTATCATGTCTTGGTGGCGATTGTATATCGCCCAATGCGGAGCAGACGGAAAGAATTTTCTTAGGTCTATCAAAACGATAAACCCATCTCTTCCATGCTTTCTATACCACCTGTGAAGATGAGTTTTTAATCGCATAAAGGAGAAAGAAAGTCCTTTGCCTTGCTGGCTCGCACCGTTGTCATAAATCATCTGAGGTCTATACAACGGGTACAAAATATTCTCTGTTATCACCTTATGCACCTGTCTGTCTTGAACCGTAGGTGCATCTATGGGTCGTATCTTTCCACGCTCTGCAAGCATGAAATGTGAACCTTTGTGACCTTTCCATGTACCATTGATTACCTCATGGCGCCTTAAAGCTGTGCCTGAAATCAGGTGAAGTTCAAAGTTGTTCACACTCCTCTTCCACCTGACTCCTCTACAACACTTCTCGCCGGCTTTGAATAACGTACTGTATGAGAATATCTCTTCCAGTGAGCCCAGTTGTTGATTTCTGCGTAGTTTATTTTTCTCTCGTTTCTCCTTTCTTCGTTGATATCTATATTCATGTCGCTCCGAACTATTCATGGGTAGTTTTCGTCCTCCGTACAGTATATTATAGAAGCAGGTTATAACTGCGTAATGACAAATCATGAAATGAGTTACTGCTATACCTCACCATGCAAGAAGCGTCCGACTTGCCATATCAGAGGTGCTATTTTTGGATTAACTCCATGGAAGTGCCTCTCCTTCTGTGTAAAGGTTTATTTCACATAAAGCTACTTTCTTCAACCAATCCTGATGGATTCACAGAATCCGGGCGCCAACCCATTCGAATTATTCGCATTGTTATTGTTGGCGTTGCCGTTGGTATTCACATTACAGAAATTATTGCTGTTGTTGTAATTAGCCGAACGACAATGAGGTTACAGAGACACACCAGCTATTGAATTATCCGGTACGAGATGCATCGCTTCGTATGACGCCATTTAGGAGCATTTCCTCTTTGGCGATTAGCTCTCCGAACCTATCTGCCATTCTATCAAGTCTTGCGACTGCGCCTGCTCCATCTTTTTTATCCAGCGTATCTGTGAAGCTACCAGCGGGGTTCTTATTCATCTGCCTGTAACACGCAAGAAGGCGAACATCAAGAGCGCGAAGATTCGCACGAGCCAAGATTAGAAATTTTGTTCTTTCTTCCATCTTCATCGAAAAGTGTCTACCTTGAGGGTAGATAGAATTTGCAGATTCACAGTTATCCATCAATGAACCTGCCAACTCTGCGATGGGTTGTGCGACCAACCTTGCGTATCTGGCACTGACTCTTGTGAGGAATCGAATGGTTTCATCATAGATTTCATATGCCACCGTTACGAACTGCGCTTTAGATTCACTTCTCTTTGATGCGAGAACAGACATATTTTAACCTCCAGGCGAGGAAAGAGCCCCGCCCGCTTTCGCGGGACGGGGATTCCCAGATTTACGATTAGACACAGAAGCCGGGCGCCAACCCATACGAAGCACGCGCATAGCCAGCGCTGGCGTCGCCGCCGGTACCCACAAGACAGAAACGATCGCTGGCGTGGTAACGAGCCGAACGACACCAATGATACACAGCGGTATCAGTAGCATCATGACGATACTTAACCTTACTGTTACCGGCCTTATAGTAATCGTATTGTGCCTGATAGTTCTGCTCGTACTGGTTGGCGTAAGAACGAACACCCTGAACTTCAAACTCTGCAAGGAAGAACAGATAATCAGTGGTTGCGGTGACTGCATCAGAAGAATTACTACCGTCACCCGTATTATCTGTATATTTCGTGACAGGCTTCATGACTGCACGAAGGTCCGCAGGCAGCGCGGCAAGGAAGCTGTTTGCAGGAGGCGAAGTAGGAGTACCGCTGTTGCCCAGCAGAGTATTTCTACCATAGCTTCCATTCCAACCACCAGAGTTGGTATTAGACAGATTCATTCGGAAACCCTGACTGGAACCGGCGCTGGTGTAGTTGGAATCGCAGAATGCTATATCCGTACCGCTCGTGGTCTTACCAATCTGGAAGTGGATACGGTTCGAACCTTCCTTGCCGCTGTTGTGGTTGAATCCGAGAATAAACGCTCTCACGGTGCTGTTCAGCGACATACCTTGAACAGTTCCGGAAATCTGAATATTCTTGTAGTCGCCCACATTCCAGTAGGTGGCACCAGTTCCTGCGTCGGACACAGACTTGATGTCTGCCCAGCTGTTCTCATTCAGAGTGTTGCTGATAAGACTGACACTCACGTTGACGGTCTGAGACGCAGGAGCGGTATGGTTCGTATCAGCCGCAACATTGATTGTAATCACGCAGTTTCCGGACTTAACACCGATGACAGTGACAACATTTTTGCTGACAGAGGTCGTGGCAACCTGCGTGTTATTGGAAGATGCGCTGATAGCTCCGGTGCCCTCTCTGGTAATCGTGATGGTATCCGACTTTTTATTGGTCGTAATCTGAATAGACGTTTTGTCCTTCGTGAAGGAGCCCGCCTTCTTATCGATAGACCAGTTGACCGTCTTTGCCGTTGTCGTGCCATCGGGCCACTCGTATTTGTCGTCCTTGAGAGACGCCTGCATGGTGTAGGAACCCGCGTTCGTCGCGCTCTGAGTACCACTCAGCGTCATCTTGGTTGCGTCGTACCCGGACAGCGTAGGGGACTGATATGCGCCGTTGTAGGTAAGAGTGCCGCTTTGAGTAGGCACAGCAGATACCTTGATTCGACTTACCGTGACTGCGACAGATGCGGTATAGGCCTGACCGCCGATGGTTGCGGATACATCGACAGACGTGGTACTGTAAGTCATCGTCTTAGGACTGTAATCTACCTGGTCCGTGATTACAGCGGTAGAGCCGTCTGCGAACGTGGCCTTCACGACCATTCCTGCGGGGTCAAACTGGTCACCTACGATGTACGCTGTCTTGGTAGGATTACTCGTTACCTTAATCTTCGTGGCGATACGAAGGTCAACCGTGTACTTGAGAGCGCCTGTAACTTCAACGACCTGAGAAACAGTCTTAGCACCATACGTTGCCGTGACGGTCCATGTGCCCGTATTAGGCAGAGAAAACTCTTGACTACCCGTGCCCGTTAAGGTAGTGGTACCGTCCGAGCAGGTCAACGAAGTTCCTGCAAGAGCGATGACAGAAATTGTCGGGCTCTGAACACCAAGTGCGCTTTTCAGTTTTGCGATGGTGATTGACTTGGACTGCTGGTCTGCGGTAGAATAAAACGGAACCGTATCATTCATACCCAGACTCTGCGAAACGGGAAGACTCTCAGTTTTGGGCTGATAGTCTCCCAAATCGTCCGGAAAATACCCCTTAGGAATCTTCTTCGTTTCATGGTCCAGCGGGGCGAGGTCTTCGAATGCGGCGTCAATTTCCTGAGCCGCTTTCTGCACTGCATTTACCTGCCTGTTGAGATAGTTGTACCCGTGCTGAGGCGTCAAGCCAACTTCCGTGCCGCCGGGCGACACATATTGGCTATCGGTCCAGTTTTCAGGCAAATCCGCAGGCAGACTCTGTTTGACCGGTCTTGTTGCCATATAACTTTCCTCCTTTTATTAGCCCTCTTTGATTCTGATTGTGTGCTTACCCAGAATTGTCTGAGGTACAGGTACCCACACATTCGAGTTGGACAGCACATTGTCGTCACCGTCGAGTAACTTGATGTTTGTCACTTCTTCAACCTGGGCGGGGGTTACCTCATATTCAAGAGTAACCACAGACCCAATGGCATGACTGACTCTAAAAGACGTAATCTTAACAGAGTCATTGATGAGTACCGCCTTGATGTCCGAAAGAACAAATCCGGCGGTATCATGAAGAAGTTTATCCGTGATAGAAGCCTTATCTGCCATCTTAATTATAGCACCTCCCTCAGTTAATGCAAACGGTTTTTCTCCCAGAGCCCACGACCCTAATTTGTAGTACCATTCAAGTACCTGAGAACCACTTATGGTGGCGAACGGAAATGCACCGAGTCTCCACTGGCCTAGAAGATAATTCCACTGAATAGTCCTGTACGAAATCTCTTCGTTGATTGCGATAAGCAACGCCGTGAGAGGCACATTCGTAAAGATGATATTACAGGGCTTAATCTGGTTGATGGTGAACTCGAGTTCTTGATACCAGTTCTGATTCAATGCAGAGGATTCAACATACAGAGTATAGTTGTTGAAATCCACATGAGCATTCCATGCACCCTTTCCGATAATATCGTCCAGTCTCTTTTTAAGAAATCTGAAAGTGAACGGAGGCGCAAGGGTGATTCTATTTAGAACCCGCTGTCTTCTGAATTCCATAGATTCCGTGGTGGGGTCTGCGATAATTCCGAGCATCATCTCAAACATTTCGATACCTTCATAATTTGCAGTAAGAACGAAGGTATTTGCAAATGCTTGAGATGCCTCGGTCTGAGCACGGTATAGCTGTGCTTGTTCAGCGTCGATTATGGCATCCATCTCCGTGACATCCTTGTAGATGTGCGGGACAAATGAACCGAGGAGTCTATCATACATTGATAGTCACCTCCCCGAGTTTGGGCAACTGCTGAGTCTGTGCATTTTCCGTGAATTCGATGTCTTCTGCGGCTCCGTTCAGCGTAACATGAGTGACATTTGCCACCCCTGTGACATTGACGATTGCAGAGGTGACTCGTGCTACAAACATGGCGATAGAATACTGATTCATGTCATTGGAGTTTGCCCAGCTTTGTCTGAGCTCCTGAATATACGCCGCAAGCGCATTTTTGATGGACGTCTCTACCTGCCCCTTCGTGTACCCTGTCTTCAGCACGAGAGTGGCGGATACAGCAACGCTAACCTCTGTAGGTGTAACTACGGTGACCTTGTGGCCAATGGGCGCGATACCCAGACCATCGCCGGTCTCGCCCTGTGCGTTTTCCGGGTCAATATACTCCTGTACCTCCTTGATGTACTCGCCGGAGACAGGATTATATTCAGGGTCGATAATGCTCAACTTCACTGTGCCTCCGCCGTCCCATACAGGGTAAATCTGAACAGCACTTACTCCGCTCAGTGCAGTTACCTTCTCACGGTAGTCTGCGATATTTCCGCCGAATGCCTTCTGGTTCAGAGCGGCGAAGTATCGAACACGGAATTCTTCGTCTGTTTCGGTATTTCGAGCAGGAATGAGAAGAGTAGACATTTCAGCTGTCGCAACACCCTTGATGAAAGTGATGTTTACGAGAGTACCCGAATACTGATTTCCGATTGTGCCCGCTTCCTCACATCTGAGCTGATAGTATCCAGGCACATACAGACCCGAGTCGTCATAGAAATAGTCAATGACGGTGTAGTTGATGGGAGATGTGTCACTCACGGTAGAGAATCTGGCACCCATAGGTACAGAGAGGGGAGTACCCTCGCTGTCTGCGAAATATGCCTTCTTGACAGCGTATGTGGCGGCGTATCTCTTGAGTCCTTGTTCTGCCGCTCTGTTATCAAGAGCATCGCCCGTCGCGGTGATGGCGAAGGTGTCTTGATAAAACCCTCTCAGCTCCATGAAGAATCCTGCCAGCATTTGGCAGAAGGGAGCCAGTGCATCATAGATGATACTGCCCTCACGCTTATCCAGGCTGTCATCTACAAAGGACAACGCCTGAGACATGAGATATTTGTATGTGTACTGTTCCAGCTTGTCGCCAATCATAACTGTACCTCCGTTTCTACTTTCTGGATACCGTATATTGTGTCGGCATAAAAGGACACAGTACACGAGTCAAGTCCAGTCCTCGTGAATTTGAAATCTCTCACACCCGTTACTCGGTCATCACAGCATAGGGCCTCTTCGATAATTTTAGGTACTCTTGCTACCACATAGTCATAGGACTGACCCACAAGAAGATTGAGCTGATTACCGTAGTACCAGTCATAAATCTCATAAGCGTATTTAGAGGTGTCCAGTACCTTCTTGATGAACTGCATCACAGCCTCGGAATCATCAATGTTTCCCATGATTCTTCCGTTTTCCATATCCAACCTGAATGTCTTGGTCGGTAAGGTTTCAAAATCTTCTGTCGTGTCTACAGAAAAAGCAGGAGTTTCAGGTATCACGGTTTTACTCCCTCCTTTCGTTGGAGAACATAGTATTTTTGACCTCTTCCGAGTTTAATCATCATCACCCTGTCTCCAACTTTTAACCCCCTCCACAGCTTAATCTGATAGATGCCACAGTTATCTTCAGAAGTGGCTCCATGAACACCCGTGTGCCCATGAGGGTTTTCAAAGATGTATGTGCCAGAATCAGCTGTACGAGTTATAATTGTTTCTTGACAAAGTGCTCCCAGAATTAAAAAGGCCTCTGTCAGTTCCCTATTGTCAACTTTGACTTTAAGGGGAGAGACAGAGGTTACTTCGCCTTCTACAATGTCGACGACTTCATTCTGCGGAGTACGCCCTGCCTCTCGCATCATCTGAGCGAGTCTGTGTCCATCACCCACCGCGAACAACCTCCGTTTCTAAGTCCATTGTATGCTCGTTATTTTTGAATTTATGAGTACACTGAGTAACCAGAAGGTAACTGTTCAAAGACAAGTCACCCAGGTCTGTAATTTTGCATTTGAATGTACACCCCGCGAAGAACTCTTTGACGCCCAGGCAGTGAAGTGTGAGTGAGCGTCGAGTATCGCAGTAGTATTTCAGCATCTTAAGGCCTCGAGCCTCAATCTGAGAAAGATTATAGCTCTCGTCTACCTTTTCGTACAACTGCAAGATTCCCCAGCGTTTTATTTTCTCGCCTCCGTTTACTGTGTCGTTGACAATGAAAACTTCGCGCTTTCCAGTAGTCTCGTTGTCCCGGTACAGCTTGATTTGGTTGTACACATCCTTATCTATAGAGGTCTCATAATCAAACCCGGTGACAAACGATGCGTCACCCAGCATCTCCGGTCTCATGCAAGACTTTACGTTCAGGTGCTTGATTACGCCAAAATCATCTCTTATAAAAAACCACTGATTGGTGTTTGCAAGAGTGGCATCTAGAGCATTCTGGACCATTTCGTATAGGGACACAGCGTCCTCCGAACGGGGCGGGCAGATGTAGGTGCTGGGGTCTGTAATTTCATACTTGAGAACAAATTCGTCGCACAGTTGAGCAAGAATCTGAGAACTGGTTACATTTTCAAACACCTTCGCGTCTTTATTCTTCAGATATCGCAACTGGTCATATGCGGTGACCTTGATATTTCTAACATCTTCGTCACGGCTCTTCTTGAATACGAAGCCCTTGAACATCTTATAACCATCTACGATGACGGACACAGTCGCGCCTTCCCAGAAAGCAAGAGGGCTCGTAGCACGAACCGTAAACTCGCACTTACCAGGATTGTCTGTCATATAGGTGGTTATCGTCATATCTGATACGGCACGAGACACATCAAATGTCTTATTGTGTCTATTATCGAATATGATGGTCTTTACATTCATGCAAGCACCACACTTTCTGCGGTTACCCAGCCTAACCAACTGCCATCAGGAGTAGTAACATGATATGGATGACTTCCCTTCTTATTGATGAAGTTTACCTTACCTCGATAGTTGGTGAATGTCTTACCCGGTTTTGCACCGTAGCTGTCATAATGTACACGACCATTCAGCACAACATCACAGCCGATGGTAATCTGTTTAGGCGCAGGGGTAACCTTTGCGGCAGGTTGAACTGTCCCTACCTCTGTCTTTGCTCTTGTAGAGCGGTTGGTAGACGTTGAGGCCAATACAGAGATAGAGTAGTCTTTATATTCCTTGAATGTGATGGAATAGTAGGTGTCTTCGTGGTCTCCGCCCTGATGATAATACGTGAAATCTTCAATGACAACTTCACGGTCATACCCCATACCGCCCACAGATTCGATGCCCGTCACCGTGAGTCTACAAGGCTTGCAGTCTTGACGGATTTGGTTGATTAGGTCTAAGTAAAACTGAGCAGAGCGGAAGCTACCTTTTGTTCTAACACCCGTCCACCAGCTCTCATAAGGGAAGAAACTGTCCCAACTGATTTTATCCAGCTGGGGCAGTTTGGGGACAACAATGTCGCCGATTGTAATAATCTCAGTGTCAAGATTATTAGAAGAGCTTGACACTTCGATTTTTTCAGGGTTGACAGGGAACTGCACAACCTGACCATTATAAGTAAGAAAGATTCCAATATCCACCTGTCAACCCTCCTGTTAGTTTGAAACGAGAGATGTGGCCATCTGCTCTTCCACCATGTCCTCAATGACATCCATAATCTTGTTGACGTCTGCTGTTTCTCGTACGTCTCCAAATCTGATGTGCGCCACCGGGGTAATCTGCTGGAGATTGAGAAGATAGTCACGAGCCGCCATATCTCGCAGAAGCTGAATGTCTTCATCGTTGATGTTGACATCGTTCTTGATGGAGCCCACGCTATCGAGGTTACCGCCCGCTACGTTTACTCCAGAGCCTCCTAATAACTTTGCAATTTCTTCCGCCGTCATTGATTCGAGAGACCCGGGTTTATGAGACTGAATCCAGTCCATCGCAGAAGTGCCTGTATCGTACCCATATTTATAGGCGTTTTCAGGGCTCCACCACACACTCTGTAATGCAGAATCCACTTTTCCAAACGTGTCAAATATGTCTGTTACACCATCCATACCCCCGTTCAGTACAGCTTCCATCTGTCCATACAGATTATTATCTGGGTCTGCAAATCTATCTTTTGTACGATTACCGAAGTCTTTCCACACATCCCCTATCTCGGATATATCATCTTTGGGGTCATGTTTGTCCATAAATTCTTCGTATACCCCTGTGACCTTGGTACTGAACGTACCTAAAATTCCAGAAAGATTAGAACCAAATATCTTATCTATACCACTTGCAATCACATTCAGTACGGTAAGTACCGTATTGGCAAAGGTGTATAGTTTTGTCGCCGCGAGTTGTAGCCCGATGTCTATACCGGCCGCTATTAGAAGACCTAATGTTTTGAAAACACTTATAATAAGGTCGATGACGGTGGTGACGGCATGGACAACCCAATATATAACCTGGGCGACAGCTTGAACAACAAGAAGGGCGAAAGTACCGACTACGACTATCGCAGACATAAAGATGGCAACGATAAATGCGCCCAAATCCACAATCAACAATATAGCGTCCCACAAAACTGATATAACAGCTAAAATTGCACCTAATATGATTCCGGCGGTTTCCGCCGCACTATAACCCAGTTGCATAAGACAGTAGGTAACAAGACCAATCACCGTTGCAATAAGTAATATGGGCCACGTTACTTTGAGCCACGCTATAAAGGAGACGGCAGCTGACGCGGTCATAGCTGCCGCAAGACCGTAGAATAAACCAGTAGCCACGGGCACATTATCCTGTATAAAGGATATCAGGTTTTTTATGCCCGTCAGCGAATAATCGCACATATCTACGATAATGCTCAACGCAACGCCTATGTCATCCAGTAACTTTGAACCTCGGTCTGAGTTGAGGTAGTCTACTAAATTCCATACGATATTCGTTAATTTATTTAACGGCCCTTCTGCAAGACTCAACTTATAGAGAAAGTATTTCCACGTGGTCACAAGAGCCTCCGTGCCTTGACTGAATGTCTTAGGCATTTGCTTAAACTTTTCATCAATTTTGCCTTGCATAGCAATAATGGCACGAATTACTCTGTCAGAAGTCAATTCGCCCTGTGCGCCCAACTCCTTAAGGTCTCCGATACCGATTCCTTTGAATTTATCGTCTACCATGCCCAGCCCTTCTGCCAGTACCTGCGCAAAATAGGGGGTGTTTTCACGAATAGACCGAAGTTCATCTCCTTGCAATAGACCAGAAGATAATGCCTGATTCAACTGGCGTAGAGCTCTTCTATTATCTTCAGAAGTGGCGCCGCCTGCTATCAGCGCCTTATTTATTATACCCGCTGTGTTTATACTTGACAGAATATTACCTGAGCCTGAAAATACACCAGATATCAAAAGTTTATTCACCAGGTCTGCTGTATCTTCTAGACTTGTCCTTGTTCCAAGAGCGGTTTTATAGATTGCACCGTAATATGCAAGGTCGCTCACCGACGAGGTATTGTAGAGTCCGATACGAGCCACCACGGAACGAGCGTTATCCACGGACTCCATTATGGAGCTAAATTTGTTTACTATCCTATCTGCTATAGATAGGGCAGAATTTAATCCAGTTGTGAAAGTGTCCCACGACCTATCTATATTTTTGAAATTAGAACTGAAAAATCTACCTGCCTCAGAGGCGGCACTTTTTATGTTGTCCATCAGTGACGATGTTTTATCTAAATCACCATTTAAGGACCTCACAGCGTTATGAGCGGCTTGAATATCATTTTCAGCACGTTTGAAAGCGGCACTATTCATACCCTTGTTCGTGGCGCGGTCCAGCTGGTCCATGGCCTTCATGGTAGAGTCAAGTGCTTTAAGAACCGTCTTAAGAACCGGAGACATCCGGTCGGTAAGATTGATGGAATTGTTGATTGCAGCCATTGAAAATTACCTCCTTCTTACCGACCGGCGTCCAGAACCTCTCTTATGAGAGTTCAATTTCTTACGTTGCTTTTCTTCCTCTTCGCACCGCTCCTGAATGAAGCAGTACATAAGAGCTCTCTCCTTGGCGGGGAGAAAGGCGAATTCACTTGGTTTCCAATGTAGTTTCATCACTGCATAATAGCAATACCAAGTGTCTCCGTCTTTCTCCTTTAAGAGTTTTTTACCTCATCCATCTCTTCCTCGACATCGGAGTCGAAGCCGGAAATAATGAGAGCCTGCTCAGCGATGGTGTTGATTTCACCCGCCAGGAAGCATCTATACAGAAGCTCCTCGGGGCGGTTAACACCCGCGGCCTTGAGCATCTCGGGGTCCTTCAGGTTGGGGTCCACCAGGCTGTTGACGCAGATGAGCTCGTTGAAACGCTTGGTATTGAACCGGCGCTTCTTCGCGCTGTTGGGGTTTTCGATGCACTGTTGCTGGTAGTCCGTGTACTGCTGACCCGTGATGACACGAATGGTCAGCGGGTGGTCCTTCATGCGACCGCCGATGTTGATGGTTTTCTTAAGGTCGTTCACATTGGATTCGAGCAGAAACTGCTGAAGAGCGTTCATTGTTGTTCCTCCATATTTTTAATTATTTGTATGAACTCTTAGCCGCCCAGTTCAGGCGCCGCAAAAGAGTCCAGAAGGTCTACATCGTCAAAGGTGAAATCCAGGTCCTCATCCAGCACCTCGGACTCCACATCGAGCTTTGCAACGATAGAAGAGTCGATAGAGCAGTTCTTGAGGACGACGGTCTGAAGACCCACGGAAGAGCCGGGGTCGTCGTTGGTGATGGTGATGTCGAAGTACACGGGCTTGCCCGTCTTGATGTACTGAACAACCATCTTGCGGAACAGAGACGTGATGTAGTACACAGTCATCGAGCCGGAACCGGACCAGCCGTTGGGCTTGTGCTGGGCACCACGCTTGCCAAGAGTGTAGACATCCGTCTTCTCGATTTCAGCGGTAGCTTCCAGATTTTTAACCATAAACAGGTCTTCCACCCTGTCGCCACTCGCATCATGTACGAGCATAGACGCCCAACCTTCCTGACCAGAGATAACATCTCCTGCTTTCAGATACGGCATATTTTACACCCCTTTCTTAAGCGTTGACGTTGACAGTCATGTAGAGTTTCTCCATGCTGTCAACGGGCTGAATGGTCATGTCCACGACCACGCTGTCAACATCTTCGCCCGGAAGGACGGTGATGTCGCTGGCACCGTCAAAGTTGTCGATAGCTCTGATACCCACCAGGGTGTCAATCTGGTGAATCAGCTCGGTCTTGTACTGAGCACGACCCTTGGTATCGTTGGAAATCTTACCGCAGTAATTACGGTTGAAAACGAGCATGGCCGTATTGGCAATCTCGTCCAGACAACGGATTACGCGGTTCTTGCTGAAGGCATAGCCCTTATCCACCGTGAAGGTGTGAAGAGTGTTGATGTCCTTTTCTACCACGACCGCACCGTCCTGGCGATAGGACAGAACAAACTTACCTGCCTTGAGAGCATCTGCGATTTCATCCTCACCAATGGGGTTGATAATCTCAACAGCGCCCTCCACCTCTGCGGCGGTAAGACTCTCGTTTACTTCAGCGCCCGCAGTCTGAGAAGCGGCCCACAGCATAAACATGGTTTCATCGACCGTCTCGGTCTTGGTCTTGAAGCCCTGATGAACACTGATGATGCCTTCGTAGTCTGCGGTGTTGTAGTCGTACACGACTGCCTGGACTTTCTTACCGCGCTTCTCTCTCCAAATCTCCACCGTGTCCTTGATGAGAGGAGCAGTAGAAGATGTCTTGTCATACATGGCAAGGCACTGAAAATTCTCGGTGTTGAGAAGCTTCCAGAAGTCTGCGTAGGAGTTGGGGTCGTTTTCGCCGTTTGTACCACCAGCCAGCGGAGTGCCGGCGGTCTTGGGAACACTTGCAGAGGGCTTCTTGACATCGAAGTCCACATACTGCGACTCCAGGTCTGCCAGTGCGGAGATGGTGCCGACACTGAACTCCTCCTTGAGGAGATTATTAAACAGAACCTGAACGATGCTATTACCCACCTGCTTGGTATCCGCGGCGATGACGACGGTAATCTTGTTACCGGACGTGCCGTCATATTTTGCAGTGAGCGTCAGAACATCTTCACTCTCTGCCTGAATGGTAGCAGTTGCCTTGGTTCCCGCCTTATCCGTACGATACAGAAGTGCGGTGAAAGCACCGGACAGCGCAACGCGATAGATAAGACTCTCTTCCGTATCAGTTGCAGAACAACCGATTTTAGGAATACTACCACCCGTGAGAAGTTCGTCACCCGTGACTTTAATGATAGAACCTCGAGGTCCCCAAGTCATCGGAAGACCGATTGCGACCGTACCGCGCTCACCGAGAGTGCCTACGGCCTTGGGCACGGAACGGAAGTTGATATAGGCGCCGGGCCGAACTTTGTTCTGTGCAATCCAGGTACCACCACTGGGCATTCAAATCATCCTTTCATTCTTTAATTTTTTGACCATAGGTCAATGTCTGCATATCAGGTATAACATCACCTGTCTGGAGAACTCTATAAGAGTATCGAGCTGTTACATGAAGCACATCATCTACTACTCTCCACTCCATTCGGGTGGCCTTGACCTGCTGTCCACTTACTTGAATTCTACTGATGGCTTCTAAAACCATCACAGCTACGCCGCGGGCCCAGGTCTGTATATCGTTCTTCATCTTAGGAGGATGACACCTGACATCAACGGAGTGGTCCCACATAGCATATCTTCCAATCTGCGCTGTAGAAACCGTATTCACTGACTCTACAAAGATGCAAGGCAACACCATGCCCTGAACAGGTTTGTCTTTATAGACTTCCTTGAACTGGTTGGTTGTAAACCTTGTGCGGAGTCTGGTTACAAGTTCGGAGATAACTTCTTGACCCGTGAGTTCTTTAGCCATTACATTACCTCCAATCCTTTACACCATTTTTGAAATTCCGAATTAAACCGAGCAGGCATTTCTGCGTATATTCGGTCCATCGAAATCTGCATCATGTGAGCACCTTCTACCCAATCATTCACAAGGCGCTTTCCAATCTGCGGAACGTACCGTCCGGGCGTTTGGCTGTGACCATACTCGACAAATGTCGCGTAGTCCATGGGATTTATAATTTCCACACAGAGGGTATCACCTTGTCTGAAAATACGCCCTATTTTCCAGTGGTTACGCAAATCACCTGTATCTACAGGTGTAAGCGGCTTGACGATTGCCATGAACCTCGTTGCTTCTCCAAGAAGAAAAGACTGTATCCACTCTTCGTAGCTGTCTGATAACTTGGCGAAGTTATTCCTCAGTCTTCTAAACTGAGAATAATTGAAGCTCATTTATGCCTCCTCATCTACTCGGATAAAAATCTCCTGATGGGTAGAGTACCAGGACGGCTGAGCCGCGATACCTTTGTAGGTGTGAATGAGTTTTCCATCGTCTGAATATCTGCGAAGTACAATATAGTCCCCAGCTCTGATGTCAACATCGTGAGCACAGAAGAGCTTGGGGTTGTACTTTATAGGCGTCTCATCAACCGCTGTATCCGAGCCCGTGTCGTCACTGGAAAACGACAGCCGCCCGGGTACATCAGCATACTTCGGAGTCTCTTGATAGAAAATATCAGTAGATGAATCTTCGTTGGCTCTCTTGTCTGTGCGATAAATATCAAATCTATCGTCATACAGCATGGTCAAGAATACTCCCATACCTGACAGTTTCATCACAGAATCCTCCTAAACTGGTTGAGCTGTTTGGTGTAGTTCATCAAAATCTCATCCAGATTCGCATTGTGAGACTGAAGAATACGACTGCGAAGGTTACTGCGGTACTTGTCTCCGATAAACACGCTGGTGTCGCCTACCTTGATAGACGACAGGTCTGAAACATCCAGACCGTCCAGCGGGTCTTTCGGAGTGTTGTTCATCTCAATGTTGAAAAGGATAAGGTCGACGGTCATATTCGCCCACACAAAATTCAACTGAGGCGGAACACCCGGAATCTGGCAGTAGTTCAGAATGGACTGTTCGACCTCAAGCACACTGAGCATGATTTCGTCGTCCGTAAGACCACTGTGTTCCATATCCGTGATTCTCTTATTCTTAGCCTTGATGATTTTAACCACATCCAAATACTGCTGTTCTTTGGCTGTGATAGCACTGGTGGGGATAGCCATAGACCATTTCTCCTTTCTTCACATTTTAGAGAGAAGCGACAATGAGGTTGTAGATATCAGCCTTGCGGGTTTTACCCTGAAGGTCGATATCGTTCTCCTTTGCAAACGCCTGGAGCTGTGCCGTGGTGTACGTCAGAAGCTCTTCTTTGATGTCTGCACCGGTGTCCTCATCGCCACCTTCATCCTGGCCGTTATCAACCCTGCTCTCGTCCGCATCGTCTGCGCTATCAGCGTGGTCGTCAGTGGGAGGGGTAGAAGGCTGGGCAGGCGCCTCGTTGTACGAGAGCACCTGACAACCCAGCTTCTTAAGCTCCGGAACGTCCTTGTCTTCTACGTCGAATACGGTATGGGCGGGATGCCACACCTTGGCGTACTTGATGCGATGGTCAAATTTTACAGTTGCCATATCGTTGTCCTCCCTGAATCACCTTAATACTTGATGTTGAAGACGGTGTTCATGCTCTCGAAGGAGGGCAGAACAATCTCAGACACCCAGTTGATGATGTTGACGGGCAGAGCAATCTTCTGAGTGCTGACAGCGACGCCGGTGTTGACCACCTTAACGTCTGCAAGAGTGTTGCCACTCATGAGGTCAGCTTCCTCGGGGGTCGTGCCGTACCAGGTGGAACCCAGATTGCCCGCAGGCAGAAGGGTGGCACAGCCCGCATTGGGGTAGAAGTAGTGCTCATTGTCGTCCAGGCCCTTGTAGAGCTTCTCATAGACGGCAATCTTGATGCCCGTCGCGGTCTGAATGAAAGACTTAACCTGGTCGTCCGTCACGATGACGTTCGCGGCGGCAGCGGCCAGCGGGTTCATGCCCAGGCGAATCTTGGCGTTGGCAAGCAGGTCCTGCCAGGTGCCCCAGCCGATAATCATACGGGTGAGCGTGATACCGCGAGATGCAGCCTGACGCTTGACGCTCTGAATATCGCCGATGGGGTCGGAGTTGGCGTGGTCACTCCACTTGTCGGTGCCGGTGAGAGTGCTCAGGTTCTTGCTCTTCCAGGTGTTCTGCGGGTCGTAGTTGTAGTCGTAAGACACAGACTGACCAGAGTCATTGGAAGAGGCAATGGTGAAGGCGCCGTCGGTGAGCAGAGCCATACGCATGATTTCCGGAGTCACCATGGAACTCTCAATAAGGTTCGCGGTGTCGTCGAAAATGCGAGCGATGATGCTGTTGGCGAAACCCTCGTTGTTCGCATCCAGGAACATCAGCAGGTTCTGGCGGTCCTCTTCGCCCATACGCATAGCCTCACGGAAGAAAGGCATCTTGGTGGACTCGAGGCTCACGCCGCCACGGTCACGAAGCAGAGGCTTGGCGTCAAATGCGGAAGGCTGAAGAGCGACAGGCAGGTTGTCCGCGCCCTTAATCCACTCCAGCTTGAGGCCGGCCTTCTTCTTGGCGGGGAACAGACCCTCGCCCATGTAGGGCACACGGTTGGACGCGATGCCCTCATAGTATGCGGCAATCGCCTTAGCGGTTACCATCTCAAAAAGGGATTTAGGCATTTCTTTTCCTCCTCTCTATTACGCCACGGTTACGATGGTGACAGCAGTCGCGACATCACCGGTGGAAGTTGCGGCGGCCTTAGGCGCAACGGTGACAGAACCGGCAGCGGCAGCGGCGCTGTTCTTCAGGTTGAACAGAGCGTAGGTGCCGTCAGGACCAAGCTCGATGCTCTCAACCTTGACCTTGGCGGTGTCCTCACCGGTGATAGTCCAGTTGTCGAGAGTCGCGGCAGCGTCACGGAAGTGAACACCCACGATATCCACACGAACCTGATGCAGAGTACCTGTCGCCTCACCGGTGGCAATCTTGATACCCTGAGAGGTCATGGTGGGCGTCACAGCCTCGAGAGGCAGGAACTGAATCATCTTCAGTGCGCCCTTCGCGGCGGAGCTGGGGATAACGGGCAGGGCCTTGGTCTTCACGAAACCGTGAATGATGAGAGCGCCGGTGCGGTCACCGTCAGTCACATCATAGTCGGCCCAAACGATACCGATGGCGCTGTCATTGTTGCTGGGGTACAGGGTGCCGGCCTTGACAATCTTACGACCGTCCTGCGTGACAGCCGCCGCATCGTCCTTCTTGAAGGTATGAGCGACGCTCACGTAGTGGTCGGGAAAGACAAGGACACCCTTCGCGGTGGTGTAATCGGTGTGCTTGAACTCTACCATTTTGGATTTCCTCCTTTTAATAATTTATCAGCCGAAGTAGGTTTTATCTGCTTTCTCGGCGAAAGTATTCCCCGCCGAAACTGCCTTTGCCAGGCTCTTTCCGAATTCCTCTTCTGCACTACCGGAACCGCTGCCGCCTACACCATCCTCGGGTTTGCGACCGAACGGAGTCCAACCGCCGGGCAGATTTCTGCCTGCGTTGTCTTCCTTGAAGTAGTAAGGATTGGATTTCTTCAGAGCTTCCATCTGCTCCACAAGACCGGCTACAACAGCGCCGTCCTTGAACGTAATCTTGGTAACGTCCAGTTTGGGAAGGATGTCCTCCACATTGTGGACCTTATCCGCGATTGCGAGCTTCAGAGAGTTTTCCTGAGCCAGCTTGGTCAGCTTGGCCTCGTACTCGGTCTTGGCGGTGTTGTTTGCAGTGGTGAGTTCGTCGACCTTCTTCTGCAACTCTTCTGCCGTGCCCTTGAACGAGCCGAGTTCGGTAATCTGCTTATCCCGCTCAGCGATAGTTGCATTCGCATCCTTGACCTTCTGGCGCTCCGCCTCGAAAGTTGCCTTGGGAATGTAGTTACCGTCGATAGACTTCTGGTACATTTCCAGAATCTTCTTTGCCTGGTCCTCAGTGAAACCAGCTTTGGTCAGTTCTTCGAGTGTCATTGAATACTTCCTCCATTTCTAATCTCGACTTTTTACGGCGGTTGTCTCCGCCTGATTAGGTACCTCTCGGTACTTCTTTATTATATTGCATATTCCTCTGTTTGTAAAGACTTATTTTTGAGATTTATAAAATCTACTCGTAAATTGAAGTAGTTTATCTAGGTCTTCTTCAGGAACGTACTTTTTAATCCACTCTTCCTGAGACATACTACGAGGAACTCTTATATTTTTACCTTCAGAATCTTTCGCGACTCTTTCTAGGCTTTGAAGGTCCTCATGATACGCAACGGTCGTAGAACGGCAGTTGGGATGCAGGGGCGGAAAGTTGATACCGGTTCTTGCCTGACTGACCTCATGCACGGTATTGTCCATGCTTCTACAGATTTCAGATGTCCTCAGGTCCAGCGTTGCAACAAACTGATATTTCTCTATTCCTGCTGCCCTGTACACGGCGAGGTCCGCCTGGTTGCAGATATTATTGATTTCAGTTCTTGCGAGGGTTCTTCCGCGGTTCTGGGACACGTTGAGCTCTTTCGCGAGCATATCGCCCAGCTTGTTCACATTAAGTCCTCGACTAAAGGACTGCGGAAGAATAGTAGACATAGCCTTTACGAGTCGATTTCTGTCGTTCCATACTCGAGTGCTATAATTTCCATCATCCCACTTCTTAGCGACTACCTGTGCCAGAGTATGTGCGTCAATTGTATCAAAGCGAACAGACATTTCAGCACCTGTTGCAAAATCATGATATCTGACATAATACGCCGCCAGATAGTTGATTTCCATCAGGTCTTTGATGTTCTTCTCTTTATTATTTTCGATGAGTTCAATCTGATATCTGATATCAGCTTCCAGCATTTCCAGACGGGTGATGTACTTCATATTCAGCAACTTTTCAAGGTACTGAATATATACTCGATTCCAACCGTTCTGTCGTGCATAGTCCAGCCACATCTTAACCGTCGCTTTGAATTCCTTCATTTCTGCAGATACAAGACGTCTGCGAGCTTCGGCATAGGTGACCTTATTTTCCCTTGCGTACTTAGAGAAGAACGATTCCAGGTCTTTTTTGATTTCTCGGAGTGCCACTCTGTAAGCATCAAGGAGAGCGTTTTCATACTCAAGTACGGAACGCTCTCCCATCAGTGCTTCGTTGAGTGCTCGCTCCGCCCAATATTCGGCGTTACGCATACTCAACCTCCTTATTTATTTTCGCCAGAACTACTCTTGGTCTTAGAGCCGTTTGAAGCGTTCCCTTCCGGTGGAGTGTTGCTGCCCAACGTGTAGTCCGCTTGCAACTCAAGCTCTTCCTCCTCTTCCTGGCGCATATCCTCCAGTTCTTTCTGCTCATCCAGCGTCCAAGGATGATTGGCGGCAATCGTCTTCTTGGAGATGATGCCCTGTGAGTTCATGCAGTTGGTAATGGTCTCAGTCTCGTTGATGATTACATCGGTGTTGAATACGATGTCGTACTTACAATCCGTGTAATCCTTCCCGGTCTTGTACAGAATGTCCTGCTGTATGAACCAAAACAACTGCATCAGGCTGAATTTAACCTCGCTGCCCCAGTCTGTGCAGTCCATATCCAGGTCCGCATAGATAAAGCGCAGAGCAACACCGGAGGTGTCTCTGATATCCTTATCTGCGGTGTTGACACCCTGACCAAATTCATAAATATCTTGACGCAGACGCTCCAGATGGACGTTCAAATCTGCAAGAGCGAGAGGAGTAGTCAAGGACTTTGCATCACCATCACCCTGGACGAAGATAGTTCTGTACTCGTTCTTGTTCTGAACGAATTCCTCTTTGCTTGCTCCGTCATAGTTTTTGATGACCATGGTCGCATTGGGATTATCCTCAATGCTGTCAGACACCTCAGACGTCTTGCTGTCGTAATCATCGATAAGCGATTTGATTCGCTTGAGAAGACTCTGCTCGTCTGCGTCGTATTTGAACGGGATAAACGGAATATGATTCCAGTTCACAGGCGTTACCTTATCCTCGGTCCCCCTAAGAGCGAAGTTAGGCATAGGCATCTGACGAACAGTAGGGTCAGGAACAAGGTGGCCGCTGTCATCATAAACGTAATAGTAGACACCGCTGGGGTCGTAAAACTCGAGATGCTTTACGATTTTCTTAATGCTGTCTGTGTACTCTTCGATTTCGTATCTACGAGCAACAGCCCCCAGTTCGGTGTGGTCGTTATCGTTCCAGAACGGAATAACTTCTTCAGGCTCGCATCTACGGAACTTGAGGTTGCCCTCGTCATCGTAATAAACCTGGACCCAGCCAATGCCCTTTACGATGCTGTCTCTACCCACGTTTTTGATGAACTGATAGAACCGCATATCCAGGTACGGCTCGCAGGCGCTGAAAAACTCCTTCACATGGTCGTCATCGGCTTTCATGGCGGTCATGGTGAACGGTTTACCCAGCATATACGCGATTTTCTGCCGGGTCAGCTTCTTCATGAAGTTGTGGTGTAACTTATTATTTGCGAGAACCTTGGATTCTTTGAGAATGGCGTTGTTGTCGAGGTCTTTACCAATGACCATTCTCTTCTTATCCTTGATGTCATTCTCATTGCTGTAATACCGTTCAGCCGTTTCCATGAACTTAACATGAGGGAGGTTGTCGAACTCAGATACAGCACGTTCAAGAAATTCCCGAAGCCCTTTGGGCTCCGAGATATCCTTGTTCTTATCTGTAATGATGACTTCCTGAATCTTGGGCCGTCTTTTCCTCCACAGTAGCAACATTGTGATACCTCCTATTGATTATTGTGCTTATTTTCATTTTCGATGTTTTCTACTCTGTGCTCAAGGGACTTATGACTCTGCTGAAGCTTCGTGAACTCTACCAGAAGCTCTCTATATTCGTCTTCGCGTTTATGGTCCGTTGTGTCCATCTTTGTAGAAAGACTGTCAACGGCCCTGGATGTCCTCTCGACAGATTCCTTAATATATTTCAAATCAGTCATGATACCCCCCGTTTCACGAGCGTCATCAGACGCTGCCTTTTTTCGGCCAAAGTAGAACGAGGCGATACTGCACAGGGATACGAAAATACCCAGGACTGCAATCAGCCCTCCAAGAGTCAATTCATTCATAGTCGCACCTCTCTACAATACTGATATTGTAATAATATATTACGCGAACCATTTTGTAAAGATAATTTTGTCAGAAGCTGAAGTTTTATCCTCTAGATACTCGAGCGCATCGTCTACTGCAAAATCTACCCTTTCCTTGAGCGACAGCGTACTTATTTGAATACTCATCATCGCCCTCTACGACATGGAGCACATCGAAGTCAAAGCAGTCTATGCCATATTTGCTCAGAGCACGATGGAACACAAAACCGGTGCCTCTTTCTGCATCCTTAAGGTGCTCCGATTTTCTACGCTCAATATCGATAGTCTGTCCTATATACACCTTTCCATTCAGTTTATTTCTGTATCTATAAATATATATGAATATAATTATCACCTGTTAAAATGAGAAGTTCATAAGTCCGATTTTCTCGCAAGAATATCTAAAGGCATCCATGGCGTGGTTATAGTCATCAATGGGCACCTGAAGAATTCTACCATCTTTGTCCTTGTCCCAGACATAGTTATTGAACTCTACAAGAGTATTAGAGCATCTGGGGTGAACATAGATATGGTAGTCTTGAATCTTCTGAATACCAGCTCTGAGAGAGTCAGGTCCCTTCTTTGCAGGTCTGATTCTCTGGATTCCCATCTGCCGTACTTCTTCGATAGACTTGGGTTCCGCAGAGTCTGCTGTGATTAGACAGTTTTGCCAACCCTTTGCCTTGATTGCAGCCGCGATGGCTTGGTTGGTCATGCGATACCCATAAATCTCATCATAGATGAAAATCTCTTTTGTCTTCTCATTGACAAGAGAAGCTATAACAGCGGTGGGGTCATTAGAGAAGCCCCAGTCAAGACCGTACAGTTCTTGATAGATAGGATAGTCGTGCCTATCGACCATAGCTTTAAGTTTCTGCTCGTCGAACTCAAGCTCTTCCCAGTTATTGTAGACAAGGCCCTCTGCAACACCCCAGTCGCCCAAACCCTCAATCTGGTAACGACGAGGGTTCTTTTCTTTCATCTTATCGAATACGGCGATGTCAGCGGCGTCTAGAAACTCATTGCATAGATAGTTGGTTGTGTCACAGAATAAGTCGTCCCGTTCGCCGCGGTCATAAGCATCGAAGAACCTTTTCTTAATCCAGATGTTTTCAGACCACGGGTTAAAGGTCATTGTAATCTGTTTGAAGTATCCCTCGGGTAGTTGGCCACGAATAGAAAGGTCGAGCTTATTGAACTCTTCCTCATCTGAAATTTGGAAAGCCTCTTCAATCCAAACCCAGCATAGGTGGCCTACTTCGACTGTAATAGAAGTGATACTCTGAGGGTCATCGAATCCTCTAAACAGAATCTTCTGGCCCGTAGGCAGGTAGGTAAGCTCCAGAGGGTTCATCGTGGTCTTCCATAATGGCTTGACGCTGAGCTTATTTATTGCCCACTTGAGCTGAGCAAATGTAGAGTCTCGATGAGTATTGAAATATCGACGAATGACGACAGCATTTGCGAGGGGCATCTTCATCATATTGATGATGAGCCATAAAGCCATGGTACAGCTCTTTTTACTGCCTCGACCGCCCTTTACGATTCGATATCTCTTCTTGCACCGCCAGAATTGACCGTATCCCCGACCTACTTCTTTAGCTATGTTTATTTGAGTTGTCATGGTTGACCTCCTGAATATACATCGACTGAGAAATACGTTTTTCTCGAACAAGTTTATCAATTACTTGACCGATATCTTTGTACCCGCTAAATTTCCTCATGTTTTCGAGATGATATAATGTTTGAGCGGATACAGTAGTATGAATTCGACGCAAATTTCTGTTCGACATAATAAATGCCTCTCTAAAATATGGTGTTGAATACAGTATAGCACGGATATGATAGATAGTAAAGGGCTGAATATCGATGTATTTTAACCGATATATTCAAAAGTGTGTATTTCTCCTATATAGAGAATAGACACGGGCGAAGCGGCGGGATTGGCTCGATTGTGGCTTGGTTTTATGAGACCCACCGATTCATGGTATTTAGACCTATGAGACATTTTGACCCAGGTATATACGAGAGAGAAAAATTTTAGGTCGACCTTTATGATGACGAAGACTGTGAGAACGGCCTGAATGAGCCCCTACCGCTTAAAACCGGGCCCGGGGTGGGGTTATGGAGGCCAAATTGGTGGAAAAGTGCAGTAGAAAACGGGTGGAAAATGTGCATTTTGACCCATGTTTGCTGTAAAATGCACTTGCATTTCGCACACACCGCATATTTTACCGCTGTAACCGTGAGATTTGGCGTCTCTCGCACGTTTGGCTGGTGGTCTATATAATCGCATGGACAGGTTCTTCCGCTGTTCTCGTACCAAACTCGTACCAAAATAGCGCATATCCCTCGCTCCCCATCGAACCACAATATCTCGTGTATCTTACTCAGTTACATACACACTATCTCGTATATCCATATATCCCTACTACATCTTGTATCTATTCTTTTTATATTCTACTATATCTTGTGTTTTACCTCGCCCGCTCACCCCTCAGCCCTTCATCTTGTATGTCCTTAGGTATATAGGTACTATATCTTGTGTCGACCCAATATCTTGTATTCTGTTTTGAATCTCTACTATATCTTGGATTCTTATTGGAGATGTGTAAACTGCTATATTTCACCCCTTCACCCCTCAGCGCACAATGCCGCATATAACGCACATAACCCTTGTCGCCCACGAGAAGCGAGGTATCTCGCTTTCTAAGGGCTGCCTGTAAAATCACACCGACCCAAACCGTCTCGCGCCATCTCGAGCGTTTTCCAATATCTCGTACTTTACACCCTTCATCAACCACAATATCTTGTGGTTTCAAACGGGGCGATGAATATGTGCATTTTGTACAAATATCTCAGGTACAATATCTTGTGGTTGATTATGCACAGTTACACAATATATCGCCATGCTACGAGAAG